>Ga0164297_10000562_pt1 | contig 45610 bp, 35 predicted proteins | sample GEODES058metaG_FD_113539 | JGI IMG/M metagenome (GOLD analysis project Ga0164297, IMG submission 113539) | Dystrophic lake water microbial communities from Trout Bog Lake, Wisconsin, USA - GEODES058 metaG | ecosystem: Environmental > Aquatic > Freshwater > Lake | place: USA: Trout Bog Lake... | reverse complement strand
TTCATCCCCGGGAAAAGCGGACCGCCACGGAGCGGGCGGCGGCGGTGAGCGGGCTGCGCCGTCGTTGGGTGGCGCTGGCGGTCTTGATGTTCAGCCTGCCTGCCTTGGCGTCGGCGGCGAGTGATCGGCCTCCGGTACGTGGTTTCGATGAGTTGCTGGCGACCGGCACCGTGGCGGCGGGTCTAGATTTCGTCGGGCCACGAGCGCTGCCGGCGGCCAGTCCTGCCCAGCTATCCACCTGGGGCCTACGCGGCCTGACAGCGATCGACCCGGCATTGTCCATTGAGCGCAGCAAGGATGCCGCGACGCTCGTGCTGAGGCGCGGAGCGGCGCGACTGGCGCAGATCCCGGCGCCGCCGGAAGGCGATGCCCGCGCATGGGCCACCACCGTCGGGCGTCTCACGCACGCGGCCTGGGATGGCTCCGACGCCGCGCGCCTCGCCGGCACCGGAGGGATCATCAAGGCCTATTTCGATGCCATGCTGGGCGCCCTCGATCCCTATTCGCACTACACGCCACCGCATGAGGCGCAGGCCGAGCGGTTGCGCCGTGGCGGGCGCGCCGGGGTGGGCATAGCGGTGCGGCTGCGGCGCGACACCTTCGTCGTCGGCGAGGTCGAGGCGGGTGGTCCGGCCGCGCAGGCGGGGATTCGCGCCGGCGACCGGCTGCTCGCGGTCGACGGGCAGCCGGTGCAGGGCGCGGCGCTGGAGGCTGTGGAGGCCCTGCTGGCGGGTCCGGACGGGACAAAGGCGAGCGTGAGCGTGCAGAGGCGCGCAACCACACGGACAGTGGTGCTGGCGCGCAGCCGGACAGTCACGGAGACGGTGGCAAGCCGGCGCGATGGCGCCGTGACGGTCATTCGCATCACCGGCTTCAACCGGGCGACGGCCGCGCGGTTCGCTCAGGCACTCGTGGCACTGCGCGGCGCCGCGCCGCGGCAGACCGGGGTGATCATCGATATCCGCGGCAATCGCGGCGGCTCGCTGCAACAGGCAGTTGCCAGTGTCGCCATGCTGCAGCCGCGCGGCGTGGTGGTCACCACAATCGGCCGCCACCCCGAGGCAGCGCAGATCGCCCGCGCCGACGGACGGGATCTACTGGAGGGCCTTCCGGTTGTTGTCCTGGTCGATCGCGGCACTGCGAGCGCGGCGGAGATCTTTGCCGCGGCGCTGGCCGATCACCGCCGCGCTGTCGTCGTCGGCAGCGTAAGCCAGGGCAAGGGCCTGGTGCAGACGCTGGGCTATCTGCCCGATGGCGGCGAGGTGGTGCTGAGCTGGAGCCAGATGCTGGCACCGCTGGGCTGGTCGCTGGAGTCGCTCGGCGTGCTGCCGCAGCTCTGCACCAGTTTCGGACCGGCCGAGACTGACCGGGAGCTGGCACGGCTGGCCGGCGGGCAGTCACCGCTGGATGCCGCTCTGCGACGTGCAAGGGCAGCCGGGACCAGTCCGTCGCCTCTGCTGACCTCGGAAACCCGGGCCGCCTGCCCGCCGCGCGATGGCGGCGACAGCGATCTGACCGCCGCCCATGCCCTGCTGGCAGCCCCGGCGGCCTATAGCGCGGCCCTGCTCGGCGTCTCCGTCACCAGCGGAATTCGCATGGTTGCACCGCAAGGCTTGACGGCAAGGGCGGCTGTGAGCGATTAGGTGCCCCTCACCGCTGCACCCCGCAGCGCGGTTCCCTTCGGATCAGTCAACATGGCCAAATCGAACACCATCCAGATCAAGCTCGTGTCCACCGCCGACACCGGCTATTTCTACGTGACCAAGAAGAATGCGCGCGCCCAGACCAACAAGCTGGAAATGCTGAAGTACGACCCCGTCGTGCGCAAGCACGTCGCGTTCAAGGAAGCCAAGATTAAGTAAGTCTGCGGCGACCCCACCTATCGGCGCGGCGGGCGGCGAGACCGCCCGCCGCGGCCACTTAAAGCGCGATCGCTTGTGGCCGATGGCTCAGAAAGCGTGAATCCCGCTCTTATTCAATAGCTTGCTAGACCATGATTGGTTTGACCTAAACCAATCATGAGCTAGAGCGCGATCGCTTGAGGCCAATCGGTCGGAAAGCGTGAATCGCGCTCTTCTTCAATAGCTTGCTAGATCGTGATTGGTTTGATCTAAACCAATCACGATCTAGAGCGCCTGAGCGTTCAGATCGCATCGGCGAACTCAATCCGATTACGTCCCGCCCGCTTGGCCTGGTAGAGAGCCATATCGGCCGCGCGCAGCAGGCGCTCGGCCGTGGCGTCCTGCGTCTCGCAGCAGGTGACGCCGATGCTCACCGTCAGTGGATGCGCCAGGTTCGGCTCCGGGAAGAAGCGCAGTTCGGTGATGGCTAGCCTGAGCCGCTCGGCCGCCGCGAGGGCGTCATCAGGGCTTGTGCCGGGCATCACCACCGCGAACTCCTCCCCGCCATAGCGGGCAATCGAGTCGAACACGCGAATCCGCCGGCGCAGCGCGTCGGCGATGGAGCGCAGCGCCTGGTCGCCGATCGGGTGGCCCCAGCGGTCGTTGACCGACTTGAAGTGGTCGACGTCGATCATCATCACCGCGATGCTCTGCGACTGCCCGGCGCCGACGAGGGCGCGGAGATGGCGCATGAGATAGCGCTGGTTGTAGAAGCCGGTGAGCGGGTCGGTCAGTGCCATTTCCAGGGCATGGCCGAGATCGGCGCGCAGGCGGTCCTGGTAGATCTTGCGGCGGATCTGGTTGCGGGCGCGGGCGCGCAATTCGTTGTCGTCGATCGGGCGCACCACCCAGTCATTGGCGCCGATGTCGAAGCCGCGGAGCATACGCCCCTTCTGCTCGGGCTCGGCGACCAGCAGCAGCGGCACGTCGTGCGTGCGGTCGGCGGCGCGAAGCTTGGAGGCGAGCCGCAGCGAATCCTCGCCGGTGAGCGAGAGGCTGAGCACGATGAGGTCGAACGACATCGCAGCGGTGAGCTGGAATACTTCGGCTTCCGAGCTTGCCCGCCCGGTGATCACGCCGTCGCGGGCCAAGGCGTCCTGCATGATCTGGACATTCGTCGCGTCGTCATCAACCACCAGCGCGCGGGCGCCGGAAATCGATGGCGGGCCAAGCGAGTCGACGCCGACACCGAGGGCGCGGGCGGTCTCCCCCCTCACCCGCCACTCGTCGAGCAGGCGCTTGAGGCGGACCAGTGATTTCACGCGGGCCAGCAGGGTCTCGTAGTCAACGGGCTTGGTGAGGAAGTCGTCGGCGCCGGCATCGAGCCCGCGCAGCCGTTCCTCGGGGTCACTGAGGGCAGTGACCATGACGACGGGGATATGCTGCGTCCTGGCGTCTTCCTTCAGGTGCCGGCAGGTCTCGTAGCCATCCATCTCCGGCATCATGACGTCGAGCAGGATGAGGTCGGGCTGCCAGGTCTGGGCGATCGCGATCGCGTCGGCCCCGCTATGGGCGCTCGACACCTCGTAATACTCCGCCCCGAGCTTCGCCTCGAGCAGGCGTGTGTTGGCGGGCACATCGTCGACGATGAGGATCCGGGCAGTCATCGTCCGCGATCAGTCCTTCCTGGTTATGCAGCGTGCGGAGGCACTGTAATCCATCAAGCATTGCCAGCGAGATAATCGATCGCCGCCTGAACGCCGCCGGGCGCATGCGGCACGCCGGCAGCGCGCAGGCCGATTTCGATGCCGCCGAGGGTGCCGATCAGCTGGAGATCGCCGAAATCGCCGAGGTGGCCGATGCGGAAGACGCGGTCCTTCAACTGGCCGAGGCCGTTGCCGAGCGACATGTTGCAGCGGGCGAGAATGGTGGCCCGCAAGCCGTCGGCGCTGTGGCCCTCGGGCATGCGCACCGCGGTGAGCGAGGAGGAATAGTGGCGCGGCTCGGCGCACTGGGTCTCGAGCCCCCAGGCACGGACGGCGCGACGCATCGCCTCGGCGTGGCGGTCGTGGCGGGCGAAGACGTTGGCCAGGCCCTCCTCGAGCAGCATGGAGACGGCGGCGTCGAGCCCATAGAGCAGGTTGGTGCCGGGGGTGTAGGGGAAGAAGCCGGTTTCGTTGGCGGCCAGCATCGGCCGCCAGTCCCAGTAGGAGCGCGGCATCTTCGCGGTCTCTGCCGCGGCCAGGGCCTTCTTGCTGATGGCGTTGAAGGACAGGCCGGGGGGCAGCATCAGGCCCTTCTGCGAGCCGGCGACGGTGACGTCGACGCCCCATTCGTCGTGCCGGTAGTCGATGCTGGCGAGAGAGGAGATGGTGTCGACCATCAGCAGGGCCGGGTGCTTCGCCGCGTCCATCGCCGCGCGAACCTCGTCGATGCGGCTGGTGCAGCCTGTGGACGTCTCGTTGTGGACGACGCAGACGGCCTTGATGCGGTGCGCGGTGTCCTTGGCCAGGGCCTCGGCGATCCCCGCGACGTCGGCGCCGCGGCGCCAGTCGGTGTCGATGAACTCGGCCTTGAGCTGCAGGCGCTCGGCCATTTCGCGCCAGAGGGTGGCGAACCAGCCGGTGCGGCACATTAGCACGGTGTCGCCGGGGGAGAGGGTGTTGGCCATGGCCGCTTCCCAGGCGCCGGTGCCGGAGGCGGGGTAGATGATCACCGGACCCTCGGTCTGGAACACTTTCCGGAGGTTGCCGAGAATCCGCGCGCCGAGCTTGCCGAAATCGGGGCCGCGATGGTCCATGGTCGGATTGTCCATCGCCCGCAGCACCCTGTCCGGCACGTTGGTCGGGCCGGGGATCTGGAGGAAATGCCGTCCGGGGACGTGCGTGGTCTCGTAGTAAGCCATGACATGCTCCTGTTCCCCGCCAAGATGACGACTCCCGCCGCTGCTGCCAATGGCACGCGATTTGGGGCGGGAAAGGAAAGTCAGGCCCCCCTTCCCTTCCTCACACCCGAGCCGCGGGCTACATGGGCTGTGTAGTTGGAGGCGGCGTCATGGGTGTGATGATCGGGGATTCCGGGTTGGCGGCCAGGTTGCGGCGGGAGATTGCCGGGGACGTGCTGTTTGGCCGTGCCGATCGTGGCCGCTATGCGACCGATGCTTCGATCTACCAGATGGAGCCGATCGGGGTGATCGTACCCAAGCGCATCGAGGACGTGGTGGCGGCGATGGCAATCTGCCGCGAGGCAGGGGTGCCGGTGCTGGCGCGCGGCGGCGGGACCAGTCAGTGCGGCCAGACGGTGAACCGGGCGCTGGTGATCGACTGCTCGAAGCATCTGAACCGGGTGCTGTCGGTGGAGGGCGATCGCGCCTGGGTGGAGCCCGGCATCGTGCTGGCGCATCTCAATGCGGCGCTGCGGGAGCGCAAGCAGTTCTTCGCCGTCGATCCCTCGACCCATGCGCGCTGCACGATCGGGGGCATGGCGGGGAACAACTCCTGCGGGTCGAAGTCGATCCGCTATGGGCTGATGGCGGATAACGTGACGGCGATCGATGCGTTGCTGACCGATGGCTCGCGGCATCGTTTCGGGGGGATGCCGGATAATCTCGGCGGCGATGTGCCGGCGGCGACGGCGGAGTTGGTGCAGCGGTTGCGGGCGTTGGGGGCGTCGGAGGCCGAGGAGATCGCCGCGCGCTTCCCTAAGCAGCTGCGGCGGGTGGGCGGCTACAACATCGACGCGCTGACCCCAGCGGCGCGGGCGGCGGGGCGGGACAACCTTGCGCGGCTGCTGGTGGGCTCCGAGGGGACGCTGGCGTTTTCGGCGGCGCTCGAACTCGTTCTGCATCCGGTCAAGCCGCGTAAGGTGCTCGGCATCTGCCAGTTCCCGACCTTCCGCGCCGCCATGGCCGCCTCGCAGCATCTGGTGACGCTCGATCCTGAAGCGGTGGAGCTGGTCGACAGCACGATGATCGAGCTCGGCCGCGCCATTCCGATCTATCGCTCCACCATCGACCGCATGCTCATCGGCGCGCCCGATAGCGTGCTGATCGTCGAGTTCCATGGCCATGAGGACGGGCCGCTGCTGGCGAAACTCGCTGAGCTCGACACGATGATGGCCGATCTCGGCTTTCCCGGGCAGGTGGTGCGCGCCGTCGATGCCGGGTTCCAGGCCGATATCGCGGAGGTGCGCGAGGCCGGGCTGAACATCATGATGTCCATGAAGGGCGACGGGAAGCCGGTGTCCTTCATCGAGGACTGCGCCGTCGATCTCGCCGATCTCGCCGACTACACCGAGCGGCTGAACGAGGTGTTCGCGCGCCACGGCACCAAGGGCACTTGGTATGCCCATGCCTCCGTCGGCTGCCTGCATGTGCGCCCGGTGCTGAACATGAAGGACGGCAGCGATGTGGCGCGCATGCGCGGCATCGCCGAGGAATGTTTCGATCTGGTGCGCGAATACAAGGGCAGCCATTCCGGCGAGCACGGCGACGGCATCGTGCGCAGCGAGTTCAACGAGACGATGTTCGGCGGCCGCATCGCACGCGCCTTCGAGGCGGTGAAGGACACGTTCGATCCCGGCGCGGTGCTCAACCCCGGCCGCGTCGTGCGCCCGCCGCGGATGGATGACCGGTCATTGTTCCGCTATCCGCCTGGGTATTCCGCTGCCCCCGGCTTCACGCCGCAGCTCGACTGGTCTGCCTGGCCCGGGCCGCTCGGCGGCATCCTCGGCGCGGTCGAGATGTGCAACAACAACGGCACCTGCCGGAAGATCGACGCCGGCGTCATGTGCCCCTCCTATCGCGCCACCCGCGACGAGGTGCATGTGACACGTGGCCGCGCGAACACGTTGCGTCTCGCGCTGACGGGGCAGTTGGGGCCTGATGCGATGACCGGCGACGACGTTGCCGAGAGCCTGTCGCTGTGCGTGTCGTGCAAGGCGTGCCGGCGCGAATGCCCGACCGGTGTCGACATGGCCAGGCTCAAGCTCGAGGTTACCGCCGCCCGCGCCGCGCGGCATGGCGTGCCGTTGCGCGAGCGCATGATCGCCGCCCTGCCGCGCATCGCGCCCTGGGCAACCCGGCTTCCCGGGCTGTTCAATCTCCGCAACAAAATTCCCGCCCTGCGCCGCCTCGGCGCGCGCATCGGCCTGGCCGCCGAGCGTGACCTGCCTGAATGGCGCGCCGATCCCTTCCGCGACGACGAGGCGGACGGTCAGACCGGCGACGTGTTGCTGTTCGCCGACTGCTTCAATCGCAACTTCGAACCCGAAAACCTGAGGGCGGCGCTGAAAGTTCTGCGCGCCGCCGGCCTGCGCGTCGGTGTCCGCACGGCCGGCCGGCCGCTCTGCTGCGGCCGCACCTACCTCGCGGCCGGGATGCTCGACAAGGCGCGCGCCGAGGCCTCCCGCACGCTCGCGGCGCTGGCTGGCGACGTGCCGGTGATCGGGCTTGAGCCCTCCTGCCTGTTCACGCTGAAGGACGAGTTCCCCTCGCTCCTCCCCGGCGCCGAGGCGACCGCGCTCGCCGGCCGCGTGATGCTGATCGGCGAATATCTCGCCGAGGCCAGGCCGGCGCTCGACTTCAAGCCGATGGCGGAAACCGCCCATGTCCACGGCCACTGCCACCAGAAAAGCTTCGGCGCCTTCCCCGCCGGGATCGCCGCCCTGAAGCAGATCCCTGGCCTCGCGGTGAAGCCGATCACCTCGTCCTGCTGCGGCATGGCGGGCACGTTCGGCTATCAATCCGAAACCCAGGAGGTCTCCCGCGCCATGGCCGAGGCCAGCCTGCTGCCGACGGTGCGCGCGGCGGGGGCCGAGGACGTCATCGTCGCGGATGGCACCAGCTGCCGCCATCAGATCCGCGATCTCTCAGGCCGGCAGGCGGTTCATTCGATCCAGGTGCTCGCCCGCGCGCTTAGGGACTAGCGCGTGCGGGCGAACAGCCTGCGGAAATTCTCAGTCGTGATCTCCGCCATTTCAGAAGCGGTCACGCCATGCACGCGGGCCAGCATCTCGGCGGTGTGCCCGACATAGCCGGGTTCGTTGCGCTTGCCGCGGAACGGCACCGGGGCGAGATAGGGCGCATCAGTCTCCACCAGCAGGCGGTCGCGCGGCACGTCGCGGGCGATGGCGCGGATTTCCTCGGAGCGCGGGAAGGTGAGGATGCCGGAGAGGCTGATATAGCCGCCGAGTGCCAACGCCGCCTCGGCGAGCGGCCGCGTTGAGCTGAAGCAGTGCAGCAGAAAAGCGAAGCTGCCCGCTTCGGTTTCGTCGCGGAGAATCGCGATCATGTCGTCATCGCAATCGCGCGAATGGATCGCCAGCGGCAGGCCCGCGAGCCGGGCGGCGCGGATATGGGCGCGGAAGCTTGCCTGCTGACTATCGCGCGGCGCCTTGTCGTAGAAATAGTCGAGCCCGGATTCGCCGATGCCGATGACACGGGGATGCGCGGTCTCGGCCGCGATCGCCTCGGGCGTCGGCACTGGATGTTCGGCCGCGTTATGCGGATGGATGCCGACCGTGCACCACACGTTGGGATTGGCCTCGGCGATGCCGCGCACCACGTCGGACTGCGTGAGCCGGGTGCCGATGGTGACCATCTCGCCCACCCCCGCGGCCGCCGCGCGGGCCAGAACGCCGGCGCGGTCCTCGCCCTGGAAGTAGTCGAGATGGCAGTGGGAATCGATCAACATCGGAAAACGACTAGGCCTCTTCTACGAAACGCGGGAACACGCCCTGCGGCGCCGGCAGCGCGGTACCGGCCGGCAGCGGGAGCGCCAGCGCCGCCAAGTCGCGCGCATCCTCGGGCACGCCGAGCTGGTCAAGCATCTTCGCCATGCTCGCCGGCATGACCGGCTGCAGCACCGTCGAGACCGTACGCAGCACGTCGGCGAGCACGCGCAGCACATGGGCCATGCGCACCGGATCGGTCTTCTTCAGCGCCCAGGGCGCCTGGCGATCGATATAGCCGTTGCCCGCGCGGATCACCTTCCAGACGTCCTCGAGCGCATCGCCGAAGGCCTGCACATCTATATGCGCCCGCAGCGACGCCGGCAGCGCGTCCGCCGCCGCGCGCAGCACCGCATCCTCCTCGGTCACCGGCCCGACCTCGGGCAGCTTGCCCTCGCAATTGCGCGCAATCAGGCTGAGCGAGCGCTGCGCGAGATTGCCGAGATCGTTGGCCAGCTCGACGTTCATGCGCGAGACCAGCGCCTTGCGGCTGAAGTTCCCATCGTTGCCGAACGGCACCTCGCGGAGCAGGAAATACCGCGTCGCATCGAGCCCGTAGGTGCCTACCAGATCCGCCGGCGCGATGACGTTGCCGAGCGACTTGCTCATCTTCTCGCCCTCGATCGTCCACCAGCCATGGGCAAACACCCGCTTCGGCGTCGGCAGCCCGGCCGACATCAGGAAGGCCGGCCAGTAGACGGTGTGGAATCGTAATATGTCCTTACCAACCATGTGCAGATCGGCCGGCCAGAATTTTGCACGTGGCGCAGCGGCGTCGGGAAACCCGATCGCGCTCACGTAGTTCTGCAACGCGTCGAGCCAGACATACATGATGTGCTTGGGATCGCCGGGCACCGGAATGCCCCAGGTAAAGCTCGTGCGGCTGATCGACAGGTCGCGCAGGCCGCCGCGGACAAAGCTCAGCACCTCGTTGCGCCGCGCGTCGGGCGCGATGAAGCCGGGGTTCGCCTCGTAGAAGGCCAGCAGCCGCTCCTGCCAGGCGGAGAGGCGGAAGAAATAGCTCGGTTCCACCACCCATTCCACCGGCGCACCGGACGGCGCTATCTTGCCGCCATCGGGCAGCGTGCGCAGTTCGTCCTCGTCGTAGAACGCCTCGTCGCGCACGGCGTACCAGCCCTCGTAGCCGCCGAGATAGATGTCGCCAGAGGCCTCCAGCCGCTTCCACAATTCCGCAACAGACGCCTTGTGCCGCGCCTCGGTGGTGCGGATGAAATCGTCGTTGGAAATCCCCATCGTCGCCGCCATCTCTCGGAAAGCGACGCTGACCCGGTCCGTGAAGCTCTGCGGATCGACCCCCGCAGTCTCTGCTGCCTTCTCGACCTTCTGGCCATGCTCGTCGGTGCCGGTAAGGAAGAACACGTCGTAGCCGTCGAGCCGCTTCCAGCGTGCCAGCACATCGCAGGCAACGGTGGTGTAGGCGTGTCCGATATGCGGAACATCGTTCACATAATAGATCGGCGTGGTAACGTAATAGGTCTTGGTCATTGCGTGCCCTGTCCCGGCCCGCAGGCCAACGAAATACTCATCACCGCGGCTTGCAGCTTGTCCTGATGCAAATCCTCGGTGAGCGCCTGCAGTTCGCCGATCCTCTGCCATGCGTCGATCAGGGCATCAAGGGGACGCGCCGCAACCCCGTCCACCGCCTCGCCCCGCGCGCGGGCACGCACCGCGTTGCTGATCATCGCGCGCAGGACATTGGCAAAATCGGAAAACCCTTCATCGGTCTTGGTCAGCCCCTCGAGCTTTTCAGCCAGCCACGCCCGCGAGGCATGGCGCGGATCGGCCAGCAGCGCCGCGACTGTCTCCGCGAGCCCAATGCCACTGGCGGAGGCGAGATACAGTGCCTGCCCGATCGAGCCCTCCGCCAGGCCCGCGAGCCGTGCACGCGCCTCCGGCTCGAGGTCCGGCATGTAAGCGCCCAGCAGCATCTCAACATCCGCCTGCGGCAACGGCGCCAGCTCCAGCCGACGGCAGCGGCTGCGGATCGTCACCGGCAGGCTGCCCGCCGTTTCACACGTCAGGATCAGCACCGAACGGGCCGGCGGCTCCTCCAGCACCTTGAGCAACCCGTTGGCGGCATTGCGGTTCAGCGTCTCCGCGCCATCGACCACGACGACCTTGCAGGCCGCATCGGCCGGGGTGAGGTGCATGAAGGAAACCACGTCGCGCACGCTGTCGATGACGATCTCGGTCTGCATGCGCTTGCGCTTGGGATCGTATTCACGCTCGACCGTCAGCAGGTCGGCGTGGCTGCTCGCGGCGACACGCTTAAACACCGGATGCATCTCCGGCAGCCCGAGCGAGGCGCCCTCGGTCTGTCCCGCCAGCAGCGCGCGGGCAAAGCGGTAGGCCAAGGTCGCCTTGCCGATGCCGCGCGGGCCGGTGATAAGCCAAGCATGATGGAGGCGGTTGGTACGGATCGCCTCGATCACCTGCGCCTCGGCGCTCTCATGACCGAGCAGGCGCGGATTGGCGCGGGGTGCCGGCGCGTTCATTGCAACGCGAACCGCCGCGCGACGATGTCGGCGATGTCAGCCTCCACCACCTCGACCTCCCGTGTCCCATCCACCACCGCGTAGCACTCCGGCGCCTGCGCAGCCAAAGCCAGAAAGCCCTCGCGCACCTTGTGGAAGAAGGCCTCGCCGAGGTTCTCATAGCGATCCGCCCCGCCACCTCGGCCGCTCAGCCGCGCCACCGTGGTTGCCACCGGCACGTCGAGCACCAAGGTCAAGTCGGGCTGCAGGCCCAGCATGCCCCGCAACGTGTCGATCATGCCCGCCCCGGCATTCTGGCCGACGCCCTGGTAAACCACCGTGCTGTCGACGTAGCGGTCGCACAGCACCCATATGCCCGCGCGCAGCGCCGGCAGGATCAGCCGGTCGACATGGTCGAAGCGATAGGCGAAGTGCATCAATACTTCGCTGCGCGGCGCCCAGCGGATCGCCGGCGACAGCAGCAGCCCGCGCAATGCCTCCGCCCCCGCGGTGCCGCCAGGCTCGCGGGTCTGCAGTACCGGCAGGCCATGGGCCGCCAGCGCGGCCGCAAGCAGGCGGATCTGAGTGGACTTGCCGCCCCCCTCCCCGCCCTCGAACGTGATGAACCGGCCGAGGGTCAGCTGCCGCTCACAAGCCGGCCGAGCGCCGCCGTCGCCCGCCCGGTCAACCCGAGCCGCGCCACATCGGCACCCGCCAGCAACGGCACGCGGACATCGGGCATCCCCGTGCCGCTCACGGTCACGAAGCCCGTCGGCCGCCCGCGCATCACCGGCGCCGGGACTGGCTTGGTGTATTCCACCGTTACCTTCGCCTTCTCGCGCCAGCCGCGCGGCAACGTCATAGTGATATCGCGCCCGCCGATCAGCGGCACCGTCGGCAGGACGCCAAGCCACACCGGCGCATGCTCGATCACCTCATCGGCGGCGAAAAACGTCACATTCTCGTATTCGCGGAAGCTCCAGTCGAGCAGGCGCTCGGCCTCCTCGGCGCGCTGGCGCATCGAATGCAGCCCGTTGATGACCACGATCGAGCGCCGCCCGCCACGCAGCGCGCTCACCACCATACCATAACCGCCATCCTCGGTATGCCCGGTCTTCAGCCCGTCGGCGACGCCCTTCTGCACCAGGGTGTTGCGGTTTTCCTGCTCGATATTGTTGTATTTGAAGCTCTTCTCCGCGTCGTATTTGTAATATTCGGGGAAATCCATGATCAGCCGCCGCGCCAGCGTGGCGATGTCGCGCACACTCATCCGGTGCTCCGGATCAGGCCAACCCGTCGTATTGCGGAACGTGCTGTGGTCGAGCCCCAGTTCCTTCGCCCGCTGGTTCATCAGCTCGACGAACTGCTCCTCCGAACCCGCGATCCCCTCTGCGAGCACGATGCAGGCATCGTTGCCGGATTGGATGATCATGCCGCGGATGAGGTCCTCGACCTTCACCTGCGCTCCCAGCGGCACGAACATCTTGGAGCCGCCCATCCGCCAGGCCTTCTCGCTGACCGGGAACTCCTGGTCGAGCTTCAGGCGCCCGGCGCGGAGCATGCCGTAGACGATATAGGCGGTCATCAGCTTGGTCATCGACGACGGCGTCATGATGACGTCAGCGTCCTTTTCCAGCAGCGTGGTACCGGTGTTGAAATCGATCGCGATGGCATACTTCGCCGCCGTGTCGACCGGACCGACTGGTGATTGCGCCGGGCTCCCGCTCACCACCGGCTCTGCCGGCTTGCGCGGGCGCGCCGGCGCAGCCGAGGGCTTTGCCGGGGCAGCCGGCTTCTTCGGCGCCTGCGCAAAAGCCTCGCCGATGACCGGAAAAAACAGGCCGGAAAGCAGGAAACGACGCTTCAGCACGGGAACTCTCCTTCGGCCACGAGGTAGCGCCAAACCGGCGCGCCGTCCATCACTGAACGATGATGCGCGCATCCGGAACCATGGTCAGAACCCGCCGCAGCGTTGCCTCCGCCGCCTCCACGCTGGCAAACGGACCCAGCCGCACCATGTAGGCGCGATCACGCGGCGCGTTGTAATCGGTCATCACCTGCGCCCCATAGGCTGCCAGCCGGTTGCGCAACACATTGGCATATTCGGGGCGGCTGAGCGCGCCGCACTCGATGGCCAGCGCCCCTGGCCGCGGCGTGGTCAGCCACACCTCGGGCGGCAGGCGAAGCGGCACGTTGCCAGGCGGCGTGCCCGTAGTGCTCGCCTGCGGCGTTGGCCCGGCCGCCGCGCTCTGCACCCGCGACGCCTGCACCGCACCCGCGGGCGGCGCCAGCGATTCCTTCTGCACCGCACCCGACGGCGCCGCCGCCACCGTCAGCGCCGGCCCCTCCTCCCGCAGATCCGCCGCCATCGCGCGGCTCTCCGCCTCCTGCACCTGCACCTTCACGCGCAATGCCATTGCCCCCGGCGCCCCCAGCAACTCCGCCGTCCGCCGGGTGATGCCCAGCAACCGCGCCGCACTCGCCGGCCCGCGATCGTTGATCCGCACCAGCACCTGGCGCCCGTTCTCAAGGTTCGTCACCCGCGCCAACGCCGGCAACTGCAACGTCGGATGCGCCGCCGCCAGTGCCGTCGCATCGAAGCTCTCGCCATCCGTCGTCCGGCCCGACCCGTCATAAACGGTCGCCAGCCCGGTATCCGTGTAGGCGAAATCCTCCCGCGGATACCGCCATACCCCATCGGACTGATAGGGCCGTTCCAGCACATAATGCGGCGTGCCCGGCGCCACCGGGAACAGCTTGCAGCCGCACAGCGCAAACATCAGCGCAAGCCAAAGCGCCCTCACGCCGTCACCTTCTCGCCGATCAGCCCCACCGACAGGCAATAGAAATCTGAAGGATTATAGCGCCTTATTGCGGTAAAATTGGCTTGGCTCACCAGGAACGCCTCCCCCGCCGCACCGCCCGGCAGGATCACCATCGCCATCCCCTCCGCCGGCAAACTCCGCCCTGCCGGCTGCACGCCCATCGAGCGCCACTGCTCAACCGTCCGCCTGTTCTCCCGCCCCGCCTGGGCGGCATCGAACCCCGCCGGCAACACCGCCGGTACCCCCCAAGGCATCCGCTCGCTCCATCCCGATTTCGCCAGGTAATTGGCGATGGAGGCAAAAATGTCACCCGTGTCACCCCAGATGTCGCGCTTGCCGGTGCCGGAGAAATCCACCGCGAACCGCAGATAGCTGTCCGGCATGAACTGCGGCTGCCCCATCGCCCCCGCATACGACCCCGTCATCCGCTCCGGCGTGATGTCGCCATGATCGATGATCTTGAGCGCGTCCATCAACTCACCGCGGAAAAACGCCCCCCGCCGTCCCTCCCACGCCAAAGTCGCCAGCGCCTCGATCACATTGAAGCCTCCGGTCGACTTGCCATAGTCGCTTTCGAGCCCCCAGATCCCCATGATCGGCCCCGGCCCGACGCCATACTGCGCCGTAATCCGCGCCAACAACGCCCGGTGCTGTGCGAACAGCTCCCGCCCCTTGGAGATCCGCGGTTCCCCCACGATCCGCGTGCGATACTGCTCCCAGGTCAATGTGAACTCTGGCTGCTTGCGATCCAGCTCAATCACCCGCTGGTTCACCTTCACGCCCTTGAACGCCCGATCCAACGTCGCCGGCTTGATGCCAACCTTCGCCGCATCGGTACGAACCCCGTTGATGAAGGCATCGAACGAACCCGCCGACTGAACGGACGCCACCTTCTGACCGGCAGCCTGCGAGGAAGCCGCCACCAGAACTGCGGGCGCGGCGAGGAGAGCGCGACGTTTGAACATTCAGCTAGTTTGCCCGTGTCGGACGAGTCGCACTCAAACCCGCGTTGAAGGAAGGCGCTCCGCGGGCCAAGGGCTTCGCCCTTGGATCCCACCCCATCTTTCGGCTGTGGCGCCGACCTTCAGTCGCAATCCCACGATCCCGCCGCGGGAGAGTGGCGAAGCCCATAAAACATCCGCCACCGCACCCAACATCGCGCGGCCCCTCCGTCCGATTGCCTGCGGCGCCAAGAAAGGTGTTATCAACCGAAGAACGACCATCCAGCCGCGTAAGTCGAAGGGTTCCAAGGGCGAAGCCCTTGGCCGGCGGAGCCCCTTCGCTTCGCCTTCCCTCCCCTACCCGTGCTTCCGCAACTCCAGCTTCGCCACCGCCGCCCGGTGCACTTCGTCGGGTCCGTCCACCAGGCGCATCGTCCGCCCTGTCGCCCAGGCGTAGGCCAGATGGAATTCCTGCGACACGCCGCCGCCGCCGTGGGCCTGGATGGCGCGATCGAGCACGGCCAGCACCATTTTCGGCACCGCCACCTTGATCATGGCGATTTCCGCCCGCGCTTCCTTGTTGCCGACGCGGTCCATCATGTCCGCGGCTTTGAGGACGAGCAGGCGTGCCTGTTCGATCTCGATCCGGCTATCGGCGATCCATTCCATGATCACCCCTTGCTCGGCGAGCGGCTTGCCGAAGGCGACGCGGGCGCGCACGCGTTTGCACATCGTCTCGAGCGCGCGCTCGGCGACGCCGATCTGGCGCATGCAGTGGTGGATGCGCCCCGGCCCAAGGCGCCCCTGGGCGATCTCGAAGCCGCGGCCTTCGCCGAGCAGGATGTTGGAGACCGGCACGCGGACGTCGTTGAATTCAACCTCGGCGTGGCCATGTGGCGCGTCGTCGTAGCCGAAAACGTGCAGCGCGCGGATGACACGGACGCCGGGCGTGTCGCGCGGCACCAGCACCATCGACTGTTGCTGGTGGCGGGCGGCGTTGGTGTCGGTCTTGCCCATCAGGATGAAGATGGCGCAGCGCGGATCCATCGCCCCCGAGGTCCACCACTTCCGCGCGTTGATCACGTAGTGGTCGCCATCGCGCACGATCCGCGCCTCGATATTGGTCGCGTCCGACGAGGCCACTGCCGGCTCGGTCATCGCGAAGCCGGAGCGGATCTTGCCTTCCAGAAGCGGCGCGAGCCACTCGGCCTTCTGCGCCTCGTTGCCGTAGCGCAGCAGGGTTTCCATGTTGCCGGTGTCGGGTGCGGAGCAGTTGAACACCTCGGGCGCGATATGCGAGCGCCCCATGATTTCGCACAGCGGCGCGTATTCCAGGTTTGTCAGCCCCTCCGGATGCTCATGGGCCGGCAGGAACAGGTTCCACAGCCCCGCCGCTCGCGCCTTGGCCTTTAGCTCCTCCATCAGCGGCGGGTTCTTCCACCGATCTGCCGCGGCATCGAGGTCGGCGTCGAACTGCGCCTCGTTGGGATAAATGTGCTCGCGCATGAAGTGCTGCAGGCGTTCCTGCAGGTCGTGCACCTTGTCGGAAAACTGGAAATCCATGGATGCCTCCTGATGGGCTGAAAAGCGCTGGACGAAATGATCTAGCCGGCCGGCGCGACGGACAACCCACGCACCCCATGCTTGGCAATGAAACTGGCGACCAGGCCCGACGCCTTCGCCTCCTCGACAAAATCGCGCAAGAACGCCGCCCCCGCGGCATTCGCCCGCGCCGTGCCGATCGCCTGCTGCACTGCGGTGAACTGCCCGTCGAGAATCCGCGCCCCCGGCAGGCTCTCGACATCGGTGATCAACCGCGGCCGCAGCCCGGCCAGCACCTCCATCCCCTCGGCCACGAACCGCTCCATCGCGCTGTCGAGCGTATCCGTCAGCACCAGCGTCGCCTGCTTGATGTTCCGCGCCAGCCACAGCTCATAGGCCGACCGCGCCGTCACCGCGATGCGCACGCCCGGCCGGTCCACCTGGTCGATCGCGGTGATCGGCGAACCCGCCGGCACCAGATACGTCGCTTCGATTTCAGCATAGGCCGCCGTGAACGCGATCTTCTCCGCCCGCTGCGGCTCCGCCCCGATCAGCCCGATATCCCACGCCCCCGTGCCCACCGCGTCGGCCAGCTCCCCCGGCTTTGGAAACGGCACGTATTTGACCGGGACCCCCAGCCGATCCGCCACCGCGCGCGCCATGTCCGGCGACACCCCCGCCGGCCCGCCATCCGCCGTCCGGCTCGACACCAGCAGGAAATTGCTCATGTTGATGCCGGCCCGCAGCACGCCGGTCGGCGCCAGCTGGGCGAGAATCTCTGCATTCATGGCCGCGTTTCCCTATCGTTTTCCAGCCCCCAGCTTCGTCCCCTCCCGCCCCCAGGGCAAGCCGGGTGACCATCGCCCGCGATGCGGCTAGAACAGGGCCTCGATCAGCGGAGGACATGCCATGGCGCTCTACGAACTGCGCACCTACACCTTCAACGAGGGCAAGATGAACGAAGGGGTCGCGCTGTATAAGGACGTTGGCTTCCCTGCCGTACAGAAGGGCGGCCACGACCGCTATCTTCTCGGCTATTTCCTGAGCGAGTCCGGCTCCATCGGCCAACTCGTGCACCTCTGGAAATTTACTGACGACGCTGAGCGCAAGGCGCATTGGGCTGCCGTCGTCGCCGACAAGAACTTCATGGACACCTTCGCAGCCAAATTCCGCCCGATGCTATCCGGTCAGGAGTCGAAACTCCTCACCGCCGCCCCCTGGGGCCCCCACCCATGAAAAACCTCCCGCTCAGCGGCGCCCGCTTGTGGGACAGCCTGATGGACATTGCCCGCATCGGCGGCACCGCCAAGGGCGGCTGCAACCGCCAGACCCTCACCGACCTCGACGGTGAAGGTCGCGCCCTCTTCCAGCGCTGGTGCGAAGCCGCCGGCCTCACGCTGAGCCTCGATCGCGTCGGCAACATGGTCTTCCACCGCCCCGGCCGCGACCCGTCGCGCAAACCCATCGCCATCGGCAGCCACCTCGACACCCAGCCCACCGGCGGCAAGTTCGACGGCATCCTCGGCGTCCTCGCCGGCCTCGAACTGATGCGCGCCTTGCATGAATCTGGCACCGAAACCGAAGCCCCCCTCGTCCTCATCAACTGGACCAACGAGGAAGGCGCCCGCTTCTCACCACCGATGATGGGCAGCGGCGCCGCAATGGGTCTGTTCACCGAATCCGAAGTCCTTGCCAAGCAGCATGCCGACGGCGCCGTTTTCGGCACCGAACTGCGCCGTATCGGTTGGCAAGGCACCGCGGACCCCGCAGACCTCCAAAACCTCGGCGCCTACTTCGAACTCCACATCGAACAAGGCCCCCAGCTCGAAAACGAAAACCTCGAGCTCGGCGTCGTCACCCACGCCCTCGCCCAAAGCTGGTACGAAGTCACCATCGAAGGGGTCGACTCCCACGGCGGCGGCCCCATGGCCGGCCGCCGCGACGCCATGATGGGCGCCGCCCTCCTGATCTCAGCCGTCGAGGAGATCGCCCTCTCCGCCATCGCTCCCTCCGGCGAAACCGGCCGCGGCACCGTCGGCTGCCTCACCGTCCACCCCTCCAGCCGCAACGTCGCCCCCGGCCGCGTCTGGTTCACCATCGACACCCGCCACGGTGACCCCGAACGCCTCGCCTGGATGGGCCAGGAAATCAAAGCCCGCGCCGCCACCATCGCCGCCCAACGTACCCTCACCATCACCGTCGCCGACTTCTGGCACGCGCCGATGACCCAATTCGCCCCGGATCTGGCCGAACACCTCCGCCAGGCCGCCCGCAGCCGCGGCTATTCCTTCAAGGACATGCCCACCGCCATCGGCCACGACGCCGTCTACGTCGCCCGCAAACTCCCCGCCGTCATGCTCTTCTGCCCCTGCCACGGCGGCATTAGCCATAACGAGGCCGAAAGCATCACGGCGGAATGGGCCACCGCCGGCATGACCGTCCTGGCCGATGCCGTCCTGGCCGTCGCCAACGCGCCGCGATAGGCTCACCGCCAAACAAACGCCAAGGAGCCACCAATGCCGGATATCGTCGTCGCTTCCGACATCAACGGCCGCGTCTGGAAAATCGAAGTCGCGGTTGGCGACAGCGTCGAAGCTGAAACCGTGCTGCTCATCCTCGAATCGATGAAGACCGAAATCCCCGTCGAAGCCCCCCGCGCCGGGCGGGTCAAACAGATCCTAATCACCGAGGAAGCGCCGGTTTCCGAGGATCAGCCGTTGGTGATTCTCGAAGTTTGAACAGTGGCTCCGCCGGCCACTATCCTCCGAGCGCTCCCCCAGCCTTCAGCTCAGCGATCTCCGTATCGCTATACCCGGCGTCACGAAGTACAGCCTCATTGTGCTCTCCGTGCTCCGGTGCCTTGGTGATCGGCACTTTCGGCACCGAGCTGACGGTGAACGGGCTATCAATAGTGAACAGGTCCATCCCCTCGATCGGCCGCAGAATGCCGGCGGCGTGCGCCTGTTTGTCGTTGGCGATTTCCTCGACCGTGCCGACAATCCCGAACGTCAGTCCCGCCGCATCGAGCGCCGGGCGCCAATGGGCAAGCGGATGGGCCGCGAAGGTTTCGTCGAGGATGCCAAGCAGCACTGGTGCATTGGCGCGCCGCAACTCGATCGAGGCGAAGCGTGGATCCTCCAGCAGGTCCTCCCGTCCGACCGCCTTGGCCAGCGCCGGCCACTGCCGCACCTCGCTGGTCAGCGTCAGCATCAGCCAGCGGCCGTCGGCGCAGTGATAAGTCGCCCCAAGCGCGCTCGTCGTCTCCTGCCGTGGCGGCCGCGTTGGGATCGTCGCCCCGCACAGCGCGGCCTGCACCAGCATGGCATTCGACCACATACCGTTACCCATCAGGTTCGCCCGCACCTCAGCGCCGAGGCCAGTGCGATCGCGCCTATAGAGGGCGGTGAGGATACCGGCGTAGAACGCAACGCCAGTGGGGTGATCGCCCATCCCACCCACCGCGCGCGCCGGCATGGTGTCGCGATCCGCCCGCACCTGATCCATCAGCCCCGAGCGCGCCCAATAGGCGGTCAGGTCGAACCCCGTCTTGCCCGCCTCCTCTCCCTCCTCGCCATAGGCGGTGAAGGAGGCATAGATCAGCCGCGGATATTTCTCGACGAAATCGACGTAGCGCACGCCGAGCCGTTCGCGCACCGGCAGCGGCAGATTGGTGATGAATACGTCCGCCTGCGAGACCAGCCGCTCCAGAATTGCGCGACCTGCCGTCGTCTTGAGGTCGAGCACCAGGCCGCGCTTGTTCCGGTTATCCACCAGATAGTTGTAGTTGTGCGGCGAAGAGGGCATCCCCGGCCGGGAGTAGACATGCCGCCACGGGTCGCCCTCGCCCGGGCTTTCGATCTTGATCACGTCGGCGCCGAAATCGGCCAGCACCGTCGCCGCCGCGGGGGCCGCGATATAGGTCGCGCAGTCAATCACCTTGAGGCCGGCAAACAGCGGCGCTTCGTCGGTCATGGCTTTCCCCCCGCGGTGGTGCGCGCCGCCCGGTTGCCCGGGCGGCGGCGGATCAGTCGAGATCCATGCCGTTCATGCCGGCATTCTTCCGGGCGCGGGCCTGCAGATCCATCATGATCGGCCCGAGCTTCGACGGGTCGGATTGATGCGGCGCCGTCGGCCCGCGATGCCAGCCCTCGGAAATCGCCAGGAGACCGCCGCCCGATTCGACGATGCGCCCGGTGAAATCCTTCGATTCCGCGCTCGCGATCCACACAATCGGTGGCGAGACATGGCGCGGATGCCCGGCTTCAACCTGCTCGTCCGTCCGCTCGCGCAGCCCCGCCGTCATCCGCGTCACCGCCTGCGGCGCCACCGCATTCACCGTCACGCCGTAGCGCTTCAGTTCCCGCGCCGCGATCACCGTAAAGGCGGCGATGCCCGCCTTGGCCGCGCCATAATTGGTCTGCCCGGTATTCCCATAAATGCCCGAGACCGAACTGGTATTGATGATGCGCGCATTGACCGGCCCGTCGATCTCCTTCGACAGCGTGCGCCAATACGCCGCCGCATGGCGCGACGGAGCGAACGTGCCCTTGAGATGCACGTTGATCACGGCATCCCATTCCTCTTCCATCATGTTGGCGAGAACGCGGTCACGTAGGATACCGGCGTTGTTCACCAGCACGTCGAGCCGCCCGAAGGTCTCGATTGCCTGATCGATCATGCGCTTGGCGCCCATGAAATCCGCCACGTTGTCGGTGTTCACCACCGCCTCGCCACCGGCCTCCTTGATCACCCGCACAACTTCCTGCGCCGGCGTCTCGTCGGCGCCCACGCCCTCGGTGCTGGCCCCGAGATCGTTGACCACCACCTTGGCGCCGTGCGCCGCCAGGGCCAGCGCGTGCTCGCGCCCGATGCCGCGCCCGGCGCCCGTGACGATGGCGACGCGCCCGCTGCAGAGTAGGCTCATGTTTCGTTTCCTCGTGTCGTCGGTTGAAGTGTCGTTGCTTGTGTCAGCGGAGTGTGCCGCCTCGCCGGTGGATGTCAATCGAGCCGCCTCACGGCAGATACGGCATATGCGGCGGCCCGACCTGCTGGGCCAGAATGCGTTGCGCGTCATGCACGAATTCCACCAGCCGGGCCCGCGTCTCCCGGGGATCGATGATGTCCTGCCCCGTCGCCTCCGCGGTCAGGAACGGCGAGGCCAGCGCCTGCAGCCGCGCCTCGATCTCCGCCCGCTTGGCGTCCGGATCCACCGCCGCCTCGATCTCCCGCCGATACGCCGCCGACACGCCGCCGGTAATATGCATCGAGCCCCAGTTCGCTGACGGCCAGGCATAGCGCCGGAACATGCCGGATGGCCGGTGATGGCACTGCCCTGCCACGCCATACAGCTTGCCGATCACCACCGTCGCCCACGGCATCCGGCTCTGACACACCAGCGCGACCAGCCGAGCCCCCGCCCGCTCGATGCCGAACCGCTCGGACTCCGGGCCAACCATGAAGCCCGGCTCATCGGCCAGCGAGATCATCGGCAGATGGAACGTGTCACACAGTTGCATCAGCCGCGTGACCTTCGCCCCGGCCGACACGTCGGTCGACCCACCGTTATGCCGGGGATTGTTCGCCATGATGCCGACCGGGTAGCCATCGATCCGTGCCAACCCCGTCACCCGCGCGCGCCCAAAGAGCGGCGCGATTTCGAAGAACGATCCGCGGTCGACGATCATGTTCAGCAGTTTGCGCGCGTCATAGGTCTGCCGCCGGTTGCGCGGCACAATCGACAGCAGCGCCTCCTCCGCCCGTGCCGGATCGTCCTCCACTGGCCCGCGCGGCGCCATCTCATGCACGCTCGACGGCAAATAGGAGAGGAACCGCCGGATCTGCGCGAAGGCATCCGCCTCGTCCTCGGCAACATTGTCGATGCAGCCGCTGATGCGCGTATGGATATGATCGCCGCCGAGTTCCTCTTTGGTGATGTCGATCCCGAGCGCCGCCTTCACGACCGGCGGACCACCCGGGAAGATCTGGCTGATGCCCTTCACCATGACGTTGAAATGCGCCAGGCATGCGTTGATCGCCGGCAGCCCTGCGACCGACCCCAGCACCGCGGAGACCGTCGGCACCACCGAGAGCGCCTGGACCTCATGGACGGTGAAGGCATTGCCATCGGGCAGATAGGTTCGACCATATTCCTCGAACGTCCGCACGCTACCGCCTGAGGCATCGAGCAGGCGCACATAGGGCAACTGCCACTCCAGTGCCCGCTGCGTCGCGGACAATTCCTGCCCCATCCCGCCGCGCCGCCCGCCTGACCCGCCACGCACGGTGAAATCTCCAGCGTTCACCACAACCTTGCGGCCGTCGAGCGTCATCATGCCCTCGACGGAGCCTTTCGGAACAAAGCTCACCAACGCGCCATTCTCATAGGTCGCGCTCCCGGTGAGCCCGAGGAACTCGCGAAAACTGCCGGGGTCCGCGATGGCCGCGATGCGCTCACGGGCGGTCATCTTACCCTGCCGGCGCTGGCGGGCGATGCCGTCCGCGCCACCCATGCCGGCCGCCATGGTCTGGCGCAGTCTCAGTTCGTCGAGTTCCTTCTGCCATGACATGGCCGTTGCACCTCCTGCTTGTCCTGTCCGGTCTTGGCGGCCGTTGGGTGCCTACGATGGCAGGTTCGGTCGCGAGGGCAACTGTGACCTTCGTCGGATCACCGCGGCGGTTCACCATACTGCCAAGCCGAACCGCGTACGGCGCGTGATGAGAAGGGGGGCCTGACACGGGACGAATCACCCTCCCAACGAGGCAGCGATGCTAGAGATCGTCCGCGACACCGTCATAGACTTTTCAGCTATCCGCGTTCGACGCGCCCAAGCATGGCTGAGCCGGACAGTCGATCGAGCGCACTTGACGGACTGCGCCACCGCGCGCGACGACTCTGTCGCGATCGGGCGAACCCCGGCGTTACTAGGGAGGCAGGGAAGATGCTGAATGGCACGCGACTGCGTCGACGCAGTGTAATTGCGGGTGGGGTAGCGGGTTCGACCGTTCTGCTCGCCCGCCATGGCCGCGCGGCGGCCGACAAGCCGCAATACGGCGGCACCCTACGGGTTGCCTATACCCTGGCACCGGGCTCGCTCGATCCAGTACTCGCGGTCTCTGGCGGTGATGCGTTCTATTGGAAACAAGCCTACGACGTGCTGATCGACAACGATCCGCGCCTGACCCCCCGTCCCGAGCGTTCGCTCGCCGAGGCGTGGGACTTGTCGGACCTCACTGCGATCAGCCTGCGTTTGCGCAAGGGCGTGCGGTTCCACGACGGCACTCCCTTCGATGCCAATGCGGTAAAGGCACATCTCGAGCGTGTGCTCGACCCGGCGACGCGGTCGGCGGCGAAGGCGGAAATCTCGCCCCTGGAACGGGTGGAGGCGGTCGACGAGCACCTCGTCCGTCTTCATTTGAGCCGCCCATGGGGACCGGCGACGACCATGCTCGGCGGACGCGCGGGAGCGATCAATGCGCCGGGCGCAGTAAAGGCGTCAGGGGTAGACTACCGGTTTCGCCCGGTCGGCACCGGGCCGTTCAAGGTGGCCGAGTTCGTCAGCGGTAGCCGGGTACGGTTGGTCCGCAACGAATCTTATTGGGGGCGCGACGAGGCGGGCAATCCGCTGCCATATCTCGACGAAATCATCATGAACATTGTGCCCAACGAGTCGGTGCAGGCGGCCGGACTGCGGGCCGGTGATCTGGATCTGATTTATCTGCCCTACCGCGAGGCGCCGAATTTCATCGGCAATCCCGCCTACAACGTCAACGTCTTCGAAGCGGCAGGCACGGTCTACATGCTGCTCTACAACCGCACCAAGGCGCCGATGGACAATGTGAACCTGCGCCTGGCAATCGCCCACGCGATCAATCCGGAGGCGATCAATAAGGCGGCCTATTTTGGGCATGCCTCAGTTGCCAAAGGGGGCATGTGGCCGCCATCGACCTGGGCATACGACGGCACTGTCGCCCGGCCAAGCTACGATCCCGCCAAGGCTCGGGAATACCTGCGGCTCGGCGGCAGGCCCAACGGGTTCGAAATCAACGCCGTCAGCTACCCGACCGAGGCCAATACACCCTCGGCCGAAATTGTGCGGGCACAACTTGCCGCAGTTGGCATCAAACTCAACCTCCAGATGTTCGATGTTACCACCGCGTCCGAGAAGTTCTACTACGGGGGGGAGGCGCCGCTCTACCTGACGGGCTGGGGCCACGTGCCGGAGCCGTCGTCAAGCAACATGCTCTACCGCAGCAACGGCTATTATAACGCGAGCAAGCTGCCCGACCCGCGGCTCGATGCGTTGCTGGACGAAGGCGAAGGCGTCTCCGACATCGCCCGGCGCAAAGCGATCTACCGCAAGGTCGACGAGATTGTCCTCGGCGAAGCGATCGCCACGCCATTGATCTACGGTACGGCCTTCGCGGCGGCGCCGAAGAGGGTCCGTGGTCTCGACAGCGTCTTCACCTACGACCTGCGGATGTACCTCCACCGGATGTGGCTCGACAGGGGATGACGGCGTCCTTGACCTCAAGGCGCCGACGCAAGCAAGCTGACATCAATAAGCGGGTTCGTACCATCGCTGCAGTTCGGGATGGCTCGCTAAAAAAGCGCCTGGTAAAGATACCCGGAGGACGCGTGGATGACTGAACTTGATCGCCGAACCCTGCTGAAGGGGGCGGCACTCGGGGCTGGCTCTACCGTCCTTCTGGCGCGCCACGGCCGCGCCGCGGCAGACAAGCCGCAATATGGCGGCAAGCTCCGCGTCGCCTACCAGCTCGCCCCGGGCGCGCTCGATCCCATCGTCGGCCGTTCCGGCGGCGACGCCTATTATTGGCGGCAGTTCTGCGACCAACTCGTCGACGCCGACTCCTCGCTCAAGCCGCGCCCGGAAACCTCCCTCGCCGAATCCTGGGACGTCTCGGACCCGAAATCCGTCACCTTGCGCCTGCGCAAAGGCGTCAAATTCCACGACGGCACGGCATTCAATGCCGAGGCCGTCAAATTCAACATCGACCGCCTGCTCGACCCCGCCACCAAGGCCACCCCACGCGCCGCCTTCACCTCGGTGGAGTCCGTCGAAGCCGTCGATGAACACCTCGTCCGCTTCAGGCTCAAGCGCCCCTGGGGCTCCGTTCTCAGCACACTCGCCGACCGCGGCGGCGCCATGAACTCGCCCGCCGCGGTCAAAGCCCTCGGCCCCGACTATGCCTTCAGGCCGGTTTCCACCGGCCCCTTCAAGGTCGCCGAATTTGTCAGCGGCAGCCATGTCCGTTTCGTCCGCAACGAGACCTACTGGGGCCGCGACGGCGACGGCAACCCCCTGCCCTACCTCGACGAACTCGTCATGAACATCGTCCCCGACCCCACGGTGCAGGTTGCCGCCCTGAAAGCCGGCGACGTCGACTTGATCTATTTGCCGGTGCGCGAGGTCGGCAATTTCCTCGACAATCCCAAATACAACGTGAACACCTTCGAAGGCGGCGGCGTCAGCTTCCTGCTCTCCTACAACCTCGCCAAGCCACCGATGGACAACATCAACCTCCGCCTCGCCATCGCCCACGCGATCAACCCCGAAGGCATCATCAAGGCCGTCTATTTCGGCCGCGCCTTGCCTGCCAAGGGTGGCATGTGGCCGAACGGCGCCTGGGCCTACGATCCGACCGTGCCACGCCCCAGCTATAATCTTGCCAAGGCGCGCGACTACATGCGCCTCGGCGGCAGGCCCGGCGGCTTCGAAATGGACGCGGTCATGTGGCCGAGCGAACTCAACACCCCCACCGCCGAAATCGTCCGTGCCCAGCTCGCCGCCATCGGCATCAAGCTTAACCTCAAGGTCTTCGAAGTCACCGTCGCTACCGAGAAATTCTATTACGGGTCCGAAGCGCCGCTCTTCCTCACCTCCTGGAGCCGTTATCCCGAACCCGACTGGAATGCCTCGCTGATCTATCGCAGCGATGGCTACTACAACGCCGGCAAGGTGAAGGACGCCCGCCTCGACGCCCTGATCGATGAGGGCGCCGCCACCGTCGATATCGAGAAACGCAAGCCGATCTACCGCAAGGTAGACGAGATCGTTCTCGGCGAGGCGCAGATGGTGCCAATGATCTACGGCATCACCTACGCCGCCGCACCCAGGAACGTGATGGGGCTCGATCAGGTCTTCGGCTGGGACGCCAAGATGTATCTGCACCGCATGTGGCCCAGGAAAGGCTAAGCGGCGGTGCGGCGATACATCCTGCGCCGCCTGCTGCAGTTCGTCCCCTCGCTGCTGCTGATCACCTTCATAGTGTTCGCGCTCATGCATGCCGTCCCCGGAGATCCTGCGCGGATGATGCTGGGCGCCGGTGAATCGCTCGACGAGGCCCAACTGGCCAGCATCCGCCGCGAGTACAGCCTCGATAAGCCCTTGCCGGTCCAATACGTCCTCTGGCTCGGCCGCGCCGTCTCCGGCGACCTCGGCCGCTCCACCACGACACAGCGCAAGGTCGCCGACGAAATCGGCCTGCGCGCCGTCGTCACCTTCGAACTCGGCCTCTTCGCCTGGCTGATCTCGGCCGCCATCTCCATCCCCGCTGGCATCGCCTCAGCCGTCTATCGCGGCCGCGCGCCCGACATCGTCGGCACCGCCCTCGCGGTCGGCGCCGTCGCCATGCCCGGCTTCTGGTTCGGCATCATGCTGATCCTGCTGTTCGGCGTCCGCCTTGGCTGGCTGCCGACCCAGGGATACATCGCCATCGCCACCGACCCGCTCGATGCGCTGCGCCACATGCTGCTGCCCGCCCTCGCGCTCGGCATCACGTCCGCGGCCTTGGTCATGCGCCAGATGCGCTCCGCCCTGCTCGAAGTCCTCGCCCTCGACTATATCCGCACCGCCCGCGCCAAGGGCCTCGCCCAACGGGCCGTCGTGCTGGGTCACGCCCTGCGCAACGCCATGCTCCCCGTCATCACCGTCATGGGCCTCGAAATCGGCCGCATCTTCGCCGGCGCCGTCGTCATCGAAACCCTCTTCGGCATCCCCGGCATGGGCCGCCTGATGGTCCAGGCCGTCTTTCAGCGCGACTTCACCGTCGTCCAGGGCGGCGTCCTCGTCATGGCCATCGCCGTCCTCGCGGTCAATTTTGTCACTGACCTGCTCTACGCCGTCCTCGACCCCCGCATCCGCTACGATGCCTAGCGCGGACACCTTCCTCGGCCAGCTGCTCCGCTCGCCCCGCGCCCTCTTCGGTCTCGCGGTGCTCGCCGTCGTCGTGCTCTGCGCCATCTTCGCTGACGCCCTTATGCCCTACGACACCGAAGAGATGGACTTCGACCGCCTGCTGGAAGCCACCTCCGCCGCCCACCTCCTCGGCACCGATCAGCTCGGCCGCGACACCCTCTCTCGCCTCATCCTCGGCAGCCAGGTCGCCATGCAGGTCAGCTGCGGCGCCGTCGGCATCGGCGTCGCGATTGGCATCCCACTCGGTCTGGTCTCGGCCATGCGTGGCGGCTGGATCGATGACATCATCATGCGCGTGATGGACGCCATCGTCGTCTTCCCGAGCCTGCTCGTCGCCGTCGCCCTCGCCGCGGCCCTCGGCAACTCGCTCGGCACCGTCATCCTTGCCATCGGCATCGCCAACGTCCCCTGGCTCGCCCGCATCACCCGCGGCCAGGCACTTTCGCTGCGCGAGCTCGATTTCGTCGCCGCCGCCGAAGTTGCCGGCACCACCCGCCTGCGCGTCATGCAGCGTCACATCCTGCCCAACAGCCTCGCTCCCCTGATCGTGCAGACCACGCTCGGGATGGGCTACGCAGTGTTGACCGAGGCCGCCCTCGGCTTCATCGGCGTCGGCGTCCAGCCCCCTACCCCCACCTGGGGCACCATGCTGCAGCAGGCCTTCCCCTTGCTCGAGCGTCAGCCGATGCTGAGCATCGTCCCCGGCGTCGCCATTTTCATCCTCGTTCTCGCATTCAACCTCCTCGGCGACGCGCTCCGCGACCTCCTCGATCCCAGACTGCGCGGCCTCGCCAGCGCCCGCGCCGCCACCTGACGCAAGGACACCCATGACGCTCCCTCAGCCACCCCGCGTCGTCCGCCTGCTGGACCGCCCGATCATCGGTCCCGATCTTCACCCCAGCATCGGCCACAACATCCAGGGCCCCTCGCTCATCCGCGTGCCCGGCTGGGTGCCGAACCGCCTCGGCGCCTATTACCTCTATTTCGCCGACCACAAGGGCAGCTACATCCGCCTGGCCTACGCCAACCACCTCGCCGGCCCCTGGACCATCCATCCCCCCGGCGCGCTCCATCTGACCCAGTCCGGCTTCCCCACCACGCCCCCGCCGGTCACCCCCGTCCAGCTCGCCGCCATCGAGGCCCGCCGCGCCCGCGCCGGCGTGAAGATCTCCCACGAGACGCTGCTGGAAGCGACCACCCCGCACATCGCGTCCCCCGACGTCCATGTCGACGCCGAAAACCGCCGCATCCTCATGTATTTCCACGGCCTCGAAGGCCCCGACCTCCAGGTCACCCGCCTCGCCATCTCGCCGGACGGCCTCACCTTCGCCGCCCGCCCGGAGATCCTCGGCCGCTCCTACATGCGGATCTTCCGCCATCGCGGCACAACCTATGCGCTCACCATGCCCGGCGAGGTCTCCCGCTCCGCCGACGGGCTCGGCCAGTTCGAGACCGGCCCCATGCTCTTCAACCCCAACATGCGCCACGCCGCCGTCCAGGTCCGCGGCGACACGCTGCACGTCTACTGGACCCAGGTCGGCGAAGCCCCCGAGCGCATCCTGCTCAGCCATATCGACCTCACCGCCGACTGGCGCAGCTGGCGTGACGGCCCACCCGTCGAGGTCCTCCGCCCCGAGCGCCCCTGGGAAGGGGCCGACGCCCCCCTCGAACCCTCCATTCGCAGCACCGCCTACGGCCACGTCAACCAGCTCCGCGACCCCGCCCTCTTCGAGGAGGACGGCCGCCTCTTCCTGCTCTACGCCGTCGCCGGCGAGAGCGGCATCGCCATCGCCGAACTCTTTCCGCCCCGCTGACCATAGCGCGGTTGCCAGCGCGCAATACGGTGGCACTATGCCGCCCAACGACACGAGACGAGGAACGACCGGATGACGATGCGCATTCTCTGGCCCAACATGCCCGCCGAATTCGAGCAGATCGCCCGCGACGCGGTCGGACCCGGCTTCACCACCGAGTTTTGTGCCAATTTCCCCGATGTCACCGACGAGCAGTGGGCCAACGCGGACGCCATCGTCGGCCCCTGCCCGCCCGCCCAGTATTTCGACAAGGTACGCAAGTGCCGCATCTTCGTGAAATCCGCCGTCGGCTACGATGAGGTCGACATCGAGCGCCTCGGCAAGATGGGCATCGCCGTCTCCAACACCCCCGACTACGGCACCCGCGAGGTCGCCGACCACGCCATCGCGCTCATGATGACCCTCGCCAAGTCCATCGCCTACCACGACGAGAAGCTGCGCGAGGACCTCAAGGCCAACTGGCGCCCCGCCCACAACCCCTTCGGCAAGCGCCTCTCCGCCTGCACCTTCGGCGTCGTCGGCATCGGCCGCATCGGCACCGCCGCCGCGCGGCGCGCCCGCGCCTTCGACATGGACGTCGTGTTCTACGACCCCTACGTCCCCAACGGCTACGAGCTCGCGCTCGGCATGCGCCGCGCCGACACGCTGGCCGAACTCATGGGCCAGTGCGACTTCGTCTCCATCCACACGCCGCTCAACACCGAAACCCGCAAGCTCATCGGCGAGGCCGCCTTCGCCGCCGCCAAGCCCGGCCTCATCCTGGTCAACACCGCCCGAGGCGGCATCGTCGACATCGACGCGCTCTACGACGCCATGAAGGATGGCCGAATCCAGGCCGCCGGCCTCGACGTGCTGCCCGAGGAGCCCGCCAACCCGCAGTCGCGCCTCATCGCCGCCTGGCAGAACAACGAGGCCTGGATCCGCCATCGCCTCGTGCTGACCCCACACTCGGCCTTTTACACCCCCGAGAGCATGCGCGACATCCGCGCCTTCTCCGCCCGCACCGCCGCCCGCTACCTCCGCGACGGCCGCCTGGAGAATTGCGTCAACAAGCACTTCCTCGTCGCCCGCAGCTGAAAGCCCAGCCCATGCTCGAAAAGGTCGACGTTCTCATCATCGGCTCCGGCGCCTCGGGCGCCGCGGTCGCCTGGAGCCTGGCCGAGACGAAAATGCGCATCCTCTGCCTTGAACAGGGCGACTGGATGAAGCAGTCTGACTATCCCACCAACGGGCGCGACTACGAGGCCCGCCTCTACAGCGACTACGCCACCAGCCCCAACATCCGTCGGCGTGACAGCGACTATCCGATCAACGACGACAACTCGCCCATCAAGGTCGTCAACTTCAACGCCGTCGGCGGCTCGACGGTGATGTACACCGCCCATTACCCGCGCCTCCACCCATCGGACTTCAGGGTCAAAACTCTCGATGGCGTCGCCGACGACTGGCCCGTCGACTACGCCACCCTGGAGCCCTTCTTCGCCGAGAACGACCGCATGATGGGCGTCTCCGGCCTCGCCGGCGACCCCGCCTACCCCAGCCACGCGCTGCCCATGCCGCCGCTCCCGCTCGGCAAGTCCGGCACCAAGATCGCCGAGACAATGAACAAGCTCGGCTGGCACTGGTGGCCGTCCGACACCACGCTGGCCACCACCGAGTATGACGGCCGCGCCCCCTGCATCAATCTCGGCCATTGCACCCCCGCCTGCGCCCAGGGCGCCAAGGCCAGCACCGACATCACCTACTGGCCCCATGCCATCCGCGCCGGCGTCGAGCTGCGCACCAACTGCCGCGTGCGTGAAATCACCACCGGCCCCGACGGCATGGCCACCGGCGTCATCTACTACGACAAGGACGGCGCCGAGCAGTTCCAGCCCGCCGAAGTCGTCATCATGGCCTGCAACGGCGTCGGTACCCCCCGCCTCCTGCTCAATTCGAAATCCGCCGCCCACCCCGACGGCCTGGCCAACTCCTCAGGCCTCGTCGGCAAGAACCTGATGTTCCACCCCTGGGCCACCGTCTACGGCTACGTCGACGAACCCATGGACGGCCACCGCGGTCCGCCGCTCTGCATCTGGAGCCAGGAGTTCTACGAAACCGACCCTGCCCGCGGTTATGTCCGCGGCCACAACTTCCAGTTCAACCGCGGCATCGGCGTCGGCACCGAAGCCGTCGCGCTGGAAGCCATCGGCCTCGCCCCCTGGGGCCGCGACCACCACGACGCCTTCCGCGCCCTCTCCGGCCACCGCATGTCCGTCGGCATGTGCACCGAAGACCTCCCCGAGGAACACAACCGCGTCACCCTCGACCCCGTGCTGAAGGACCGCCACGGCATCCCCGCGCCGCGCATAGACTACACCATCAGCGACAACACCAACCGCATGCTCGATTTCGGCATCGCCCGCGCCAAGGACATCCTCGCCGCCGCCGGCGCGCGCCACGTCCACACCATCCGCCCCGTCGCCTATGGCGGCTGGCACCTCCTCGGCACCGCCCGCATGGGCACCGACCCCACCCGCTCCGTCGTCAACGAATGGGGCCGCTGTCACGACGTGAAGAACCTCTTCATTGTCGATGGCTCCATCTTCGTCACCTCCGGCGGTGTGAACCCCACCTCCACCATCCAGGCCCTCGCGCTGTACATCGCCGACAGCATCAAGCAGCGCCTGGCAACCCTCTTCGATTGAGGCCGACAATGACCCTGACCGCAGACGAAACCGCCGACTATCGCTGCATCGCCGGCATGATCATCCCCGCCAGCGAGAAATACGCCGTCCCCGGCGCCGACGACGACCTGATCTTCGCGGATATCATAAAAAGTATCGGCCGCGACGAAGCCGACGTGAAAACCGCGCTGGCCAAAGCCCGCAGCCTCGCCGGCGGCCCGCTGTCCGCCCTCGATGCCGCCAGCCGCGACAGTGTCGCCGACCGGCTCCGCGCCGAAGGCGGCAACCCCGTTGCCATCCTCACCCGCATCGTCCTGCTCTGCTACTACCGCGACGACCGCGTGATGATCTCCCTCGGCCTCGAGCCCCGCCCGCCCTTCCCCAAGGGCCACGTCCTCGAGCAAGGCGACTGGTCCCTGCTCGATCCTGTCAAAGCCCGCAAACCCTTCTGGCGCCAGGTGCCCTGACCATGCTCGACAAGGTCGACGTCCTCATCATCGGCTCCGGCGCCTCCGGCGCCGCTGTCGCCTGGAGCCTGGCCGAGACGAAAATGCGCATCGTCTGCCTCGAACAGGGCGACTGGGTAAAGCCGACGGACTACCCCACCAATGGCCGCGACTGGGAAGCCCGCCAGTTCAGCGACTTCCACCCGAGCCCCAACCGCCGCGCCCGCCCCAGCGACTACCCCGTCAATGACGACAACTCCCCCATCAAGGTTCTCAATTTCAACGCCGTCGGCGGCAGCACCATCCTCTATGCCGCCCACTACCCGCGCCTCCACCCCTCCGACTTCAAGGTCAAAACGCTCGACGGCGTCGCCGATGACTGGCCCATCGACTACGCCACTCTGGACCCCTTCTTCGCCGAGAACGACCGCATGATGGGCGTCTCCGGCCTCGCCGGCGACCCCGCCTACCCCGCGAAACAGCCGCCCATGCCCCCCCTCGGCCTCGGCAAGTCCGGCACCCGTTTCGCCAAGGCCCTCAACACGCTCGGCTGGCACTGGTGGCCGTCGGACACCACGCTGACCACCACCGAATACGAAGGCCGCGCCCCCTGCATCAACCTGGGCCATTGCACCTTCGGCTGCGCCCAGGGCGCCAAGGCCAGCACCGACATCACCTACTGGCCGCAAGCCCTCCGCGCCGGCGTCGAGCTGCGCACCAAATGCCGCGTCAGCCGCATCGAAACCGGCCCCGACGGCATGGCCACCGGCGTCACCTATTTCGACCAGGACGGCGTCGAACAGTTTCAGCCCGCCGAAATGGTCATCCTCGCCGCCAACGGCATCGGCACCGCCCGCCTCCTGCTCAACTCCGCCTCCGAGCGCTTCCCCACCGGCCTCGCCAACTCATCGGACCAGGTCGGCCGCAACTTCATGTTCCACCCCTACGCCAGCATCTACGGCTACGTCGACGAACCGCTGGATGGCAACCGTGCCTCCCCGCTCTGCCTGTGGAGCCACGAACACTACGAAACCGACCTCTCCCGCGGCTTCGTTCGCGGCTACTCCTACCAGCTCGGCCGTGGCGTCGGCGCCATCACCGAAGCCATCACCAGCACCGCCGCCGGCCGCCTCCCCTGGGGCACCGACCACCACGACACCTATCGCGGCCTGCTCAACCGCCGCATCGTCATCGCCGCCATCTGCGAGGATCTCCCCGAGGCGCATAACCGCATCACCCTCGACCCCGTCCTCAAGGACAGCCACGGCATCCCCGCGCCCAAGGTCGACTACACCATGAGCGAAAACTCCCACCGGATGCTCGACCACGCCATCGCCCGCGCCAAGGACATCCTCGCCGCCGCCGGCGCCAGCAACATCGGCGTCGACCGCCCCATCCTCTTCGGCGGCTGGCACCTCCTCGGCACCGCCCGCATGGGCGACGACCCAACCCGCTCCGTCGTCAATGGCTGGGGCCGCACCCACGACGTGAAAAACCTCTTCATCGTTGACGGCAGCCTCTTCACCACATCCGGCGGCGTGAACCCCACCTCCACCATCCAGGCCATCGCCCTCTACATCGCCGACCAGATCAAGCAGCGCCTCGCCACCCTCTTCGACTGATCCGGGTCCCCTCCATGCACACCACCCCGCTGCACCCGCGCTTCGGCGTCGAAATCCACGACGTCGACCTGCGCACCGTCACCCAAACCCACCTCTACCCCGCCATCCGCGACGCCTTCGAGCGCCACTCCCTCCTGCTCTTCCGCAACCAGCCCCTCGACAACGACGCCCACCTCGCCTTCGGCGCCCTCTTCGGCCCCATCGAGGACCGCTCAATGGGCCGCAACGGCCCCAAGCCACGCATGGACAACGTCACCAACCGCATCGACGCCAACACCATCTCCGCCCCCGATGACTTCCACACCCTGAACCTCATCGGCAACCAGCTCTGGCATACCGACAGCACCTTCCTGCCCGTCCCCGCGCTCGCCAACATCCTCGCCGCCCGCGTCCTCAGTTCCACCGGCGGCGAAACCGAATTCGTCTCCACCCGCGCCGGCTGGCACGACATGCCCGCACCCCTCAAATCCCGCCTCCGCCACGCCACGCTGCGCCACCGCGCCTCCCACTCGCGCTCCAAAATCAACGCCGATCTCGCCAAGCTCGAGAAATTCACCAAATGGCCCGACCAGACCTGGAAAGCCATCTGGACCAACCCCACCACCGGCGAAGACGCCCTCTACATCGCCTCCCACACCTGCGCCGTCGAAGGCCTCCCCGAAGCCGAAGGCCAGGCCCTCATCGACGCCGCCACCGACTTCTGCACCCAACCACAGCGCATCTACACCCACACCTGGCGCCCCGGCGACGTCCTCATGTGGGACGAACGCGCCACCCTCCACCGCGGCCGCCCCTGGCCCTACACCGAAGAACGCACCCTCGCGAGCATCTGCGTCTCCGTGCAGGAGTCCGACGGCCTGGTGGCGATGCGGGGCTGAGAGTTCGCAAGGCAAGGCAAGCAAGGCTCCGCCGGCTCAGGGCCATCGAGCGGCTTACGCGGCCTTCGGCCACGGTCCGCTCGATCCCTGAGAACCCATCAACTTAACGAGGCTGGATGGTCTTTCTTCAGCTGCTAACCGCTTTCTTAGCGCCGCAGGCAATCAAAACTGCGAACCGCACAGTCCATCGTGCGGTCCCATGATTCTGCTTGGCTTCGCCACTCTCCGCCCAAAAATCGTGGAATTACGACTGAAGGTCGGCTCCGCAGCCGCGTAAGGTAAAGGGATCCAAGGGCATAGCCCTTGGCCGGCGGAGCCACTCTTCCCCTCGCCGTCTCTTGATCTCGATCAAAGCGCCCTGGTCCAACTCCGTCACACTGCCCAGAGTGGCGCACGCCTGCGGGGCGCGTTAGCGTGTGCCCAGAAGCGCTATATCGCGCCCCCAACTCGACATGCTGCCAGGAAGAACGACCCCATGAACGACACCGCCCTCGCCTCCCGGACCGCTTCGTCCCAGAAGACCGAGCATTTCGACGTTCTCATTGTCGGCGCCGGCATTTCCGGCGTCGGCGGCGCCTACCATCTGACCCAGCAGTGCCCCGAAAAGACCTACGTCATCCTCGAAACCCAGGACAGCTACGGCGGCACCTGGTGGACCCACAAGTATCCCGGCATCCGCTCCGACTCCGACCTCCACACCTTCGGCTACCGCTTCAAGCCCTGGACCTCCGCCCCCATCGCCAGCGCCGACGAGATCCGCAAATACATGGGCGACGTCATCGCCGAGAATGGCATCGACCAGCACATCCGCTACCACCACAAGGTCACCACCGCGACCTGGTCGAGCGCCGAGAAGCTCTGGACCATCGAGGCCCTGAACAAGACCACCGGCGACACCCAGCGCTTCACCGCGAATTTCCTCTGGATGTGCCAGGGCTACTACCGCCACGACGAGGGCTACACCCCGGACTGGCCCGGCATGTCCGACTTCAAGGGCACCATCGTCCATCCCCAGACCTGGCCCGAGGATCTCGACTACACCGGCAAGCGCGTCATCGTCATCGGCTCCGGCGCGACCGCCGCCACCGTGATCCCCGCCATGGCCGCCAAGGTCAAGCAGATCACCATGCTGCAGCGCTCGCCCACCTTCTTCCGCGTCGGCCGCAACGCCATCCCCATCGCCGAGGAGCTGCGCACCCTCGGCGTCCAGGAAGAGTGGATCCACGAAATCGTCCGCCGCAAGATCCTCTACGAGCAGGCCATCTTCACCAAGCGCGCCGCCACCGAGCCCGAGAAAGTGAAGGCCGAGCTCCTCGCCGGCGTGAAGCACTATCTCGCCAATGATTTCGACATCGAAAAGCACTTCACCCCCAAGTATCGCCCCTGGAGCCAGCGCATCGCCTTCATCCCCGAGGGCGACCTCTTCGCCGGCGTCCGCGACGGCAAGGCCGACGTCGTCACCGACGAAATCGAGCGCTTCACCGAAAAGGGCATCCTGCTCAAATCCGGCCGCGAACTCGAAGCCGACATCATCGTCACCGCCACCGGTTTCCACCTCTGCGCCCTCGGCGACGTCGACTTCACCGTCGACGGCAAACACGTCGACTTCGCCGACACCGTCACCTACCGCGGCATGATGTTCACCGGCCTGCCCAACATGGTCTGGGTCTTCGGCTACTTCCGCGCCAGCTGGACGCTCCGCACCGACCTCGTCGCCGACTTCGTCTGCCGCCTCCTCAACCACATGTCCGATCGCCAGGCCAAGCAAGTCGAAGTCGCGCTGCGCCCCGAAGACAAGGACATGAAACTCCTCCCCTTCTTCGACCTCGACGACTTCAACCCCGGCTACGTCCTCCGCGGCATGCACCTCATGCCCAAGCGCGGCGACAAACCCGAATGGGCCCACACCCAAGACTACTGGAACGAAAAGGACGTCTTCCCCAAAATCAACCTCGACGACGCCGCCTTCAAATACGCCTGACCAGACGCGCATCATTGCGCGGCGACGAGAGCGACAGCGGTTCCACTTGGAACCGCGATAGCGCTGCCTCCCGCCGGTTCGCGCGTCCGACGCGCGAACCGGGCCTTCATAGGGCGGACAAGCGAAGCGCCTCCGCCATCTTCCTTGGACCACCCAAAGCAAAAGACTCTTCTTTTTCTGAAGAAAAAGAAGCAAAAAGACTTTTGTTATTTATCCGACCATAAACGTCGATCCCGCGTTGCGCGGCATCACCCCTTCAGCAACACACCGCCAAGAAAGCCCGAACCGCTCGCGTTGGTCGTTACACTCAACGACACCAGGATCTCCAACCCGCCCCCCACGCTCCCGGGCATCGCCCCAAGATCAACCGCATGGTTGCTGAAATACGCCGCGGCCGCGGCCCCACTGGCGAAACTCTGGTGCAACACATCGCCGCCATTCGCGAACACGTCGAACACGACACCCGTCACCCCCGTCCCCATCGCCGTCCCGCCATACAACCCAACCACCAGATCCTGCGACAAATCGCCCGCAGTCACCGCAACGTCGAAACGAAGCGTGCTCGTCACCGTCTGCGTCCCCGCCCCGCCCACGTCATACGAGCCGCCCACCTCGCCCATGGCAAGAACGTTCGCTGTCCCCCCAAACGCCACCTTGATCGCGTGATTGGCCTGCAACACCGCACTGACGCTCGCCGCTGCCGGCACCCCATCCGCAATCGCAACGCCCTGGTCTGTCGTGATGAACCCAGGCATGGCGCGTCCCAATACCGCCTGTGCATCGAACTGCGCGCTCCCATCGAGCGTTGCGGTCTTGCTCTCGGCCGCAACATAGACGACATGCCCCGCGCCCGGAGCAGGCGCGGTCGCCAGCGCATCCACGCCTCCCGATGTGCCCGTCCCCGCCGCCGTGGCGCTCGCAGCCCCAGGCCCGCTTGCCCCGATCCCACCAGTCGCCGTCGCACTCGAAGAAATCGGCCCGCCCGTCGCCGAAGCCACAGCGGTCGCCGCCCCGCCGGCCGCGCCAGACGCGGGGCTCCCGCCACCAGCACCGCCCGTCGCAATCGCGTACGCCTGCACATTTTCACTCGCCGAACCCGTCAACACATTCGACGCCGCCGCGCTCGCCCCCTTCACCCCCGCCGACAAGCCCGTGCTGCCACCAGCCCCCCCCGTCGCCGTCACCCACCCTATGAGTTGCGCGCTCTGTGTCGCGCTCCCCATGTCATTGAACGTCAGCGACGCATTCGCCAGGCCTGCCGCCCCCGCTGGGCCAGTATCGCTGCTGCCTCCAAAACCACCCGTGGCAACCTCAGTCAGCGTCAATGTTCCGCCGTTCGTCATGCCAGTGACGGCATTCGACATGACACTCGCAGCCCCATTGCCGCCGGCCGCCCCACCCGCCGAACCGCCATTACCGCCATATTGCCGCGCCTCCGCCGACACGGCCCCCGCCCCCGCGGCATACGCCGCAGCCGAAGCCTTGGCCGCGCCCCCATTCCCGCCTCGGCCATTGATTTCATAGCTGATTCCGCCACTACCCCCATATGCCCAGGCTGTGGCGGAAACGCCGCCGGTAAAATCGGTCGCGGTGCTGGTGGACACCGCATTGGCCGTGGAACTTCCCCCAGCCCCGCCGAGCGCGTTCCAGGCGCCCCCGCCAGCGCCACCGGTCGCCGCTGCCGAAATAGAGACCGACCTAAGGCCACTTACCGTCGAACTCGCCACCGCTGCACCACCGGACCGTCCGGCAAAGCTGTCGCTCTCCGGCGTCACCCCGCCGGGATCATCAACCCCGAAATCATTGACAAAGCCGCCGCCCGACCCACCGTTGGCCGTGATCAGCGCGTCGACCGTCTGGCTCTGCGTCAGGCTCTTCGTGTCATCGAAGGTCAGCTTCGCCGTGCCATTGCCCGCCGCCCCGGCGATCCCGTCATCGCTGTCACCGCCGCTTCCGCCGTGCGTCGTTTCAGCCAGTTCCAACAGCCCGCCATTGCTGCGCCCGGTCACCGCGTTGATCAGCGTGCTCGATGCCCCATCCGCTCCATTGGCGCCATCGAATCCCTCGCCGCCATTCCCGCCATTCTGCGTCGCCATCGCACTGGCACCCTGGCCAACGCTGGTGGCGATCGCGGTCGCCTTGGTGCCGCTCGCAACACCCGCGGCGCCGCCCGTCCGACCGCCACCCGAACTAGTCCCGCCTGTTCCACCCGACGCCGTACTCTCGGCAATCGCCGTCCCGCCCGTCGCCGCCGCAACCGTACCGCTTACGCCGCCCCCAGCCCCCCCGAAATTGCCAAAACCCGCCGGAAGCGGCGTGCTCGCATGACCAGCGCCCCCACCCCCTCCTCCGGTTGCAATCGCGGTTGCCATCGCCGAGCCAGACTTGCCCGACCGGCTCGTCGCCACGGCCGAAGCCGCCCCGCCCCCGCCACCGGCGCCGCCATTCCCCCCACTGCCGATAAAGTTCGTCGTGATCGGATCGCGCGCCGCTGCATTGCCGTCACCGCCAATACCTCCACTCCCGCCCGTTGCGGACGCATAGTTGGAGGCATCCGTCGTGACATTGGCGACCGCGCTGGCATCGTCCCCCTGTCCGCCCGCCCCGCCCGAAGCCCCAGGGGCAACGATCGGCGAAAAGCCCGCCGCACCGGAAGCGGCGGTAACGATCACCTGGGACATCGGCACGGCTCCGTCTGACTTGGCGTTCGATTCAAAAAACTACGAAGATTCCGCGCCCTGCACAACCATCCGAAACGACATTGACGATGATGCGGATTGACATCAAGGTCCGATGAATACTGCAATATCACAAGTGCCGAATGGAGCCGTTCGTGACGACCAGCCTCCTCTTCTCCGACGCCTCGACCGGTCTGTGGTCCTATGACGAAGGTACCGGCACGACAACGCAAATCGCCAGCTACAAACTAGGCAATGTCGGCATCGAGTTGGCGATCGGCAGTGAGGTATTCATCTCCGCCCAGCCCGCCGGCGGCCAAGCCCTGGCACAAAATTCGCTATGGGTGTCCGACGGCACGGCCGGTGGCAGCCATCTTGTTGTCACCCTGCCCGACAAGTCGCCATCCCCATCCATCATCGACAATCCCCTCGTCGGTGCCATGGTGGCGCTCCCCTCCGGCCAGCTGCTCTTCGACTATTACGATGGAACATCGGGCGATCATCTCTATACCAGCGACGGAACCTCTGCCGGCACAAAGCCCGTCCCCGGCTACACCGGCGCCGGCATCTACATCGGCCCGGGCTATTCGGTTTTCCTCAATGGCAAGCTGATCTTTGCGGACTATCAGGGTGGGCTCAGCTCCTACGACCCCGCCACCAACAGCGTAACAACCCTATCGACCAACTTCGGCGGAAATAACGGTAGCGGCGAAGTGCGCGTCGGCGACCATGTCTTTATTGTCGGCCACTCCCTCAGTTTCAGCCAGTTGCCTTGGGCGTCGACCCAGCTGTGGACCACCGACGGCACCGCGCCCGGCACCAGCCTCGTCACCACATTGCCCGATCACACCCCAGTCGGCCAATTCGACTCAGCCGGCCTCTACGGCCTGACCGCCCTGGCGAATGGCACGCTGGCATTTCGCTATTTCGATGGCGTCACAAACTATGCCTACATCAGCGATGGCACAGCGGCCGGTACTGTCGCCATGCCCGGCTATACCGGCAGTGGTGCATTCTTCGGCGTCGACCATTCCGTCGAACTCAACGGCGCCTTGCTGTTCACTGACTCCACAACCGGCCTGTGGTCATACAACGAGACCAGCGGCACCACGACGCAACTTGCCACCTTCGCCCTCGGCAGCAACGGCGGCGAAATGGCACTCGCCAACGGTCACGCCTTCTTCGCCGCCCGCGCCGCCGCCGGCAATGTCGTCAGCGAAACCGCCCTCTGGATCACCGATGGCACCGCCGCCGGCACCAGCCTGGTGACGACTCTGCCGGACACCACACCCACCGCCCAGTTCGACAGCGCCGGCATCAGCGGCCTCGTCGCCATGGCAAACGGCAAGGTCGCCTTCGCCTATTCCGACGGCACCAATCAGCACGTCTACGTCAGCGACGGCACCACCGCCGGCACCCAGCCCATCCCCGGCTACAACGGCACCGCCCCCTATCTCGGGACCATGGTATCGACCGAACTGTCGGTCGCCTGCTTCGCCTCCGGCACCACGATCGAGACCGATCACGGTCCCCGCGCCGTCGAGCATCTGCGCGCCGGCGATTGCGTCCGCTCCGCTTTCGGCGGCTTTGTTCCCGTCACTTGGATCGGCCGGCGCACGCTCGACTGCCGCCGCCATCCCCGCCCGCATGACGTCCACCCCATCCGCGTCCACGCCCACGCCTTCGGCCCCGGCCGCCCCTCGCGTGACCTGCGCCTGTCGCCCGACCACGCCGTCCATGTCGACGGACTTCTGATTCCGATCCGCTATCTGATCAACGGCGCCACCATCCTCCAGGAACCGGTCGACCGCATCACCTATTGGCACGTCGAACTCCCCGCCCACGACATCCTCTTCGCCGACGGTCTTCCCTGCGAATCCTACCTCGACACTGGCAACCGCGGCGCCTTCAGCAACGCGCCCGGCGCCATCATGCTTGATCCCGACTTTGCCCGTAACATCTGGGACACCGGTGCCTGTGCTCCACTCGTAATCGATGGTCCGCAACTCGCCCGCGCTCACGCCCAATGCCTCGCCATCGCCACCACCGCAGGTCATGCCATCACCGCTGACCCTGCCCTGCGCATCCTCATCGACGACCGACCGGCCACCGCACGTATCGTCGGGCAGTCCTGGCACGTCGCTCTGCCGCCAGGCTGCCGCGCGATCCGCCTGCTTTCGCGCGTATGGGTCCCTGGCCACATGTGCCCCGACAGCAACGATACGCGTCGTCTCGGCGTCGCACTCACCGAAATCCGCATGGATGGTGTTCCGGTTTCGTCGGCATCCTTCGGCCCGGGCTGGCATACCGCCGAACCCAGCCTGCACTGGACCGACGGCAACGCCTGCCTCAATCCGGCCGGCGCGCGCAATCTGACGTTCACCCTCGCACTCGCCGGCAACTATTGGACGGTACGCGATCCGACACCAGCCTTAAGGGCCGTTTGAAACGCGCTCTGGTGAGTGAGGGGCCTCGCCTTGCGGCCGATGGGCCGAAAAGCGTGAATCGCGCTCTTCTTCAACGGGTTGCGAGATCATGATTGGTTTGGCCTAAACCAATCATGATCTAGAGCCTGACCGGGATGACCGCCAAGCACGGAAATAGGCAGCGTCCCGCTCGCTCCTGGCTCGCCCCCCGCACCTGCGATCGCAGTCCGCACCGCCGCCACTGCCGCCCGCACGTTGCTCAAATTTTCCGCCGGCAGACTATTTTTTCCTATTGCCCCGTTCGCGGCAATCGGCATAAACATTAGTTAGTGATTATAATAGACCCACATCCCCCGGCCCAAGCCTCTTCCCCCAGCCACCCCGGGGCCGACCTCGCGCGCCATCTCTCCGCCCTCCTCCTCCCCCTCCACAGCCTTCTCGCCGCCCATTTTCCCTTCCTCCTCCGCTGGCTCGCCCCCCGCTGGGCCGAGATCGACCGCATGCTGCGCGACGTCCAGCGCACGCTCGACCTCCTCGCCGCCGGCCATTTCCACCGCCCCCCGCCAACCCCGACCGCGCCGGCCGCCGCCCCGCGCACGCGCGCCGTCACCCCAACTGTCCCCAGGCCGACCGCGCCCCCGCGCCGCCCCACCCGGCCAGCCACCCGCATCACCGCCGCATCCGCGCCCCCACGCCTCGAACCGCGCGCCCTCGCCTCCCCGCGCATCCCCTCCAGCCGCCCCCCGCACGTGTCGCCCGCGCGAATCACCCCGCAAACCGCGCGCGTCCGCGTTGCCCCATCCTCCCGCGCCCCACCGTTGCAAAAATCGGCCGAAACCCTCAGCGCGGCCTTGCGTCTATTTTGTTACTATTTAGTAATTATTACGAATAACGCCGTTTAATCCGCTATCCACCGCAGATACCGCTCCACCGACCGCGCCACATTCGCCTTCGCTCCGTGATCCATGATCCGGTCCCACCACGCCCCATAGATCCGGTCATAGGCGAACGGCTGCATGACCGCATCCATCGCCTTCACCACCCGCGCCGGCAGCGGAATCAGGTTCGGATATGAGCGCATGAAACTCACATAGCGCCGGTCCGGCAGCACCTGGAAAATATCGCCGGAGAACAGCGCGCCCCGCCCCTCCGCCCCCTCCGCCCAGTGCAGCATCGTCGCGCCATCGAAATGCCCCGGCGCATTCACCAGTGTCACCCCCGCCGCCAGTTCCATCGTCGTCCCGCCCCAGAACCGGATCGCCGGATCGGGCCGCATCACCTGCGCCCGGTCCCCCTCATGCAGCAGGATCGTCGCCCCGAACGCCGCGGCCCATTCCACCATGCTGCTGTAGTAGTGCGGATGCGAAATCGCGATCGTCCTGATCCCCCCGAGCGATTTCACCAATGCGATCGTCGCCTCGTCCAGCAGCGTGATGCAGTCCCACAGGATATTCCCCTCGGGATGCAGCAGCAGCAGCGCCCGCTGCCCGATGCCGAACGCGGGCGTCGTGCCGATGCCCAGCAGCCGCGCCTCATGCATCCGCCAGGCGTTGAAATGCGTCGTGCGCATCGCCTCCAGCGTCGTCCAGCGCTGCCCGCCGGCGCCGATATACTGCCGCTCATCCTCGCAGATCGGACACCCGGCGGGGGCCTGTTCGCTCGGCGAAAACTGCGTCCCGCACGTCACACATATGAAGGCGGCCATGTCTATTCCGCCGCCATCGCCACGCAGGCCAACCGGTCATGCCGCCGCCACGCCGCGGCATAGGCCGGCCGCAGCCGCGCCCGCCCCGCCACGCGCTTCATCCACTTCGCCTCCGCCGCCGCCGCCTCCCGCCAGCACTGCGCCACCGCCGCCCGCCGCGCCCCCCCCGGCCGGCCAATCAGCGGCGACACCCGGTCGATGAATGTCCGTTCCAGGGCATCCCGCTCCGGCCCGATCTCCGCCATCGCCTCCGGATAGTCCGCGAGCAACGCCCGATGCAAAGTCTCGTGCCGCCACCACAGGGTCTCCGTATCCGCCACGTCGCCGGGGATCGGCCCCTGCTCGGGCAACCCGTCCTCGACAAACACCGGCTTGAACACCGACGTGCACGGCGCCGACGTCCCCGTCACCCAGTGCAGCGCCCCCTCCGCCCTGAGATCACTCACCAGCGAGCCCACCGACTGCCCCCGCCGCGCCCCATCGGCCGCATGCATGCAGATCGTCGCCCCCTGGATATCCTGTGGATGCCAGCCAGGTCCCCCGGCCCCCGCCCCGTGGTCGCGCAAATAGCCCATCATGTGCGCCGGTGTGATCCGCCCGGCATCCGCCGCCAGCCGCTCCGTCGCCCGCCCGCAGCGCGCCCGCGCGCCGGGCAGGCCGGGATTGTCCGGATTGGTCACCGCGGCGGCGAAATCGAACCGGTTCGCCGACCACCATCCCTGCCCCCGCGCATAGGCCTCGAGATCGGCCGAGGCGCTGGTCGGCTTCACGATCGTATAGGTATTCGATATCGCCCGCGTCGGCCCCGCCCGCTCCACCGCCCAGCGCCGCCCGATGGTCTCGACGACATACACCTCGTCCCTGTCCGCCACGATGAACGAGTTGTCGTAGAACCGCGCCGCGAGGTGCCCGCAGCTCCCCCCCTGCCCATGCTGCTCCAGCAGCGCGGTGATCACTCCCACCGCCTCCGCCGCCGTCGCCCCGCGCTCGAGCCCGAGGCGCAGCAGGTCCATCCCGATCAGCGCCCTCTGCCGCTGCGGCAGCGCGCGCGGATGCACCGCCTCATTGCCGATGACCACGCCATGCTCGTTGGCGCCCATCTCCGCCCCCCAGATCCAGAACGGCCGGCTCAGCAGCACCGCATGGGTGCGCGCCGCCTGGGGAATGGCGATATAGGTGCAGCGCACCACCGCCCCCCGCCCATAGCGCTGCGCCGGCAACAGCTGGAGATACTGCGCCTCGTTGCGCTCACGATCGCTGTTCTTGGCGAACAGCGTCGCCCCGCCCACCACCGCGCTGCCGCGCGCCGCCATCGTGTCGCACATGCCCGAGCCCTCCCGCCTGCGTTCCCCCGATTGGGGCGCAGATGGCCCGATCGCGCAAGCGCTATCGCGCGCGGCTACACGACGTTGACGGTCGTCCCCCCATCCACCGGCAGCGCCACGCCGGTGATGAAATTCGCCTCGTCCGAGGCCAGGAACAGCGCGGCATTGGCGACGTCCCACGCGGTCCCCATCTTGCCCCGCAGCGGCACCTTCTTGTCCCGCTCAGCCGCCACTTCGGCGCGCGACCGGTTGGTCGCCCGCGCCCGCGTGTCCACCGCCATCGGCGTATCCATCAGCCCCGGCAGGATCACGTTGCAGCGAACGCCATACTGCGCGTTCTGGATCGCGATCTGTTCAGTATAGGCGACCATCGCCGCCTTCGTCGCCTTGTAGGCAACGTAGGGATAGTTGTGCCAGGCGGCGGCCGACGAGATCGACTGGATCGCCCCGCCTCCCTGCGCCCGCATCACCGGCAGCACA
>Ga0164297_10000559_pt1 | contig 45678 bp, 43 predicted proteins | sample GEODES058metaG_FD_113539 | JGI IMG/M metagenome (GOLD analysis project Ga0164297, IMG submission 113539) | Dystrophic lake water microbial communities from Trout Bog Lake, Wisconsin, USA - GEODES058 metaG | ecosystem: Environmental > Aquatic > Freshwater > Lake | place: USA: Trout Bog Lake... | reverse complement strand
CTTCAAAATTTATTAAAAAATTTATTGGGTCTACTGAATTCATAAATGGAAAATCACGATTTTGCTTATGGATTAGCGATGAAGATCTTGAATACATTAAATCATTCCCCATAATTACTGAAAGATTGGAAAAAGTTCGAGTTGAAAGGTTAGAGACAAAAGATCTATCAGTAAAGAAGTTAGCTTCTCGCCCTCATCAGTTTAGAGAATGGAGAGATATCGAAGAAAAGAAGATGATCATTCCAATAGTGTCATCAGAGAATAGGTACTATCTTCCAATCGGGTTAGTGGATGAAGAGACTGTAATAACTAACGCAGCATTTAGCATATATAGTGCACCAATTTGGATTTTTTCTTTAATAGCTACCCGTCTTCATCTTATTTGGATAACAACTGTTTGTGGAAAATTAAAAACAGACTTTCGATATTCCAACACTCTTGGTTGGAATACTTTCCCCATACCCCAACTGACTGAAAAGAATAAGTCTGATTTAACTACTTGTGCTGTAAATATTCTGTTAGCCCGTGAAACTCACTTTCCTTCAACAATTGCAGATTTATATGATCCTGAAAATATGCCCCAAAATCTTCGTGATGCCCATGATAAAAATGATGAGGTATTAGAAAGAATCTATATTGGACGGCGGTTCAAAAATGATACAGAACGACTAGAAAAACTCTTTGAGCTTTATACCAAAATGACTTCTAATAAATGAGAGCTTAACATGACGCAACGAATTCCTGTTCCATCAGTATCGGTTAATTACTCTGCAAATGGAACATCAACCAAACCCAACGAATTGGGAATGCGTGTTATGCAAGAGCGTGCCTATGAAAAACGCGGGGAACAGTATCTTCTAATTAAATCGCCACCAGCCTCTGGTAAAAGTCGTGCATTAATGTTTATTGCACTAGATAAGTTACATAACCAAGGTGTTAAAAAGGCAATAATTGTTGTTCCAGAAAAATCAATTGGTTCGAGTTTTAACAATGAGCCACTAACTGAATTTGGCTTTTATTACGACTGGAAAGTAGAGCCTCAATGGAATTTGTGTGATGCTCCGGGGGAAGATGGAAGCAAAGTTACTTCAGTTAAATCTTTTCTAAAAGGCGAATCTAAGATATTAGTTTGTACACATGCCACATTCAGGTTTGCAGTAGATGAACTCGGAGTTGAAGCTCTCGATAATTGCTTAATTGCGGTTGATGAGTTTCATCATGTTAGTGCAAATCCAGAAAATAAATTAGGAAATCACTTAAAAGAACTTATTGCTAGGGATAAAGCCCACATTGTTGCAATGACAGGATCTTACTTTAGAGGTGATTCCGAACCAGTCCTTACGCCAGAGGATGAATCAAAATTTGAAACAGTCACATATACATACTACGAACAATTAAACGGGTATAAATATCTTAAAAATCTTAAGATAGGCTATTACTTTTACTCAGGATCTTATTTGGACGAATTACACAATGTTCTTGATTCAAATTTAAAAACAATTGTCCACATTCCAAATGTTAATTCAAAAGAAAGCACTCAAAAGGGTAAAACAACGGAAGTCGGTGAAATACTTGAGATATTGGGGCATTGGGAAGGAAAAGACCCAATTACTGGATTTGATATTGTCAAGACTAAAGATGGTAGAACATTAAAAGTTGCTGATCTAGTAGATGATGGGCCGGAGAGACATTCAAAAGTACTTAATGCTTTAAAAGACCCAACAAATAAAAACAATAAATCACACATTGATTTGATCATAGCACTAGGAATGGCAAAAGAAGGATTTGACTGGATATGGTGTGAACATGCATTAACAATCGGATATCGATCTAGCCTTACAGAAATCATTCAGATTATTGGAAGAGCAACTAGGGATGCTGAAGGTAAAACCACTTCAAGATTTACGAATTTAATCGCTGAGCCCGATGCAACTGAAGAAAAGGTTACAGATGCTGTTAATGACACCTTAAAAGCAATTGCTGCAAGTCTTTTAATGGAGCAGGTGTTAACTCCTAAATTCAATTTCACTCCTAAAAATCCACAATCAATGGCACTAGACGGTTTTGATTATGGTGAAGATGGATATAAAAAAGACTCAAGTAATGTTGGGTTTAATAATGCTACTGGTCAATTTCATATTGAAGTTAAAGGACTTGTTGAGCCTAAAAGTACCGAAGCACAAAGAATTTGTAAAGAAGATTTGAATGAGGTAATAACCGCATTTGTCCAAGATAAAACTAGTATTGAGCGTGGTCTTTTTGATAGTGAACTAGTTTCAGAAGAGTTGACCCAAGTTCAAATGGGAAAAATCATCAAAGCTAAATACCCTGAATTGGACTCAGAAGATCAAGAAGCAATTCGACAACATGCTGTTGCAGCTATGAATTTAACCCAACAGGCTAAAAAAATAGTTAATCAAACTGCAAATGCTGAAGAGGTTGGAAGTAATGCTTTTATCGATGGGGTTAGAAAATTTTGTATGGATGTTAGAGAGTTGGATATTGACTTGATTGATAGGATAAATCCTTTTAGTGAAGCATATGCGATTCTTTCAAAATCAATGAACGAAGAAAGCCTTAAAGAAGTTCATGCAATTATTTCTGCAAAAAAAATTAATATGTCCATCGATGAGGCCAGAGAACTTACAAAACGGGCTTTAAAATTTAAGCTGGAACGTGGGCGGTTACCTTCAATTACTTCGCAAGATCCATGGGAAAAAAAGATGGCTGAAGGAGTTGCATACCTAAATAGAATGAGGTCGTCAAATGTCTAAAAGTACTTTTACACAAGATGATGATGATCTATTAGATGCTTTGGGTATCGATGCAGAAGAGGAAGCTTCCATCACACAATCGCCAAGAATCACACGAATCATTGTTGGCTTCGAAGAGATTGAATCCTTTTATGAGGTAAATAAAAGAGTACCTCAGCAAGGAGAAGATAGAGATATTTTTGAAAGAATTTACGCTGTAAGGCTTGAAGCAATCTTAAGTTCTGAAGAGTGTTTGAATGCTCTAGAAGGAAAAGATCATTTTGGATTACTAGTTAATCCCACACTAAAAGATCCGAATAATAATGTTGAAATTGATGATGATGAGTTACTTACCGCATTAGGTATAGAAAATGAAATTCCAAATGATCTTTCGCAACTTACTTTTGTGAAAAGTGCCAAAGAAAAAAAAGCTGCTGAAGAAATTGGGCATAGGACTGTTTGTAGAGATTTTGATAAATTCAAACCACTGTTTGATAAATTAAAGTTAGAACTTAAAGAGGGTGTAAGAAAGACACTTCGTTTTAAACAAGATGGAATCATCCAAAAAAATGAGTACTTTATTTTAGGTGGTCAAATAGCATATATTGAAAATGTTGGTGAGTTAAAAGAAGATTTACATGGGAAACTGGATGGAAGACTTCGAATTATTTTCGACAATGGTACGGAGAGTAATATTCTTCTTCGGTCTATGCAGAAATCACTACAAAAAGATGAAACGGGTAGAAGGGTTACTGAGCCAGATGCTGGTCCATTATTTAGTAATCAAATTGAAGATTCAGACCAAGAAAGTGGCACAATTTATGTTCTTCGGAGTAAATCGGATCATCCAGATATAAAACCACATATAGAGTATCTTCATAAGATTGGAGTTACTGGTGGTAGTGTGAGTAAACGAATTGCGAATGCAAAGATTGATGCAACATTTTTGCTTGCAGATGTGGAGGTAGTTGCAACATATGAACTTTACAATATCAATCGAACAAAACTAGAAAACCTTCTGCATCGTTTTTTTGATTCTGCAAGGTTGAATATAGAAATAATTGATCGTTTTGGAAACTCTGTAGCTCCAAGAGAGTGGTTTATGGTGCCTCTTTTTGTGATACATGAAGTTGTACAGAGAATTCAGGACGGAACTATTACTCAATTTATTTATGATCAGAAAAGGGCAAAACTAATTAACAAGTAATTTTCACCAACTTACTTTTAAATTAACGGCTAATGGTGAATTACCATCCTGTCTGGATCTTTTATTAGTAATTTTGTATTGCAAACATTTAAGTATCTGTGCTAAATCCTCTATGGACATTCCCAATTCATGATTGTCGAAATTCAATTTTTCATTTGATTCGGCTTTCAAGACCATATTTAATTGAAATTCCCCCTTTTTTATCGCCATTTCAATTTTTTTGAAAAGTGTTTTAAAAAAATCATTATCAAACAACTCATTTAAATTATTGGGACTAAAAAAACTATATTTTGATGACTTATTTGAATCCACAGAATCGTACCAATCTAAAATTGAATATACATACTTTTTTTGTGTTTTAGGATTATTTATTTCTATCAAATATTCATTAAAACTATCCACAATTTCCTGCAATTTGCATTCATATTTAGTTGCATTAGCTATTAATGAAATTAGTGCATATCGTGCTGGTGAGTTTGATTTTCCACCGGAAGTAATGAACTTTTCTTTTGAATGGTTTTTTAAAAGTTGAATAATTTTTTCGAATTGTTTAACTAATAAAAAAAATGCAGAATCATCTACGATATTAATTTCAAACTCTAGCAACTCATCTAATTCATCTAGAATCGTTTGTTCTAAAGTTGTAATCGTCCAATCATCCCAATCAAATTCATAAATTTTCGAATTGAATTCTTCTATAAGCAAATGTAAATCCTTTTCAACCCTAGAAAGTCTAATGTCCTCTTCTATTTCTGAGGATGATTCTAAGAAATCAGGGATTTTTAATGACTTACAAATTAACTCATATGTTTCAGAATCATATGAAAATTCATCTTTAATTTCTAAAAAAGTTAAACTATTTTTTTCTATTCGAAACCCTAAATTAATTAATTCTTTTTCATATTCACTAATTGAGTCGAAAAATAAAATTTCCTTTTCACCATTAAGAGCGGCTTCAATACAGGGCTGGAAGATTTTTTTATATAGGCCATTGCGATATTTTCTTTCATCAGCAATTTTCTTACTCGACTCTTTGAGTAGTCGTCTTTTAACCGTGTCTTCTTTTTCTTTTTCCTCTTTAATTCTTTTCTGAAGGGCTTTGGCGGAATAAATCATAAGAAATTTAAAATTAATTTTGCTTTTTAAAGTATAAATCAGTCAATTTTGGTTTTGTGTGGAATTTTTATCTGTAGTCAAATTATTTAATAATCGTTCAGAGGTTGTCTTGTGCGGATAAAAATTTAGTTGATAGAAAGTAGAACTCTCAAGTAGTAATTTACCATCAGATGTGGATTGGGGGGAAGATTGTTATTCATATGAGAAATCCCATCCCCTCTATCAACATGTTAAGTAAGTTCGAAATTTTCAAATCCTGAGCATATATCAACTTGGCTGAAAGTCAACCAAGTTGCCTGCTGAACTTTTGTCTCTCTTCAGATTAAAAAAATGATATTTACAAATTAGATTAGTTATGGACCTATTTTCAACGCTTTTAACAGTAAAATTTCTTTTTGTAAGTAGGAAAGAAAACCTTTTGGACAATCATCAACGACTGATTGCGGCACATCTATTCCAAATGGATTGTCGCTGTACAAACTATGTAAATCGGTGTAGAAAGTCATTATTGTATTAATTTGATTTTCAGAATCCTGTGATAATGGAAAATCAAGCTTCAAATAATAATCGATTGGAGTGTATTTCCCGTCATCAGTTTGAAATAGAAATAAGCGATTGTATGAAATCTTCGAAGCGTGCTGTGAATTAAACTCATTGATTAAATTATTTAATTCATTTGCTTCGTTGAATGCGACAGGATCTTCTAGCATTAAAGCAATTTCTAACTTTACACATTCATATCCATAACCCAAGTAGTAACAAAAATCATAAAGAGTAGAAACTAGTTGAACTTTATCTAAACTTGACTCTGGGTCAGATTTGACTTCTAAGTTTTTATCAATCAACTGTTGGTAGGGTTCAATTTCTTTATCAGGTTTCAAATGATAATACTCATCAGGTGGTTTTGAATGCCTATGAAAAGTATCATTGGTTCCTTCGCCCATGAAATATGCCATATCTTGAACCCATGTATATAAATCATCGTAAACTGCATCTTCAGATATATCTGGATCGCTTTCATCGACAAATAGTGGGAAAGATTCTTCGGGTGGATCACGGTATAGATTAATCATTTGTAGTAACAAATAGTTACCTTCAACAATGATGTAACCCAATTCGTCTGGATCGTTTGTATGGACACAATCTAAGGCCCTACAAACCCATGCTGCGACCTTTCCTGGATTTCTGAACTTGCATAGCATGTTTTCTAATTTGGACGATAGGGCTTCAAGCCATTCCCTTTCAGTTACTTCCCCAGAGGGAACCATAACGGAAAATACATGACTATATTCATCCTTTAAAATTTCTGGGCAGAAAGCCACTAGCTTCACTTAATCCCTTTTCTAGTGACTAAATCGTGGTCTCTCCACATGATAACAATCAAATATGTGGTGTAAATAGTTCCAAAAAGACAGCAAAGATAAAAGATTGCACCCCACCAACCTTCACTCCACATATCGATTCCCTTGTCATTAAAAGCAATAAAGGGCTTCCATGTAGAAAAGACTATAAACCACACGAATAAATAGTCGACACATTCACGAATCTCAAACTTCCACATGATTCCTCCACAAAAATCAAAATATCCTAATATGGGATATTCTAAAATAGAATTTAGCATGTTTTCATGCTGGAAAGACAAAAATACGAACTCTTCCGATCCGAACTCAAAAAAGCACGGATATCTTCTGGCATACTTCAAAAAGATTTAGCAAAATTACTTCATCGACCACAGAGTTATATCTCCAAAATTGAATCGGGAGAAAGATCTATTGATGTTGTTGAATTTATTGATTATTGCCACGCTGTTGGCATAGACTCTGCAAAATTTTTGAAAAATATTTCTGAAAAATTTTAATCATCAAATGAGCGAAATACTATGTATACCCACCTGATAAGCAAGCGTCACTTTTAGGGGGTGGGGGCACCGTGGGGTCAGAGTTTGGCGAAATTGTATGGGGTACCGTACCCCTACTTCTTTAGCCAATCAATGAGTAATTCAACTTCCCGATCAGAGATACCAGTATTCGGATTACATCGAATCAAGTTCTTACATCCCTCTGGAAACTCTATCCATGAATCATCAAGAGCCCTCCATTCAGCGAGGTGTTTATCTCGACCATACAGATAGCAAACAATCTCATGATATCTAGAGTATTTACCAATGTAGGCTTCACCAGTAACTCCAATAATGTATGGTTGAATTGCATCAGGGAGCCGTAATTTAATCTCTGCAAGATCTACATGAAATCGCCAACTTGATGAAATAACGATATTACATTGATGCTTCGAAAAAACTTCCTCTAATAAATGTGCTTTTGAGAACAATGACGAACCATGGGTAGTTGGGTGTAAGACACCATCAAAGTCGAGGAAGAGAAATCTGTCACAGGTCATAAGATCAATATTAAGTTAAGTAATATAAATTTGGCTTATGTTTTTTGTAGTGATAGGGGAGTGGTGGTCAATTTTTTTACTTCTTAATTATTTGATTTTGTTTTAATTGATATGTGATGGACTGAAATTGCTTACATAGTGCTTACATTACTCAAAAATAGAAAAAGGCTTCGAAGGTAATTTTCCTTTGAAGCCTTTTATCTACTGGTTGCGGGGATAGGATTTGAACCTATGACCTTCGGGTTATGAGCCCGACGAGCTGCCAGACTGCTCCACCCCGCGTCTGTTCTGTACTAAGAGGGTAACTATATCATGGTTAACTACGAATAGCAATCCCTTCTTAAACTTATGTGATTGATGGGGTTTTTATTGTTGGTTGTTGAATCACCAAATGACGGAAGGGGATCTCTATACCTTCTTGTTCAAAGGCCATCTTTAGTCGGCCTTGGAACTCTCGTTTGACTAACATTTGCGAACTTGTATCAACCTTTATTCTGCATCTCACTACGATTGATGATTCACCGAAGTTATCTAACCCGGCAATCTCAAGGTCATCCAAAATAATATTTACAAATTTTGGATCTTCGCGCATTTCTTTTGTGACATTTCTTAAAGTTTGGTTTAAGTGAGCTAAATCGGTGTTGTAAGCAACACTTATATCCATGACGGCATATAGAAAATTTCTGGATCTGTTTGTAACTACTGTAATGGCATTGTTGGGCACAAAATGGACTACCCCTTCATAATCCCTCAGGCGGATATATCTTAGCGTAACCTCTTCGACTGTGCCGATTTTCCCGGCAATTTCTACAACGTCACCTTGGCGAATTTGGTTTTCAATTAACATGACGAATCCGGTGAAGTAATCTTTTACTAAAGATTGGGCTCCAAATCCAATTGCAACACCTGCTACACCAGCAGTTGCAAGTAAAGGAGCAACTGGAATTCCTAAGGTAGATAAAACAGTCATCACACTTAAAGAAAATACGACTACCGAGGTGATATAACGCATCACTCTGGACAATGTTTGTATTCTCTTAGCATCATCAAGCGAAGAATTTTCAGACATTTTCATTTCAATACTAAGTATGATTTTTTTTGTAATTCGCAAAATGAACCAAGCTACAAATAAAACGATTGTTAAATCTAGAACAATAAAAATAAAATCTAGCCATTCGACGTAGGCTTCTAATTCAAATTTTTTAAGGAAGTGGATAAAGGGATTTTTCATAAATTTTTTTTAAAGGTTCTTTTATCTAGTTTAACTTCAAGTATGATTTGATGACTGATGATGATTAATAAACAACTAGAAAACAATCAACAAAAAAATATGGCTTTAAGATTTGGTAAAGAATTAGGTTCAAAGGTTGTGATGGTTGATACGGGTTTGGGTCGTCCACAATTTGATTCCTGCTATGTCGTTGCGCAAAGAGCCCCTTCAGGCGATCGATTAGCAATCATTGATACTGGAACTAATTTTTCTATTCCCCGAATTATGGCAACAATTAACGATTTAGGCTGTAGCTATGAGCAAGTAAGTTACATTATTCTGACTCAGATTCAATTGGACCATGCAGGTGGTGCAGGTTTACTCATGCAAAATTGCCCTAATGCAAAGTTGGTTGTGCACCCCAGAGGAGTTCGTCATTTGATTGACCCGAGTTCTTTAATTGCCTCAGCAACATCTCTTTACGGTGTGAGTTGGGTTGATAAAGAATATGGTCGCTTAATACCTATCCCATCTAAAAGGATCATGGAAGCGCGAGAGGGAGATTTAATCAATCTAGCTGGTCGAATGTTGACGATTTTAGAAACACCAGGAATTGCAAAGCACCATCTTTGTATTTGGGATGAGTTATCTCAAGGAGTTTTTACTGGCGATACCTTCGGTTTATCTTATCCTGAATTTGATACACCTCAAGGTTCTTTTGTTTTTCCAGCAACACCAATTCATTTTGATTTAAGGTCTCTAAAAGTTTCCTTAAAGAAAGTCATGGCACTCACGCCTTCCTGTTTATATTTCTCGCACTTTGGTTCTTTTCAGCATGTTCCTCAAATGTATGAAGCCTTTTTAAAGTTGTTAGAAGAGGTTGAAAATTTAGGAAAAAAACTGAAGTTTGCGGAAAATCGCCATGAATTTCTGAAAGAAGGATTACTTAATATTTATACGCAAGCTCTCAGAAATCAGGGGTGCGAGTTAACGGATTCTAAAATCCAACAATTATTGACATTGGATATTGAAAAAAATGCACAAGGTATGGGCAGTTGGTTGGATTAAAACTTGGGTTAACCCTAACAAAAACATTTACCGTAAACTTTTAAGGTATATAATTTTCAGCATTGGAGCACCAACAAGGTAGAACATGTCCCTAAGCAACCGTGAGTTTTCAGAATCAAAGATTCTACGTCCCATCAACCTTGAGTCTCATGCTCATTCAAAGAATGGAAATACTTACACTTTAATGCTAGCTGCCATTGGTATTGTCTTTGGTGACATTGGCACCAGTCCCTTATATGCCCTTAAGGAATGTTTTAGTCCAGAACATGGCATTCCATTCTCTGCTGATGCTGTATTTGGGGTGATATCAATGGTCTTTTGGGCCTTTTTGATCGTCGTTTCTTTGAAATACGTTCTTTTTGTGATGCGGGCTAATAATAAAGGTGAAGGGGGTATTCTTGCCCTCATGGCTCTTGCTCTTCGTACAGCACCGGTTGGTTCGAGGCGTGCTTCAGCGATTATTATGCTTGGGGTTTTTGGGGCTTGCATGTTTTATGGTGACGCTGTAATTACCCCAGCTATTTCTGTACTATCTGCAGTTGAGGGTATTGAAGTTGTTTCTGCTGAGTTCAAGCCTTATGTCATTCCAATTACCCTCATTATTTTAATTTTGCTGTTCTTGATTCAGAAAAAGGGCACTTCAACCGTAGGTATTTTGTTTGGCCCCATTATGGTGGTTTGGTTTGGAGTATTAGGTTTAATGGGAATTTACAACATTGTTGATAATCCGCAAATTATTTCTGCAGTAAACCCCCTGTATGCGATCAATTTTTTAGTCGAGCACTCCTTGCAGGCATTTATTGTTTTGGGTGCAGTATTTTTGGTTCTAACCGGAGCTGAAGCACTGTATGCTGATATGGGTCACTTTGGTATCAAACCAATCCGATATGCTTGGTTTTTTATTGCGATGCCTTGTCTTCTTCTCAATTATTTCGGTCAAGGGGCTATGTTGTTGAATACCCCTGAGGCTATTTCTAATCCATTTTTCTTAATGGTTCCTGAAGCGTTCACTTTGCCACTCGTCATATTGGCCACATGTGCAACTGTGATCGCCTCACAAGCCGTTATTTCAGGTGCTTACTCGATGACGAGTCAAGCAATCTTATTAGGATTTGTACCAAGAATGCGGATTTTCTATACTTCAGCCAAAGAGGTTGGACAAATTTATATGCCCGCAATTAATTGGATGCTTTTAATTATCGTAATTTTCGTCGTGGTTTCTTTCAAAAGTTCAGCAAATCTTGCTGCTGCTTACGGAATAGCCGTTACAACAACAATGATTATTACAACCATCTTATCTGCGATTGTGATGAGTTTTGTTTGGAGATGGAATCCGATACTAATTTTTGTAATTATTGGTCTATTTATATCTGTGGACTTTGCATTTTTTGCTGCTAATTTACTGAAGATTGCTGAAGGGGGCTGGTTCCCTCTGTTGCTAGGGATTATTTGCTTCGTTTTATTAATGACCTGGTACTTAGGTAGAAAGTTACTACGAGAAAAAGCTGTTCAAAACGGTATCCCATTACTTGGTTTTATTGATTCTCTGAACTATCATCCACCTATTCGAGTTGAAGGCACAGCTGTATTCCTGACGGCCCACGTTGATTATGTTCCAGTAGCAATGTTGCACAATTTGAAACACAATAAAATCTTGCATGAACGAGTTATTTTCTTGAAGATTAGTATTTGGGATGTTCCATTCGTGGAAGAGGAACAAAGAATCACTTTTAAAGATCTTGGTAATCAGATGTATTTAGTTCGGGCTATCTATGGTTTCAAAGAAACACCAGATGCATTAAAAATTATCGATGATTTAAAAGCCTACGGAATTGAATGCGAAAGTATGGACACATCCTATTTCTTAGCAAGAGACTCTGTTATCCCATCGGCGATACCTGGTATGGCAATATGGCGTGAGAAAATTTTTGCTTGGATGTACCAAAATGCAGCGAAGCCTTCAGACTTTTACCAGATTCCGACGAATCGAGTTGTCGAACTGGGTGCAAAAATAGAAATCTAAAAAAAAACCACTAGCCAAAAGACTAGTGGTTTTTTGTCTATTAAATCAAATCAAGTATTAGAAGGCTGAAATCCCAGTGATTGCGCGTCCTAAAATAAGGGCGTGGATATCATGGGTACCTTCATAGGTATTCACAACCTCTAAGTTTAAAAGATGCCTAATCACATCATATTCTTCAGAAATACCGTTACCACCCAGCATATCCCTAGCCATCCGGGCGATTTCTAAAGCTTTTCCAGTAGAGTTGCGCTTCATAATTGAAGTAATTTCAGGACAATCTATTCCTTCTTCTTTCATTCTACCCAAGCGAAGAGCACCCTGTAAGGCCAAACTAATTTCTGCAAGCATATCAGCTAATTTTTTCTGTATTAACTGATTGGAGGCAAGAGGACGATTAAACTGTTTGCGATCTAGCGTGTATTGACGAGCAATGCGCATACATTCTTCTGCAGCACCCATCGCTCCCCAAGCAATCCCATATCGTGCGGAATTCAAGCAGGTAAATGGGCCTTTTAAACCAGATACATTGGGTAATTCATTTTCTGCAGGTACAAAAACTTGATCCATAAATACCTGACCAGTTGTTGATGCTCTAAGTCCCATCTTGCCATGCATGACAGGGGCAGATAAACCCTTCATATTTTTTTCTAAAATATAGCCACGAATCACGCCAGCATCATTTTTAGCCCAAATCACAAATACATCTGCAAATGGGGCATTTGAAATCCAAATTTTTGAACCTGTTAATTCAAAGCCACCTGGTACTGATTTTGCTCTTGTAACCATGCTTCCCGGATCGGAACCATGGTCTGGTTCCGTCAATCCAAAGCAACCAATAAGGTGGCCGCTAGCAAGTTTTGGCAGATACTTTTGCTTTTGTTCTTCAGATCCAAACTCATAAATTGGCAACATCACCAGCGATGATTGCACTGAAAGCATAGAGCGATAACCGGAATCAACTCGCTCAACTTCTCGAGCAATCACACCGTAGGCGACATAACCAAGTCCAGCACCACCGTATTCACTAGGAATAGTGCAGCCTAAAAACCCCAACTCGCCCATTTCACGGAAAATTCCCTGGTCCGTCACTTCGTTATGAAACGATTCACGTATTCTGGGCATGAGACGTTCTTGACTATATTGACGAGCTGCATCAGAAATCATGCGCTCTTCCATGGTTAATTGTTGTGCAATTAAAAGAGGGTCGTCCCACTGAAATCTTGTTTTATTTGACATAATCTTGATAAGATAAAAAAATGATATTAATGTTAGTTTAGACTAAATTTTAAATGATGACCGAACAAGAAAACCCTTCCACAAAATCAACTGTAGAAACACCCTCATCCAAAAAGGCATTCAAATATTATGATTTGATGTTAGTGGCGTTTGTGACGGTCCTTATTTGTTCTAATTTAATTGGTGCCGGGAAGGCTGCCCAAATTGAATTACCCTATTTAGGAACCATGATTTTTGGGGCAGGGATTTTGTTTTTTCCTATTTCGTATGCCTTTGGCGACATTTTGACTGAGGTTTATGGTTACGCCTATGATCGCCGAGCAGTCTGGTGTGGCTTTGCTGCCTTGGTTTTTGCTGCATTCATGTCCCAAGTTGTGATCCACTTAACTCCAGCTCCAGGGGAGTACAACAGTCATTTACAAGAAGGTCTTGAATCTGTTTTTGGTAATACTTGGCGAATAGTCTTTGGTTCGATTATTGCATTTTGGTCTGGTAGCTTAGTGAATGCATACGTGCTGGCCAAAATGAAAATTTACTTTAAGGGTAAGCATCTCTGGTTCCGCATGATTGGTTCTACTGCTTGTGGCGAGTTAGTCGATTCGAGCTTATTTTATATGTTAGCTTTTTATGCAATATGGCCTATTGAACAAGTTATTCAAGTGGCAATAGTGCAATACGTTTTGAAAACGTCATGGGAAATTTTGGCTGTTCCCTTTACTTACAAAATTGTCGCTTTTTTAAAGAAAAAAGAGAATGAAGATTACTATGATGTGCAGACTAATTTTAGCCCCTTCAAGCTGAAAATTTAGCTTTTGCTTTCATGAAAAAATAGATTAATCATGGGCCGTCAATTCATAACGGCTGTAATCGTCTTGACCAAGTGCCTTTACTAAAAAGGGTAAACAGATTTCGAGCTGCTCTTGAAGTTGCCAAGGTGGATTGATGATCCACATACCACTAGCAGCTAAGCCTTCGGTTAGGATTTGACTCTTAATCTGTAATTCAGCTTGTAAATAAGGTAAATGGTGATCCTTACAGAACTCTGCGAGTTGATGCGGTAATTCTGTTGCATCCCGGCGTTGTAGGATTGGATACCATACGAAATAGGCTCCTGTTGCAAAGCGCTTAATCGCATCTTTGAGTGCCGTTAAAACAAACTGGTAGTCATCCTTGTTTTCATAAGATGGATCAATTAAACAAAGTCCTCTGCGGGTTGGTGGTGGCAGAAAGGCTTTTAATTGGGTAAAACCATCTTTCTGAAACATTTGAACTGATTTTTTAGGGCGGTACTCGCCCTGTGATACGGTCATATTTTCGACTAGGCTAGGATAGTCTGTCGTGTGGAGTTCCATTAATTTCAGTTGATCTTGAACTCTCATCGCTTGCAGCATTAATTGAGAAGAACCAGGATAAGTTTTGATAGACTTGGTTTGATGCTGATTTAAGTGACTGATTTCCTTGAAATAAGCCTTAACTCCGTCCGGAATGCCATCTGGATTCTCATTGCAATATGAAGCTAATCGTAAAATTCCTTCAATTGCTTCAGCACTTTTTGTTGCATACTCGCTCTCGAGATTATAGATTCCTGCTCCTGCATGGGTGTCGATAAGGGCAATACCAGTTTCTTTTCTTTGTAGCAAGTTCAGACCGATTAACAAGGTAATGTGTTTAAGCACATCCGCATGATTTCCTGCATGAAAGGCATGGCGATAACTAAACATGATTTTTCATCAACCGACGATGTTTCATAAATAAACTAAAGTAAATTGCAAAGTGGATACTTAAAAAAATTGCAGTAACGTATTGGATCGGTTGGTTAATTGAAAAGTCGAGTTTTTCATTTAACAAGATATAAATATTGACTAGACTAATGAGAACAACGACTGCGGTCAAGATTGAATAGGTTTTGAATTTTGAGGCAGGAATTTTAAAGATCATCATCGTACCAACTAAACCACAAAAAATTCCGAATGATGCCCCGATTAATACATCGGATGGCCAATGCGCTCCTACTGCGATTCTGGATAAACCAGTCCCGATTGCGATCAAGAAGATTAAGGACGAATACTTTAGAGCTCCTTTGGGAGCTGAGAAAATAACTGCGAAGGCAATCGCAAAAGCAGTCATAGTATGACCAGAGGGCATTGCAGAGTGAAGTAGGGGAGAGTCAATAATATGAAAACTACTTTGATCAATGACGCTAGCTGGTCTTGCAGTATCAAAATAGGATTTACTGACTCCCGATAAGATACCGGTAAAAATACCACTAAGTAAAGCAGCAAAAATAACCCTAGGTGCAAAAAAGACTACCGGAAGTAGAACTGCAAAGCTGAACCAACCATTCCCAAACAAAGATAAAGTCGTCCAAAAAAGATCAGGTAGACTGGCAAAGTAATGATTTAGGCTCAAAAATAAATCAGTATTCCAATTATTTTGATCGACGACTACCCAAATCAAAAAAGGAATGAAGACGAAGCACCATGCATAAATTGGCAAAGTTTCTCGAGGCGAACCCAAAGAGGAACTTGTCAGACTATTCAAAATTAACTACCACTTCATTTGTTGGAGAATCGAGTAGTTTTTCCATTGCACTCATCACTTGGGGAACTTGAATCGCTTGCATACACACATTGTCAAGACATGGCGTCTTACGATGATTCGCTGCACTCACACAAGGAGAACACGCCAACCCAGCAAAGATAGGAATGGATTTACCTAAGGAGCCATACAGAGCAGGTGTTTCAGGGCCGAATAAAACGATGGTTGCGAGGGGAGTTACTGAGGAAAAATGCCCAGGTCCGGAGTCATTGGTAACCATCAGATCCGCTAGCTGATACAGCGCTGGTAGTTGAGTGAATTTAACCTGACCTGCAAAATTAATGACATTATTAGATTTTGCTGCATTTAGTACATTTTGCGCGTAAGGATGTTCTTCAGGAGAGCCAGTAATTAAAAAGATTGCCTCTGGCCATTTTTGGGCAGCCTGACTAATTAAATCACTGAAACGAGCTGGAGCCCAGCGCCTTTGCGGTAATAAATCACTTGCATTAGGATTAATTAAAATCAGTGGGTTTGGAAAACGCAACTTTAAAGTTTCATTAGCCTTGGATTCGTTAAGACATTGCATAATTTTCTGTCTAACCAAATCCCTCTGCTCGTCACTAACTTCTGCTTGGGCTAAAACGATATCTTCATCTTTTATCAGGATCTTACTAAAAGGAAGCTCTTGAATAGAACTAAATGCAGCATGGACTAGCGACATAAAATTTTTAGAGATGTGGATATGCGGGTTATAGTGCACGGCATGGGTTAGCATCTTGCCACGCCACAATCCTTCGCCATGATAGATATGGTAACCAACGCGACGTCTTGCTAAAGAGCAACCGGTTAAAAGTGCCGTAAAGCGCGAGAACAATTCTAAGTCAATCACCGTATCAATTTTTAATTGATGTATTTGCCACAACACTTTCATGGTACTTCGTATCAGAGGAACAAGGCCACTGGCATCAATGGTTAGAATCTGGTGTTTCGGTACGGTTTTTAATAGCTCAAGACTGACTTGATTACTTTTAAAAATAAGAAAATAGATTTGTGCTCCGCGTTTGATCGTCTCTCTCATTGCGGGATCAACTAAGATGGCACTACCCATTTCTGAAAGTTCTATAAATAGAACTTTTTTTGGACTCGCTGATGGCTGACCTACTAAGTTACGCAACCAGTCAAAAAGAAGGACAAACGGACTTAAAAGGGCGCATAAAGGCACACCAGCAAGGTGATCAATACGCCGCATTGTGTCTACACGAATAGTCATGAAAATATTATCTCAGGTGGAATTTTTTTTTACTACCAATCTTAGCAAACCGGGTAGAAATGTGATTAATGTGATCAAACCGTACAGCAAGGAACTTAAAATAACAAGACTTGTATCTAAATGCCAAAGCCCCAAAATACTTACCAAGGAAGTTTCTCTTAATCCCCAGCCGGAGATACTAATGGGCAATATCATCAAAATGCTAATCGCTGGGATGCCTATCAATAAAGATTCAATTGGTGCATCTACATGACAAGCTTTTAAACATCCCCAATAGGCTGCAAGTGTGAAAAAATGAATCAAGACAGCAATTGGTATTTGAAAAACAACGTTTGGCCAACCCCAAGCGTAAATTGTAGATTGAATACCATTATGAATATCTAATTTATGTAGCGCTTTTTGGATGAGTTGTTTGCTAAAGTCTAGATGAATAAGAAGGGAGATCATGCCAGCTCCCATAATCATTAAGACACATAAAATCCAGCCAGTTGTTCCTAACCAGTCGTTAAAAATATATCCGCCAAGTCCTAAGCCAATAGCCCCTAAGATACTATTGCCAGCGAATCCCAAAGATCGATCCAGAGCGACATTATAAAATGCCAGCTTCAGATTGGGAGATTGGTCAGGTGGCAATAATGGATTTTTATCAGAGTGATTGTGCGCAGAAATAGCTCGGTAACTATCACCACCAAGAGTGGTTGGTAGCCCCTGATTAATTAAACCTCCTGAAAAATACCAGCGTACATATTCAATCAAGGGAGCAATAAAACCACCCGCTTGCATAATTTTCCCCCAACGGAGGCCAGAGGTGGCGTTGCTCAGCCAAAGAAAAAATAGCGTTAAAAGGAGCCATTCAAATTGAATCGTTGGGAGTGCTTTCTCTATATTTTGCCAATCAATTAATGTAAAAGCACGAGCTAAAAGAAGAAGTGAAATTAAAACCCTCATCCAAGAAAAGAGTTTTTGTCTCCAAGTGCTATGAATAGGATTCGTCAAAATGAATAAAAAGATCGTTTAAGTTTTAGTTAATGATAAATGGTTTAAAAGTTACATTTAATTATTCTTTGAATTTGGCACAGATGGTTCGGAAGGAACTTGTTCGGGAGGGGATTCCAACTCAGTACTTGACTTTGTTTCTAGCGGTAAATTAAAGTCAAAATCGTTTCTTTGGGAGACGAACGAACCTTGCCAGTTTTTACATATTAAGAAATCAAATTGAGCAATATCCCGACCAAAATGATGAACTACCATTGAATCCACCTTGTCACAACGCTCAAAACCTGTATCTCCAACGGGGAGGGTAAATGACATTTGCGACCAATTTAACAGTAATGCATCTTTACCAATTGGTAATTTACCGAACCATAAATCAAATTGATCTACTCGCTCATCTAAAATATGGACTGGAAGGGGCTTTGCATACCAGGCCAATCGACTACCTAAAGTCCAATTTTGAACGACTAAATGTTCTATTTGATTTTTTTGTGCCAGAATTTTCATCTTTTCACCAGCCTCAGACCAGCCATACAAATCAGCAATGGGATTGTTTTTTCCAAGTGGGTCTTGCATTGAAACGGAAGGAATTCCTCCCCATAGCAATAATGAAAAACCTAATATGCAAATAGATAACTGAGTAATCAGGAAGAACCTGATCCAAATTCTTTTGCTCATCCCCCAAGCATTCGATAAGCCTATACCGGCAATCGGTGCCAATGCAATCCAAGCCGGACTCGTCCAATGAGGAAGACTAGAACCGCCCCCCGAAAAATATAAAAATAGAAGGAATGGGATGATAAAAAATAGAGTTAGGGGAGAGGGTGTGTTTAGATGTCGACGATAAGTCCAAACAACGCCTAAAATCGGAAGAACTCCAAAACAAACCATTTGATTGAGGAGGAAAACGCCTAATCGTTTAAATTTCCACTCACCACCTGAGCCATGTGCCATCTGATAGGTAAAAGAAATCCACTCATGTTGAATGTTCCAATAAATGATTGGAGATGTGAGTATTGCTGCAATCAAAAGACAAATCCAAAATCCGGGACGACTGAACATCTTCAAACCATTCCAACTGATTAAACAAAATGGAATGGCAAGGGCAAAAAATAAGGATGTATATTTGGCTAGTGCTGCTAGTCCTAGTACACAGCCTAGTAAAATCCAAAGTCCTAAATCACGAGAATATCGTTGAGATAGTTGCAGATGAATTTTGATTGTTAACCACATCATCATTGGCACAATCAGCATTAAAAGAGTATCAGGCAGAAGTCCTACCCCTAATACGTGGAGAATCGGAGAGCTTACTAAGCACAAAGCTGCCCAAAGGGGGGCAGATTTAAAATGCATATCACCTGAGAAGTAAAAAAAAGAATCCAAAATCAGTCTAGTCAGCGACATCGTCATTAGGATACTAAAAAGCCAGATGACTTCAGGGATGAATAGTCGTATAAATCCTACTGAGAACTCGAAGTTGATAGGGAGTGCTTGAATCCAACCAACTAGTGGCGGGTGATCAAAGTAACTCCAATCTAAATGAAGTCCATATAAAGCATAGTGGGCTTCGTCGACAGAAAAATCTAAGTAAAAACCAAAAAAGACATGGATTAAAAAAGATAAAATAATTGCGAAAATGACTAAGCGCTTTCCTTGTAGGCTTAACATGAGGATGGCTCAGAAGAGGATTGTGTGATTTTTGATGCTCTACTAACATCCTCCAAAAAAGCATCTTTTCGGAAGGTTAAAACTAAGGTATCTCGCCAAGTTTGCTCTGGATGAAGTCGATCCATAGGTTGAATAGGTGTTGTTTCGTGTAGTACCTTTAAATCATCGAGGATTAAGAGCGTCCATGATTCATCCAAGGTGAAGCGCTCACCTTGTGGGCCACTGGCAGAAAAAACACGAGACTCCCCACCTTTTACTAAGTGTCGATCTACTAACAATACCGCTACAAAATGGACACCGTCACGATGTGCACCTTCTGGGGTGGGTCTTCCGATACCACTGGCAGTGTCAATTCGAAATTGATGCACTTCTGTGAACCAGCGAAGAGAGTTATTAACTTCCTGATTGGATTGTGATGCCTCAATTTGATCAAATAAATTTGTAAGTGAGTAAAGTAAATTACTTAATGGCTGACTTGTAAGAAAATCTACTGAGCACTCTGTAAACCATCTTTGCATGCCACCATGAAGGGCATTGTAGGATAAGGGTTGGAAATGGGGTCGATATGGTACCAACTCAATTTTATTTTCAGAAACAATGACACTAGCGTGTTTACGCTGACGATATTTACCGCCATCTTTTAAATATTGATCCGGCTCTAGAGATGACCATTCAGTTTTTAAATTTTCCCATTGGGCTTCAAGCGTTCCAGTATACGAAAAAAAATCCTGGTTTTGCAATAGTGCAAAGCCTCTTTGAAAGAGGGTATTGCGTAACTCTACTAAGGGAGTAAATGGGGGTTTAAAAGAGGTCATGCTTAAAATAATTCAGGAATTTTTGATATTAAAAGTGTTTTAAGTGTTGATCGAAATGTAATCGTATCCAGTTCAACGGTTAGCAAAATTCTTAGTGAACTACTGAGAACGATCATTGGAGCGATACCGAGAACCAAATACCGAGAACCAAACTGATCACAGTCAAGAACCAACTCACCAACGTTTAAACATTCAATCATATCAGTTTTTGTTGATTAAAGATGGATTTTAAAGCATTGCTAGTTCAACGTTTTAGGGGAATTCCTTGACGCTAAATTTCTCTTTGCCCAGTAAAAGACTCGATAAGCGAGAAGTACACCAATAATTCCAAGGTAGATTTTTACAGTAAATAAGTTGTTTTTAGCGGCTTTATGAATCCAATAATGAAGTGGGGCTAATAGAGCGATCAGGTAAATCAATTGATGCAGTTTTTTCCAATTCCTGCCTAACAGCTTTTGCATCGAGTTGGTTGACGTAATAGCTAGTGGAATTAATAAAATGAAGGCTAATAAGCCAATCGTAATATAGGTGCGTTTGTAAAAGTCTGGAATAATTTCTGAAAACTCTAGTTGATGATCCAGCACTAGCCAAGTCAGAAAATGCAGAAGTGCATAGGCAAAACACGCTAAACCCAAGGGTCTGCGGTAACTGATGAAGTGGTTAAAGTTAGTAACTTTTCTGAGTGGAGAAACCGCAAGGGTACAACATAAAAAAACAAGCGCCCATGTGCCTGTATAGCGCGTAATAAATTCAATCGGATTAGCAGTTAACGCGTTATCAAAGCCAAGCCATAAAAGTCTGATGAATGGAAACAAACAGAAGACAAGAATCGCCTGATACCCATACTGTTTAGAAATATTTTTTAAGGTCCATTCCAGCATACAAAGATCCTACTTGGTCAGCATAACCATTGAGCATTAATGTTTTACGCTTTGGGCCGAAAAATCCTTTGTCATCGCCAATTCTTCTCTCACTTGCCTGAGACCAGCGGGGATGGTCAACTTCTGGGTTCACATTTGAATAAAAGCCGTACTCACCGGGGTTAGCAAGCCACCAGCTGTTGGCTGGTTGTTTTTCGACAAGACGAATTTTGACGATCGATTTTGCACTCTTAAAACCATACTTCCAAGGTACTACCAATCTTACCGGTGCGCCATTTTGCTTCGGTAGGACTTCCCCGTACAAACCGAGTGTCAGAAGTGTCAATGGGTGCATGGCTTCGTCTAATCTGAGGCCTTCAACATAGGGCCAACTTAGAACTTGACTGCCAAGACCAGGCATTTGTTTTTTATCAGCTAGTGAAACAAATTCTACAAATTTAGCAGATCCCTGTGGCTCGACTTGTTTAATCAAATTAGATAATGAATAGCCAACCCATGGAATGACCATCGACCAGCCCTCGACACAGCGCATCCGGTAAATACGCTCCTCCATTGGCGCTAGTTTTAATAAGTCGGCTAAATCAAACACTCTAGGTTTATTTACAAGGCCCTCGATACTAATTTTCCAAGGCGTTGTTTGAAAGTTTTTGACATTTTGTTTCGGATCACTTTTATCCATCCCAAATTCATAAAAGTTGTTATAACTCGTAACGTCCTCATAACTAGTCTTTTTCTCAAGGACGGATAAAGCCACGTTAGGGGTGCTATTGAGTTTGTTTGCAACACTTTGCGCAACAGCATCCCTCGTGAACCACTCCCCCATTGAGGCACTTAAAGTACTCGCTGCAGCGACCTTCATCAAGTTACGACGATTTTCAAAAAAATGCTGAGGGGTAATTTCACTCGGTAAAATTAGGGAAGAATTTGATTTTTTTGTCATATCAATAAGACCTTTTGCTATCAAAAAACACGAGTTGAATATTAAGAAGTTGGGTTCTATTCTTCAATCTTAACATTCGTTTTAAACTAACGTTATATTCAATTCACATTTAATATATTTGACAAATACTTACCTACCCTAAATAAAAAAACTATGAGCCTACTTTTTACTGAATTTAAACTTCCGGCACCGAACGGTGGTATTACCTTGGCCAACAGAACTGTGGTTGCACCAATGTGCCAGTACTCATCAATTGATGGATTAGCAAATGATTGGCATCTTTTTCACTGGGCAAACCTCTTAAACAGCGGGGCCTCAGCCCTTATCATAGAGGCTACTGGTGTGACGGCAGATGGCAGAATTACGCCACACTGTTTAGGTTTATATAACGACGCTTGCGAAGCCGCATTGACAGACCATTTGCAGCGGGCTCGGGCATTAGCACCAGCGGTTAAAGTGGGTATTCAGTTATGCCATGCTGGTAGAAAAGCATCCAGTGCTGCCCCTTGGGAAGGTGGAGCATTAATCGAACCAAGTCAACCAAATGGCTGGCAAACTAAAGCTCCTTCTGCGATTCCTCAAAACCTAGGCGAGGTATTACCGCTTGCACTTGATCAAGCTGGCCTTGACGAAATTAAAGCAGCTTTTGTGCAAGCCGCCATTCGAGCGCAAAGAGTGGGCGTTGATTTTATTGAGCTACATGGTGCACATGGTTATTTAATTCATCAATTTTTATCACCAGTTGCTAATCAACGAACTGATGAATATGGTGGCTCTTCTGCCAATAGAATGCGTTTTCCGCTGGAGATTTTTGCGGCGATTCGTGAAGTTTATAAAGGAGTTCTCGGGATACGTTTATCAGCCAGTGACTGGGTCGCTGATGGTTGGACCCCTGAAGAAACTGTGGTTTTAAGTAATGCGCTCAAAGCCTACGATGTTTCTTATATTCACGTTTCTAGTGGCGGAGTCTCCTCGGCCCAAAAAATAGCGATTAAACCGGGATATCAGGTTGATTTTGCTAAAAAAATTAAAGAGGAAACAGGTTTACCAACCATTGCCGTTGGACTGATTACTGACCCTACTCAAGCCCAAGAGATTTTAGAGCGTGGTGAGGCGGATTTAGTTGCTCTAGCTAGAGCATTTTTGTATAAACCTCGCTGGGTTTGGGAGGCGGCCGCCGAACTTGGTGGTCAAGTTGAGGCAGCTCCGCAATACTGGAGATGTTTACCGAGAGAGCATCAAAATGTTTTTAAGACCCTAAAAATAGGACAGCGCTAAACTTTTAAGGGATATTTTGTCTCCTAGTGCAATTTTCTTAGCAATGTCATGAAATCTCTATTAAGATAAGGATTGAAAGAGGTTTTCTTAAGAAAATTAATTGAGGTTGAACGTGCTCCATATTTTGAAGCTAGACGTTGGTGGTATTCCTCAGAGTTGGATTAACGCTGAGGAAGCTACCAAACACTATGCAGAAGGAAGTATTGCTTGGACTTTAGGTAAACCCGTTGCGGTGATGAGGGGAGGGATTTCCCGACTTTCAGGAAAACAGTCGGTAATAGAACTACACTCTATCATCGCTACCAAAGGTAGTTCTAGAATTAACCTCTTTGAAGTCATTCCTTCTATCACTAAAGCAAAACTCTATAAACGTGATCAAGGCCTATGTGCTTATTGCGCTAGTTTGATTAACGAGAGTGAAGCAGAAGCGGAACACATTACACCCTCTTCAAAAGGAGGCTGCTACTCTTGGATGAATTTGGTAATTTCATGCCGAGCGTGTAATCAGAAAAAGGGTAATCGTTCCCCTGAAAATGCTGGTATGTCCTTGATGTATGCACCTTACATTCCAAGTCTTTATGAAGACATGATTCTCAAAGGAAGAAATATTCTTGCGGATCAAATGGAATTTTTAGCAGCCAATTTGCCTAAAAATAGTCGACTTCTTCAAAACTATACTGCCACAAACTTTCTATCAGAATCTAGCTCAGAAGTCTTTGCCACTGATTTTCAGTAGGAACTTTTACCCATTTTTTCAGCTATGATTTTTTAATCGGCTGATGTTCAACGAGTTCGTTTAAGTATTTGTGCATTGAGTTGCCTTCTTGTTCTAAGAAGTTTTGGACAGCATTTGCAAATCTGTCATCAACCAAATAGTGCATCGAATACAGGTTCACTGGCAATAATCCCCGATGAATTTTATGTTCACCTTGTGCGCCACCCTCAAAAATACTGATTTTTTCACGAATGCAAAATTCAATCGATTGATAATAAGCTGTTTCAAAGTGAAGATTGCTGACATACTCAGTACTACCCCAATACCTACCGTAAACGCGTTCATTAGGACTTCTATTTCTAAAGAGTAGGGAGCTGGCGATACGACGGTTCTCTTTGATCGCAAAAATGACATGAATATATTCAGCCATCGTTTTACCAATTATTTCAAAGAAAGATCGCGTCAAATATGGAGCATTACCGTGATTGATGTAATTCGAAGCATAAAAAGTATAAAAATCATCCCAGTCACTTGCCTGCATGGAAGAACCAGGCATATGCTCAAAGAGAATGCCAGCCTCCTCAACGCTTTGCCTTTCCCGGAGGATGTTATTACGCCTCTTTTTATTGAGGGTATATAAAAATTCGTGAAAATCAGATAGTTTCTCTGATGGTCTTTCGAGTGAGTGATTTTGCCAATGAAACTGAATTGACTCTCTTCGTAGAAAGTTGAATTTCTTGAGCAGTTCTTCCGAAGCGCTACAAGGAAAGAGCATGTGCATGGAAGAAATATTCTGTTCCTTGATCCATTGAACACAGGTCGCGATTAAAATTTCTTGGGCTTCTTGGTGATCGCCAACAACACGAGATCCGCTTACTGGGGTAAACGGAATCGCGCTCAGTAACTTAGGATAATATTGCAGTCCATTTTGTTGATATGCATTGGCCCACGCCCAATCAAAAACAAACTCACCGTAGGAATGCTTTTTTAAATAAGCTGGCATGGCACAAAGTAATTCATCATTGTTGCGACGCCTTACTGCGAAATGACAAGGTTGCCAACCAGTTGAGACAGAAACACTGCCACTCAGCTCCATGGCCTCCAAATATTCATGACGAATAAAAGGGGAGGCATCTGGATCGGTAATTAACTGATTCCACTCAGCTGCGGGAATATGACTAATGCTCTCGAGTATTTCAGTGTAAAACAAAGAATCAGTCAATTTATATTAATGACTTTCTGGAGAAACACCAGTAGCAATTAGAAATCTTGAAACCATGTTGTAGGTGGCAACGACCGCAACCATCTCTACTGTTTCTTGGTTTCCAAGTGTTTTTTGTAAACGTTCCATCACTTCTACAGGTACTTCAATATGCCGAGTCATAGCAACTGTAAGAGCTATAACATCAAGTTCAGTTGCATCAAATAAACTAGCATTAAATGCATCAGTATCAATTTTTCTAATTTCATCTACTTGTGCCTGAGTACCACCGGCTTTTAAAAGTTCTGGAGCATGGTGAATAAACTCATATTCAGCGCGGTTGAGAATAGCGACTCCGCACATCCCAATTTCTTTGTACTTATCGTCGAGGGTAAGATTCTCACGAATTTCTTTTAAATGGGCATTCCAACCTCTAATTAATGCCGGACTGTTCAGTAGCATTCTGTCTAAATTCAGCAGAGTACCTCCACGACGAGCACGCACAGCGTCGACAATTTCTTTTGGCTCTTTAAGATCGATTGGTAAATAAGGAATAATTTGTTTTGTCATAGTAATTATTAAAAAAGGTTGTCTGAGTAAATGTTTTTTTGCTATAAAGATGATTCTAAACCTTTTTAAATTGCTCTGAAGATGAATGAAACCCCAAATGATTTAATCGTTCGAAAAGGAGAGGTGATTTGTCATCCAAACGATCTAGCAAATCATAGCGCAATACGTTTTCAGGTACGTTGCTCTGACATTCAATCATTTCCAGGCATGAATGCAGATCCTGAGGACTACTTACCTGCATTTGTTCTACGGAAGAATCAATTGGTGGTTGCTTATCTAAATCGTTGTGCACATTTGCCGATGGAAATGGATTGGAATCCTGCACAGTTTTTAGATGAAGATTTGAACTATATCGTTTGTGCAACTCATTATGCTGTCTATGAGATCAAGACGGGTCTTTCTGTAAGAGGACCGTGCCCAAAGGGGGCAAGCTTGATTCCTCTAGCAATTCATATTACTGAAAATGAAATTATTTTTACTGGTAGTGAAAGTGAGTAATTCTTCTTTACTTACCAATGGTTTACTCAATCTCAGGATTTTGTTCAGCACCATCTAAAGCTTTTAAAATTTGAAATAACTCTCTAAAGGCTTTGGGTGGTTTGTTTTCCGCTTTTTCTTTTCTAGCATTGCGAATGAGGGTTCGTAAGTTTTGCAAATCCAACCCAGGGTGATCCTGTATCAATTGTGTGAGCCTAGCGTCATTGTTCAGTAAATCTTCCCGTAATCGTTCGAGATGATGAAACTTTGCAATTTCTACTTTGTTGACTCCTTTAATCGCCTCTAGGCGGGCTTCTATAGCAGCAATTTCTGCATCATCTAGAGCCCTCATTAATTTTCCTAAAAAAAGTTTATGGCGTTTAATGGCTCCAAAAGTTCTAATTTTTTCAGTTTCTAAAAGCTTTTCTTTTAGACGTTCTTCAACCGGCAGTGATTTAATCTGATCACTACTTAATTCTGAAAGTGTCTTGGCTAAGTCTTGCCTAGCCAACATTTGACGTTTAATTTCTGACTTACTTGGCCCATCGTATTCATCATCGAAGTCGTCTGACATGCCGTTTTGACTATTTTGCATCTAAAAGTTCTCTCTTAACGTTCTCTATTTCTGAGCTCAGGAAGAGCATGATACGCTAATCTGTGAAGCCCATTCAGGGGGTAACTTTGCAAATTCAGAAAATTCTAACTGTTCATCGTATGGCTTTTGCAAACACTCATGCAGTTGATGCACTAAACCAAAATCCCCATTCTCTGCATTTTCAATTGCTTTTTGAGCAAGATATTGACGTAAGATGTATTTTGGATTATGCCTTCTCATCTGCGCTGCAATGACTTTGGCTTTTTCACTTGGGATCATCGCAAGGTATTTCTGAAGCCAAAGATCTACACCTAGTTGATCTAAAAATAAATCTTTAATTACCGAAATGGCAGCGATTGATGCCGTATCAACCACATCACAAAGTGATCTAAAGAAGAACGTGTAATCAACCCTATTATGATCTAAAAGTAAAACCAATTCTTCGACTAAGGCATTTTCTGATTGTGTCAGACCAAGTTTTAAACGCATTTCTTCTTGATAGAAGTGCTCATATTGATGGGGAAATTGAAACAGTAATTCTTTTAATTGCTCTACTTTTGCATCAATCAATGCTTCATCTTGACCGGGCGCTATCAATGGTAATAATGCTTCTGCTAAACGAACTAAGTTCCAATGAAAAACATTGGGTTGATTCAGATAGGAGTATCTTCCAGCGCTATCACTATGATTACAAATGTACTTTAAGTCGGTAGCATCGATAAAGCTGAACGGACCGTAATCAAGGGTTAAACCGAGGATAGACATATTGTCTGTATTTAAAACACCATGACAAAATCCTACAGCTTGCCATTTCGCTACTAATGCAGCATTTTTAGCAATAACCTCTTCTAGTAAGGCCAAATAGGGCTCTTCGGAATCCTGGAGGTGAGAGTAGTGATTTTCAATCACGAAATCAGCTAAGCTTTTTAAATCTTCATACTGTTGATTCGAAGCAAAATGTTCAAAGTGGCCAAAACGAATAAAGGAGGGTGCTACCCGAGTTACTACCGCTGCTGTTTCAACTTTTTCTCGAACAACCGGAGCACTGGAGTGGGTCAAAGCGAGTGCACGAGTGGTTGGGATGCTAAGTCCGGCCATTGCCTCAGAACATAAAAACTCTCGGATCGAAGATCTTAAAACAGCTCTACCATCACCCATTCTCGAATAGGGTGTTTTCCCAGCGCCTTTGAGCTGAATTTCATAAGATTCATCACCATTCTGAACCGTTCCAAGATGAATCGCACGACCATCACCTAGTTGACCTGCCCAAACGCCAAACTGATGTCCTGAGTAGACCGTTGCATAAGCTGGACGATTTTCCAAATGAGCATTACCAGTCAGTACTTCTAAATTGTGTTGATCCAATTCCCAGCCTGATGAAAGGCCAATACTTTTTGCAACCGATTGAGAAACAACTCCCCCAAGACAGTCTGGTAACGGAGTCGGCTTTAGAGGGGTAAAGAAGGCACTCCCTAAATTTAAAAAGCCTTCTTGCCATGCCAGTGAATCAATAGATTTAGTCATGCATTATTCAACTTTACCAATTTTTTTAACAATGTCAGACATTTTCTTAGCATCAGCATCCCAATATTTCTGAAACTCTGGAGCGTCCAGATATTGAATCGGTGAACCAGCACCCTCTAGAATCGTTTTGACTTTTTCATCATTGACTGCGGCTTTAGAAGCTAGGCGAAGTTTTTCAACGATTGGAGCAGGAGTATCTTTAGGGACAAATAAACCAGACCACTGCGCAAATTCAATTTTTTCGCCTAACTCCTTCAAACTGGGGACTTCAGGCAAACTAGCCAGACGGCCATCGCCCCAATGTGCTAATGCTCTGACTTTACCAGCTTTGATTTGTTGGATTATTGAAGCAGGTCCAGTAGCAATGGCATCTACCTGTCCACCCAATAAGGCCACAATGGCAGGACCGGCACCTGTATAAGGAATATGGGCCATTTCAAACTGATCGTTTAACTTAATCATTTCCATAGGAATATGCATCGTCCCATAGTTACCAGATGATCCAAAATTATATTTACCTGGATTTTTTTTCATACCAGCTACGAACTCGGCATAACTTTTCCATGGGCTATCCGCTTTTACTACTAGTACAGTTGGATCAGCAGTAAATCTGGCAATCGGAGCAAATTGATTCGTACGGTAAGAAACTTCTTTACCTAAAATTTTATCTGCTTCTGGAATAATCGAAATCGAGGAGAGAGTCATTAAAATTGTGTAACCATCAGGCTTTGCTTTGGAAGCAGCGGCCATTCCAACTCCACCGCCGGCACCTGCTCTATTTTCAATAATTACAGGTTCGCCAAGTTGACGACTCAAGGCTTCTGCAATTGGTCTTCCAACCGTGTCAGCAACTCCGCCTGGTGGAAAAGGTACAATCATGGTGATAGGGCGACTTGGCCATTTATCTTGTGCTTGAGCATTACCTGAGTGCATAGATGGTAAGGATATTAACAAACCTAAAAATGCTAATTGAAAAAATGCCAAAGCTTTTTTGTTGAAGAATGGTGTTCTCATAAATAGTCTCCCTAATAAATTAACTCTTACGGTACTGCTATTGTAATTCTTTCGAATAATTAAAGAAGTTCCTGCGAGGCTTTGAGGAGGTTTTAAAAAATGTATATTCCTAAGGTGTTATCCATTGCAGGTTCAGATAGTGGTGGAGGGGCTGGAATTCAAGCTGATTTAAAAACAGCTACTGCCCTTGGTTGTTTTGGAATGACGGTAATTACTGCAGTGACTGCCCAAAACACATTAGGCGTAGATCAAATCGCCCAACTTTCTGAATCGATGATCTCTGCCCAATTTAATGCTATCGTGCAGGATTTTCAGATCGATGCTGTAAAAATTGGCATGCTGGGAAGTAGCAATACAGTTCAATTATTAAGTGAGTTATTAGGCAGAAATAGACAAAATATCGTATTTGATCCAGTCATGGTAGCTACTTCTGGAGCATTATTGGCTGAGGATCAAATTCAACATTCCATGGCGAATTTATTATTTCCGATTAGTCGACTGATTACCCCTAATTTAAATGAAGCACAAACATTTTTAAACGCTAGCTCGATTGAATCTAGCCAAATGGTTGAAGCGGCAAATGCGCTTTTAAAAATGGGTGCGAATGCGGTTTTATTAAAAGGCGGACATTTGTCGCAGGAGCAGTTAAAAGATGTCCTAGTTGAAAAAAATGGCCAACATATCGAAGTAACAGAGTTTCATCACCCCCGAATTTCCACGAAAAATACCCATGGCACTGGTTGCACCTTGTCTAGTGCTATTGCTTGTGGTTTAGCTCAAAACCTGTCATTAAAAATGGCGGTGAACAGAGGGATTGACTATACCCAAGGAGCTATCTTAGCGGCTAGTCACATTCCCGAAAAGCAATTAGGCAATGGGCATGGAGCTTTATGGCATGCATTCCAACAGTTTCCCACACATTAATCATTCATTTGAAATTCTAAAATCCTAGCTTGAAGTTGATCAATCGCAAGCTGATAATCGGGTGCGTTAATGACTGACCTCACCATTGCAACAGAACCCACCTGACACTTTAAAACAGCTTCTAGATTCGTTTCATCAACACCTCCGATCCCGACTAATGGGTAGGACTGTATTAGCTTGGTGTAAAAGGCCAAGCGTGCCAATCCCTGAGGCGCTGTCGGCATGATTTTTAAAGTGGTTGGGAAAATAGCTCCTAGGGCAATATAGCTAGGGGATATTTGATCGGCTCGTTGCATTTCTGCAATTCCATGCGTACTAATTCCCAAACGAAGCTGATTTGATTTGATTAAATCAAAGTCGGCGGTATCGATATCTTCCTGGCCTAAATGGACCCCATAAGCACCGTATTCAATAGCCAGTTCCCAAAAATCGTTAATAAAAAGCTGGCAATTAAATTGCTGAGCAATTTGAATCGCTTTTTTTACTTCTTGTCGAATTGCTTCTTTGTCATCGGATTTAAAGCGCAATTGCACTGTTTTTACGCCCGCAATTAAGAGTTTTTCAATCCAATCGGCAGTAGGTGCAACCACATAAAGGCCTAAATTTTTTGGACAACTAGGGAATGAGGTTTTAGGATTAGTTCCTTTTATATTAAATAATTTAGGATCACTTGGCCAATCTAAAAGGTCAAATTGCTCAATTGACGGATTGTTATTTTGCCAAGCTTTGGCAATAGCTTCTGCATCGATTTCAATAAAGCCTAGTTCATAACAAGCTTCTTTTACTAGTTGATAAACAAGATTTGAATCCGAAAAATGTAACTGAGTAAGATGATCACGTTGTTCAATTTTTAGAGGAAGATATCGATCAATTAACTTATCTCGAAGTGATTGATATTGAGTGGGGAGTTGTGAATTTAACTTTGATGCCAAAATGGAATTCCTAAATTAGGCGTACTCGCTTGAGCTTGTTCATGTTCTAGCATAGCGCCAGCTAAAAAGGCTTCTCTACCTGCTTTTACAGCACCGGCAAAAGCATTTGCCATTTTGATGGGGTTATGTGCCAGAGCGACGGCAGTATTGAGAAGAACGCCGTCATAACCCCACTCGAGGACCATCGTCGCATGCGAGGGTAATCCAAGACCAGCGTCAATAATCATTGGCACTGAAATTCGTTCGCGAAGAAGCTTTAAAGCATAGGGGTTAATAGGACCTTTACCTGTACCAATTGGGGCTGCCCACGGCATGATTGCCTGACATCCAACATCGACAAGTCCCTGACAGAGAATCAAGTCGTCAGTGCAGTATGGTAGGACTTTAAAACCATCTTTAATGAGTCGCTCCGCCGTGGCAACCAAGTGCAAGGTATCTGGCTGCAGAGTATAGTCATCACCAATCAGTTCAAGCTTGATCCAGTCTGTCTCAAAAACTTCTCTTGCCATGTGGGCAACTTGAATCACTTCTTCAGGGCGATGACATCCCGCAGTATTCGGTAATATCGGAACATTGAGTTTTTTTAAGATATCCCAAAAACCACTAGAGATTTGCTCTGGATTGGCGCCTTGTCTTCTTAAAGAAGCGGTCACCATAGCAGGCTTACTTTCTTGAATACAACTTTCTAAGACAGCCGGAGAAGGATACCTAGAGGTACCAAGAAGCAATCTAGATGGAAATTGATGTCCATATAACTCTAAACAATCATTTTGATCAGCATTCATCTTTTATCCCCCTGTAACCGGCGAAATGACTTCAATTTTGTCACCGTCTTGAACTTGTGTTTCAAGGTAGGCACTTTTGGGTATGAAAGTACCATTTTTAGCGATGCCGAAAGGGGACTTTGGAGTAATCTCAGAGATCAACTCTTGAAGATGTTTTGCTGAAGTTTGAAAAGGTTCAAGATTAATGATGACTTGCATAGGGAAGGGCCGATTCAATAGAAAATTGTTGCGCTAGCGTAGACTGATTTTTAAAAATCATTTCCATCGCAGCATCGAGGATTGCTGGAGAAATCATAAAACCATGGCGGTATAAGCCATTGATGGTAAAAATACGTTCATTGATTTTGGCAATAATGGGAGCATTATTCGGAAGGCTTGGGCGACATTGGGCATTCATTTCTAAAATACGTCCCTCAGCAAAGCCGCTATGGAGCGAGAAGGCAGCGCTGAGAAGTTCAAGAGCAGAACGAACACTTACTTCAGAGTTATCCTCAGATTCAATTTCAGTAGCCCCAATCACGAACATTTGTTTATCTTTGGGAGCTATATAAATTGGATAGCGGGGATGTAACAAGCGAATAGGGCGTTTAAGATTTACCTCTGGAGCAAAGACTCGGATCACTTCGCCCCTGACACCCCGCAGAGTTTCTAAGGATTTTTTTGCACCTAAACCTCGACAATCAATTAATTTGAAGTAACTGGTATCCTTAAAATCATTTATCTCCTTGGGGCTTTCCCAATAAAATTGAACACCAAGACGGACTGCATCCTCGAGTAAAGCATCTAGTAATTCTCGGTTATCAAGTTGCCCCTCATTGGGCAAATACAAAGCCTCACGAAAACGATGATCAATTTCACCTTCTATTTGGTTAAGCTTGGCACGATCCAACTTTTCATACAGAAACTCACTTGGAAAAGATGCTTGCGTTTTGGTGAGTTGGGACTGAAAGTGTTTTCCAAGAGACTGATCCTGGCTATGCCAAACTATCAAACTACCATTTTGTTGAAAAAAGACAGGCTTAGACAATGACTTAATCATGTCAGGCCATCTTTTTAAACCATAGATTCCCATTTCAATAATGTTGTTTTCTGTAGCCACAGATTCGGCTAAAGGGGCTAACATGGCTGCTGCTGTATATGCAGCTGATCCCTTCACCGATGATGCACCTTGATCATAAACTGTGACTTGGTAGCCTTCCTTTACACATGAGAGGGCTAAAAGTCTACCAATTAGCCCTGCACCGAGAATGATGATAGGTTCTTTAGACACTAGGATGCAATAAAGTGATAAGGGATAAACAGAGAATAATGAGAATAGTTATTGGTAAATTTGGCTACCTTTTTTTCGGAACTCGATCGATTTCTCCTGCATACCTTGTACTGGATTTTTGTCAAGTTTGCTGGCATAGTCACGCACTTCTTGAGTGATCTTCATTGAGCAAAATTTGGGTCCACACATTGAACAGAAGTGAGCAATCTTTGCACCATCTGCCGGAAGTGTTGCATCATGATAATCTCTAGCTCGTTCTGGATCTAAACCAATATTAAATTGATCTTCCCATCTAAATTCAAAACGTGCTTTTGATAAAGCGTTATCTCTTAATTGAGCCCCAGGAAGGCCTTTTGCTAAATCAGCACCGTGAGCGGCAATTTTATAAGTGATAATACCCACTCGAACATCTTCTTTATCTGGTAAACCCAAGTGTTCCTTCGGTGTAACGTAACACAACATCGCCGTGCCATACCAACCAATTTGAGCGGCGCCAATACCACTAGTAATGTGGTCATAGCCTGGTGCAATATCAGTAATTAGTGGTCCTAAGGTATAAAAAGGCGCCTCTAAACAATGGTCTAACTCTTCCGTCATGTTTTCTTCAATTCTTTGCATCGGTACATGGCCAGGGCCTTCAATCATGACTTGAACGTCATGTTGCCAAGCAATCTTAGTGAGTTCACCTAAGGTGTGTAGTTCTCCAAACTGTGCTGCATCATTTGAGTCAGCTATGCAACCAGGACGAAGACCATCACCAAGGCTAAAAGATACATCATAGGCTTTCATGATTTCGCAAATTTCATTGAAATGTGTATATAAGAAATTCTCTTGATGGTGAGCGAGACACCATTTAGCCATGATTGATCCGCCACGCGAGACGATGCCAGTTAATCGGTCAGCAGTTAGGGGCACGTAACGCAGAAGCACACCTGCGTGAATCGTAAAATAATCAACGCCTTGTTCAGCCTGCTCAATTAAAGTATCTCTAAAAATTTCCCAAGTTAAATTTTCAGCAATTCCGCCTACTTTGTCTAATGCCTGATAAATAGGTACCGTGCCAATTGGGACTGGAGAGTTACGAATAATCCACTCTCTAGTTTCATGAATATGTTCACCGGTTGATAAGTCCATGATTGTGTCAGCACCCCAACGAATTGACCAAATCATTTTTTCAACTTCTTCGTTAATCGATGATGTAACTGCAGAGTTACCTAAATTACCATTGATTTTTACTCGGAAATTACGGCCAATAATCATTGGTTCTAATTCAGGGTGATTGATATTTGCAGGAATAATTGCCCGGCCAGCAGCAATTTCTTGGCGCACGAACTCTGGTGTTACTTCTTCTGGAAGATTAGCGCCTCGCGATGTTCCTGGGTGTTGTTTTAGTAGTTTTTGATAAGCGGGGTTTTGTTTTAGTTCTTTTAAGCCCATTGATTCACGTAAAGCAACATATTCCATTTCAGGAGTAATAATGCCTTGCTTTGCATAATACATTTGAGAGACATTTTTGTTTTGAAGAGCTACGCGTGGTGGTGCAATATGTTCGAATCTTAAGTGTGCTGTTGCAGGATCTTGAGCTCTTGCAATACCGTAAGTCGAGGTCGGTCCTGTTAGTAACTCAGTATCATTGCGCTCCGCAATCCACTGTTCTCTTAATTTTGGTAAGCCACGTCCTAAATGAATAAATACATCAGGATCGCTATAAGGACCTGAGGTGTCGTAAACAGGAATTGGTGGATTTTCTAAAAATGACCCATCCGCTGTTTTGGTTGGTGTTTGTTCAATTAATCGGTAGGGTGCTTTAATATCAGGACGACTACCAATTAGAAATGACTTTGAAGATGCCGGGTAAGCAAATTTTTGTCCTAGCTCTTTTTCAAGGTTGTCAATTGTAAGAGCGTCTTTAGATTTATCTTTTATTGCATTATTCACAGTTCATCTCCATTGAGGTCAGTTAGGAATGAACAGCGATACTATTACAGAAAACTCCCCACGCAAGCATTACCAAGATCGGGTTAAGGGTATCTCTCAGCCAATCGAGTTTTTCGATAGCACCCCTGTTTCATTCAGTTACTAATTTAACATATTTACTCGAACAAAGAGTAGATTGTCATTAAGTTAAATTATTTAACCGGCGGGGTAGATCGGTATTTCCCTTGCATCTCGTACATCCAGCCTGGGTATTCAACAGGTAGGGCACTGACTTCGTTGAGGCGAGATATTTCCTCAGGGCTTAAGATTAACTCTGATGCTAGCAAGTTATCATTTAACTGTTCAATCCGCTTTGCCCCAATAATCACACTAGTTACCTCTTGTTTTGAAAGTAACCAAGCAAGCGCAACTCTGGCAACTGAGACGCCGTGGTTTTGAGCAATAGGTTCCATGGCATCAATACAGGCATAAGCACGCTCGCGTTGAATAGGAGGAAAATCAAAATCATTTCTTCTAGAATTAGCCGGCAGAGGACTATTATTTTTAAACTTCCCTGATAAAAATCCACCAGCTAGAGGACTCCAGACAAGAAGCCCTAATTTTTGATCATGCAATAAAGGAAATATTTCACGTTCAACATCACGACCAGCAATCGTGTAATAGGACTGGGTACTAATTACTTCTGAATAGTTCTTTTCTCTAGAGATAGCCAGGGCCTTCATAATGTGCCAAGCGGACATATTACAAAGTCCAATGTAACGAATTTTCCCCATACGAACCAAGTCATGTAAGGCGCCAAGAGATTCTTCCAGAGGCGTAAGAGGGTCAAAGCCATGTAATTGATATAAATCAATATGGTCAAGTTGAAGTCTTTTTAATGAGGCGTTGACTTCGTTAAAAATGTGATGACGAGACTGACCGCGGCCATTGGGTGTCTCGTTCATAGGGCCAGTTGATTTAGTTGCGACGATGAGTTGATCTCGTGGAATCCCTGTATCTTTAATTGCTTGACCTAATAAACTCTCTGATTCACCAAATGAGTAAACATTTGCAGTATCGATAAAGTTTACCCCTTGATCAAACGCTGTCTTGACGATCTGGTTTACATCAGCCTGACCTAAGCCACCCATGACTGACCAAAAACCTTGATTACCAAAAGTCATTGTTCCTAAGCATATTTCGGAAACGTATAAACCTGTAGGACCGAGTAGTCTGTATTTCATTAAGAAACTCCTGATTTGATTGTTTTAATATGTATTATTTAATAGATTACTATATTGGTCAGTTTGGAAATTTTTCGCATATTCAATAAATTCTAGAGCCGGTATTGGCTTGCTAAATAGATATCCTTGAAATTGATTGCAATCCAATGATCTTAGTAAATTAAATTGTCCTTCTGTTTCAACTCCTTCAGCAGTCACCACTAATCCTAAAGACTGACCAAGTGAAATAATTGTTCTTGCAATTGCAGTGTCATGTTTATTGGTAGGTAATTCTTGGACAAAGGATTGGTCAATTTTTAATTCATCTAAGCTTAATCTTTTTAAGTAATTGAGTGTGGAGAATCCAGTACCAAAGTCATCTAACGCAATTTTGATGCCAAATGACTTCAAAACTTTTAATTTCTTCTCTAGATCTTCGAAATCTGAAACCATAATGGACTCAGTTAGTTCTAAATTTAGTTTTTCAGCACTAGGTCCGTACATTTCAATTGGATCAAAAACCGAGGCAAGGAAGTCGGGTGAACTAAATTGACTTGTGCTGACATTAACAGACATGACTAGATGTTTCATGACATCAATTTCAGACCATGTTTTTAGATAAAACGCAGCTTTTTGTAAAACCCAATTACCTAGTTCCCTAATCAATGCATTTTGTTCCGCGATGGGTATAAATACGCCTGGGGGAATAGTACCCATCTCCGGAGTATTCCAGCGCATTAAGGCTTCTGCCCCTATTAATTGCAGTGAAACATTAAATTGTGGTTGAAAAAATAATTCAAATTCATCATTAGCAATCGCCAGTTTTAAGCGATCAGCAATTGCGGCGCGATCGACCACGATTTGTTGCATGTCACTATTAAAAATAGTGAAGTTGTTTTTACCGGTTGCTTTTGCTTGATACATCGCAATATCTGCTTGTCGAAGGATATCATCCGGCTTTGTTGGACTTTTACCAAAAATGGTTATCCCAATACTCGCACTGGTTCGGTAGCTAGAGTCTTGAAGGTAGAATTCTTCACTTAAGACTTTATTTATTTTTTTTGCTATGAACTCTGCATTAGCTGAAACTTCGGTAATATTTGTTCCTATGTTTGACAGTAACACCACAAATTCATCACCACCAAGTCTTGCTACAGTGTCATCCTCGCGAGTAGATTTTTTTAATCTTTTAGAGACTTGTATTAAAAGATTATCTCCACGGTCATGCCCAAAAGTATCATTCAATTCTTTAAAATTATCTAAGTCGATCAACATCAAAGCATAGTAACTGGGATTTCGCTGAGTGGATTGAATAGTGCTCGTTAATCGATCGTTGAAATATTGTCGATTCGCTAGCCCCGTAAGCCCATCAAAATAAGCTAATTTTTTGATATTCTCTAGAGCTAATTTACTACTTGTAATATCTTTTTGTACGCTAACCCAATGAGTATAAATACCTGCCTCATCTTTGATTGGCGAGATTGTTAAGTCTCCCCAATAAGAATCACCATTTGCTTTATAGTTCAGGATTTCAACACGGATTGACTCAAAATTAACTAGGCTTTTACTAATCCTTGATATTTCCAATTTGGATGTTTTTTCCCCTTGGAGAAATCTCGGATTCTTACCGATTATTTCGTTTGCTTTGTAACCAGTTAGTATCTCAAAGCTTTCATTGACATATAAGATTTTATGATTTTGAGCATTTATGTCTCCTACATCTGTAATCATTACCATATCACTCACTTGCGAGAGCGAAGATTCGAGTAATAATACTTTTTGATCAAGTTGCTTCGCCTCTGTAATATCTTGGATACTACCTACAAATTGCGCTTGATCTAGGTTGTCTTCATCCACCCAGAAACCGGATATCTTAATCCATTCAAATTGTTTTGGGGTCCCAATAATTGACCGACAGTTAAGAACAAAGTGCTCTTTAGAGGATTTGGAGTCAACTACTAATTTGGATAACTTAAAAGCATCCTCAGTTGAGAGTAAGGAGATTAATTTTTTAAAACTATTACTAATCTCCTTAGAGGCAAATGCAAGAAATTCTTCAATCATTTCCGAAGATTCAGTCAATAAGAAATCCTGATTAAATTTAAAGTACCCAATTCTTGCAATTCTCTGGGACATTAAGAGTTTCACTGAGTTTTTTTCCAGTGCATGCTCAATATCACTTCTTCTGACAAAACTCATTGCGATTTGCTTAACCTCATAGGTATCAAAAGGTTTCTTTAATATTAGGAATCGATCATTTGTGGGCAAAGAAGAATTGATATCGTCCCAAGAAATATCAGAGTGTGCAGTACATAAAACAATATTTAGATTAGGCTGAACTTTCCATATTTCTTGAATAGTTTTAAGACCACTCCAACCATTGGGCATACGCATATCAATAAAGCTCATTAAATAAGGATTGTTCTCATTTAAAGCTTTTTTTACTAAATCTAAACCTAGTTGACCGTTAATTGCAAAATCAACTTTATATTTGATATTTGATAAATTGGTTTTTGATTCCCCAAACAGATTTAAGATAAGTTGATCTAACTGTACGCTATTTTCAGAACTCGAAACTAATACTTTATTAAAGTCCTCATAAATCATTTCATTGTCATCAACAACAAGAACTCTATATATTTTTTCTGGGTTTAAGAGGGTATTATTCATTTAATAATGCTTGTATTTTGTGGGAGTGTTAATGTAAATTCCGCACCAAGATTCACTCCAAGGCTATGTACCTCAAGTTTGCCACCCATTTCTTGTGCAGCGAGGGCACTAGAGTGAAGACCATAGCCATGGCCTGTCGGTTTTGTCGTGAATCCATAGGTAAATATTTTATCTAGAAGTTCTTGGTTAATTCCTGTGCCATTATCACTTACTTTGACAATGATTTGATTTTCGTTTATTTCAGAACTAATCGTAATTTTTTTATCAGTCCTATCACTAAATAACAAAGCCTCGCTTGCATTTAAGATTAAGTTGAGAATGATTTGAGAAAGCTTCACCCGATCGCCCACCCAGTTAATTTTTGTTTCATAATCCAGAAATAGTTGAATACCTGTTTTCATGAGTCCGGGTGATGTAATCAATAATGTGCTGTCAATTACTTCGCTCAATATATATTGCTCTTGAACACCTAACTCTGCTTCACCATCAAAATCTTTTAATTTATATCGACTAATGATTTCATTAATGTGCTGAATCGATTCGATTACATTATTAGCCTCTTTGGTAATAACCCCATTGTTTTTTTGCCATTGCAAGGTCATTTCATTGATGAAATCTGGGATTTGTTTACCTTTCTCCTCGTTGGTTAGAAATTCGGGTAGATTTCCCTTATTTTGTTGGATTAACTCATTTAGCTTGGGCAGATTTTTGATAGGTGTATCTTTTAATTTCTCTCTTAATAGACCCATTGAGATATTTAAACTGTTTAAAACATTACCGACATTGTGTAACATACTATTAACTACTTCTAATTTCCCTGCTCGGCGCGAGATTGAGGCGATGTTTGAATTAATCCGAAGTAGTTCTTGTTGTGCAAGTTTTCTTTCTGAGATTTCATTGGTGAGTTCATTCGTTCGATACTTCACTCTAATTTCAAGTTCTTCCTTGGCTTTGAAAAGTTCTTTTTCAATCGCTTTCCTGGTAATTAACTCTTCTTGAAGATTTTTTTGTGCTTTTGAAATTTGTACCACAGCTAATCCAACAAGAATGACACCACTCCCTGTTAATCCCCAAATCCACCATAAGGAATTAACCCAAGATTTTAAATAAATATCTTTATTAGCTGTAACCGTTACATAAAAGGGAAACTTTTCTAATTTTCTTACACCAACGAACCTTTCTTCGATAGCATTATTCTCAGTAAACCTTGGACTTTTTACAATCATGTTACCAAATGGTATTCCTAGGTCTAAAATCTGTTTAGCTCCTCCCTCAAGATTGGCTTTTCCAATCAAATTTTCTCTAAATGGATATCGTGTCATTAACTTGTGGTCGCTTTTGTATAGACCAAAAGCAATTTTAGAATTGAAGTTGTTAGCTAAAATCTCATAGTATTCCGAAAACACCTTCGAAGAAATACCAACTAAAACAACTCCCAAAAATTGATCATTTTTATCATTGATTCGTTTTACTTGATAAAAAACCCAATTACCAGTTCCTCGATTCTGAACAGGGGCACTATAAAAAATATTCAGATCATTATTGTTTTTTAAATAAACAAAGTAATCTCGGTCCGATAAATTAATTTTTGGTGGAGGATAAGCCCTAGAAAAATTAATCACATTACCCTGACTGTCTACGAATGTAGCTACGTCAATAATGGCATTAGAAAGAGTTTTTTCTTTTAAAAGACTGAACTGTTTATAGTTTGCTGCAAATTGAAGGTACTGTCTTTCATTCTCTATTTTTGATACTTCGAGGACATCTATTAAGTTTTCTAAAACCCGGTTGCCATTTTGCAAAATTTGACTAGCGTGTTCACTATTTACGAGGGTAAAACTATCCAACTCACTCTGCCAAGTTTTAATATTACTTTCATAGGAAAGTAAAGAGATAGTGCTACCCATAAATACAAAAAATAGGGCAGTCAAAACCCCAATCTTTATTAAAAGCTTATTTTCTTTTATGGTGGAGTAATTGACCATTTAAATTAGTAAATAAAATGTTGCAACATATGAGTGAGATAAATGAAGAAATAAAGATTTCATTAAATCTTATTTATAGAATCAAAACAAGATTGAATTGTCATTAAACTAGGGTGCGTAATGAAATACTCACAAAAAAAATGGCTCAATGAAGAGCCATTAGTTCTTTATTGCCAATAATTTACGCTTTAAGTTGATATTCAGTTGTGCCAAACTCATCAGTTGGATCTGATTGGGTTACTTTCAACGATGTGCCAGCCCCCATTGCAGACAACCATTTTTGGTAAGCACCTTCCAAAATTGTTGGTCCCCAAGCTTTAGTTTGATCACCAAATACATCATTAATTAAAGATGCATTGGTTGATTGATGATGAATAATTCGCAGTGAAGAAGGAGTTTCTTCTAAATCGACCCAACCCCAATCCAGATCTTGCCAAACTGAATTCATCGCTGTTTTGAATTCATCTAGTGAATTACAAGTTGGAAGTGCAGACTGGGTTGCAAAACGATAACCAATTTTATACATCGTTTCATTAATATTGCCGGCATTTGGATTGCTTGCAAATTCATTCGCGAAGGCTGTTAAAAGGCTTCTCCAAAGACGTGAGCTTTGACGTGTAATACGATAATCAATTTTTTTTGGACTAAACATTGCAATCTTCCATTGATGAAAAAAGTTAAATAAATTTAAACACTAATGCACTAATTTACATGAAAATTAAGTCAAAAGCCTTAAGAAATTGCTCGAATTGGACATAGAAGACCAAAAAAGCTCAATTTCTTATAAATTAAATTATCACTTTATATGTTTTATTGGGATATTTGAATTCAAAGCTTTAAATTGTTAGGGTTATTCTACAATATAAACAATAAAAAGTGATGTTAGTTTAATGAATTTTCAATAGAATTTGGCAATTTCAGTTGTTCCGCAATCTTATTTATGAAATTTTAATTTGTTTTACTGATTAATTTGATACATTTTTTGTGTAAGATGCCTCCCTCATCAAAGTCTTGACCTTCAGCAATAAATCCAAACGTTTCATAAAATCTCAAAGCATCAAGCTGTGCATGCAGTGTAATTTTCTTGGCTTGAAGTTTTTCTGCATAATTCAATAATCCCCCCATCATTTTTGACCCCAATCCTTGACGACGGTGTTCCTTTAAGATTGCAAGCCTACCAATCTTAAAATGCTCATCTTCACTTTTATTTGCTTTGAAAATTCTGGCTGTACCAATTGGCGTTTGATTTAATAGAAGGATCAAATGTTGAGCAGCGGGATCATGCTCATCAATTTCTAAATCAACAGGAATATTTTGTTCAATAACGAAAACTTGATATCTGATTGGGTAGGCTAGTAGATGGGCTTCTTCCCAAGTTTTAAAAATATATTGATACATTTTGATTATTTATTTGCAATCCTATTAAAAATAAAGCTATAATACTCAACTGTTCCCTGATAGCTCAGTCGGTAGAGCGACGGACTGTTAATCCGCAGGTCCCTGGTTCGAGTCCAGGTCGGGGAGCCAGATTTTTATTGTAAAGAGACCACTTTTCTAAAAGTGGTTTTTTTATTTGCAATTCTATGTTTCGGCTCTTCAACTATAACCGGTGGACGAGCATTAATCAAACAGGATTCATTTATTCATTTTGTCTATCCAAAGCTAACTCTTTTTAGCTTATAACTCAGTCTTTGAATTATTCTCTAAGCCCAATTTCATTTTGATAGAGACAAATCGATGTATTAACGTATCGATTTCGAAATTCAACAACTTCATCGCCGTAAGTGTATGCATAACGGCTAATTTTCAAAACTGGATCTGATTTTTTTAGACCTAATTCTAATCTCACAAACTCAGGAGCTTGAATCGCTTCGACTTGTTCATTGATCCTTACAATAGTCATCATAAATTGTGATTGATAGAGTGAATAAATGGAACCTTTTCTATTTGTAAAGCCATTTTCAGTGAGCTTCGTAAATTTCTTTTGAGGCAACCAAATACGATCAAACATGACAGCTTTGCCTTCAATGAGTCTAAGGTTGTCAATTACAAACAATCCCTCACCACCCTTAACACCTAATGCTGTTCCAATCTCTTTATTTGCCAATACCTTCTTAAAGGAAAGCAATTTGGGTTCTACAAGCATTTCGCTATTCGAACGATTAAAAAAGTTAAAGAAAGTACTAAATTGGTTATGTTTTTCATGTGTAGAAACGGTGGTTCCGATCCTGGCTCGTCTGATTAGTACTTGTTCAGAAACAAGATCTTCAACCGCTTTTCGAACTGTTCCAACACTGACAGAAAATAGTTTCGCTAACTCAGGCTCTGTCGGAATTTTATCTCCCGGCTTCCATTCGCCATTTCTGAGTTTAATCAGAATGAGGCTTCTCACTGTGTTGTATAGGGGTTGATCTAAACTGCCGCGTTTAATCATCAAAACGTTCCTTTAAAAAGGTGGTTTATTTGTAATTTTAATTGAAAATAGTTCTTGACATCATATTAATCATATATATGATTAATATGATTAAATATTATTAACTCTTTTATAAGGAAAAAACGATGCCAAATTTAATCAAACACATTGCAATGCGAGTCATTAACATTGAAGAATCAAAAAAATTCCATGAAACGGTATTTGGTTACAAACATGTAAATACTGTATTGCGTAAAGGCAAGCATGGCGACCATATTTCTTGCCATATGACCGATGGATATATGGACTTAACCTTGATTCATTATGAATCTGATGATGCTGATGAGGCAAATTTTGCTGGTCCAGCTCCTTGTATTCATCATATTGGTATGGAAGTTGAAGATTTAGATGCTTTTATTCAAGGGGTTAAAGACAGTGGTGGAGAAATCCTAACTGAGCCTGGCCATTTGCCGGTGAAGTTTAGATCACCAGGCGGACCAGTAGCTGAAGTGGTGCCTATGAAACGTTGGGAAGCTGAAACTTTAGCTGCCGGAGTTCATGGAGAAGTATTAGCTTAATAAATATTGAAGCACTTGGGAGATAAGATGCCACGTATTTCTGAGAATAGAAGAACTCTATTGCGATTTGTGATTGCTTCTTTGGGTTCTTCATTCTTTACCAGTGAGAAATTACTTGCTAAGGATGCATGGCCTAGCACAAAGCCAATTAAGATGATTGTTCCTGCACAACCTGGCGGTGGCTTGGACTTAATTGCTCGAACTATGGCAGATAGGCTCTCCCAAGCCACTGGAACTTCTTTTATTTCAGAGAATATTGGCGGGGGTGGGGGCACAATTGCAAGTCTTGCAACTTCTAGAGCCACTCCAGACGGTCAGACATTCATGGTAGTTAATATTAGTACCCATGGTACTAACCCGGCAATTAGAAATCTTCCCTACGACTCAATGAAAGATTTCACCCACATAGCAATGGTGGGTGGGTCCCCAAATGTTCTAGTAGTCGGACCAGAGTTTAGTAAATTTGACTCTTTAGAGGCTATATTGATGGAGTTCAAAAAAAGAGGAAGGCCAATCAGTTATGGCTCAGCTGGTCCAGGTACTTCCTCACATCTTCTGGTTGAAGAGCTGAGTGTAGCAACTGGTATTCCTTTTTTACATGCTCCTTATCGAGGGATTGGTCCTGCTATGGTGGATGTCATGGCCGGTAGAGTTGATGTTGCTTTTCCCGGCCTGATAGCTGCTTTACAGTTTATTAAAGGTAGTCGTTTAAAACCTTTTGCTGTTTCATCTCAATCTCGAATGCCTCAAATCCCTAATGTACCAACTTTTACAGAAATTGGTATGTCTGAATTTTCAAGCCTGCAATGGTATGGGATATCAGGTCCTGCAGGTTTACCAGTTGAAATCGTGAATAACTTAAATAGTCAAATTAATCGAATTCTTAAGGAACCTCAAATCGTTGCAAGGTTTGAAGCAGAGACACTTACTCTAATGCCAATGACTCCCCAACAATTTACAACTTATATCGATAAAGATTTAAATAAATGGAAGAAGTTAGTAAAAGAAAGGGGAATACAAGTTGATGGTGCTTGAAAAGATCTTCTCTTTGCTTAAACCGTACAATCCATCTACGGTAATAAGAGTCTCCAGGCAAATTCCTACCAATTTATAAATTGAAGTTAGTCGAAAATGCATTTTGAAGAGGATTTACTGCTAATCGATATTGTGTATTCTCCAAACTTGCCGAAGAGATCCATAAATTGCTCCAATTGTTGAAGAATGTTTCAATAAATTCATTAACTTGAGAGAATATTTGTAGTAATATGAATTAAAATAAATTCCGAATTTTTACTATTCTTTTAAACTTTAAAATCATTCGTGGATTCAAGTACGAAGTGCAACACGTTTTAAGGATTGCATAAATACTTCGTTGGGTGTTTTAAATCCTAATCTTTTTCTTGGTCGGTTATTTAATTGATGTTGAATCATTTTAATCTCCTCTTGAGTTACTGTAGATAATGGTCGCTTTTTTGGGATGTACTGTCTG
>Ga0164297_10000555_pt1 | contig 45828 bp, 48 predicted proteins | sample GEODES058metaG_FD_113539 | JGI IMG/M metagenome (GOLD analysis project Ga0164297, IMG submission 113539) | Dystrophic lake water microbial communities from Trout Bog Lake, Wisconsin, USA - GEODES058 metaG | ecosystem: Environmental > Aquatic > Freshwater > Lake | place: USA: Trout Bog Lake... | reverse complement strand
CGGCGATCAAACGGTCAACACCCCAGTCACGCAGGCCGTGACGCTCGTGAACAACGGCACCACACCCGTGACCGGCATCAGCGTGGAGATCTGCGACGGTGCTATCACCAACAGTGCCAATTTCACGTGCGCAAAATCGACGGCATTTGCGGGGACCTCCTGTCCGTCTCAGCTAGGCGTCGCGCAATCGTGCGTCATTCAAGTCACGTTCCAACCCACCGGTGTTGGTTCGGTGAACGCCACGCTGGTGGCCACCAATGCCAACAACTTGAATGGACCGCCGCTGCCCTAGTGCTGTCAGGGCCGGGTACGGGCCGCGGGCGGGGCGCGCCCGCGAGACCCGTCGATGCAAAGATCATCCGCGGCCTGAAACTTTCTTCCTAGCGCCTTGTCTTATATAGGGTAGGACAGTATCGTGGGAGTCGTTCCCGCCGACCGTGGCGATGGAAAAATGCCGATGATGGTTGCCCGTCTCAAGACGCTACTGCCGCTGCTGCTGGCGGCGATCTTCCTGATCGCGCAGGTGCAGGCGACGGTGCATGGCATCGGCCACCTGAGTTCGGGCGTCGGTGTGGCGGATCACGGCCTCACCTCGCATGGCGGTGCCTGTGTCGACTGTGCGGCTTACGCGCAGGCGGGGGCGGCGCCGGTGGCGGTGTTCGCGCCCACCGTGCTGGCGGTGCTCTCGGACGTTGTGCCGACCACGATCGCCCGAACCCCCCGTCCTGACGCCAGCCCGACGGCCTACCGCTCGCGCGCTCCACCCCTCGGTCCGATGTCTCTGATCTGACCACAGCGTTGCTGTGGCCCGTGGGGTGTCGGTGGGGTGGAGTAGAGCATGCGTCGTGGTCTTGTGTCCTTCGGGGCGCTTTCATTGGGATTGATGGCAGGGATCGGCAGTGCGCCGTCACAGGCCGACGTCGAAGGACTTTTGGAGTCGACGACCGAGCCTGCAGTGATGAGCGAGGTGCAGGTGGTCGCCAGACGCCTCAACGAGGCGCGGGGCAGTATCCAGACGCAGACCGGTGCCTCGACCTACACGATCGACGCCTCGGCGCTCGAGGCGACGCCGGGCGGTGACAACTCGTTGCTCAACCAGGTGATCATGCAAGCGCCCTCCGTGGCGCAGGATTCGTTCGGGCAGTTCCATGTGCGCGGCGAGCATGCGGGTCTCCAGTACCGCATCAACGGCATCATCCTGCCGGAGGGCATGGCGGGCTTCGGTCAGTCGCTCGATCCGCGACTGATCAGCTCGATGAGCCTGATCACGGGCGCCTTGCCGGCGGAATACGGTCTTCGTACGGCCGGGATCATCGACATCTCGACCAAGACGGGCAACGTCGCGGCGGGCGGTTCGGTGTCGCTCTATGGCGGCAGCCACGGTACGGTGCAGCCGAGCGTCAACTACGGTGGCGGCAGCGGCACGATGAGTTACTTCGTGTCGGCGGACGTGCTCCGTAACGATCTGGGGATTGAGTCACCCGATGGGCGCTCGACGCCGATCCACGACCATACCTCGCAAACGCATGCCTTTGGCTATCTGGATGACATTCTGGACAGTGACAACCGCATCACGGTGATGTTCGGCAGCTCCGTCGGTGCCTTCCAGATCCCCAACCTTGAGGGTCAGCAGCCGGTGCTGGGTCTCACGGTCAACGGCATCTCGAGCTACCCGAGCCAGAACCTCGACGAGCACCAGCGTGAGGTGACTCAATTCGGCGTCCTCGGGTGGCAGCATTCGGTGGGCGATTTCAATCTCCAGTCGTCGCTGGTGGCGCGCTACTCGAGCCTCACCTATGTGCCGGATCCGATCGGTGATCTGCTGTTCGCCGGGATCAGCCAGTCGGCGTTCAAGCAGAATGTAGCCTACGCGCTGCAGAGTGATGCCTCCTACCAGTGGAATGACCGGCACACCGTGCGTGCTGGCGTATTTTTACAGTCGGATCACTCGGTGAGCGCCACGCGTTCCGACGTGCTTCTGACCGACGGTGCGGGCGTGCCGTTGTCGACGTCCCCGGTGTCGATCGTCGACAATGGCGCCAAGACCGAGTACCTCTACAGCGTCTATCTGCAGGATGAGTGGAAGCTCGCACGCGCGCTCACGCTGAACTACGGTGCGCGTCTTGACCGCTTCACGGCCTATACGAGCGCGGCGCAACTCAGCCCGCGCCTCAACGCGGTGTGGCAAGCGGCTGACTCTTGGACCGTACACGGCGGGTATTCGCGCTACCTGTCACCGCCGCCTTTCGAGTTGGTCGGCGGCAAGGATCTCGCGCTGTTCGCGAACACCACCAATCCGCCGCTGTCGCCGGGCGACGCCACGCCACAGGCGGAGCGCGCGAACTACTACGACATCGGCGTCGAGTACAAGGCGTCGCGGGAGCTTGGCATCGGCATCGACACCTACGCCAAGCAGTCGGTGAACCTGATCGACGAGGGGCAGTTCGGGGCGCCGATCATCCTGACGCCGTTCAGCTATCGATACGGTCGTCAGTATGGCGCGGAGGTCACCATCAATTACGCCACGCGCGAGTTCAGTGCCTATCTCAATCTGTCGGCGGAGCGTGCCCGCGGCAAGGACATCGACGCCTCGCAGTTCAACTTCACGGCCGCCGATCTCGGCTGGATCGCCAATCACTACATTTCGCTCGATCATGAGCAGCAACGCACCGCCTCGGGGGGTGTCTCCTATGTGTGGGCGGGTACGCGCTTCAGTGCCGATTTTCTCTACGGCTCGGGGCTACGCGCCACGCTGCCCTTACCCGCGGGGGAGCTCACGCCCTACCAAGGCACCAGCATCCCGAACGGTGTGGCGCTACCGTTCTATACGCAGGTGAACGTCGGTCTTTCCCGGGTATTTCACCCGGCCGGTGCCGGACCGATCACCGCTCGGTTCGATGTGCTCAACGCCTTCGATGATCGCTACCAGATCCGCAACGGCACGGGCATCGGCGTCGGCGCGCCGCAGTTCGGGGCGCGCTTTGGGGTGTTTGCCGGGGTGTCCATCGCGCTGTGACGTTGCGCGGCGAGGCGAGCGGTGGCGCATTCGCGGTCGACTCCGCGGCGTGATGGCTGGGTATAGTTGATGCACGGGCAAGGCGACGTGCCCGCACGGCCCTGCATCGTCGCGGAGGAATGCCATGAGAACCGATGTCTCTTTTCTGACCAATGACGGCACGCGGCTGCGCGGTTGGCACTATGCGCCCGACCCGGCGGCGGCAGCGGGTTGCGTGGTGATGGCCCATGGCATCGCCGCGGTGAAGGAGATGTGGCTCGATCGATACGCCGAAGTGTTTGCGGCGCGCGGTCTCCATGTGCTCGTGTACGACCATCGCAATCTTGGTGCCAGCGACGGTTCGCCACGGCAGGAGATCGATCCGTGGGCGCAGATTCGCGACTACCGCGATGCCATCACCTTTGCCGAGACGCTGCCCGGCGTCGATCCCACCCGTATCGGGATCTGGGGGTCGAGTTACTCGGGAGGGCACGTGCTCGTGGTCGGGGCCTTCGACCGGCGTGTGCGCTGCATCGTCTCACAGGTGCCGGTGATCAGCGTGCGTGAGAACCTGCGGCGTTATGTTCGCCCGGATGTCCTCGCCGAGGTGCGCAAGATGTTCGACGCTGATCGTCGGGCGCGGGCTGCGGGTGAGGCGCCGGCGATGTTCCCCGTGGTCGATGCGGATCCCACGGCGCCGAGTCTGTTGCCGACCGTGGATTCTCATCGCTGGTTTACCGAGAGCGCGCGCTTGCGCGCGCCGGCGTGGCGTAACGAAGTTACCCTGCGTTCGGTGGAACTCGCCAGCGAGTATGAGCCCGGACTTTACATTCGTCATGTGAGTCCCACGCCGTTGCTGATGATCGTCGACACGGCCGACTTGCTGGCACCTGCGGATCTCGCACTCGAGGCCTATGAACGCGCCCTGCAGCCCAAGGAGCTTGTCCTGTTGAACGGTGGGCACTTTGCCGCCTACGTCGAGGATTTCGAGGCGTCATCCTCGGCCGCGGCGGATTTCTTCGCGCGACACTTGAGCCGATGAGCCTGTCCTCGAACCCACCGCGGGTGTTGCTGCTCGCGGGTTTGCTCTGTGACCGGACCGTGTGGGAGGGTGTCGTCGCGCGCCTCGCACCGCGCTACGCCGTGACGACCGTCTCCTTCGAAGGCTTTGAGTCGATCGAAGCCATGGCGCGACATGCGCTCGGTGACGGTGGTGCGCCGCTCGCGGTGGTCGGCCATTCGATGGGTGGACGAGTTGCCTTCGAGATGTGGCGGCAGGCGCCGCAGCGCATCGCGGGGCTCGCGCTGCTGGATACCGGCGTGCATGCGCGTCAGCCACAGGAGGTTGCAGGGCGGCAGCGACTGGTAGAGCTTGCGCGTACGGTGGGCATGCGCGCGGTGTGCGAGGCCTGGCTGCCGCCGATGATGGGGGCGCCGGCCGAGCGGGTGGCGGCGCTGATGCCGGCACTGCGCGCCATGGTCGAGCGACAAACGCCGGCCTCGTTCGCAGGTCAGATCAAGGCACTCCTCGAGCGGCCGGAGGCCACGGGCTTGCTCGCCGGCATCACCGTACCCACCTTGATCGCAACGGGTCGCAATGACCACTGGGCCTCGGTCGACCAACATGAGGCGATCCATCGCCAGATCCCGGGCAGTACCTTCGCGGTAATCGAGTCGGCGGGCCATATGGCGCTGTGCGAGCAGCCGGCTGCCGTGGCGGCGTTGCTCGAGACCTGGCTCGACCAGGTCATCGGTCGGCGGTCGGCCTAGGCGCGCGGAGTGCCGCGCTTCAGCGCTCGACGACGTGGCGACAGATGGATCTTCGTAGTGTCGCGGAGCGCGCGGCAACGAGTGAGGTGCGTTCCACCAGGCGATCGCCACGGCCTCTGAGGTCGCTCACCGACCCGCCGGCCTCCTCGACACAGATTGCCAGCGCGCCGATGTCCCAGGGTTTCATCAACGGGTCGATGGCGGCATCCAGAACGCCGCGACAGACCAGCGCGTATTGGACGCAATCGCCGACGATCTTCACGCGGCCCACCTTGGGTGCCAGCGAGGCAAAGCGCCAGGGACCCGGTCGCGCCGCAAGGTCGCTTTCCTTGAAGCTCGACAGGCCGACCTGGGCACGGGAGAGCGGTGGTACGGTGCGACCGACCGACACTCGCCGGGCGCGTGCGCCGTCGCGTCGCAGCCAGCAGCCGTGTCCGCGCGCCGCGTAGGTGGTTTCACCGAGCGCCGGTAGATGGATGCAGCCGAACACCGGTTCGCCATCGATCAGGAGCGAGAGCAGCGTGCCCCACATGGGGCTGCCGATCACGTAAGAGGCCGTTCCGTCGATGGGGTCGACCAGCCAGCAGCGACCCTGTCGGGTCAACGCGCCACCGTACTCCTCGCCGAGGATGGCGTCCGTCGGCCAGTGCTTGGCCAGACGGCCACGCAGCAGGCGCTCGGCGGCACGGTCCGCGATGGTCACCTCGCTGCCGTCGGCCTTCAGGCTGATCTTGACGCGATGCAGGTGACCGAGGGTGATGGCATCGGTCGCGGTCAGTGCTTCGAAGACGGCGGGCAGCAGGGCACGAAATTCGCGTGCCGACAGGGCCGGTGCGTGCCGCGGAGTAGTTTTCACGAGGGGTTCCTGGTGTGCTGTTAGCGGGTCCAGTCGAGGATCACTTTGCCGCTTTGCCCCGACGCCATGGTCTCAAAGCCCGCCCGATAGTCGTCGATCGCGAACCGGTGGGTGATGATCGGACTGATGTCGAGACCGCTCTGTAGCATGCTGGACATCTTGTACCAGGTCTCGAACATCTCCCGACCGTACACGCCTTTCATCACCAGTCCCTTGAAAATCACCTGATCCCAGTCGATCCCGGTGTCCTTCGGCATGATGCCCAGCAGGGCGACGCTACCTCCATGATGCATGGTGCTCAACATGTCTCTGAAGGCCGCCGGCACCCCGGACATCTCCATGCCGATGTCGAAGCCTTCCTCCATGCCGAGTTCCTGCATGGTTTTTTCGAGGGACTCCGTGCGCACGTCGATGGCGCGCGTGGCGCCCATGCGGCGGGCGAGATCAAGGCGGTAGGGGTTCACATCGGTGATCACGATGTGTCTTGCGCCGACATGGCGGGCGATTGCCACCGCCATCACGCCGATCGGGCCTGCGCCGGTGATGAGTACATCCTCGCCCACCAGACTGAAGGAGAGTGCTGTGTGCGTGGCGTTACCGAAGGCATCGAAGAACGAGGCGATATCGTCCGAGATGGCGGGCGACAACTTGAATACATTGGCCGCCGGCAGGGACAGGTACTCCGCAAAACATCCGGGTCGGTTGACACCCACGCCAACGGTGTTGCGGCACAAATGGCGACGCCCCGCGCGGCAGTTGCGGCAATAGCCACAGGTGATGTGTCCTTCCCCAGAGACACGGTCACCGACCGCAAGTCCGCGCACCTCGCTGCCGACCTCGACGATCTCGCCGCAGTACTCGTGACCCACTGCCATCGGCACGGGAATGGTGCGCTTCGCCCAATCGTCCCAGTGCCAGATGTGCATGTCGGTGCCGCAGATCGCGGTCTTGCGCATGCGAATCAGCACGTCGTTCGGACCAATCGTGGGGATCGCGATGTCCTCCATCCAGATGCCCGGCTCGGCGCGACTTTTGACCAGTGCTTTCATCACATTGCCTCAGGAAATCAGGCCGAGCTCACGCCCGGCGGTGGTGAATGCGCTCACCGCGTGCTCCAGATCGGCGCGCGTGAGGGCGGCGTTCATCTGGGTGCGGATACGCGCTTGGCCTTTCGGGACGACCGGGAAGGAAAAACCGATCACATAGACGCCAAGCTCGAGCAGGCGCTCGGCCATACGACTGGCCAGCGCCGCATCGCCGATCATCACCGGGATGATCGGATGCTCGCCCGGTACCAGGGTAAAGCCTGCCGCGGTGAGCGCGCTCCGGAAGAAGCGGGCATTGTCGGTGAGCTGGGCGCGCAACTCATCTCCACCGGTCACGAGATCGAGCACCCGAAGCGTGGTCGCCGCGATCACCGGCGGCAGCGAGTTCGAGAAGAGATAGGGGCGCGAGCGCTGGCGCAGCCACTCGATCAGCGGCGCGCGTCCGGCGATGTAGCCGCCCGATGCGCCACCCAAGGCCTTGCCGAGCGTGCCGGTCAGGATGTCGATGCGGCCCATGACGCCCGCATGCTCGTGCGTACCGCGTCCGGTGGCGCCGACAAAGCCGGTCGCGTGCGAATCGTCGACGGCGACCAGCGCATCGTAACGATCGGCGAGATCGCAGATCGCCGCGAGTGGGGCGAGGGTGCCGTCCATCGAGAACACGCCGTCCGTCACGATGAGCCGCGTCCGCGCGCCGGAGGCCTCCTTGAGGCGCGACTCGAGCTCCGTCAGGTCGCGATTGGCGTAGCGATACTTGGTGGCCTTGCAGAGGCGAATGCCATCGATGATGGAGGCGTGGTTGAGTGCGTCCGAGATCACCGCATCGGTCTCGCCGAGTATGGTCTCGAACAGGCCGCCATTCGCATCGAAGCACGACGAGTAGAGAATGGTGTCCTCCATGCCGAGGAAGCTCGAGAGTGTGTGCTCCAGCTCGCGATGCACCTGGTGCGTGCCGCAGATGAACCGGACCGACGCCATGCCGTAGCCGTAGCGGTCGATCGCGCGGTGTGCCGCTTCGCGAACACTCGGGTGCGCGGCGAGCCCAAGGTAGTTGTTCGCGCAGAGGTTCAGAACGGGTTTGCCGTCCTGGGTCCGAATCTCGGCGCCTTGGGGCGATGCCAGCTGACGTTCGGTCTTGTAAAGCCCCTGCTCGCGAAGACCCCGAAGGTCCTCGGTCAGGCGCTGGTAGAAGGGTGTGTCCATGGCGCGTGATTCCGATCCCAAAGTGTGCGGATTATAGGCAAACTAACGACCTCTAGTGGTTTGGGAACAGGCTTCCATGAGCGGGCGGGGTCGGGGAGTGGCCGATCAGGACGTGGCGAGCGATGCATTGCGCATCGATCGATGGCTGTGGTGTGCCCGTTGGTTCAAGACGCGGGGGTTGGCGGCGCTCGCGGTGACCGGTGGGCGGGTGCATCTGAATGGGCAACGGGTCAAGCCCGCGCGTGCCGTGAAGCCCGGCGATCGGCTGCAGATTTCACAGGATGGCTGCGAGCGGGAGCTGGCAGTGCTCGGCATACCCGAACGACGAGGGCCGGCTGCGGAGGCCCGTCGCTGCTATGCGGAGAGCGAGGCGAGCGCGGCGCGCTTTGCCGCTTGGCAGGAGTCACAGCGGCTGCAGGCGCTTGGGGCGGTGCGGCCGGGCGGGCGTCCCGACAAGAAGCAGCGGCGGGATCTCTTGGCGTTCGCGCGCGTGCAAGGCCGTCGCTAGCCATCCGTTATTGAGATGACGAGGAAACAAAATCAGATGACCCGTCCTGTCACACCACCGGTCGCTTGCGATGTGGTGATCGAATTGGTCGATCGTCCCTACCGGCCCATCGTCTTGATCGAGCGTCGGTATCCACCGTTTGGCTGGGCCTTACCCGGCGGCTTTGTCGAGATGGGCGAAACCGTCGAGCAGGCGGCGATCCGCGAAGCCTTCGAGGAGACGGGGCTGTCGGTCGAACTCACGAGGCTACTCGGGGTGTATTCGGACCCGGCACGCGATCCACGCGGCCAGACGATCGGCATCGTCTTCGTCGGCGAGGCGCGGGGTGAACCGAAGGCGGCGGATGATGCGAAAGCGTTCTGTGTCGTCGATCCGAGCGTCCTGCCGCCACTCGCCTTCGATCACGACAAAATCCTGGCCGATTATCGCGCCCGCGCCCGTCGTTGAGACGGTGCCGCCGAGGACCCAAGCGCGAGCACGGGCGCGATCCGTTCAGCGATGCGTGGGCGTCAGTCGTCGTACGACGCTTGCGAGTCCGCGACCGACGAATGTCCAATCATCGATGTCCATCGAGAGGCTGACGAAGGTGGCCGGCGTCAGTTCCCCGACGCTGTCGTCGTCGGTCAGCCAGCGCACCAGTTTCGTGAGTCCCGGATTGTGGCCCACGAGCAGCACGTGCTGCAGGTGAGCGGGTAATTCCGTCAACAGATCGGTGAGTGTCGGACGCGAAGCTTCGTAGACGCGGTGATCGAAGTTGACCTGCGAGTCGGCAAGAGCGAGCGCCTCCGTCACGGCGCGCGCGGTCATTCGCGTGCGCAGCGCCGGGCTTGCAATCAGTCGCTCGGGGCCTAGCCCGAGGCGTTTCGCCCAGTCAGCGATTTCAACGGCTTCTTCGAGGCCCCGGGCATCGAGACGACGAGTGAAGTCGCTGCCATCATCGGAATGTTTTTCGGCATGCGCATGTCGCAGGAGTGAGAGCGTCTTCATGGTGCGGCGGGGCTCCCGTGTGACGGGGTCGGTACGGCTCAGGGTAAGCCGATCCAGAGGCGTCCGTCCATCACCCGGGTGGCGAAGAGGGTGAGGGGCTCGTAGGCCGGTGGTGTCAGCGCCGCTCCGGATTTGAGGCAAAAGCGCGCGCCATGGCGCGTGCAGATCACCTCGAGTCCCTCGACCGGGCCGTCGGAGATCGGGTTGTCGTCGTGCGTGCAGCGATCCTCGACCGCGTACAGGTCGCCGGCGGCGTGATAGACCGCGATGAAGCGGCCCTCGACTTCGTAGACCCGATGATCCCCCGCCGGTACGTCGTCCGCCGGTGCCACGTCGACCCAGTGATCGCACGGGGTGGGGCTCATCACATCATCCCGGTCTGCAGGCGAGCGGCTTCCGACATCATTTCCCGACTCCAAGGCGGATCGAAGACGAGTTCCACATCGGCGGTCACGATCGTCGGGATCTGCTCGATTTTCTCCTTGGCATCCTGCACGAGCACTTCACCCATGCCGCAGCCCGGCGCGGTCAGGGTGAGTTTCACGCGCGCAAAACGCGCGCCGTCCTCGCGGCGCAGGATCTCGCAGGCATACACGAGCCCAAGTTCGACGATGTTGACCGGAATTTCCGGATCGAAGCAGGTGCGAAGTTGATCCCAAGCCAGTTTTTCGACATCGGCATCGGTCGCGTCGGGCGGCAGATCGATCGGCACGGGCGGTTCCTTGCCGATCGCATCGGCATCGACACCCGCGATGCGGAACAGATTACCTTCCACCTGTACCGTGAAGCTCCCGCCGAGCGCCTGCGTGATGTAACCCACGCTGCCCGTACGTAGCTTGACCTCGATGCCTGCGGGCACCAGCACGGCCTTCACATCGCGATTGACGACAAAGGGATCTCGATCGTAGTGATACATGATGGTTATTCGGTGGAGATGGGAGTGTCACTGCCGGCGAGTGCCGAATTCAGCGTATGCCAGCAGAGGCTGGCACATTTAACGCGCGCCGGGAACTCACGCACGCCGGAGAGTGCGGCCAGCTTGCCGAGGCTTGCGGGGACCGGCGCATCGGCTTCGGTCAACAGATGGTGCACGGTGTCGAACAGGGCGGTCACCTGCTCGCGCGATTTGCCCTTCACCGCTTCGGTCATCAGCGAGGCCGAGGCGACCGAAATCGCGCAGCCCGTGCCCTCGAAGCGTATGTCAGTCACCACGCCGTCGTCGACGGTGACATAGACCGTCAGTTGGTCGCCGCAGAGCGGGTTGTGGCCACGCGCCGAATGCGCAGGCGGCGCCAGCACGCCGCGGTTACGCGGCGCCTTGTTGTGATCGAGGATCACGTCGCGGTACAGGTCCTTCAGATCCATGGCGTGCCTCAGCGGAACAGTCGTTGGGCGGTCTCCACGGCCTCGACCAGGCGGTCGATGTCGTCGTACCGGTTGTAGAAGGCGAACGATGCCCGTGCGGTCGCGGGTTGACCGAAGAACTCGATGGCCGGCATCGCGCAGTGGTGGCCGGTCCGTATGGCGATGCCTTCCTGGTCGAGAATCGTGCCGAGATCGTGCGGATGGATGCCGTCGACGACGAAGGACACGAGGCTCGCCTTCTCGGCAGCCGTGCCGATGATCGTGAGGCCCTCGATCGTCGAAAGCCGTTCGGTCGCGTAACTGAGAAGCTGTGCCTCCCACGCGGCGACCCGCTCGAGACCCACCTGCTCGAGAAAGTCGATCGCCACGCCAAGACCGATCGCCCCCGAAATATGCGGCGTACCCGCCTCGAACTTGTAGGGCAGTGTGTTGTAGGTGGTGCCGCTGAAGCTGACCGCGAGGATCATGTCGCCGCCGCCTTGCCAGGGCGGCATCGATTCGAGCAGTGACTCGCGGCCGTACAGTACGCCGATGCCGTCCGGTCCGTACAGCTTGTGACCGGAGAAGGCGTAGAAGTCGCAATCCAGCGCCTGCATGTCGAGTCGAAAATGCGGTACGGCCTGAGCGCCATCGAGCAATACGGGAACGCCGCGCTCGTGAGCTGCGGCCACGATCGCCGCCACCGGCATCACCGAACCCAAAGCGTTCGAGACGTGCGTGGTGGCGACCAAGCGAGTGCGTTCCGTGATCATCGAGCGAAAGGTGTCGAACTCCAGTTCGCCGCGACGATTGATGGGCGCGACGCGTAGCGTGGCACCGGTCGCCTCGCAGACCATTTGCCACGGAACGATGTTGGCGTGGTGCTCGAGCCAGGTGATCAGGATCTCGTCACCGGCCTTGAGGCGCGGTCGCGCGAAGGACTGCGCCACCAGATTGATGGATTCGGTGGTTCCGCGGGTGAAGATCACCTCACGGGTCGAGCGCGCGTTGAGGAAACGACGGATCCGCTCACGGGCGCCTTCGAACGCATCGGTGGCACGCTGTGACAGTGTGTGCACGCCTCGATGCACGTTGGAGTGCATCTCGCTGGCATAGCGACGTTCCGCCTCGATGACGGCCTTCGGCCGTTGTGCCGAGGCGCCATTGTCCAGGTAGACGAGCGGCTTGCCGTTGATCGTTTGTGCGAGGACCGGGAACTCGGCGCGCAAGGCTTCGACGTCAAAGGGTGCCGCCGCGTGACGATGTGTGTTCATGCCACGAACTCGCGAAGCAGCGCCGCATCCGGGAGACGGGTCAGCACCTGCGTCTCGATCGCCTGTCGCAGGGCCGCGGGCTTCAGATCCTTCAGGATGTCGCCGACGAAGGCATAGGTTAGTAGCGCTCGCGCGGCGTTCGGGTCGAGGCCGCGCGACAATAGATAGAATTCCATCTGCGGGTCGAGCGTGCCGGTGGTCGCCCCATGGCTGCACTTCACGTCATCCGCATTGATTTCAAGTTGCGGACGGGTATCGATCTCCGCCTCGCGACCGAGCAGCAGATTGCGGCTCGACTGGCGGGATGAGGTCTTCTGCGCGCCCGGGTGCACGACGATCTTGCCGTCATAACTGCCTCGGCCACGGCCACCGGCCACCCCGCGATAGCGCTGGTCGCTGCCGGTGTGCGCCGCCCGGTGCTCAATCCGGGTGCGCAGATGATGGTCGGAACCGGTGTCGGCCATGAAAAGCCCGGTGAGTGTCGCGTGGGCGCCGGCGCCTTCGAGCGAGACCTGGAGGTCGAGGCGATTGTGCTGACCGCCGAGCGCAACCCACTGGTGGCGGTAGTGACTGTCGGCGGCAAGTCGGGCGCGGATGTCGCCAAAAGCGAGCGCGCGTGACCCCGATTGCTCGAGGGTGGCATGGTGCAACGTCGCGCCCGCGGCCAGATGGATGTCCTCATGAGCGATCATCAGGCTTTCGGTGCTGCCGACGCCCAGGTGCCATTCGATCAGTGAGACCGAGGCGTGTTGACCCAGTTCGACCACAAGGCGCGGGTAGGCGGTATTGCCGGTGGCGATGAGCACGATCTCGATGGGGCGCTCGATGCAGGTGTCGGCGGCGATTGCCAGCGTCACGCGTGACGGGCACAACGCGCCGTTGAGGAAGCGCAATCGATCGTCCACCGATTGTGGATCGCCGAAGAACGCCGGATCCGTGGACAGGTCGCTCGGCAGATCATCGGTGAGCGTGACCCCTGGGGCGTCGAGGCTGCCAAGGTCCGGCCGCAGTCGGCCGTCCACCAGTACGATGCGGTGAGCGTCGAGCGCGGGGCGCGCGTTAAGCGCGGCGAGGTCGACAGGCTTCGGCGCAAGCGGCGCGAGATCCCGGCGATCAAGCAGTCGCGTGGCGCCATACTTCCAGGCGTCGTCGCGCGAGTTCGGCAGGGCGAGCTCCGCGAGCGCGGCTAGCGCGAGCTTGCGGGCTCCGGGCGTGCTCGCGAGAGCGCCGGCGAGTCGAGCGAGGGGCGACGTGCTCTCCGCCCGCGCACTCATGCCGCAGCCTCTTCGAGGACCCAGTCATAGCCGCGGCGTTCGAGTTCGAGGGCGAGGTGTCGATCACCGGACTTGAGTATCCGGCCCGCTGCGAGGACATGGACGTGATCGGGAACGATGTGATCGAGCAGGCGTTGGTAATGGGTGACCAGCACGATGGCACGATCCGGGCCCTTGAGGCTGTTGACACCATTGGCGACCACCTTGAGCGCGTCGATGTCGAGGCCCGAGTCCGTTTCGTCGAGGATCGCGAGCGTCGGTTCAAGCACCGTCATTTGCAGGATCTCGTTACGCTTCTTCTCGCCGCCCGAAAAACCTTCATTGACGCCGCGATGCAGAAAGCTCTCGTCCATCTGCATCAGCTTCATCTTGTCGCGAACCAACGCCAGGAACTCGAACGCATCGACTTCCGGCAGTCCCTGTTGAAGCCGGCGCGCGTTCAGGGCCGCCTTCAGCAGATAGACGTTGTTGACGCCCGGAATTTCGACCGGATACTGGAAGCCGAGAAAGAGTCCACGTCGGGCACGTTGTTCGGCGGGCAATGACAGCAGGTCCTCGCCGTGGTAGTGGACCTGTCCACCCTCGATCGTGTAGTCGGCGCGACCCGCGAGCACGTTCGAGAGCGTGCTCTTGCCGGCGCCGTTCGGGCCCATGATGGCATGGACTTCACCGGCCCGAACCGTGAGGTTCAAGCCATTGAGCACCTTGCGTCCCTGCACAGAAACAACGAGGTCGCGAATGTCGAGCAGTGGTGGATTGGAGGCGGGAGGGGTCATGGTCATGGGTGTTCCGGTGATGTGGCTCAGCCAACCGAGCCTTCGAGACTGACGGCAAGTAGATTCTGTGCTTCCACGGCGAACTCCATCGGCAGTTCCTTGAAGACGCTCTTGCAGAAGCCGCTGACGATCATGTTGACCGCATCTTCGGCCGAGAGGCCGCGACTCAGGCAGTAAAACAGCTGGTCTTCGCCGATCTTGGAGGTGGTCGCCTCGTGTTCTACCGTGGCGCTCGGGTGCTTGATCTCGACGTAGGGGAAGGTGTGCGCGCCGCACTGGTCGCCCATCAACAACGAGTCGCATTGCGTGTAGTTGCGAGCGCCTTCCGCCGAGGGAAGGATCTTCACGAGTCCGCGATAGGTGTTCTGCGCGTGCCCGGCGGAGATGCCCTTGGAGATGATCGTGCTCTTGGTGTTGCGCCCGACATGAATCATCTTGGTGCCGGTATCGGCCTGTTGGAAATGATTCGCGACCGCCACGGAGTAGAACTCGCCGACCGAGTTTTCGCCGAGCAGCACGCAGCTTGGGTACTTCCAGGTGATCGCCGAACCCGTTTCGACCTGCGTCCACGAGATGCGCGCGTTGCGGCCACGACACTCGCCGCGTTTGGTGACGAAGTTGTAGATGCCGCCAACACCATTTTCGTCGCCGGGATACCAGTTCTGGACCGTCGAGTACTTGATGTTCGCATCGGCCAGGGCGACGAGCTCGACCACCGCCGCGTGCAGTTGGTTCTCATCTCGCATCGGCGCCGTGCAGCCTTCGAGGTAACTCACGTGGCTGCCTTCGTCGGCGATGATCAAGGTGCGCTCGAATTGACCGGTGTTCGCCGCGTTGATCCGGAAGTAGGTCGACAGCTCCATCGGGCAGCGGACGCCCTTCGGGATGTAGACGAAGGAGCCGTCGGTGAACACCGCCGAGTTGAGCGCCGCATAGAAGTTGTCGGTGTGGGGCACCACGGTGCCGAGGTATTGCTCGAGGAGTGCCGGATGTTCCCGCACCGCGTCCGAGAACGGGCAGAAGATCACGCCGGCCTTGGCGAGGCGATCCTTGAAGGTGGTGGCGACCGAAACGCTGTCGAAGACTGCGTCGACGGCGACCCCGGCGAGCCGCGCGCGCTCGTGCAACGGCACGCCGAGCTTGTCGTAGGTCGCGAGCAGCTTGGGGTCGACCTCCGCCAGACTCTTCGGCGCGTCCTTGCGTGCTTTGGGTGCCGAATAGTAGGAAATCGCCTGATAATCGATCGGCGTGTAGTGCAGGTGAGCCCAGTGCGGCTCCTTCATCGTGAGCCAATGACGATAGGCTTTGAGTCGCCACTCGAGCAAAAAGGCCGGTTCGCCCTTCTTGTGCGAGATCAGTCGGATGACGTCCTCGTCGAGTCCGGGCGGCACGGTGTCGGCATCGATGTCCGTGATGAACCCGTGTCGGTACTTTTGCCCGACGAGCGATTCGAGATCCTGAGGAGTGCTGGCCATGGGTTGTCCTAGAGTCGCGCGCGTAGCGCCGGTCGCGTGCCGAGAGAAACGAGCTGTTCGACCGGGGTCGCGGTCGGCAGGTCCTTCACCATCAGATCGGCGAGAGTGATTCCCTCGAGCGTTTGGCGAATCGCCCGATGGACGCGTTGCCAGCTGCGGCCCACCCGACAATCGGGCTCCAGATCGCACTGGCCCGGATGGGTGGAGCACTCGGTGAGACCGACGGAGCCTTCCACCGCATCGATGATGTCGGCCGCACGTATCGTGCCGGGGCTTCGGCCGAGGGCATAGCCCCCGTGGGCGCCACGCGTCGATACCACGAGGCCCGCGCGCTGCAGTTCCTTCATGACCTTGCTGACCGTCGGCAGGCCGATGTGGGTGCTGGCGGCGAGCGCTATGGCGGTGCGCGGTTTGCCGTCACCGTCACCGAGTTGGGCGAGCAGCACGGTCGCGTAGTCGGTCAGTTTGCTGATTCGGAGCATCGGGTCACCGAGCGGGTTATTGAGGACCATTTTAGTCCTATTAACGATCGCCGCCTAGAGGGGGCAGCCGTTGGGTTGCCGCCAAGCGGTGGCACCGATCCGTTATCATTCGGAACCTCGCGGCGAGGCCCCTGTCTATGGCTCGGGCGCGACTACTATTTGGATATCGAGATGGCTTTTTTTAATCGTGGCATGACCCGGCCGGCTGCGTCCTGCACTGTCGTCGCTGTGCGTCCGGCCGCAGGGATGTCCCGATGACCTCGAGCCCCGTGATCGCCAGCCTCTCAGGTGTCGGCTACGCCATTCGTGGCCACCGGGTCTTCGACGGACTGGATCTGCCCATTGCGCGCGGTCGTGTGACGGCGATCATGGGTCCATCGGGAACCGGTAAGACCACGCTGCTCAGACTGCTCACCGGACAACTACAGCCGGACCGCGGTCGGGTCGAGGTCGACGGCGTTGATCTGGCCAGGCTTGGGGTCGATGCGCTGTATGCGCTGCGCCGGCAGATGGGCATGTTGTTCCAGAATGGTGCGCTGCTGACCGACATCGATGTCTACGAGAACGTCGCCTTTCCGCTGCGCGAGCACACGGATCTGCCCGAGTCGCTGATCGCGCGCATCGTGCTGATGAAGCTTCAGGCGGTGGGCCTGCGTGGGGCGGCGCGCCTGATGCCGGCGGAACTGTCCGGCGGAATGGCCCGCCGCGTGGCGCTTGCCAGAGCGATCGTGATGGATCCGAAGATCCTGATTTACGACGAACCTTTCGCGGGACTCGATCCGATCGCGATGGGTGTGGTCTTGCGGTTGATCCGCAACATGAATGATGCCCTGGGTCTGACGAGCATTGTGGTGTCGCACGATGTGCACGAGGTTTCACAGCTTGCAGATCAGGTGTATCTGCTCTCGGAGGGCAAGGTCATCGCTGCCGGATCGCCGCAGGAGTTGCACCGGAGCACCGAACCGATGGTGCGTCAGTTCCTGACCGGCGGTGAAGAAGGCCCGGTGCCTTTCCATTACCCGGCCTCTGACTATCTCGGTCAGTTGCTGGGCGCCGAGGTGCCCTCGTGAGCCTCGCGAAAGACTTTTTCGGCATGTTGGCGGAGCTGATTCGCAAGTGGGGACGCTTCTCCTGGTTTGCGATCAGGCTGGTGGCCGTCACGCCGCGGGCGCTGCGCAAGCCCCGCTGGATTATCGAGCAGATCCACAATACCGGCGCACGGTCGCTCGTGATCATCATGCTCTCGGGACTGTTCGTCGGCATGGTGTTGGGCCTCCAAGGTTATGATCTGTTGCGTCGCTTTGGCTCGACCGAAGCGTTGGGGACGGCGGCGGCACTCGGGCTCCTGCGGGAGCTTGGGCCGGTGGTCACTGCCTTGCTGTTCGCCGGGCGCGCCGGTACCGCGCTGACGTCCGAGATCGGTCTGATGAGTGCCACCGATCAGCTGGCGGCGATGGAGATGATGGCGGTCGATCCGGTGCGCCGTGTCCTCGCGCCGCGCGTGCTGGGCGGCATCGTGTCGATGCCCTTGCTGGCGGCGATCTTCGCGCTGCTTGGAATCTTTGGCGCCTACCTTGTCGGCGTGGTGATGATGGGCGTGAACGCCGGCCAGTTCTGGTCGCAGATGCGCGCCTCGGTGGAGCTGCACGATGTGACCGAGGGGGTGATGAAGAGCATCGCCTTCGGCGTGGCCTGCAGCGCGATCGCGGTCTTCGAGGGATACCATGCCGTACCCACGGCCGAAGGGGTCGGGCAGGCGACGACACGCACGGTGGTGGTGTCCTCGGTCGCCGTCCTGGTGCTGGATTACATGCTGACCGCAGCCTTGCTGTGAGTGGAGGATTGAACTGATGAAACAGACACGGGCCGTCGAATTCAGTACCGGACTTTTCGTGATGCTGGGGTTTGCCGCGTTGTTCTTCCTGATGACGCAGCTCACCAGCCGAGGTCTCGTGCTGCACGAATCGACGTATCGACTCACCGCGACCTTCGACAACATCGGTGGGTTGAAGGTGGGCGCGCCGGTCTCGATGGCCGGTGTCGCCGTGGGTCGCGTCGAGTCGATCGAATACGACAGCAAGATCTACAAGGCGGTTGCCAAATTGGCGATCGATGCGCGCTACAACCAGATCCCCGACGACAGCGACGCGGCGATCTATACCGCGGGTCTGCTCGGTGGGCAGTACGTCGGTATCGCCCCCGGCGGTGCCGACAGTTACTACAAGAACGGCGACACGATCGCCTTGACCCAGTCGGCGATCGTGCTTGAGAACCTGATCAGCAAGTTCCTGTTCGACAAGGCCGGTCAAGGCGATCCCAAGAGCAAAGAGGGTGGTGCACGATGAGTAGTCGGGAGACGTGGATGGGGCAGCGGAGGAGTGTCTGCCGGGTGTTATGCCTGCTGGCGCTGGCGGGCACGCTGTTCGCGTCCCCCACGGTGATGGCGGCCGAGCCTGCGACGATACAAAAGCCACAAGAGCTCATGGATTCCGTTGCGCAGCAGATGTTTGCGGCGCTCGATGCCAACCGTGCGCAGATACGCAAGAACCCGGACAAGGCATTGCCGTTGGTCGATGCCATCCTGCTGCCGCATTTCGATACGGAGTACGCGGCGCGGCTCGTGCTTGCACGGCATTGGAACGACGCCACGGCCGAGCAGCGCAATCGCTTCGTCCTGTCGCTCTATCACGCCTTGTTGCGTCTCTATGGTTCGGCGATCGCCGATTTCACGGCCGATCGCCTGAAGTTGTTGCCTTATCGTGGTGACGACAAGTCGAATGAAGCGCTGGTCCACACGATGGTGCGGCGTGACAGTGGCGCGATGGTACCGGTCGACTATCGACTACATCTCACCCCGGGCGGTTGGAAGGTCTACGACGTGATCATCGAGGGTATCTCCTACGTGAAGAACTACCGCACGGACCTCGGTGCCGAGATCGATCAGAAGGGCTTGGAGGAAGTCATTCAGCGCCTGGACCAGGAAGGCCTCGCCTCCGCGGTGAAGCGCTGATGGTCGAGTCGTCGCCGAGTGCCGCGATGTCTGTCTGCACCCTCAGTGGCGACAGCGGTCGCTACCGGCTCGCCGGCCCGATGAATGCGCTCACCGCGAAGCGCGTGCTGGCCTCAGGCCTCGGCATTCTCGCCCCGGAGGCCACGGTGGTGATCGATCTGTCGGCGGTGACGGTTGCCGATAGCGCGGGGCTTGCCGTGTTGCTGGTCTGGCTGGGCAAGGCCCGTGATCGGCGCTGCGTGTTGACCTTCCAGGGACTGCCGGAACAGCTTTTGGCGATTGCCCGCGTGTGCGGCGTGGCCGAGGCCTTGCCGATAGGCGCTGGCTGATTACCGCTAGCGCTCGGGCGTCGCCTCCTCCGGCGGTGTGATGTCGTCGTAGCTTTCTTCCGGCACATTACCGTCGTGCGCCAGATAATTGCGCCGTGCCAAATAGGAATCCCGCAAGCGCGCGTACGGATCATAGGCGCTGTTCAGGGCTTCGTCCGTGGCGAGCAGTTCCGCGCGTCGGGTCACCAAGCCAAGCGCCGTCACACCATAATCCTCGGTCTTGCTCTTGAGGTGATGCGGAATCGAGCTGTAGCGGTCCACAACTTCACCGGGGGCATCCCGCAGATCCGACGGGCCGAGAATTGGTAGCATCAGAAACGGGCCCGCGGGCACTCCCCAGTATCCCAGCGTCTGGCCAAAATCCATGTGGTGACTCACGAGACCAAGACGAGTGGCGGGATCCATGAAGCCCGCGAGACCGATCGTGCTGTTGACCACGAATCGCGCAGTATCGCTGCCGAACTGCCGTGGTTTGACCTCGAGCACATCGTTGACGATCACGGTCGGGTAGTCGAGGTTCGCGACGAAATTCGCGAGCGCGCCTCGCACGGGGGCCGGGGTCACTTTCTTGTAGGCTTGCGCCACCGGCCGCGCGAGCATTCGGTCCAAGGCGTTGTTAAACGCATAGGTGGCCCGATTGAGTCGTTCCCATGGATCCGTCGGTGTCTTGTCGTCCGCCTGAGCGGTACCGCCGGTGAGTGCGCTAGCGACCATCAGTAAGCCGAGCAGGCGCGACAGCGGATGTCGATTGCGAATGAGGTCGACAGGGGCCATGGGCTGACTTCCGAACGGGGGCGATCAGTATACCAGTGCGCCTAACGGCCGGTGTTCGGGATCGTCGAGGGGAGCGGTTCGCCGCGCTCGAGGGCAGCTTGCAGGCGGGGCGGCAGGAATTCCTTCAGTTCCTCGATGCGCGCCTTGAAGCGACTACGCTGAACGGGCGTGATGTTGGGGCTTGCGAGCGCCTGGCGGAGAGTCTCGATGGCGATGGTCAGTTCGCCGCTCAAAAGATGATATTCGGCCATGTAGTAGTTGGCTTCGGCATCCTCGCCGGCGGCACTCGCGGCGAGGGCGATCAGGCGCACCTGCGCCTGGGTCGGCGGTACCGCATTGAACAGGTCCAGTAACACGGCATGCGCGAGACGTGCGTCATTGGCACGCATCAGGGTTTCCGCATAACGGATGGTGATCGGGATGTTGCGCGGGAACAGTTCCTTCGCCCGCGCGAGCGCGATTCTCGATCCGCTGATATCCCCTTCGGCCAGCAGGGATTGCCCGAGGGCCGCGTGGTAGTCGATCACGTCCGGGTGACGAAGCACGAGATCACGAAGCACCGGGGTCGCTTCCTCCGGGTGATGCGTCTGCATCAGGGCGAGTGCTCGACCGAAATGCCGGTAGTCGCTGACCACCGTATCCTTGAACGAGGTCTCGGCGTAGACGACATGGGGGTCGGCCTCGAGGGGCAGCGACAACACGCGCAGCCGTTCGCGTGCGAGTCGATAGGAGACCGAGTCCACCGGCCTCACGATCGGATACTTCGCCGCGCGGTTCTTGGCCTCGGCGACGCGTGCGCTGCTTAACGGATGGGTTTGCAGCAGTTCGATGATCTTGGCATTTTCGCCATAGCTTCCCATGTGCCGGCCGATGGTCTCGAAGAAGGTCGCCATGGCGGCAGGGTCGAATCCGGCATTCGCCATCACGCCGATACCGATGCGATCGGCTTCGTACTCGTCCTCGCGTGAAAAGTTGAGCTGCTGCTGGAGTGCCGCCCCCTGGCCGACGGTGACACCCGCCATGCCGGCATTGACGTTGTGGGAGGCTGCCCCCAGCAGAATCGCCGCCAGCATCGCGGCGGTGGAGACAAGGCTCGCATGGCTTTGCTGCAGGAGTCCGCGGACCGCGTGTCGTTGGGTCACGTGCGAGATTTCATGGGCGAGGACACCGGCGAGCTCGCTTTCGCTCGAGGTGGCGAGGATGAGGCCCGCATTGACGAACACGAAGCCACCGGGGATCGCGAAGGCGTTGACGCCCGGATCCTTGATCACGAAGAAGGTGAACCGGCGGTCACCTTCCTGGGCGTGACTGGCGAGACGCTGGCCGATGTCCTGGATGTAGCCGCTCAGTTCGGGGTCGTCGACCAGTTCGCCGGAGTCGCGAATCTCCCGCATGATCATCGTGCCGATCTGGTACTCGTCGGCATTGCTGAGCACGGCCTCGGCGGGACTGCCGATGTCGGGCAGTTCCTGGGTCGCGGGACCGGTGAGTGGGCCTGGCGTGGCGCCAAGTGCCGCACCACTCACCACACACAGTGCGGTGAGGGTGCTGACGGTCAACGCTTTCAGTGAGGCAGATAGGCGCATGTTCAGGGCGATAGACCGATGGCCGGCGGGATGGTTCCCGGCGTGACCTACAAGGTTTCCGAAGCGAAGTCGGCGAGTCTTGAGCGTTCACCGCGAACCAAGGTCAGATGTCCCGAATGCTGCCAGCCCTGGAAGCGATTGACCACGTAGGTGAGTCCACAGGTGGTTTCGGTCAGATACGGGGTGTCGATCTGCGCGATGTTGCCAAGGCATACCAGTTTGGTGCCGGGACCTGCACGCGTGACGAGCGCCTTCATCTGTTTCGGGGTGAGGTTTTGCGCTTCGTCCAAGATGATGAAGCGGTTCAGGAAGGTGCGGCCACGCATGAAGTTCAGGGAGCGAATCTTGATGCGGCTCTTCAGGAGATCATTGGTGGCGGCTCGGGCCCAGTGTCCCCCTTCCTGTCCCTGGGTGAGCACCTCGAGGTTGTCCATCAGGGCACCCATCCAGGGTTCCATCTTCTCCTCTTCGGTGCCAGGCAGGAAGCCGATGTCCTCGCCGAGCGGGATGGTCACGCGCGTCATGATGATTTCGCCGAAGCGGCGGCTGTCGAGAGTTTGCGCAAGTCCAGCGGCCAGGGTCAGCAAGGTCTTGCCGGTACCCGCTGGGCCGAGGATCGTCACGAAGTCGATCTCCGGATCCAGCAGCAGGTTCAGAGCGAAGTTCTGCTCACGGTTTCGCGCAGTGATGCCCCAGACGTTGTGACGCTCGCTGCGGTAGTCGTTCACGAGTTCGAGCACGGCCTCGTCGTCCCGCAGGCTGCGGACTTGGGCCTCGACGCCGTGTTCGCCATCTTCGTAGACGAACTGGTTCAGGTGCCACCCGCGGACATCGGGTCCCTGCAGGCGGTAGTAGGTGCGCGACTGCTCCTTCCAGGAGTGCATGTTTTCGCCATGCCGCGACCAGAAATCTGGAGGCAGGGCGATCGCCCCGGTCGGCAAGAGGTCTGCATCCTCGATCGTCTGGTCGCTGAAGTAGTCCTCGGCGTGCACGCCGACGATCGCCGCCTTGATCCGTAGGTTGATGTCCTTCGAGACGAGCGTCACCTCGACGTCGGTGCGGGCGAGTTTGAGCGCGAGTGCCTGTCCCAGGATCGCGTTGTCGGCGCCGTGACCCGGAAGCTCCGGAAGGCCGACATCCAGTCGTTCCGTCTGAAAGTACAGGCGCCCCGCAGGCGGGCGCTTGCCGCCCTGGCCGTTCAAGGCGTTGGGAAGCGGCAGGCCGCGGTCGATCGCGGCCTTGGCGGCGCCTTGCATCAGTTCATCGAGAAAGCGACTGACCTGACGCACGTTGCGGGCGCTTTCCGACAGGCCCTTCTTGCCGGCGTCGAGTTCCTCGAGCACGATCATTGGGATGTATACGTCGTGCTCCTCGAAGCGGAAGATCGACGTCGGGTCATGCATCAGCACATTGGTGTCGAGCACGAACAGGCGGCGCTTGCCGCGGAGGCTCTTGGCACCCATGGTTCAGAGTGCCTGGGCAGCGGCGAGCACGGCTTCGGCGTGGCCGTCGACCTTGACCTTGCGCCATTCCGCGCGCAGCACACCCTTCTCGTCGAGCAGGAAGGTGCTGCGCTCAACGCCCATGTACTTCTTGCCGTACATGCTCTTTTCCTTGATCACATCGAACAGCGCGCAGACGGCCTTCTCGGGGTCGGCCAGCAGTTCGAAGGGGAACTGGTACTTGGCCTTGAACTTCTGGTGGGAGGCGACGGTGTCCGGAGAAATTCCGACGATCAGCGTCTTGGCCTTCTTGAAGGCGCCGTGCAGGTCTCTGAAGGCTTCGCCTTCCTTCGTGCAGCCGGAGGTGTCGTCCTTCGGGTAGAAGTAGATCACGAGCTTCGAGCCGCTGAGTGTTTTCAGGCGCCAGGGGCCTGCGGTGGAGGCGAGAGAGAAGTCCGTGATCTTCTTGCCGAGGGCAGGTGCAGGCATGGCGGCTCCGATAGTTCAGGTCTTGACGGGTTCGAGGATGGCATCCAGGTTGAGATGGTCGCAGAAGTCCATGAACTCTTCGCGAAGGACCCCGAGATGGATGCGGCTCGGGATATTGATGATCACCCGTACCGAGAACATCGGCGCCCCGGTGTGGGAGGCCGCATAGGTCCGCGTGTCCAGCTCGGCGATGGCGATTCCCCGGGCGGAGAAAAAGCCGGAGATGCCGGAGACGATGCCCGGCTGGTCGAGGCACACGATATCCACCGAGTAGGGCATCATGTCGGTGCGGGCGGGGCGCGGTTCCGTGCGCCGCATTTGCACCGCAAGATCATGGCTTTCGCCGACTTTCTTGATCTCGCTCTCGACCTTGGCGAGCGAATGCCAGTTGCCCGAGATCAGCAGCACCATCGAGAATTCGCTACCCAAGGCCGACATGTGGCTTTCAACGACGTTGCCGCCGCAATCGGTGATGGCCTGGGTAAGGGCGTGCACCATGCCCGTACGGTCGCTGCCAATGGCGGAGATCGCGATCAGTTGCTTCATCCTTGGGGAACTCGAAAATCAGATCTGGGCGCTCAGTGTACCCTTAGCGTCCCGACCGGTGGGAGCGGATCGCATCGAGTTGCTTGCGCCCCACGGCGCGGGGTCGGTACCATCGCGCACCCCTTTTGGATGGAAGGCCTATGTTCAGCGGCAGCATCGTTGCCATCGTCACGCCGATGAACGAGTCCGGCGAGATCGATTATCTCGCGTGGGAGCGCCTGATCGACTGGCATTTGGCCGAGGGGACGGAAGGTATCGTGGTCGCCGGCACGACCGGCGAGTCCGCCACCGTGAGCCTTGCGGAGGCCTGCGAGCTCACGCGTCGCGCCGTGGCACGGGTCGCCGGGCGCATTCCGGTGATAGCCGGTAGCGGCACGAACGATACGGCGAACAGCATCCGACGTACCCGTGAGTTGGCCGAGGCGGGGGCGGATGGGGTGCTGGTGGTCACGCCGTACTACAACAAACCCACGCAGGAAGGGCTTTACCAGCACTTTACCGCGATTGCCGACGAGTCGAGCGTTCCGGTCATTTTGTACAACGTTCCAGGACGCACCGCTGTCGATCTGCTGCCGCAGACGGTCGTGCGCCTCGCCAGCCATCCGCGAATCGTCGCGATCAAGGAGGCGACGGCGAGTTTGCCGCGGATGCTCGAGTTGCTGACCGGCTGTGGAACGGAGCTTTCGATCCTGTCCGGCGATGATCCGACGGCGGCGGATACCCTGCTTGCGGGTGTGCAAGGGGTCATCTCGGTGACGGCCAATGTCGCCCCGGCACTCGTCCAGCAACTCGTGACTGCCGCCGTTGAGGGTGATTCGGTGCGCGCACGCGCGCTCGATCTCAAGCTGCAGCCGTTGCATCGTGCCATGTTTGTGGAGCCGAATCCGATTCCCGCCAAGTGGGCGTTGTCGGAGCTCGGTCTGATTGGCGCAGGCATCCGCCTGCCGCTCACGCCGCTGTCCTCAGCAGGGCAAATTTCGGTACGCGAAGCGATGCGTGCCGTGGGGGTCTCATGAGACTGACCGGTCGTGTGTGTTGGACGATGGCGGCGCTAGCGATGCTGTCTGGCTGCAGCTGGATGCGCGTGGCGAAGGACGAATGTCTGCAGCCGCAGCCGTGGGAGAAGGCGGTGGGTGTGGCGCCGCTGCGGGCGGTGGACGGGCTGCCAGCGCCGAGTGGCAAGAGTGCGTTGAAAGTGCCGGAGGGTGCGCCGTTGACGCCACCTGGCACCGCCTGGAAGCCGCATTGTCTCGATGCGCCGCCACGGTTCACGTCGGGTCAGAAGGCGGTGGTGCCGGTGTCGAAGCCCACGGAGGCCACGGCGGTACCGTCCAGCGGCACCCCTTGAGGTAGAATGAACGGCGGTCGGGCACTGGGGGCCCGGCCGCGCATGTTTTTGGAGAGGTGGCCGAGTGGTCGAAGGCGCTGGACTGGAATTCCAGTAATACCCTCACAGGTATTCGTGGGTTCGAATCCCACCCTCTCCGCCAAGTCAGGCGCCGTGCACTCAGGGAAGGGTGACGGCCGGGTGGCTGCATTACTCCAACCAGGTTCAGATTCTGGTCGCTGGTCTCTGATTTTTATGATTATTTCAATGGTGGCCCGCGTCGGTTCCTCCGCGACAATCAGCCGTAAACCCCGTCAGGCCCGGAAGGGAGCAGCGGTAGCGGTGCGATTGGGTGCCGGAGGGGTGCTGGCGCGGGCCGCCACCCTTGAGCGATGCTGCCCGGCGAGGAGCGTTCCGTGAGCTACCTGGTATTGGCCCGTAAATGGCGACCGCGCGCATTCGCCGAACTCGTGGGCCAGGAACATGTCGTCAAGGCGCTCGCCAACGGGCTCGACAGCGGACGGATCCATCACGCGTTCCTGTTCACCGGGACCCGCGGGGTCGGCAAGACGACGGTTGCTCGCCTGCTGGCCAAGGCCTTGAACTGCGAGGCCGGTGTGTCCTCGACCTTCTGCGGTCGCTGTGCTGCGTGCCGGGAGATCGATGAGGGTCGCTTCGTCGACTTGATCGAGGTGGACGCCGCCTCGCGAACCAAAGTCGAGGATACCCGAGACCTTCTGGAAAACGTTCAGTACTCGCCGGCGCGGGGGCGCTACAAGGTCTACCTGATCGACGAAGTGCACATGCTCTCCACGCATTCCTTCAACGCCTTGTTGAAGACGCTGGAGGAGCCGCCACCGCACGTGAAGTTTCTGTTGGCCACGACCGATCCGCAGAAGCTGCCGATCACCGTGGTGTCGCGTTGCCTGCAGTTTCATCTGAAGCGCTTGTCGCAGTCGCTGATCGTCGACCGGCTCTCACATATTCTCGGGGCCGAAGGCGTTGACTTCGAAGCGCCCGCCTTGCCGCAGATCGCCCGGGCTGCCGACGGCAGTCTTCGGGACGCCTTGTCGCTGCTCGATCAGGCGCTCGTGTTTGGCGCCGGTCGTGTGGGCGACAGCGACGTACGCATGATGCTCGGTACCATCGACCGCACACACGTCGTCCGTTGTCTCGAGTGTTTGATCGACGGCGATGCGGCGGCGATGATCGCGATCCTGAATGCACTGGATGAGCAGGCGCCCGATTACGATCAGTTGCTCGCGGAGCTGACGCTACTGATCCAGCGCGTGGCGCTCGAGCAGCGAGTGCCGGGGGTCGGCGGCGAAGGTTTTGATCCCGCGCTGCTCGCAAGACTCGCCGGGCGCGTTGCGGCCGAGGACTTACAGCTCTATTACCAGATTGGTCTCACGGGTCGTCGCGATCTTGGCCTTGCGCCAGAGCCGCGAGTGGGATTCGAGATGACGCTCCTGCGCATGCTCGCGTTTCGGCCTGCCGAACTCTTGGTGCCGATGCTCTCCCCGAGTGCCGCGCCCGTCGCGCCCGCCGCGGCGGCCACGGTGAAGCCGAAGCAAGCCTCGGCGGCGATCTCGGCACCGGCCGTTCGCGGGCCGGGCAATCCTCCTGTCGTGGCACCACCCACGACGCTCGATGCCGCAAGCTGGCCGGCCTTGCTGGAATCACTGTCGCTGACCGGTGCCGCACGCCAGTTGGCGGCCCAGTGCATCTGGCTTGGTCGCGAGGGTGATGTGATCCGCTTGAGGCTGGATCCCCGTGGCGAGGCGCTGCGTACCGTGCAGACCGAGGAGCGCGTTGCGCAGGCGCTCTCCAAGGTGCTGGCCACCAAGATTCGTCTGGTGATCGAGAAGACCGACGCCGAGTCGGCCAGCGCGGTCGCCGACACGCCGGCACGGCAGGAAGAACGCGCTGCGGAGGCGGAGGTCACCGCCGCCCGCGCGGCGCTCGAGGAGGATCCTACCGTGCGCGCCATCAAGGAGCGTTTCGGCGCGAGTGTTGCCGCCGACAGCGTCAAACCGAATCGGTCGACCAAGGGGTGAATGATGAAGGGCGGAATTGGAAACCTGATGCGCCAGGCGCAGCAGATGCAGGAAAATCTGAAGAAGGCACAAGCGGAACTCGCGGCCATGCAGGTCACCGGCGAGGCGGGGGGTGGCAGCGTCAAGGTGCTGATGAACGGCAAGCACGAGGTCAGTCGCGTGTCGATTGATCCGGCGATCGCCGGTGATGATCGTGAGCTGCTCGAGGATCTCGTGACCGCGGCGATCAACGATGCCGTTCGAAAGATCGACGCCACCAGTCAGGCAAAGCTCTCCGGCATGATGGGTGGTATGCAATTGCCACCTGGCCTCAAGATGCCGTTCTGATCCCTTGAACTACGCTCCCGCCCTGGCTCGTCTCATTACTGCGTTCCGGCGACTGCCCGGCGTGGGTCCGAAATCTGCCCAGCGGATGGCGTTCCACCTGCTGGAGAAGGATCGTGACGGCGCGGTGGAGCTTGGTCGCGCGCTCGCCGAGGCGGTGACGGCGATCGGTCCCTGTGAGCGCTGTCGCATGTTGTCGGATGGCGCCCTTTGTCCGATTTGTCAGAGCGCACAACGCGATCCATCGATGTTGTGCGTCGTCGAGTCCCCGGCGGATGTCGTGGCGGTCGAGCAGTCGGCGGGGTTCCGGGGGCGCTACTTCGTGTTGCTCGGCCACCTGTCGCCACTCGACGGCGTGGGGCCTGAGGAGCTCGGCGTCGCCAAGCTCGAGGCGTTGCTCGATGAGGGGATCGTGCGTGAGCTGATCCTCGCCACCAATCCCACCGTGGAAGGAGATGCCACGGCGCACTTTCTCGCGGATCTTGCGCACCGTCGTGGCATACGGGCCACACGCATCGCCCATGGCGTCCCGGTCGGTGGCGAACTGGAGTACGTCGACGGCGGCACGCTGGCCCACGCGCTCGCCGGCCGGCAGACGCTCACCTAGACGGACGAGCGCCCTCGCTGCCTTTGCGATTGGAGGGGAATCGTTCCTCCATCTCGCGCTCGAGGGTCATCAGATGCCTAAAGCTGTCGTAGCGCCTTTTTGCGATCTGTCCGGACTCGACAGCCTGTCGTACCGCGCAACCGGGTTCGCGCAGATGCAGGCAATCCGCGAATCGGCACCGGATGGCGTGTGTCGAGAATTCCAAAAATCCCGAAGCGATGTGCCGTCGCTCCGGTAGCGGCGGCGCATAGTCGCGCACGCCCGGCGAATCGATCAGGTCGCCGCCGCTTGGGATCCGGTGTAGTACGGCGTGCGTCGTGGTGTGGCGACCTTCCTCGGTGGCGGCGGATATTTCCTGGGTGATTGCGCAGGCTTCCGGAATCAGCGCGTTCAGCAGACTCGACTTGCCGGTGCCTGATTGACCGACCAATACGCTCACTTCGTGGTCAAGACGCGCGGCGAGTACGCCATGGCCGGGTGCGCCGTGCGTGGAGGTGCGCAGCACGGTCACGCCGATGGCTGCGTAGGCGTCGAGCTCGCAGTCTGTCGGTGAGCTTGCGAGATCACACTTGTTGTAGACCACGACGGACTTCAGGTGGGCCCAAGCCGCCGCCGCGAGATAGCGATCCACCACGAACCAGTCCGGCGCCGGCAGCACCGCAGCCACCACCACCAGTTGCGTCAGATTGGCGACGATCGCCTCGCCGTTGCCTTGTAGCGAGAGGCGTGAGAGGACCGTGCGTCGCGGTTTCAGTGACTGCACGATGCCGGTCGGATTGCCGGCCGCCGGCGGCGTGAAGAGCACGTTATCCCCGCAGACGGTGGTGAGACGTCGGCCATGCAGTCGACATGCGTGTCGATGGCCGGCGCCGTCTTCGACCACGACGGTGCGCCCGTGGTTGGCGACCACGCGGCCGTCCGCGAGCGCCGATTCCGAAGAGGCGCTCGCGGGTGTACGCATCTCAGCCGAGCGCCGTGAGCGCACGGATCCGAGCCAGTGCCGGTGGGTGGGAGTCATGCCATGCCGAGTACCACGGATCGGGCGTGAGGCTCGAGGCATTGTCGCGGTAGAGCTTCACGAGTGCCGAGGCGAGATCAGTCGCGCTCGCATGCGCGGCCGCAAAACGATCGGCCTGATACTCATGCCGTCGCGACCACAGACTCGAGAGTGGCCCGAGGGGAAAGGTGAATACCGGGACGGCGAGGAAGAAGAGCGCGAGCGCCGCGGCCGGCGAAGGGTCGAACACGCCGAGCGCGGCATAAAACACGGGCGTGGCAGCCGCTTGACCGAGCAGCCAAAAACCGAGGAGGGCGATCGCGAAGGTCACGACGAGTCGGCTGCGGATGTGATGCAGCCGAAAATGACCGAGTTCGTGCGCGAGCACCGCCTCGACTTCGGTGGGTGTCAGTCTCTCCAGCAGGGTGTCGAACAGCACGATGCGTTTGTGGCGTCCGAAACCCGTAAAGTAGGCATTTCCGTGCGAGGAGCGGCGCGAGCCGTCCATCACGAAGACGCCCTCGCTGGCAAAGCCGCAACGGGTGAGCACCTGTTCGACGTGTTCGCGCATCGGGCCCGCTTCCAGCGGTCGAAAGGTATTGAACAGCGGCGCCATGAAGCGCGGCCAGGCGAAGCTCACCCCCAGCGTGAAGGCAAGCCACAGGACCCAGGCATACAGCCACCAGAGCGGGCCGGCGACGGTCATCAGTTCGAGAATGGCGGCCAGTAGCGGCAGGCCCAACACGGCCCCGAGCAGTGTGCCGCGGACCAGGTCGGACAGATAGAGGCGTATCGTCTGCCGGTTGAATCCAAATCTTGCCTCGATCCGAAAGATCGACGTGAGTTCGAAGGGAAGACTCGCCAGTGACAGCGCCACGGTGAGCAGGGCGAGTGTGATGACGCCCTGCCAGAGTGGCGACACCGGAAGCCTCGCACTCAGGCGCTCGAGCGCGGCATAGCCACCCCCCAAGGTGATCGCGAGCAGCACCAGCGCATCCCAGACCAGTTCCAGACGGGCGAGCTTCAGTTTGGCGGTGCCGTAGGCACCGGCTTTGGCATGATCCTCGGCGCTGACGGTGTCGGCGAACGGCGCCGGAACCGACCGATGTCGGGCAAGTGCCGCAAGCTGCCTGCTCGCAAGCCACCAGCGGATCGCGGTCATGGTGGCCAGCAGGCCGACGAACAGAGTGGATAGCATCATGCGAGAGTTTCCGAAACCGCCGGCACTGTAGCCTCTGCTACACTTTGCGGCAACCGAGGATGACATGACGCCAAACCCCGATAACCTCGTCTGGATCGATCTGGAGATGACAGGGCTCAAACCCGATACGGATCGCATCATCGAGATCGCCACCGTGGTCACCGATCGTGAGCTCGTGGTCCTCGCGGAGGGGCCGGTCATCGCGGTTCATCAGCCGGAGGAAATCCTCGCCTTGATGGACGAGTGGAACACGCGTACCCATGGCAAGAGCGGTCTAACCACCCGGGTGCGCGAGAGCCGGGTCTCGGAGGCGGAGGCGGAGCGCGCGACGATCGCCTTTCTGGCCGAATGGGTTCCGGCCGGGCGCTCGCCGATGTGTGGCAACAGCATCTGTCAGGACCGACGGTTTCTGGCGCGTTGGATGCCGGAACTGGAACGCTTCTTCCATTACCGCAACCTTGATGTCAGCACGCTGAAGGAACTCGCCAAGCGCTGGGCGCCGTCGGTGCTTGCCGGACTGACCAAGGGCAACAGCCATCAGGCGCTCGATGATGTGCGCGAGTCCATCGCGGAGCTGCGCCACTATCGCGACACCTTCATCGTCCGTCCCGCGTGATGGGTTCGCTGTCAGCGCGCGTTCTGGTCCTGTTGTTGCCTATCGCGCTGGTGGGGCTTTTCGGGCGGGTGCTGTATACGCCGGATGAGCCGCGTGAGGCGAGCCTTGTGGTCGCCATGGCTCATCAGGCCGACAAGTCGCTGCCGGAACTTGCGGGTGTGCCCTTCGCCGAGAAACCGCCGCTGCTCTACTGGGCGGGCGGGGCGGCGGTGGCAACGCTCGGCACGGCGCCTTGGGTCACGCGACTGCCGGGCCTGCTGTATCTGCTGACCGCGGCGCTCGCGATGGGGGCCTTGCTCGGCCGGGCCGCCGGGCCGCGGGCCGGCTTTGCGGCGGCGGTCATCACGGCGAGTTCGCTGCAGCTCTATCAGGTGTTGATTTGGCTCGCGACCGATGCGCCGCTCGTCGCCGGTGTTGCGGTATCGTTGCTCGGTGCCTACCGGGGATTGACCGAGGATGACGAGCGGCAACGCCGCGGTGGCTACCTGCTCTTTCACGTCGGTCTGGTGATCGCGTTCTTCGCCAAGGGATTTGCGGGTTGGATGGTGCCGGTCTCGGCGCTGGCCACCGTCATCGTGCTGGAGCGACGGTGGCGTGAGCTTGCCTCGCGCGAGCTCTGGTGGGGCGCCTGGGTGCCATGCGTGCTGGTGCTCGGTTGGGTGGCCTGGCTGTGGATGCGCCCCGATGGGCGCGCTCAGTTGCTCGTGCTGTTCTGGTACAACCTGGTCGGTCGCGTGGTCGCGATCGATGCCCCAGCCGCCTTCGGCTACAGCGCGGGTCATCTGAACTCTCCGGGCAAGTATCTGCTGGAGCTGCCGCTCTATCTGCTGCCGTGGACGCCGCTGGCGCTTGCGGCGCTGCGCAAGCTCCCACGGGCGCTACGACGCACGGATCAGGAGGGTACGGCCTGGCGACTCGGTCTTGGGGCGGTCGTCCTGCCGACACTGTTGTTGTCGGTGGCGGCCACGGCGCGTGGTGTCTACTACGCGCCCGTGGCGCTCGGCTTTGCCGTGCTGATCGGGCTCTATGTGGCAGGCTCCGGGGCTGCGAGCGATCGTTTCGATCGGTGGGCGTGGCGTACCTCGGGTGTATTGATAGCGTTGGTGGCGCTGGTGCTCGGTGCGGTCACGTTGCTGGCTTGTCTCGCGCCGCCGCAGGCGTCAACAGCATCGGTATTGCTGGCGCTCGTGGCCTTGGTCGGCACGTTGACGGCGATCGGCCTTGCGCTCACGCCTCGCCAGATGAACGTCGCCTCGTTGCCGCGGCAGGCGCTCGCTTGGACACTCGTGCTCACGCTCGTGTTGGGTCCGTTGTATGTGCGTCTGAACGACTGGCTCAGTCTCGAGACGCTGGCGTTGCGAATACAGGAGGCGAGCCACGGGGCGCCTCTCGATCTCGTTGATCCGGATGAGACCACGCTCGCGATGGCGAGTCTCTACCTGCCCGCGGCGCATCTCGCTGCGCGTCCCACGGGGGCATCGTCGCCGGCAGGCGCCGCCGAGTCCGCCTTGTGGCTGATGCCGGGAGGGCGCTGGAATGGCCGGCAGTGGATGTCATTCCTCGGTTACCTACCGCCCGACACCCGTCCGCCCGTCGTGCCGACGGTGCCTGCCGGTTTCGAGAAGTCGAGGATCCGCTGCGTGATCGAGCGCCCCGGCGGGCGCGCGTTCGCTTTGCTCGATGCCGGTGCGGTGAGCGGCTCCGCTCTTGAGCCCTGTGACGTGCCCGCGACCGGCGTTGCGCAATGACACGGGACAGGTTCGCTCGGTCACGGATTTCAATCGCGAGGATGGATACTTATGAATGCGCTTGGGACGCTGCACCAGGGGGGATGTCATTGTGGGGCGGTGCGCTTTGAGGTGCGCGGGCCCGCGCATCTTGAGGTGCTCGACTGCAATTGCTCGATCTGTAGCCTTTCGGGCTACCTGCACCTGATCGTCCACAAAGACGACTTCCGGTTGCTCCGCGGCGAGTCCGCGCAGTCGGAGTACCGCTTCGGCACCGGCGTCGCGCGGCATTTCTTCTGCGCCACCTGCGGCGTCAAGAGTTTCTACATTCCGCGCTCGCATCCGGACAAGGTCAGCGTGTCGGCGCGGGCGTTGCAAGCGGGCACGGTCACCGGCATGACCGTCGTGCCGTTCGAAGGTCGCGACTGGGAGCGCGCTCGCCTAGCCCTCGCTCAGCGTGAGTCCGAGGGCTGAGCGAGGCGCCCTCAGGCGGGCTTGCCTGCCAGGAAGAGCCAGGTTTCGAGCACCGTGTCCGGATTCAGTGACAGGCTCGAGATGCCCTGTTCCACCAGCCACAAGGCGAGATCCGGGTGATCTGACGGGCCTTGGCCGCAGATGCCGACGTACTTGCCCTGCCGGGTGCATGCCTTGATCGCGAGGCTGAGGGCCGCCTTGACCGCCGGGTCCCGCTCGTCGAATTGCTTCGACATCACGCCGGAGTCGCGGTCGACGCCGAGCACGAGCTGCGTCATGTCGTTCGAGCCTATCGAGAAGCCGTCGAAGTACTCGAGATACTGATCGGCGAGTAGGGCATTGGTCGGCAGTTCACACATCATGATGAGCTTGAGGCCGTTGTCTCCACGGGCGAGCCCGTTGGCTGCCAGTAGTTCGGTGACCTTCTTGGCTTCCGTGAGTGAGCGCACGAAAGGCACCATCACCTGAACATTGGTGAGTCCCATGTCGTCACGTACCCGCTTGAGTGCGCGACACTCGAGTTCGAAGCAGGGACGGAAGGTCTCGTCGACATAGCGGGCGGCACCGCGAAAGCCGAGCATCGGGTTTTCCTCGTGTGCCTCGTACTGCCGACCGCCGATCAGGTTCGCGTACTCGTTCGACTTGAAGTCCGACAGCCGAACGATCACGGCCTTCGGTGCGAAGGCCGCGGCGATCTGGGCGATACCTTCCGTCAGCTTGTCGACATAGAAGGACACCGGATCGCGATAACCGGCCATCTGCGTGCGGATGGTCTCCTTGAGAGTCGGATCGAGCGAGTCGAATTCCAGCAACGCGCGGGGGTGCACGCCGATCATGCGATTGATGATGAACTCGAGGCGAGCAAGTCCGACGCCTTGATTGGGTATGCTCGCGAAGTCGAATGCACGGTCCGGATTGCCGACGTTCATGGTGATCGCGACGGGGCAGGGCGGTAACCCATCGAGTTCGATCTGTCGTTCGTCGTAGTCGAGCACGCCGGCGTACACAAAGCCCGTGTCCCCCTCCGCGCAACTCACCGTCACGGGTGCGCCTTCGCTGACGGTCTCGGTGGCATCGCCACAGCCGACGACCGCCGGGATGCCGAGTTCGCGGGCGATGATCGCCGCGTGGCAGGTGCGGCCACCGCGGTTGGTGACGATCGCCGAGGCGCGCTTCATGACCGGTTCCCAATCGGGATCGGTCATGTCGGCCACCAGCACGTCACCGGGCTGGACGCGCGTCATTTCGCTCGCGTCCCGTACCAGCCGCGCCGGGCCTGTGCCGATACGACTGCCGATCGCCCGACCTTGCGACAGGACCTTCGAGCGCGCCTTCAGCGTGAATCGCTCGATCGACCGTCCGACGCGGCTTTGCACCGTCTCCGGGCGCGCCTGCAGGATGTAGATCTCACCCGTTTCGCCGTCCTTGCCCCATTCGATATCCATCGGGCACTGGTAGTGCTCTTCGATCAGCAGTGCCTGGCGGGCGAGTGCGTTGATGTCCTCATCCTGGATCGAGAAGCGCATGCGGTCGGCGGTATCGACGTCGACCGTGGTGACGCGTCGGCCACTCTCGCTGCCGCTTGCGTAGATCATCTTGATGGCTTTGCTGCCGAGATTCTTCCGCAAAATCGCCGGGCGATTGGCGCGCAGCCCGCTTTTGTAGACGTAGAACTCGTCGGGATTGACGGCACCCTGGACGACGGTTTCACCGAGGCCGTAGGACGAGGTGATGAACACCACGTCACGGAAACCCGAGTCCGTATCGAGCGTGAACATCACGCCGCTCGCGCCGAGATCGCTGCGGACCATGTGTTGGACGCCGACCGAGAGCGCGACGTCCGCGTGATCGAAGCCCTGGTGCACGCGATAGGCGATCGCCCGGTCGTTGAACAGTGAGGCATAGACTTCGCGAACGGCGGTCAGCAGTGCGCGCTCACCGCGGACGTTGAGGAAGGTCTCCTGTTGACCGGCGAAGGATGCCTCCGGCAGATCCTCGGCGGTCGCCGAGGAGCGTACCGCGACGGCGATCTTGTCGCCGCCCATGCGCTGCCAAGCGCCGACGATCTCCGCCGTCAGTGCCTCCGGCAGCGGGGTCTCCATCATCCAGCCGCGGATCTGCGCGCCGGCCGCGGCGAGCGCCGTGACATCGTCCACATTGAGGTCGATCAGGCGGGTCCGAATACGCTCGCCAAGCCCTTGGTGTGACAGGAATTCCCGGTACGCGTCCGCCGTGGTCGCAAATCCGCCGGGAACCTGGACGCCGAGCCGGGTGAGATGGCTGATCATCTCGCCGATCGAGGCGTTCTTGCCGCCGACGCGGTCCACGGCATCCATGCCAACCTGTTCGAAGGGGACTACATATCGTGTCACGGAGGGTCACCTGGGCGCGTTGGAAGAGGGGCGCATTGTGCCGCATTGGCGCCCGGGATGCGCGTAGGCTACGGAAATTACCAAGGGTTGCAAACGATTGTAGATTTCGGCGCCCGACGGTCCGAGCCGGTCCCGGGCGGGCTACACTTCACGGACGCGAGCGATGGGGGGTGTGATGATCAGACGGACGGTATTTTTCGTCTCCGACGGCACGGGCGTCACGGCCGAGACGATGGGCCACAGCCTGCTCACGCAGTTCGAGGGTCTGGCGTTTCAAACCGTGACCTTGCCCTTTGTCGCCAACACGGAGCGGGCGATCGCGGCCCGTGAGCAGATCAACGCGACGGCGCTTGCCGACGGGATTCCGCCGATCGTGTTCAGCACGATGATCAAGGATGAGCTCAGGGCGGTGCTGAGGGACGTGAATGGGGTGTTCCTCGACTTCTTCGATGCCTTTCTCGGGCCTCTTGAATCCGCATTCGGCGTGGCCAGCTCGCACGCGGAGGGAAAAGCGCACGGTGTTTCCAACATCGCGAGTTATACCGCGCGCATCAACGCGACCAATTTCGCGATGGCGAACGATGACGGTAGCAACACTCGCGACTACGGTCAGGCGGACGTCATCATGATCGGGGTCTCGCGCTCCGGGAAAACGCCGACCTGCTTGTACATGGCGCTGCAGTACGGCATCTATGCGGCCAATTACCCGCTGACGGAGGAAGATCTGGAGGCCGACGCGTTGCCCCCGGCGTTGATGGCGCAGCAGTCGAAGCTCTTCGGTCTCACCATCCATCCCGAACGATTGCAACAGATTCGTCACGAACGACGGCCTAACAGTCGCTATTCGTCGGCAGCACAGGTGACGTATGAGACACGTCGAGCCGAGTCCATGCTCACGCGACTGGGTGTGCCGTATTTCGACACGACGCACTGTTCCGTGGAAGAAATCGGTAGTCGCGTACTGCAGGCGCTCAAGCTCAAGCGACGCGTGCATCCGTAAGGTGCGCGGTGGAGCGCGTGATATAGTTTTGGAATGATCAGCGATCAGTTTCTCGCAAGCTCCTGGCGAGCCCATCCCGGCAGTTTTGTAGGCTTGATGACGCTCTATGAGAGCAACTACATCCGACTAGGCTGGTTGGCGGGAGATCTCAGGCAGCTCGCCGGCGTCGGTTACTCGCATGTTGCCGACGACTGTGTGCTGAAGCTCGCGGTGGTCGAGCGGGGGCCCTACACGCACGTGCTGACCCTCACGTATGTGTTTGGTAGCGACCCGGCACGCTATACGTTGATCGAGGCGCCCAACCTCGCCGTGCGTGTCTACCATGACGCCCGTGTCGCCGAGGCGCACGCCTTGGGTCACGGCGGGGTGGTTCCCACGGCGGATGACTCGAGCCACCTCGCGGCACGGTGGGCGCGCAACATGATGCTCAACAAGTGGCTCGAGTACTGTGTCGAGCGCGGGCATCAGTTCGGCGCTTCACCGGCGGTCGAGCCCATGGCTGCCGGTCGCCGAACCCGCCAACGATAGTTCAGCGACGCGCGGTGGTCGCTCGCTGAGCATTGTTGCGAGCAAGTTGCGCATCGCGCAGGTCAACGACAATCTCGGCGGTTTCGGCGAGATTGGCGTCGGGCTCTTCGTCGGGTTTCAGTTCCTCGAGCGAGGCGAGCGCCGGCTGCTGGTGCGCTGCCCGTCGGGTATTGATGCGCGCCAATCGCTCGCTGTCTTGGAGTTCCCGCTCGTGCTCGCGGGTCGTCAGGCGCAGCGAGACCGTTTTCTGACCACGAATCTGTGCGTAGGCCGCCGCATCTTCCGCCAGTTCCTTGAGATCCGGGTTGTTGTTCAGTCGTTGTTCATGCGCGTGATTGAGCGGCAACACTAGGTCACTGAGCGTATGGCTGGTCTGGAAGTCCACCGACTTAATGCGATCCCAAGGGAGCGCGCTGTCTTTGGTGGATTCGCCGACTTCTTCGGTGCTGATCAGCGACGGCAGGACCACTTCCGGCATCACCCCACGGTTTTGCACGCTGTCCCCGGTGATCCGGTAGTACTTGCCGATGGTGACCGTCAGTTCACCGAAGCCGGCATTCGGCCCGAGCGCCCAACGGTCGAGGGGATAGAGGTTTTGCACCGTCCCCTTGCCGTAGGTCTGTTGCCCGACAATGAGCCCGCGCCCGTAGTCCTGGATGGCGGCCGAGAAGATCTCGGAGGCGGACGCGCTCGAGCGATCGACGAGCACGGCCAAGGGGCCGTCCCAGACCGCACCGGGCTCGGGGTCGTTCAGGACCTCAATGCGGCCGCCGGTCTCGCGCAGCTGCACCACCGGGCCCTGCGGGATGAACAGGCCAACCAGACCCGTGGCTTCCGACAAATGGCCACCACCGTTGCCGCGCAAGTCCATCACGAGGCCGTCGATGTTTTCCTTCTTGAGTTCGGCGATCAGACGGCTGACGTCGCGTGTCGTGCTCCTATAGTCCTTCTCGCCCGCGACCTTGGCGTCGAAATCCATGTAGAAACTTGGCACATCGATGACACCGATGCGATATTCGCGATCGCCGCGCTTGACGATCTGGATCGGTTTTCGCTGCGCTGCCTGAGCTTCCAGAGTTACCTTGTTGCGCACGAACTGGATCGGCGTCTCCTTGGCGCCGGGCGATGCGCCCGCCGGCAGAATCGACAGCCTGACCACCGAACCCGCCGGGCCGCGGATCAGCTGGACGACGTCGTCGAGACGCCAACCGATCACGTCCACCATGTCGCCGGTTTTGCCCTGGCCGACCGCGGTGATTCGGTCGTTGGCCTTCACGAGACCACTCACGGCGGCGGGTCCGCCGGCGATCGTGTTCATGATGGTCACCTGATCATCGATCAGTTGCAGCGTGGCACCGATGCCGACGTAGGAGAGCTTCATCGCGATGTTGTATTCATCGCTGGAACGCGGCGACATGTAGTTCGAATGCGGGTCGTAGACGTGCGCGTAGGAGTTCATGAAACTCTCGAACACATCGTCATTGGAGATCTGATCAATGCGCTTTTGGACGCGCTCATAGCGTTTTTGCAGTACGTCGCGTGCCTCGGCCCAGGTCTTCTTGGCGAGCATCAGCGACAGTGCGTCGTTCTTCACGCGCTTTCGCCAGAGGTCGTCCCAAGCGTCCTGGGAGGCAAGCCATGGCGCCTTCTCGCGATCAAACGACAGGGTCTCGTCAATATCGAAATCCGGCGGGTTGGCCAGATTGGCGAGCATCGCGGCCACGGCCTGTCGATTGCGCAACTGGTAGCGGGCGAAGATCTCGAAGATCGGCTCCAGCTTGCCGGTGCGGATGATCTCTCCCATCTTGTGTCGGTATGGCTCGAATTCCGCAATGTCGCTCGCGAGGAAATAACTGCGTGAGTTGTCGAGTGACTGGAGGTAGTGGTCGTACACCTCCGAGGACATCTTGTCGTCCAGTACCGTCTGGCGGTAGTGCTGGCGCTCGATTACTTCGCCCACGAGTCTTGCGACCTTGCGGTTGCGCTCGGAAGGCGCGAGCGCCGTACCGGCCGCATGAGCGCTCGGGACCCCGGAATGGCTGCTGAAGACGCTGAGCGCCACGCAGGCGGTGACGATCAGTGTGGGCACCACCACGGCCAGTCGCGCGTAGAGTCGGCGGCGTGGCGTCGCAGGTTTTTTGGGAGTCGGTGTCATTGGGGCGCTAGACTACGACCGGCGCAGCGCCTGGCTGCTTGGGCTCGATTTCCATGGAATTCATGCGATTAGGGTAGTGACCCCGAGGGGCTTGGGCAAGTGAAATTGTCGTCAGGAGAGCAGAAATGTCACCGCTTGCAGTATTGACCGGCATCATCATGGGATCGGCGGTCACGATCACCATCGGACTTGCCATGGTGTTGGTGGTGTTTCTTAGCATGAGCGGCGAATATGCCGGTTTCGCAAGTGAATACGGCTCGCTGATCAAGAGCTTCTCGCTCTTTCTCGCGCTGTCCTTCGTGTCAAGTTATGCCTTCATCGGCGTGCTGCGCGAGACGCGCTGGCGCTGGTGGGCGCAGGCGGCCACCTGGGCGGTGGTACTGGCGATGGTCGCGCATTACTGGCCGCAGTGATTGTTTCGTTTGGCAATCATGTGTTGTTCAGGCGATCGGGTGGGGCGGGCGACCGGAGTCGCCGGCATGGCGGCGGTTGAGCGGAGGAATCCAGGGCATGAGTGACGAGACGGTCTTGCGCGCGGCAGTCATCGGTGTGGGTTATCTCGGGCGCTTCCACGCGCAGAAGTGGGCGGGCCTGCCGGGTGTGCGTCTGGTGGCCGTCGCCGATCCCGGGCAGGCCGCGCGCGAAGCGGTCTCGGCCGAGCTCGGTGTGCCCGGGGTCGCGGACTGGCGAGAGCTGCTTGGCAAGGTGGATGCGGTGTCCATCGCCACCACCACGCCGTTTCATCATCCGATCGCGCGTGCCTGCCTTGAGGCCGGTATCCACGTGCTGGTTGAAAAACCGATCACCACCACGGTGGAGGAGGCGCGCGACTTGATCCGCGTTGCCGAGTCCGCGGGCCGGGTGCTGCAGGTGGGGCACCTCGAGCGCTTCAACGCGGCGGTGTTGGCCCTCGATGGACTGGTGACGGTGCCGCGGTTCATCGAGTCGGCGCGCCTTGCGCCCTTCAAGCAACGGGGCACGGATGTCAGCGTCGTGCTTGATTTGATGATCCATGACATCGACTTGATCCAGAGCATCGTGAACTCGCCGATCACGGCCATCGATGCGATCGGTCGTTCGGTGTTTTCGGACGATATCGATATCGCCAACGCACGCCTCACCTTCGACTCCGGCTGCGTCGCCAATGTGACGGCCAGCCGCATCAGTCTCAAGAGCGAGCGCAAACTCCGGCTGTTCGAGGATGAGTGTTACTTGTCGGTCGATCTGCAGCAGAAAGTGCTCACGGTGATTCGGCGTGGACAGGAGCCACCGGCCGGCGATCTGCCGCAGGTGGCGATCGAGGAACGAGCCTACGAGCAGGGCGATGCCCTGAAGTCTGAGATCGAGGCGTTTGTCGCCGCCGTCCGCCACGGGCATCGGCCGCTGGTCGGTGGGCCCGAGGGACTTGCGGCACTTGAGACGGCGACACGAATCGCCGCCCTCGTGCGCCGTGAGTGACTGACGCCGAAGCGCTCAGGGCGCGCGCTTTTCCTGCGACAGCGCCAGCATCAGCGCCTCGTGCTCGGGCGCCGGCGGTTGATAGCCTTGCAAGAGTTCGAGCGCTTTGGCGTGCTGACCCAGCGCGTCGAGGGCATAGGCGCGGCACAGTCGATCGAGCGTGACCCGACGCGGTTGTCGGCGTGACACCTCGTCACAGGCGGCGTCTGCGGCGTTTGCGCGACCCGCGAGTCGTTCGGCCACCGACAGCAGGTTCAGGAGATTCGCTTCCTGTGTGGTGAGTCCGGTGGGATGTCCCGGATCGACGCGTGCCAGGTAGGCGGGCAAGTCGGCGAGCGCCTGCCGGTAGGCGGCGACTGCGCGCGAGGGTTCATCGAGCGCGAGCCATGCGGCTCCCAAATCCTTGGCCGCGACGGGTGAGTGCGGATCGGCGGCGAGCCGTCGGTCGGCATCGTCGCGAAGTCGTTCGGGTCGATGGGCCTCAAGCAACAGGTCGCGGAATTCGCGGCGGCCGAGGGTCGGGTCGAGCTGCATCGCCTGTTCGAAGTCTGCGAGCGCCTCATCGGTCTGATGGCTTTCCGCCTGTATGCGCCCGAGCACGAACCAGCCGCTCGCTTCGCTCGGCAGGCCCCGCAACAGGAGGAACGGTCGGCCGGCTGCGGGTCGCTCGGCGATAAAACGACGGTACTCGGCGGCGGCGAGGTCACGGTGGCCCGACGCCCATTGCTCGCGCGCGTCGCGGTACAGATTCGCGAGTGCCGATTGGCGCATCCGAAGCTGGATGAGGGCATAGGCGCCCACATGCAGCAGCAGTAGCGTCACGAAGACCGTGAGTGCCAGCTGCCGCCGCGTTGGGCGTGGCGTCACGAGCCGATGTCCTAGAACGCCACAATGCCGACGATCGCGCCGGTCATGCACGAGGCCAGGGTGGCGCCGATCAACGAGCGTACGGCGAGTGCATTGAGATCGCTACGGCGTTCAGGAGCCATCGCGGCAATGCCGCTGATCTGGATGCCCATGCTGCCGAAATTCGCGAAACCGCAGAGCGCATAGATCACGATCAGTCGGGTTCGGTTGGACAAGGTGGATGGATCGAACGCCGCCAGTTGCAGGTACGCCAGAAATTCATTGAGTACCGTCTTGATGCCGAGTAGCCGTCCCGCGGCGATCGCTTCCTCCCATGGAATGCCCATCAGCCAGGCCAGTGGCGCGAACAGCCAGCCGCTCATGCGTTCCAAGGACAGGGGGCTGCCGCCGACCCAGGGTGCCAACGCGAGTCCCTGATTGACCAGTGCGACCAGCGCGATGAGGACCACCAGGATCGCGATCACATTGAGCCAGATGTGCAGGCCATCGGCCGTGCCGCGCGTGATGGCATCCATCGTTCCGGTGTAGGTGCGCGTCACTTCGGCCGAGCGACTGGTGACGGTGTCGTCCGGCAGCATCAGATGCGAGAACAGGATCGCTGCCGGAATGGACATCAATGACTTCGTCATCAGTTGCACCGGCATGTTGGCGAACTGATGCGAGAGCATCGAGGCGTAGATGACCATCATGGATCCGGCGATCATGCTCATGCCTGCCGTCATCAGCAGCAGCAACTCGTGGCGAGTCATTCGAGCGATGTAGGGTCGTACGAGCAGGGGTGCCTCCACCATCCCGACGAAGACGTTTGCCACCGCGGCGAAGCCGGCCGGCCCGGATGTCCCGAGAGTCTTCTGGAACACCCAGCTGATCCCACGCACGATCGTTGGCAGTATCCGCCAGTGCCACAGCAAGGACGCCACGGCGGACACCACCAGAATGACCGCGAGTCCCTGGAACGCGAAGATTGCGAGGGACGCGGGTTGCGTAACCGCAAAGGGTGGCGTGCTGCCACCCACATAACCAAACACGAAGCTGGTGCCCTGGCGACTGGCGGTGGCGAGCGCCGCCACGGCCTCGTTCAGGAGGCCAAGGCCGTCGGAGATCACCGGCACCCGTAGCAATAGGAGGCAAATCGCAAACTGAATGGCAACGGCGCTCGCAACGGTACGCCAGCGGATCTTGCGTATCGACTCGCTGAAGGGGAGTGCGAGGCCTATGTAGATCGCAATACCGGCGATCGCTTGAAGATCAAGGGAGAGATCAGTCAATGCGGATGTCCGTGGCAGGTTGACGCCGGTATCTTAGCTCTGATCGGGCCGGATCGTCGGTGGGCTGATCGACAGGCCTGCACAGACGCGCCTGAAGACATCGTCGAGACCCGCAACCCAGTTCATCGGCGTGCCCTGTGTCGGATGCTCGAGAGTCAGTCGGCTCGCATGCAGCAGGAGTCGATGGCTGTCGAAGCGCTCGCGGAACAGCCGGTTATGACGACCCTGCCCATAGGTCGTGTCGCCGATGATCGGGTGATGGATATGGCGCAAGTGGCGGCGCAGCTGATGGCGCCGACCGGTCGTCGGGGTGAGCGACACGAGCGCATAGCGGCTGGTGGGGTAGCGGTCCACCCGCACATCGAGTTCGGCGCGAGCGAGTACCTCGACGGTGGTCACGGCGCTCTGCTCCGGTCCGGTCGCGGCACCATCGCCGTCTTCGGCGGTGAAGCGCTTCAGGGGATAGTCGATGGTCTGGGGGGACTCAGGCCAGCCCCGCACAACGGCGAGATAGGACTTGGTGACGCAGCCGCGCTCGAAGGACTGCGCAAGATGGGGCAGAGCGGCTTTGTCGAGCGCAAGTGCCAGTACTCCGGAGGTCGCACGATCCAGCCTGTGGGCGGGGTAGACCTTCTGGCCGAGTTGATCGCGCAGTCGCTGGATCACGAACGTTCGGGCGTCGAAGTCCAGCCAGGTGCGGTGCACGAACAGTCCCGACGGTTTGTTGATCACCACTAGGGCGTCGTCCCGGTAGAGGATTTCGAGGGGGCGTTCGGGGCATACTGGGGGGACTTCGGCGTTCAACAGGTTGCTCTCATGGCGGTCAAGGCGGGTCGACGGGCGCAGGCATCGAGTAGTTTCACCAAGGTTCGGCGACTCGCCGATCGCGCAGTGTACGACCGTGAAGTCCTTCATGCCGTGCTGGATGCCGCCACCCACTGCCACGTGGCCCACGTGGTCGAGGGGCGACCCGTGTGTACACCGACCTTGCACTGGCGTATCGGTGACCAGGTGTACTGGCACGGCAGTCGCGTCAGTCGGATGTTAAAGGCCAATGCCGAATCCGCGGAGGTGTGTCTCACGGTCACCCTGATGGATGGTTGGGTGCTGGCGAGATCTGCCTTCAATCATTCCGCGAACTACCGGGCGGCGATGTGTTTCGGTCGGCCCGTGCTCGTGGAATCGGCCGAGGACAAGACCGCGGCGTTGAAAGCCTTCAGCGACCACTGGTTCCCGGGTCGCTGGGAGACGCTGCGGCCGATGACGCGCAAGGAGCTCGCCGCAACCTCGGTGTTGCGTATGCCGTTGGATTCCACCTCCGCGAAGATTCGCGATGGCGGGCCGGGGGATCCTAAGGCCGACCTGTCCTGGCCGGTCTGGGCGGGTGTCATCCCGATGCCGCATACGCTCGGTCGTGCCGTGCCAGATGCCGGGATCAAACCGAGGCTCGCGGCGCCGCGCGTCAGGCTGCCCGGGCGCACCGCGGCAGCGCGACGCAAGACGCGATGAGCGCGGGGACGGTACCGACGCTCCGCCGGTCACTGACCTATCGTGATCTCGTGGTCTATGGTCTTGCCTACATCGCGCCGCTCGCGCTGCTGTCGACGCTGGGCTTTGTCTGGAGCGCATCCCATGGCCTGATCGCGCTGGCCTATGTGCTGGGCGCGATCTGCATGTACTTCACGGCGAAGAGTTATGCCGTGATGACCGAGACGCTCCCGACGGCCGGATCGGTTTATGGTTTTGCGCGTCACGCGCTCGGGCGCTTCCCGGGTTTCATCGCCGGCTGGATGATTCTGCTCGACTATCTGCTGATCCCGGCGCTGGTCTATGTCCTCATCGCCGTGGCGCTCGGGACGCTGCTGCCTGGTGTCGATCGCGCGGTCTGGATCGTCGGGATGGTGTTATTCACCTCGGTCGTCAACTGGTTCGGGGTCACGGTCACCACGCGCGCCAATGTGATCGCCGTGATCGCGCAGGTGCTGATGCTGTTTGGCTTCATGGGCTTTGCCGTCTGGGCGCTCTGGCATGGCTTTGGCAGTGGCGGGCTTGGCTTCTCGCCCTTCTATCACGCGAGCGGTTTTGCTTGGCCGGCGGTCTTTGCGGCGACCTCCATCTGCATCAACTCGTTCCTCGGTTTCGACGCGATCTCGACGCTGTCGGAGGAAGTGGCGGGTGACGATCGTCGTGTGGTGGGTCGGGCGATCATTTCGGTGCTGATCATTTCCGGTGGATTCTTCGTGCTCGCCAGTTGGGTGCTCGGCAACCTGCTGGTGGGGCTCACCCTTCGGGATGAGGCTGCTGCCGCTTACGAACTCGCAGGTGCTGCGATCGGCAGTTGGGCCGGCATCGCGCTCGCGTGGGGCTATGCGCTGGTGATCGGCCTCTCGAATGCTTTGCCGATGCAGGTCGGTGTCGCGCGCGTGTTGTACGCCATGGGTCGGGATCGCCAGTTACCCGCGGTGCTGGCGCGCGTCCATCCCCGCTATCACACGCCGTACGTCGGCATGCTGGTGACCGCGGCCTTGTCGCTGGCGGTGGCGCTCGCGATGCGCGACATGCTGGATGAGCTGGCCACCATCGTGAACTTCGGGGCGCTTTCGGGGTTTCTTTTGTTGCACGTGTCGGTGATCTGGCAGTTCGGTGTCCGTGGCCGATCGCGACGCTGGTTCGCTCATTGGGTG
>Ga0164297_10000554_pt1 | contig 45884 bp, 30 predicted proteins | sample GEODES058metaG_FD_113539 | JGI IMG/M metagenome (GOLD analysis project Ga0164297, IMG submission 113539) | Dystrophic lake water microbial communities from Trout Bog Lake, Wisconsin, USA - GEODES058 metaG | ecosystem: Environmental > Aquatic > Freshwater > Lake | place: USA: Trout Bog Lake... | reverse complement strand
TAGTAGGATATCCTCCCCACTTGTCGACTTCTGCTTGCCAAGCACTACTAAACTGCGGACTACAGTAGGAACAAGCCAGATTACAAGCATGATTAAAATTAACTTCCACATAACTAGGAACAATGTCATCTTCATCTCCGGTTGAATGCATTATCTTTTCAAAATCCATGGCAGCCCAGGATTCACCGGATCTATAGTGACGGTCACTTAATTTGCCAGCATCTTCCATGCTCCAACAATAGCTACATTCTGCGGGGCGTTGTTGTTTGAGCATGATCTTGCGTTGAGCTTTTTTGTATGGTGTATTGTGCAAGGTTGCAGGGTTGTCTGCTAGCAACGTAGGATCTATAGCATGCAAGGGCGGGTGATAGCAACTGTTGTTGAGCCCAGTTGGCAAGTGCAAGCTGACCTGTTTCCATTTGGCTAAACATATAGCTGGACCTAGGTTTTCTTTCATAAACTCGGCATCGCCCAGAAACTTTGATTTAAAATCCGTTGAGACTTCGTCGCCCTTGTTATTCATCTAAAATATCCTGTAACAGATTGAATAAATGTCGAGTTCCTGCGATATTTAAATGCCCGTCGGACAAACGTAGATCAGGCTGAATATAGGGATAAAATAATTTTTTTTGAATATTTCGTTTTTCCCAGGCAAACGGTAAAACTTTTTTTCCTTGGCTTTCCAAAAAGACTATTAACATGTCTACTAACATATCGCTTAAATTATTAGAATACGGAGGACCAAATACCGAATAAAAATACTTGTAAATTTGTAAGGTAGAATCATCAAGACTTTCTGGATTAATATCAAATCCTGTTTGATGAAATCCTGGATAAAAATCTATGTTTTGATTTTCCCACTCTAATCCAAATCTTGCCGAATATGTAAATCCTAACACTAATGTATCAAATTCTTTATGATGTCTATAGGTATCAACTGCAATACTAATATTACTTTTTCCAGGTCTTGATTTATCCATAACAGTATACGATCCTTCTACTTTGAACAAATTTCCAAGAGAATGTTCTCGTGGAATGCCATGACCGTATGTTAAACTACATCCATCCAAGTATAGTTTTTTTACCACCCTTCTTGACTCCTGATCACGTCAATCTCTCGGACCATGACACCGCGATTGTGCCAGTTTGATCTATAGTGTTGTTTGAAGAACGCACTTTCGGCTGGTCCCATCATGTTGATGGGCAGTGCCAATTGTGTGACTAGATCTTCGGCCACACGTCCGGCCAGGATCTCGGGGTCCGAATCTTTCACGGTGTGCCATAATTTTTCCAAGGCATCAAAATCCTGCACAGTTCGATAATCCCAGGTGGGCGTGATCATGGTCATGTAGGTGCCCATCCTGGCACCGGCCATGGCCCAGATACCGTGTTCCACATCTCGGCCCACGTTGTGCCATATGGTCAAATGGTCAAGATTTCTATGATGCACACGATCCTGGAATTCAGCTATGCTGGGTCTACGCCCTTGATCCAGGCACATTTTGACGCCTTCTCTAAATCCGGCACGCCAGGCATGGAATGCCGATCCGTTGGGATAGGTAGTGCTGTAGCAATCGTGCATGGCCCAGTATTGTGGATCAAAACAAAACTCCACTTGGGTTTCGGTACGGCCATCTGTGGCTTCGTGAGTCTGCATGGTGTTTGCAAAAGTTCGTGTCCACGAACTGAGTCCGCCGTTGCCGTACATGAGACCATTTACGTGATTTCTAGCACGCCAACGGAACACCGCCGATTCCCACTCAGCAGTGGGCAACTCCAGAGTAAGATTGAAAAAACTTTCATCCGGCATGTTGTCGCCATCGATCAAGACAAATCGTTCGGTGTTGCTGGCCTCTGCTGCGGCCTTGTGTGCAGCGTCCGATCCTTTGACTCCGTCTACTCGACGAGCCCACGGAATCTGGTTGCGTATGCGTGCCCAGTTTTCTTCGCGGTCGGGTTCGTCGTAGGTGAGAAAAATACAATCAAGATCAGCTATGTCAATACGTTTCATCTCAAACTCCATTTCTTGTGTGGTCGGTCTTGGGTGACCACCACACATATATCTCTAGGATCGCAGGCTGTTCCTGAATCCCCGGGTTGTAATCTCGGTGGTGCTGGTCGCTGCAAATACTGTATAATTCCATCCTGTATGCGTAGATTGAAAGATCCTGCGTGCCATACATCAACGTCAAGTTCTATATAATTACCGGGCAGATGTTCCTGGCTGTAGAAAAGCGGAACTCCTGCATCATCATAGTACAATCTATATACCGGCACCGGCGGTTCGTGATCTCGCAATCGTTGTAGGCTGCGCCAGAAGTCTTGTTCAGTCAGTTCAGTCACGGAATGCCTCTTTGACATGATAATGTACCAGTCCCCATTGAGCCACGGTGTTGATGCGCAATCCGGGCATGGTCTGCTCGGCCACCAGCTCTTGGGTCCAGTCAGCACCAAGCAGTCCGATCATGTGCTGTTTCATATGCACTATGCTGGGACCCAGACCCGCGGGCAACATGACCGACTCGGGACCCAGTATCACAGCAGCCATGGCATAGACCACGTCGGTGGTAGGAGCCTCGTCGGCAAATTTCAAAACACGTCGGTAACTGGCCCAGTTTTCGAATATGTCACGCACCGTGGCAAAAAATTGTCGGGCTGGTCTACTCACACGCCAGTAGGTCACAGCATTGTACACATCTGGCAAATGATTCTGATCAAATATCTTTCTGTAAGATCTGGACTGTGCCGGCTGATCATACAAATTTCTACATCCACGGCTGATCACCACATCTCGTAACTCAAAAAGATTCCACCAATGATCAATTGGACCTGCACACCACATGTCGGCTTCCAGCTTGATGGTCTGTCGATAAGGGCTGGCGTCAAAGCATTGCCAATCGTTGACGTATCCTTCAAGATCGCCATGCGGCAATGGAATCACATGATCAAATACCGGATCACTGCATCGATTTACTGTGATGACCGAAATGTTGGCCGACGGATGCCATTGTCTAATAGATCGTGCCAATTGCTGGGCACAGGCCACATAGTCCACAGATTCAGTGTTGATGGCCGGTATAAGATAGCCGCGTTCAGCAAGGATTGGCAACTATGTCTCCTAGGTATCGTTTGCCCATGGCATGGAAATCGGTCGCAAGCGTGATCCAGCGGGCGTGGTTGTCCGAGGTCTTCCAGTCCACTCGGTATTGATCTTGTGATAGCTGGCTCAATTGATGCTGGTGTGTCACTGTGGCCAGCTTCCAGGGGATACTGGTGTTGGTCTGCACGTGACCATTGACCACACCCAAGGCCATGCTCAAGGCAAAATCATTGCGATAGTTTGAATCAACAATGCCGTACACAGCACGATAATGATCCCAGTTGTCTCGAATCATGCCCATGGTTTCAAATATCAATCCGACATGATCGCTGCGCCGAAAACACATGACTGTGGCCCAGGTCATGGGATTGTGATAGCGTCCAAAACAGTTGAGTTCATCAAAATTGTCTCGTCCGGTCACGTCGTAGGCCAGATCGTGTGCTACAAAGTCCTGGCGACTGTCGAACAGGCAGGCCAACTGATCGCTGGCCACCACATAATCGGCGTCCAGGACCAAGGTAGTATCGTAGGGCGACAGCTCGTAGGCCGACATCCTGTTGCCGTTGTACCAGGGTACTGTACGATCAAGATCGGCAAAGTACCTGGTGGCAGTGCCCGATCTGGTGGCCTGTATGACCTGATCAAATTGGTAAGACTCAGGAACATGATCGCAATCAGTTATGACTGTGACCGGCACAGCCAGGTGTCGGTGTATGTTGTTGGCGCTCCATGCGGCCAAGGCCATATAGTCCAGCTGATCTGAATTGTAGGCAAATATCACAACACCCTGGGTCATCGATTTTGATTCAGCTGTTCGTGTTCGATCAACCAAGCCGTCATTTGTTCTTGCCAGCGTTGTTGACTCAATGTCATCAGCTCTCGGGTTTGGACCTTGACCGGTGTTTCATACAAATCCAGCAACACTGCTTCTGTGTCGGGACAGGTCAACAATGTGTTTTGTAACTCAGGACCAGCACGCCACATGCCACCCTGATAGGCAAAAGTCATACGACCTTGATATTTTTCTTTGAGAGTCCTGCGTGCAGCCGCATGTTCAAATCTTGTGCGGCCATGTGCGATCAAATTGTCAGTGTCCATACATGTATTATACACTACATGATTGTATTTGCCAAGCAATATTGGCTATTTTGACCCTGTTAGGCTGTGGTAGCGGCCACTGTGGGAGTTCCCCACGAGTTGGTCAAGTACGTGGTTTCTGGTGGATAATAGGTCAAGATCGTGGTCGGTGCAGTACCGAACGTGGTTCCCGAAGTGGCTGTACCACCCGAAATCTGCGCAGTTGACCCTGGATTGGTATCACCGTTGTCATACCAGGTTGTGGTAAAGATTATGGTGGATCCACTGGTATAGGCTGTTATGGTCACATAGTTGCTGCTGTAGGCTGTGCCGGTGTCATACTGTGTGTAAATAGTCTGTGCTGATCCAGTGAGTTGAGCGAACCCGATACCGGTAGCCAACACACTGGGTGTCCCTGTTCCGCCGGTCTTGTTGGTACCAGTATATGCTACCGAAGCAATGGTTTTGCTGGTACTGGAACTGGTGAATATGACTTTGCCAGCCACTACACCACCAGCGCCGTTGGCTCCAATAAACGTGTTCCATTCAGTATCGGCCACTGTGCCTGTGCTGCTTTTACCAAATTGCAGTTGTACGTAGCCACCGGCATAAAAGAAATACCCCATGGCCGCTGTGCTGGCAAAAGTCATGGTGTGAGTAAAAGTTATGTTCCAGGCTGCACTGCCAGATCCGGTGGCAGCTGTTTTGCTGCTGGTCCCAGTCCAAGCTGTGTATTGGCTGCCTACTGCGTAAGCGTTGAGATAGTTGTTGCTTGTATTGGTAATGTCAGTTTGCACGTTGGCCAAGGCTGCGATAGTAGTACCTGCTGTGGGGGCTGATCTCGACGTGATCGTGGTCGGCTGATGATTGCCCAGACTGGCTATGGTATTGACCACACTGTCCCATTGCACCGCGGTCACTGTGCCACCTGTGGCCACTGTGCCCAATGCAGTCTGACCGTAGTAGGTATTCCACGGAGTGTTGATACCCGAGGTAAAAGTATTGTAATCGGTTGCTGCTATTAGGTTGCCGGTGCTGTATGTCATTTTCTGTTGTTCCTAAATTTATTTGATCATGACTATGGCTTCAACCATGCCCAGACCTGGATCTGTTTTGTCTTCCAGCGCACGCCCTATGGCATTAAACGCTGTGGCCTCACCCGGTCGAGCTGCTCTGGCTATACCGTTGCCGGCACTGACCAGTCTATCACCTTTGGTCACTGTTCCTGTACATTTTACAGGAACTCGACCGGTTATTGCAACCGGCGGATGAGTGGCATCTGTGCCAGCGCCACTGTTCATCAAATAAGCTGCTTGGGTACTTATGACCCCAAACACAGTTTCGCTTAATTCTTGAACAGATTTGGTAATTTCGGCTGTGCCTCCCAATTCAACCACTGTTCCGGCTTCGTATTCGGTATCGGTTGCAAATCGTTCGGCCACGTCAGCGTATTGTGCGCTGGTGGCACGAGCAAATATAGTATTGAAATATGCACCACTGTTTCCGATATTGCCCACACCGTTGCCGTTGGCATTTGTTATGTTGCCGACCTGCAGATTGCCGGTATAGGTCGGTAAGTATGCAGCCACATTGGCATTGGTGTAAGCAGTGACTCCGGTCAATTGACTTCCGTTACCGATTATGTAGGCACCCGAGATATTGCCAGTCACGCTGACTCCGGAATTGCCCTGTCCCCAAAATGATGGCACACTGACACCGCCCACACCATTCACTGTGTTGGCCAATTGCAGTCCTGGATTCACGTTGGCAAATCCTGTGATAAGAGTCTGTGGAGTAAAAGTGCTGTCTTCGCTGATAATGCCAACCACGGTGCTGTTGACCGTGAGTTCAATGACCTTGTGGCTTATAGAATTGCTGTCAGTTATAACATTGGCAAATGCGCCAGTGACTCCGGTGCCGGACGTAAATTGCGGTCCGATCAACAACCATTTGCTACCGGTCCAGATATTGACCTGTTGGTTCACAGTGTCGTACCACATGTCGCCGGTGTTGCTGTAGGTACTGGTGCTAGGAGTTGCGCTGCTGACTACCAGTGCAGCCAGGGTTTTCCAGGCCGATCCCATGTAGATCGAAAGCACACCAGCATTGGGTGTGTTGTTCCACCATAACTGACCAGTAATTGGCGCTACTGGAGCAGTCGAATTCGACGCACTTTCCAACAAACGCATGAAATTGTTATCTAAAAATTGTCCATAACCGGCATAATTTTTACCAACCAAAGTCATTGAGCTGGCAGTGTTGATGGTGCCATCTGCCACGGTGGCAAAAACTGCGCCGTCTGTTAGAGTTATGGTGTATGACATTATGCGTTATTCCTATCTTTTATTTTGCACTGTATTTATACCGCACTGAGATTAGTCAAGGTCTGGATACGCAGGGTATAATCGATCTGTATCTGGCGGTTGAGACTTTTCTGCACTGGATGGAAAATAACATGCGTGATCAACAGCAGATCAGTGCTGCTACCGTTCCAACATTTCAACCCCAGTTCGTCAAACACATATTCGCCATTGAAATTGGTACTGTTGTCAAAGGCCTGCTGTCCGGCTGGCTCACCGTAATCCAGCAAACAGGTCACTATGATATCAGTGTAAACCTGCCCCGATGTGTGTACCACAGTCATTTTGTTGTTGGCTGGATCCAGATTGGTTGCACTGTACTGATCTACTACCTTGGCATAGGTTTGATTGTACAGGCTGGCATTGACACCAGTGGTGTTGGGTGGAAGATAAGTGATCACACCGGTCAGATCAACTGCGCTACCGCCATTACCGAATGCCATTTCATAAATGAATCCATTTGGACCGTTGCTAAGGGTGTTGGCCATACAAGTACTGATATTTTCATAATTGATAGCATTGCGTTTGTCTACCAATACTTCTCCGGTATGTGGATCGTGTATACGCACAAACCCCTGTACCTGTGCTAGTCCGGGAGTGATAATCATGCTGATTTCTCCACTATGACTTGACCAGTTTTGGGATCCGTGATACGCAGATGCGCCTGTAACCACACACTGCCCAATTCGTCAGGACGACGAGGTTTTGGCTGTGTGGCGTTGTTATTTGTTGTGGGGTTTTTATCCGTCATGATTTATTTACCTTGAGTTTTTACATGTAGATTAAGTTTTAGATCTAGAAATCAACCCAGGTCCCCCTGCGCACCAGTATGGTTACATCTTGTCCAGCAGGTGGCGTTGCAGTCAGTGTGATCGATACCGGAGTAGAGGCTGTGACTGTGTAAAATTCAGGAGATACACGCAATCCGCCCACATATACTTCTACAGCAGCGACAAGCGGTTGCCAATAGTCTGTGTCGGTAATATCGGTTCCGGCCGGTACTGCCTGTTTGGCACGATAAAACTGTCCTCCGTCAAATGGTGTAGTATCGTATGGGGATGAACTAAAAGTTCCTGGAGTTTCTACTATGACTCCGGTGTCGTAGCTGTTGGCAATGACCCAGGTTATATCAGTTGTGCTCAGCACAATGCTGGGTGCCACAAATGTTGTGCTGGATCCATCTGCCGTGACTGTGTCACTGACCACGTAGTTTTGGTATCGTTGACTGTATAAATTGTTGCTGCTCATGTCGCGCACTGTGGATCCGATAGCATGAGCAGTAACAGCCGTTCCAGCAGTGCCTCTGATAAGACTGCTTACTGTGTTGGCTGTCAAATCAATATTGCGATACATGATGCGTTCAGCATCAATAGTGATCACGCCCCATTGATTGGTGGCCAGATCCGGCACAAACAAGGCTTTGGCATTGACCACGTGTATGATATCATCGGTTGTGGCCACGGCTTGTGCCACAGTAGTTGTGGTTGGGCCTGTTATGGCATAGGTCAACTGGAATCCACGCATGTCTTGAAAAATACGGAATTCAGGACTGCCATCATTGGTGATCACACGGAAATCCATGGTATCAAATTCGCTGCCCGGAACCAGTTCTTCGGGTGCATAGCTGCTGTATTGATCAATGTAGCCGCCGCCTGCTATGTTGATATCAGTGGGTCTCAATCCCAGATATGGATCCACATACGAGCTGGAATAGGCCGCATCTAGGATACTTGGATCATAGGTCGGCGTGCCTTCAAGACTGTAAAATATATTGTCAAATGGATTGAAACTGTACCCGCCTAGATCAAATCCTGCATCTTGATCAAAGGCCGGCGCAGATACTTGTACTCCAGGATACGTGACTCCGTTGATCAAGAGCGGCAAGCTGAGACCGGGCATGTTGGGTGTAGGCGTGTAATAACCCATGGTGCGATCGACTCCGCTCAGCGTCGTAATATCCACCAGACTCCACTGATCCACATTAAAAGTTGCGGTGTTGACTGAGTAGTTGGCTGACCATACACGATTGAACCAGCGCACCTGGGCGCCAGCTGGGTACGTGATTCCGGCCTGCCATTCTGTTATGTCAGATGCATATTGATATCGATCAAACCGCATGCGCACGCTGAACTGTCTGGCCATGGCATTGGACATGATTGGAGTGGCACGGGCTCCGGTTCCGTTGCCACCGGTCAACGTGATAGTGGCCGTGGTTGTATAACCCGATCCTGGATCAGTCACAGTGACACTGGCCACGGTCCCGTTTGTTCCCAAGGTAGCATAGCCCATGGCACCGTTGCCACTCCAGACCAAGGTGGCTGTTCCGTTGACCGCAGACCCCGACACAAACACCGGTGGGGTTTCTCCCGAAGTTCCAGAAACTGTGACCGAATAAAGATTGTTGGTTGACCCATTCACATAGTAAATCTGTTGCCCGACGGTGTATACGGTATTGGCTGTCCATGGTGTGCCAAAGGTCACGGCCGGAACCACTGTGTATCCGGTACCAGACGCGGACATGCTGGCACCGGTAATGCTGAGTGCATGATTGGTAAACCACGGTTGCCAAGGTGGCTCACTCCATATGGCTGCATTGGCCGACGCATCACTGGCAAAGGATTCTATCGTGCTACCAGCTGCGGTATACGGAGTCAGTACCGGACTCACAAACTGCGGTACTTGCAACGCACTGTCCCAATGGGCCGGTACATCAAAGTCGGTCAGTTGGCCATTGTACACGTCCTGACCATCGTAGATTAGATTAAAGGCCAGATTCTGCACATGGAACGGTTTGACTTCGTTGATGTAATCTTCCACAAAGGTTTGATCATCTTTTTCGTACAACGGATACGGCAACAACGGTTGCAGGTTGTGATCCGTGATGATAAAACTGCTCTTGACCAACCAGTCTGGACTGCCAAACTCGCTATACACATATTTGAACATCAGCATGAGCAATTCGTTGCGATATATCAAAAGATCATCCACAAACAGTTGTAGGTTGATGGCGTTGATAATTTGTCGTGTTTCTGTGACTGGTGCCTGATCAAAAAACTGTGCATCAAACACATCTGCACCGAATCCGTACGGACCCAGACTGTAGTTCCACAACACCTCATCAAATGCAATAGTACCGTTTTCCAGACCCACTCGTGTCCATCCAAGATCTGACCGCAAGTAAATTTCGTACAAGCCTTGACCGTTGGCATTGACCTGTACGCTGCTGCCGATTGGTGCTGTGGCCAGACTCAGGGTGGCCAGATCAGCATAGTTGGCCACCTGGGTCACTGGCTGTACTGTGCTGTTGTAACCAGGTTGATACCAGTTGATATATTGCCAATACAGCGGAGTATCAAAATTTTGTATGCGGTTCAGTTGCAGAGCACCAGTACCGGTGTTGCTGATCACTTCATAAACAGTCCATCTTCCGCCTTCGGTGCTGTCAGACAGCACCAGATATAGATAGCCCGTCGGAACTTGATTGAGATTTTGGTAGCCCAGCACTGTGATATTGGGCACAACAAAATTGTAACCGGCTGTGGCTGTTATAGCCTGTGCAGATATCGAAAGACCGGTGCTGATATTATAAGTTCCTGCTCCACCTGTTCCGGTAACATAACCGGTTATAACAACTGATGCTGGAATACCTGTACCAGTCAAGGTCTGACCAATCGCAAATGTGCCTGTGACTGTGCCCGACACAGTCAATATTGTTCCTGCGATAGAAGCAGCCGACGCAGTGCCAATCAACTGACTGGGAGTTGGCTCACTGCTGTTGAGCAAAGCAAAGCTTCTGGTTTCAGTAATAGGGTACTGAGCCAGGATAGCATTGGCACGTTCTAGATAATTTTTTAAAGCCGTATATCTGTCGATAAACATGCCTTGTCTTGGACTGTATCGCACTCCGTACTGCATGCCCGGGCTCAGCAATGGATCGGGCACCAAGGCACCCGAGGTATTCTGTCCGCACAAGCTGTCTACCAATTTGTTGTAGATGGAATCATTTACAAAACTGGAGGCCTTGCCGTCAGCAATAAATTCGTATTCGGTATGTATGTTGATTCCGGCTCCAGGAGTCTGGCGCTCGTATTCCACATGCAGTATGGTGTCTTGCGCACTGATCAGCCCGCTAGCATTGTACAAGGCCACTGTGTTGGCCGTGAGTGGTGCCAGATACGGTATGCCACTACCAATTGGATTGGCTATATAGCTGGCAATGGCTGACGCACTGAGATCTTTGCCGTTGGCCGAATCGATTGATGTGATCCCACGTACCCAGTAGTAATAGTAGTTGGCCAACACACCATTGGCGGTCAACACCGATGATGTGGTGTAACTGGTGTTGCTCAACGGACGACCTGTTCCTGTATAACTGGCCGGAGGCACCGAGCTTTCTATCCACTGATAAATGTCCACTCGGCTTCCAGGAAATATCTGTGCCCATTGGCGACTGGCATAGGTTATATCGTCCTGGTTGGGATTGACAAATCTCACAGTGTCAGTGTCCCACCAAATTTCTCCCACATGTCCTGAATACCAGGCAGTGCCGTTGTTGTGTATGGTGCCGGTGTTGTAATTGGCTGGATCCACAGCACCAATATAGTCTATGTTTCTTGCTGCCACGCCCAGTATCTTGCCCTGCAAAGGGTCAATAAAATCAAAATAGGTTTGTGTGCTGTTCAACAGTTTGTCAAAGCTGTAGACCGAATTCATGAGTTCAATATTGACTGCAGGCTGTTGGTAATAAGCAATTTTCCAGCTGGGGGCATTGGTCGGATTGTCATAGATTGATATGCTGCCGTAATTGGAATTGTTGCTAACTCCAAGATCCTGCCCCGGTGCACCCACAATCAGGCGCCCGTTAACATAGTTGACTGCTGTTCCAAACTGGTCGCCGCTCTGAGTACCACTCTGATAAATCTGCTGACCAAATACCATCTGTCCTGGGTTGGTAACTGAAGTATTGGCACTGGGCAAATAATCAAATGTGTAAGCCACTCCGGAGTTGCTTACAGGATTACTGACTCGAGTGCTGTGTTCGTCAAATATGGTTTTTCCTGCATCAAACGACATGGCTTCGTACACATTGCCATTAGGAGCGCCAACGACCACGTTGAGGCTGTTGCTGTTTATGGAAATCGCGCTACCAAACGCACCATAGGCCACTGGATCAGGACTGGTCAAGGTCTGTGTGTACACAAAGGTCTCAAATCCCAACTGAGCAAATGCCGACCCGTTATAGCCTATGCCCGGTAACACACTCAATTGATTGAAGGTGGGTGCTGCGGCCGAATCTATCACGCTCAAGACCAGTTGTCCGGTCACGATCACTATAGGCAAATAGATTGCAGGTGCTGTCACAAAAGCAATCTGTCCGGGGCTGGAGGTTGTGGCCGGAATATAGCTGTAGGTATATCCTGCAGCGGGGCTGGCTATTTGTAAAACACCGTTCACATACACTACCGGATTTGATCCAGCTGCACTGTACACGGTCCCGATATCGTATAGCTGTGTGGTGCCATCGCTGATAAATTCAAGATTGTTGCTGAGCGATGCTTGCACATTGGGCACAGCAAAAGAGCTGGTCCAATACATGCTGTTGGACGATGGCTGTTGCGCCAAACTGCTTTGAGCAGCAATGTAACACACACTGTTGTAGATCACACGATCATTGATATAGTACGTCTGGGTGCTGGACCACGGCAACGGAGATATGGCATTGGCCAGACCAGCCACGGTATTGTTGGGGCTGTTGGGTACGGCTATTTCTATATTGTTCACACGTATGGCTGTTCCAGGAGTCAGTGTGGGGTTGGCCACTGTGCTCACTGTGGCTCCGTACAATCGACTCTGATTGACGTGGCGAGTCACGCTGCCGTCCTGTATCAATGTCGACGTGTATCTAGGAGATCCCACGTAGATGCTGCAGTCGTTTGAACAAATTTGTACCGCAGATCCAAACTGTGATCCGGACTCCGGAGTTGATGCTGTTATCTTTTCCATGAACTGGAACTGATTGGTTTCAATTTCGATACTGTCACCAATATTGAGTACCACCGAACTGTTCAATACAATGTTGGATCCTGATAGAGTAAATTGGCCGTTGATGTACTGTGCAGAGTTGTATAAAAACGTACCGTTCAATAATACTGCTACCGGTGCTGTAACAGCACCCGGTATGACATAGGTCAATTGAGCAACGTCAGTGACCAAATAACGTACCACGCTGCGATCAAACACATAGGTTGAACCAGCATTGGCCACAACATTGCCTTGCGAATCTAGAGCAGAATCTGAATTGCTGCCCACAATCACGGTCCTGCCGTCGGTGCTGGTTGTGACCGCAGAACCAAATGCAGCGTCTGCAGATAACGATAATCCATCAACCGGCATAGCCGACATGTATTGCCAGTAATTGCCGGCAGTTATCACAATGTTGCTGCCGGACGCAGGCACAGTCAAAAAGGTCAGCTGGGTAGAAAATGTGTAGTCGATATAAGGACGTTGATATACTCCGTCAACTGCTATAGAAAAACTGTCGATGGACGTAGCTGTGTAAAGATAGGTGGACAAATTATAGGTGTCTGATCCAGTACCGGTCAATATGACCTTGTTGCGTCGAGTCACAAGTAATTGTATACCAGGCGACGGTGCTTGCGGAAAAACTATTGATGTGGCTGTAACAGTGTAATCAACGCCATTGGTCAATTGAACATTGTTCAAGGTCACAATCAATTGGTCAGGGTAGGCCGAATTGATCTGTATGGCTGTGTTGTACACAAACGACGTGGTTGTTAGATCCGTGGTGTAAGAGATAGATTGTGTTGGAACTGTGATCAGTCCGTAGGCATAGACCAGATTTCCACCAGGTGCGCCAACATACATCCAACGTTCATCTGCACTGATCACCACAGCAGTTCCAAATGCCACGGCCGCAGTCGAGGTGGGTGCTGTAAGCAATTGGCTCAATTCATAATCGTTGCTGCCGGGCACTTGATATATAGCAACGGCATATCCGCGACCAGCGTCGCTGGCTGGAGCTCCAGCAACAGCCCAGTTGCTGTTGCCCCAGCTGAGGCTGCTACCAAACGATTCTGTATTGGCTGCTGCCAACGTGAGTATGAGATTGTCTACATAAGTGCCGGCATTGGTACTGGTAGTAACACGTCGATAAGTTTCAACTGTGCCTCCACCAGCTGTGTTTGGACTGCCTACCAACAGGCTGTAATGATTGCTTGACTGCGCTATCGCAGATCCAAATAGATCATTGTATTGTGGAATGATTGATGATACAGTTTCAACTCCGGCAAACGGTGATTGTTTTTCCAATACCTGCCAGTGGCCCGACCCGTCATTGTCCACCCAGGCACGTGCGCCGGGTACTAGATCTGTGGCATACGACAATTGACTTACATCACTGGCCTGTTTGACACGCATGGTCTGTAGATGCCAGGCCAAACCAGTGCCAGTCAAGGTAGTCTGATTGCTGTTGACAAAACTGTAAGAAATTATCAGTTGTGTGGGCGAGCGTATGCCCAAGACACGATATACTCCATCCACAACTGTGGAGAAATATCTCACAATGATCAGGTCACCAATTGCCAGATTGGTTATAGAGCTAAATTGTGCGATACTGGTACCATTTAGATTGTCTGTGATCTGAGTCAAACGTCCAGGAACTTGAGCACAACGATAGATATTCCAGTCGTAGCTGTTGTCATGTGCCACCCAGACAGTGGTGCCTGTGCCAATGATACCAATGTTGGCAGCGATTGACGAAGGGTCGTCTAGACTGTATACTGTGATATCAGCATCATTGATGTTTACATATCCGGCCGACGGCAACGCAGTCTGCTGAGTGGTAGGATATATGGTAGGTAGGATATTGGTTGTGGCAATGTTGTAGCTTTCGCTCCAGAGATTGCTCAGTAGCACAGTTTGGTTGGCCTGGCTGATATCTCCTGGTTGTATGATTTGCACTGTGCTAGGGTTGTTGGGCAACAAGGCTTGGTTGAGATTGATTTCAAAATAGCTTCTGTTGGCCGTTGCTCCGTAGGTTCCGATCAACACACCCCAGGTTTCGTAAATCTTGTAAGTGCCACTGCCTTTGGCCAAAGACACATTGGTAAACAGATCGGTGGCCTGCAGGCTGCCTTTGGTCTTGATAAACTGCTGATAAAGATTGACCTGGCTCACATCGTCTAGACCAAGATTGGCCATGTACTGTCTGGGTGTGAACCCAATCAGATTGTACGCCAACAAGTCATTGCTGTTGTTGAGATTGGCTGTTTGTGTGTTGTAGGTATTGGCCAGCTGATCAGCCTTGTTGGCCAGATTGGCCAACAAACCTTTTTGAATGCGTGCCCAGTTGCTCAAGAACCAGCTGTTGTAATCAAATGCAGCAGTAGGTTGTACAGTGCCGTTGGCCTGCCAGTATTGATTTTTGTATCGTACTAGGTCGCCCTTGGTGTATCTCTGAGTAGGATCCCAAGCCAGCACGTTGTCCTGATTCAGCATGAACCCGCGAGCATTCAATGTGCCGTCCCACATGGTGCTGTTAAATGCATTCAGATACAGCCTATTTTGTCGCTCGGCTGTGGTAGGATCGTAAATCACATCTCCAAAAATATCCACATTGTCAAACACGATCATGTTTTCGTAATCGGTAAATTTGAGATTGAGATAACTGATGGCCTGACCAGTCGACAAATCGGGCTGTATGACAAAACTGTCGCCAAACCGCTGTATGACAAGATTGCGAGTGGCAAATGTCTGTCTGTTTTGATCCAGCAGTTGATTCTGTGGACCGTAGCTGACAATGCTGTCAACTACAGCTCCGGGAGTGCTGACTGACAATTGACTGGCTGCTGGATTGAGATTGATCAAGGTTCCGGTTTGCCAGCCCTGCTGACTGAAATACAGGAATTCCTGGGCCATCTGACGCCAGTCCAACACATACCCATTTTCTATATAGGTAAATGACATTCCCTGCGTCTGAAGATACTGGCCGTAACTCAACAAGAAATCAACCACCATGTTGCGATTGGTAAACACATAGCCGTACGGTATCCGGACTGTCTGGTTGCTGTACTGTGCTGGCACCTGCACTGTGGCGCCGCCGGCTGATATGGTCTGAGTGATACCGTTGACAGCACTGACCAAGATAGTAAAATAGGCCTGATAGGTGCTGTATCCGTATACCGACCAACCGTTGTCCACTTTTTCTATCACGACTGAGCTGTAGGTGGATTGCGAGTACGGTTGATCTTTGTACAGCAGTAGATGATAACTTTCAGGCGGAATCAGGAGACTTTGATTTTGACTCTGTGGACTGGATTTTTCAAGAGATATTTCCAGGCTCTGTTGATCGGTCCAGGCCGCCATGCGGTAGCACAATCTTACATCCACATTGGCCAGATCGCTGGCAAGGCTGTCAGTGCTGTTGACACCCATCTGTTGGTTGTAATCCACTATCCAATCAATATAGCTGGCCTTGCTGACTCCGTTGCCATAAATTTCTAATTCGTTGGCATTGAGTCTGTAACGTTTGTTGTAAAGATACTGGCTCATCGTGGCCGAATACCGATAAAGATCTCGGTCGGCAAATAGACTGAAAAATTCAGCGGGTCTGGTCAAGGCCAACAGGCGCATGACAGCAAACGGATAACTCGAGCTGGACCACCACGATGCTTCTACTGGACCACCATCGCCCACAGTCCAGCTTTTACGGAACGTGTTGGGGTTGTAGAGTCCAACCACGCTGCTGACCGGAGGCAACAGATTCCCCAATCCATCCACCGGTATCACCTGTGTGAGCCCGGGTCTGGCAAAATTAGATTTTATGTAAGGCGCTACTGGATCAGCCACCAGCCCCTGTTCAAGATCGCCCCATAATACCAAATTGCCGCTGGTATATGGCGGCAGACCGTAACGATTGGTCCACCAGACTGGCTGTTCAGTAAAGCCCAGCATTTCCCAAGGTGTCAGATTGGGTGTAATAGTATCATAAAAATAGCGATAGATACCGCGCCAGGCTCCTTGCTCTAACACCTGATTGTTGATCCGATTGCCGGCGGTGCTGTAGTTGTAGGTAAATGCGTTGTTGGCCAGGTAATCCTGTGCGGTATAGTCCAGTTTGTTGTAGCCCGCCCAGCTGAGGAAATCTTCACCCAAGATCTGTGTGATTTCAGCTTCGGTATAATCTGTGGTTCGAAAAAACCCGGGCAACACTTCGTCTATGGTAAGTGGTACCGGGTTACCATCTGTCTTGAGATTGCTGTAGATACGCTTTTCAAATTCCAGCAAGATGTCGTCGCGGATATCGCCAAACGCAACAGTGATGCTGCCGTCGTGCCCTTGTATGACCGGAGTTGGTTGGACGTAATCCGGGCTGATGTAGGCCCTGGGAGTCCATTTGGGATACAGTCCCAGCTTGGTAGGAGTGTTGGGTACAAAGTTGCCGTAGGTTGGATTGTATTCGTTGATGGTGACTGTATCGCCGGTGTTTAAAGGCACCAGTATGGTCAAGGTTGGTGTGCCTACACCGGTTTCGTAATCAACACCACGTGTCAACAGGGCGCCATTCAGGTACACCAACAGTCCTAAATAGTTGCTGGTGGTAAAATCGTAAGTCTGTACAGTGTTGAATCGGTTGGTCGTGATTGCTGTCACTGTGGTTGAGTTTGATGCCAGTCGAGTGCCAGTAGGCAGCATGTCACTCCAGTAAAACGGACTGATACTGGTATCACCAGCCGTGATCAAGCTGACTGCACTGTCCAGGATCTCAGGCACGGTCTGCGTTCCAAAATCGTTTGTGATCACGGCGTTCAACAGTTGATTCTTGAACTTGATGTATTCGCGGCTGTTGAATACCAGCGAATCAAAAATATTATATTCGGTACTGCGCAAGAAAAATCCAGCCAAGGTCATGGGCGAACTCTGTTGCAGGATCTGCAATCCATACGGCACCAGATTGCCTAGATCTCGGGTGTTGTTGGCACCAATTACAGGTCCTTCAAGATTGATTAGATTTTGCGCAATGGTACTGTAGTGATTGCGTGCTGTTCCCAGAGTAAACGTGCTGGAATTGTTGTTGAGCGGATTGTTTTCAAGATTGATTGGTACCTGATAAAACCCTGTGGCACTGACCTGATTGCTCAACACTTGCAGTTCGACTGTGTCTCCTACTGCGATTACCCCGGATGCAAACGTGATAGTGGTAGTGGCCGATGCCACAGTATAGCTGTAATTGTATGTGCCGGTGTCGGAATTGTAAGGTTCTAGAAATGCTGAATTCACAAAGATCTGTACAGCCGGGACCACTGTACTGGTCGACACAGCCACATCCAACTGCAACGGCAATCCGGCATAAGTGAACCCAAACTGCTGTCTCACTTGGCTCTTGGACACGGCTGTTTGCCAGCCTATTTCAAGATCAAAGGCAACTCGTGTCTGGTACTGTCTGACAAATCCGGTGCTGAGTGGAACTGTAACTCCGGTGTTGTTGGTGGTATAAACAAAACTGTCGGCATAAAGATTGTTATCAAATACTATGTCGCCCAGGTTGGTCAAATTCAAATAGGTCAGAGGAAATCCCAGATACGGATCATTTGTACCGTTGCTGACTGCATAACTGGTTAGATAGCTGCCGAGGAAATTGGAACTGGGATATGTGGTTTGATCGGCAAAGCTGATACCGTTGAGATCGTACACATCAAATCTAATAGGCTGGTTCACGCTGTTTTTTTGCTGTGCCAGGATCCAGTTGGCTCCATCAAAGTAGTAGGTGACACCGATCAAGGTTGTGCCGGCTAGACACACTGTGGACTGATCAGCTAGCACTGTGGCGATCGGAATCAGATTGATAATGGGTTCCGGTATCAAAGGAGCCACTGTATCTGGGGTTATAAACGTCACTTGATACACTGTTCTGCGCACCGCAACGTCTTGATCCCCGGCAAAAATTATGGTACTGCCTTCGACCAACTGATATCCATCGGTCGCAAACCCCAAGCTGCCTTCCACTGTGCGCAAGGCATCGGTCTGACTAAAATCAATTATGTCAACCGGTGCAATGCCCTGGGTGCCAAACCCAAACAGGCGTGTACCTCCACGGAATTCCAGAATTGGTCTCTTGGCTCGTAGAGTCTGATCCAGTACCACGTTGGTCCTGTTGTATGATCCAGTCTGCTGTATCACATCCACATGGAACCATCTATTGCTGCGGCACCAGGGATTGAGATCCAGACTGTCTCGACTGCTGGTAAGGTAATCAGGATAAAGCGGCAAACCCGATAGATAGGTTTCCGGTGTAAAAAAATCGGTAACCGGCAACAGTTGTATGGCTGTGCCCACACCTTGCACATAATACTCGTTGTTTTGGTATCCAGCTGGAACTGTGGTTCCAGTAAACAGTACCTTGAGACCGTTGGTAAACGTGACTCCATTGGGACTGGTATAGGTCTTTCTGCCCAGAATGTTGCCAACATCTAAAACACTCGTGCCTGTTAAATCAACCAGTTCGATCACGCCAAACATGGTCGGGTCTGTTCCGTCTTGGTAGTACAGCAGATCACGTGTGGCTGTCAACAAGGGCATTTGTACCAGTAGACCTGAAGCATTTTTGTACCATCTGGTGCTGGCATAGGTGGCTCCAAACAACACACCAAACTGAGAAAGATTGTTTATAGACAGCACATTGATCAGCTGTATGATCCCACCTGTTTCACTGACCAGCCAGACCACATACAGATCTGTGTCTGTGGTATTGACGGCATTGAATACCAGTGTTCTACCAACAATGTTGGTCACACCATCGATGCCTGCAGGATTGGTTGCAAGAAAGTCTGTCAATGCTATGCCGTTGATCTGATCAAACAGCAAAGTGGTGACCAAATCCACGGTACCTGTAGGTTGATTGGGCAGGCTACCAATATAAGGCAGATTGTAGTAGAAATTCTGTGCAGTGGTAGCAGGTGTATTGAACGTGACAGTACCAAGATCAACTCCGTTGTTGACCACACCGTACACATCACGACTTGAAATATTAGGGGTAGATGCAACAACTCCATTGATACCCGGATCAGTCTGTATCCAAAACCCCGGACCGGTGCCAGCAACAGCATCGACTATATCAAACGTGCCACGTAAATTGAATTCAGTGCTGTTACAGTAGTACAGGGTATCGGGCGCATCTTGTGGCACTGTGAAAGTGATCAGCCCGGACACAGCACCGTTGTTGGACACTCCCGAGTTGTAAAGATTGATCGATCCATAGCTGGCCTCGGTCTTGATATAGAACGGAAGTGGCGCCGACAACGACAAATCAAATGTATAAGTGTTACCCCTGGTAAGGGTCAGGGTCGGATTGCTGTCATAGTCTATGACCCAGGCTGTGGTTCCATTGTTGGTTACACGGAACTGTATGGTGGCCTGGTTGTTTTGTGCTACCAGGAAATTGTAAGTGCCGTTCCTGGCCAAGGTCAAGGTTGGATTGTTGCCAGCAATTCCGCTGAAAGTATAAAAACCGTCATTGCGTGTGACTGTGAAATTTTCGTAGGTAGGTATGCCAGTGGCATTGACTGTGACTGCATCGGGTCCGTTGGGCAACCAATAGTATTCCGAATAATTTATGAACTTGTCGAAATCCACAAACGGATCCCAGGTGTAATACTCGCTGGTATACAAAGATGAACTGTTGGCAACCACAGCACCTTGAACGGCCAGAGCATCATTCATGCCCGGATAGGTTATGGCATCCACCACCTGGGCAGTATCAGCAGGATTGACCTGCACTACACCGGGTTCCAGTTGATACTGATTGCGAGTCGCAGTTGGTTCAATCACGTATTGGTCGTTGGCATTGACTCCAGGACCGATACGTTGTCCTATAAATCCTTGTCGTTTGGCAAATGCTGGTTCTTGAGTCAGCTGATCCAGCGTGGCAGCCAAGAACTGCCGGTTGATCGGAGTCTGGAATACTTCAGGTAAAAGGTCTGCGGTACTAAATTGTGCGCTGGGTATGGTCATCAAATCACCCCGCTGCCAGGAGCAGTCTGCAGATTGGTGCTGGTCAGGGCTGTTATGACTTCTATGTCATTGACTGTGGCCCCGTTCACAAATATCTGGTTGGGTGCCGATCTGATCTCGTAAAGATCACCAAAGCTCTTTTGTGGATCCAACGGAACCAGGACCACGCTGCTCACTATGCCACCAATCTGTTGATGTATGTAAGCCGACAGTTCGCTGAAATAAAACGTGTCTCCAAAATTCCAGTTGGCCAGATCAAAATAGGCGGCCATGGTGGCTACCACACTGTTTTTAATTTCAGTGATACTGGTTGTGCTCAAAGGATTTTGTATGACCTTGATAGTGGCTCTGAGTGCAACATCGGCTTTCTGTCCAAACAAGGGTTGGAAATCAACCGAGTTCAAAATGACATTGTCGCTGATCATCTTGTAGGTGTCTAGTCCTTGATAGTCAGTACTCAGTTCATCAATAGTGGGCGGACTAGGCTCGCTCACTGTGCCAGTCACATCCTGGATCCAGTTTTGATAGGCTGTGTAGTAAGCATTGGTCACCAGATACAGATCGATGATGTTGGTACTGCCCGGGTCAATACGACTAGACAGGGGACTGTTGTGTCTGTACTGGAAATAGAATCCTTGTCGACCCACTCGTGCTGCATACGTGTTATCAACTGTGAGCATGTTGTTGCCTGTGCTATCTCGAGTGATAGTGTAAAATACTTGGTTGGTAATGGTGTTGCTGGGATACTGATTGTAGGCATAAAAAGTCTGGCCCACAGTGTATTGACTCAAGGCCAACAAGATGCTGGCCTGGTTGGGATAACTGGTGTTGACTGTGCCTGGATCGACCAAGATATAGCGTTGTAGATTGTCAAAATCCACTGTTTGCTGGAAGAAGACCAATTTTTGATTGGAGTTGGTTGCGGGTGCGACCAGCTCATCAAAAAAGTCAGGATTGATTGGTACCGAGCTTCCGGGTTGGCTGGCAAATGAAATTTCTACCTGGAAGTCGTCGACCAGTCCATCGGTCAAAACTGGCTGAGCTATGATATTGACTATGCTGTCGTTGGGCAGGGGGTAGTTGGTATCGGGCTGAGTGTTGATTTTGAGCACATTGATATAATCACGTATCACTGTGCCGGTACGACTGTCGTAGATTGGATCTGCTGTGTAAAAGAAAAATCTAGTCTGGGCCACGCTGCCAAAAAAGTATTCTAGAGATCTTGATATCACTGTGTAGTTGTTGCCGTTGGTGGTGCATTGTATCAACCAGCTGGCATCTGCATTGGTTCCGGATGTGTTTTGTGCGTTAGCAAGATCAAACGTGGCATTGGTTGCCAGATTTGAGCTGGTGATCACATACCAAGTGGCTGTGAGATTGTTGTAGCCCAGGCCAAAATTCTGATTGAGATAGATCTGATTGACCACGCTTTGTTTGACCGAGATTGGCAAATCTGTAACCAGTGTGGGGATGACCAAACTGGCGACAGCACCTGTAGGTACAAATGTATTGAGCACCACTGGACCTACTCCGGTGGGCAAGTTGCCTAGGCCTTGACCGGTGCCTGACAGATAAACTGCGGTAGGGCTGGCCCAGATCTCAGTTTTCTCAGTGGGTGATGTGGCCGACCCAGGTTGTAGATTGTTGTCGGCATCAAAATAATAGCCGGACGGCGGAACAAACTTGACCAGGCTGCCAACTGTGATGTACTGGGCATTGTTGCTGGCCGCTGACCCCACAGGCACAGCATCGCCACTGCTGTTTTCAAAATAGCCAGTGACTTCGTTGGTCATGGCCGTACTTTGTTGCCAACTGTAGTTGAGGTTCAACAGGTTGGGTCTAGGAAAATTGGCATAATAAAATTGTTGTAGGCCGGCCTGGGTCAACAGCGGATTGATCTGGTTGTAGACCACGCTGCTGATATCGTTGATGCTGAGCCAACTGAACAAGAATGCTGGAGTTAGATTGGTTTCATACATGGCGCCATCACTGGCAAATATGTTGGTGCTCGAGTACTTGCCAGTACCATCCACTAGGTCCAGATATCGGCTGGTTCCTATGCTGGCTCGGTTCACAGCTGCGCTTTTCAAGATACTGTTGTACTGTGTGTAAGGAAAATTGGTATAATCCTCGCCATTGACCATTCTGTTTTGTGTATAGTACTGGGCCGGAGCACGTTGCTTGATATCGTTGATGGTTTCACGGGCCTGGGCGTTGGTTACCGGCTGAGTGATACCGCAGTTGAATGTGAGTGTTTCAATCTGTCCAGTGCGACTCACATAGCTGATAGGAATCTGTATGTTCTGCATTTCCTGCGGATTGATGATATAGGTCAATCCGTTGCTGGCCCGCACATAGGTCCTGAATGTGCCCACCGGTATGGTGCTGAAAATGCCGTCGCCAAAATTCAGCGTGATTTGATCGTTATTTCTACTGGCTATGCTGTAGATCTGTTGGGTTCCAGCCGAGGTCTGCTGTGCTGCGGCCGCATACACGCTCTGCACAGGAAACCAAAAATTTTGCACGTTGCCCAAATTGTCCAACTGATACAACCATACGTCAGTGTTGTTGATACCATCTATGTTGATGTCTACGGCACGGTTGGTTATGCGTTCAACCAGATTGAAATCTTGATTTTGCAACGTGCCTTGCTTGAAGAAGAAAAAGAACCCGGTGTTGGCACTGGCAAATCCCAGCTGATCGTTGCGGAACAGGATGTTGAATTGACCGTCTGGAAGAGGAGGCGGTTCGTACACATAGTCCTGACCAGCACTGGTGGCATTGACAGCTTCAAACGGCATGCTGATGCCATCCACCACAGCAGTGTAAGGCACTACCGGTAGATAGCCCGGAACCAGATTGATGGTATATTCTTGGGTGTTCACGCCCAGTATGGTCTGGCTGGCAGCAGGACGTCCAAAACGTTGTGTGTTGAGCAGACTGGCATTCAGTATGGTCGTAAACTGTTCTTGCCAATCTAGATTGGTTGGATCGGCCCAGTTGACCGTGATGTTGCTGAGATTGACGCCGTTGTAGTCAACTAGATTTTCTGTGGTGCTGATGCTGAATACCTTGAGATAGCCCGAAGCTTCGGTGTTTCTGAGAGGTACATAGCTGACCAAGTTTGACAGCTTGATCACACTGTCTCTACGCTCAGCTGTGCCTAGATAATTTTCTCTGTTGTTGAGATCGGTCCTGAAGGCCAAGCTCTGACCCATAAACGCCATCACATCCAACAGGGCTATAAATTCCGAACTTTCAATATAGTCGTTGAAGGTTTCTGGATAATACAAGCGCAAGTAATCCACAAAGGTCTTGCGCAGGGTTTCAAAATCATAGCTTTGGAAATTGGCTTCCTGATAGGTCTGATAGATCTGTTTCCAGTCTTGAACTCCGAATATCGCAGTTTGTCTTGTAGTTGTGGCCATATGTATTCCAGTGTTGAGTATTTATGGACTTTAAAAACTACGTATATTATAAGTAGCTGGCCATGTTCTGCGTCTGATCAAAAAAGATAGACAAACGTTGGGCATCGGTACTGGGTACCACAGTCAATTGCAGTTGTATCAGTAGTCCGTTCTGTTGAGGAAATACTTCAATTGAACTGATGTGGATCCTGGGATCGCCGCTGGCCACACGTTGCACTTCGTTGTACACAGCTTGTATGGTATCTTGAGTTTGATTCTCAAACACAAAGTTCCATAACGTGGTGCCATACCCGGGCACGCCTACCAGTTCTCCTTGGCGGATACTGAAAGCATTCAACAAGTCTCGTTTGATCAATTCAAAATTGGTCAAGGTAAAATACTTGTTTTGATTGATGGTGTTGAATCCAATAAATGTGGCCATGCTGTATTTAACCTATTAGATTGTTCAGAGAGTCTGATATTACGCCGCCGGCTTGTTTGGTTATATCTTGCACAGTACTGCTCACAGCGTTAGTAGCTGTTTGTTGTATTTGACTCAGCAGTGCTCCGCCCTGACTCTTGAGATTTTGCAATATGTTAGAAGCGGCTGTTATATCGGCACTGGCATTGAGACTGATACTGTTGATTGATGGAAAATCAAACAGCGGAGTTGGCACCTTGGTGCTGCCAATGATTTTGGTCAATGCCACATCAAGAGTTCCTCTATCCACAGTATTGCTATAGCCGGCTGCCACTTGTGTACTAGATACCAGACTGTCACCACCGCCACCAAATAGTCCGCCCAGGCTCCCAAGACTGCCCAGGGCTCCTAGACTGCTGAGACCGCCAAAACTGCCCAACAAACTACCTACACCACCACCGCTCAACAGACTGGTCACTGAACTCAACCCACCACCGCTCAACAGACTGGCAGCTGCACTACCCAAACTACCACTGCCACTCAACAGACTGGCAGCTGCACTACCCAAACTACCACTGCCACTCAACAGGCCAGTCACTGAACTCAACCCACCACCATTCAACAGGCCGGAGACCGCACTACCTATGCTACCGGTGCTGCCAAGCAAATTGGTCACGGCGCCGCTACCTAGATTGGTCAAGCTGCTAATATCAAAATTTCCTAAATTGGATAGTGCCGCAGCAGGGTCGCTGAAAGCTGTGGCAAACTGTCCGGCCTTGCCGGTGATGTCGAGATTGCTGGTTAGATTGGATATGCTACTACCGATGTCGCCAGGCAGAGCATTCACTAGGCTGCTGCCAAGATCGAAAGTTCCGGCGGCCGGACCGGTAATACTGCCCAAAAGATTGTTGGCGATGTTGCTTGCTTGGCCGGTGATACCGCCCAACACAGATGAAACGTCGCCCGAAGACAATTGGCTCCAGGCTGCGGTGGCTGCTGATCCAAAACGACCAGCATTGGATACTAGAGCTCCTACATCTCCAATTGCAGTATTGGTCAAATTGCTGATTATACCACTTGTGTTGGTAAAATTGCCAACAGCATTGGTAATAGCATTGACAGCACCAGACGATATACTGCTGATGTTGGTCAACGGACTGCTCAGCAAACTGGCTACGGCAGTACCCGACAAAGCAGATGACACCGAACTGGGCACCGAGAGACTGGCACCGATGCTGGCACCCAGCGCACTCACTGTCTGCAGACCGCTTTGACTGAAGATTTGACCTACCGAAGTGGTCAGGCTCTGAGCGGTAGCAGGCAAAATTGTTCCACTGGACACCAAGCTGTTGTATCCAGTTTGCAACAGATAATTTTGTGCATCTGTTTGTGACCCGGCGTTGTTCAAGAAATCGGTGACCGATTTTATTCCGTTTTTACCTGTCCAGATTCCAGCAGCCGACAGTACCGAGGTCATGGGCGATGGATCAAATATGAATCTTTGCCAAGTACCGGGCTTGACATATCCGGCCTGTTCCAGTTGTACACAACTGAATCCGTATTGGCCTACTCCTTTGTCGTCGGTCATGACCGTGGCCGGTTGATCCACTAGATTGCTTATCTGTGCCAGGATACCTTGAACCTGATTGCTGCTCAAGGGTCCGATGGGGTTGGGAGCCAAAGTTCCTGTTGCCACATTGACCAAGTCAGCTTGACCGACAGGGTTGACCAAGGGCGTGGCAGTCAAATTGGGCAGACCCTGTGAGATTGACACACCATTGGCTGCAGTCGAGACCAGGTTGACAGTGGGAATGTTGTTGACTATGGCCACTATGGCCTGTGTGTCGACTCCGGCTGTGCCTCTATCCAGCCGGCTGAGAGCAAACTTGGTCACTGTTTCAGTGGCACTGGTCAAGGTCTGTCCTGGACTGTAACCCACAAATGCGCCTGCAGCCACTTGACTGTAAAAGATCTGGTCGGCTTGCAACTGCGTGGTACCCGTGGGTGCAGTCATGCGGAACGTGGATCCTGAAGGAAGGGTGTAATTGAATACGCTCATGATATCTTGGTTATCGAAACTCCGACTGGTAAATCTGGCGCATCTATAGGTGGGCTGGGTTGGCCGCTGACCCCTAGACTGGTCTGGTTGTTTACACCTTGATTATGGTACGGGTAAGGTTCATGAGTGGGCGCTCGCGTGACACAACTCTTGGTGCCAGTGGGACTTACCTGCCAACCGGTGCTGGGGTTGAATGTGGTATTGGGTTGTAGATAATCAGTGATGCCTTTGGGAGCCGAAGCCGGCAGTCCTGGACCACTATTGAGCAACAACAAGGTGCCACTGAGACTGAGTGCAGCACCTGCACTCCAGCTGCCCAACTGACTCTTGATGGCCATGGTGCCACCGGTCTTGATATCCATGCTTTTTTGTCCAAACAGCTTGAGTCCGCCCTTGCATGCCAAGTCAGCATCCGTGTCGCTCTGTATGCTGGTACCTTTGGCACTTTTGAGATTCATTTTGCCACCGGCAAATATGTTGACATCTTGATCGGCATGCAAGTTGATAGTGCCTTCGGTTCGCAGATTGACTGAATTGGTTGTGAACACATCCAAGGTGCCTTCTTGACCCAGTTCTACCCAGGCCTGACCGTTGGCATGGCAGATGTAGAAAAAATTACCGTCGTCGCTCATGGTGATCTGATGTCCTTTGCTGGTGCGTATCCGGATCAGATTGTCAGTACCGTCTTGCGCTCCATCGTCCATGACCAAGGTGTGACCGCCCCGACGACCGATCACGTTGATACTGTCCAGGCTGGTGGCATCTAGAGTCTTGGCATCGGCAGTGTCGCCCAGGCCACCTTGGTAGATTGCACGCCCCGGTGTGCTTATTCCATAACAGTGACTGGGGCTTTCGCGTTGCGCACTGGACCCAATGGGTCCACGCATGACATCGTTGTTGAGTCCTTGCTGGAACAGAATCGCGGCCACATAGCTGTGAACTGGTTTGGTGTCATTGAAAAACGTGGCGCTTTCACTGGTTTTGGGATTTTCTGGGCTGTCGTTGATTTCGGTGACCGGCAGTCGCGAGCTGTTGGCCAGATACGCAGCCTGTGTTGAATTCTGCGCGGCAGCCTTGTTGGCGGCCACCGATCCAATGGCCGGGATCATGTGAGTGACTCCGTTGTTGGGCAAGCATCCTATGTAATAGCCGTTGCCGGGATCATCATTGATAAAGATACAGATTACCTGCACACCAATATCGGGTGTGGTAAACCACATGCCGTAGCTTTGTGAGTTTCCGTCCAGGAAAGTGCCGGTTCCGGCAGTGCCACCTTGCGGTGTGGCTCCGTAAAATGGAGTCACGTAACTGACCCATTTCCAGGCCGTTTCATCTTCCTCGTTGGCTCCAAATGCCGTGATATAGACCTGCAAACGACCCATGCGTGTGGGGTCAGTGTTGTTTTTGACTATGCCAATATACGGGCCGCCAGTGCCAGGTGTGCCACCGCGATTCTGATCAAATGTTTTAGGTGTGCCACGACTGCGTTGATAATTTTGTAAACCCATGTGTTTTTCTTTCTGTCAGTTACTTTACATATCAATTGCTATAGTTGTTGGGATTCAATGGATTGTTTGGTGCCAACGGAGTACGATTTCCTGAAAAAGGTCCGCCGGGTTGTCGTGCTTGCAAGAACGGATTGAATGATGTGCCATTTGGACGGACTATACTGGCTGCCATGCCAACCGCGGCCTGATCCTGTTGTTGTGACGGTTTTAATGGAGTAGTGCCCGTGAGAGGTGGTGGCGATGTTGGTTTCGTTTTTGGTGCAACACGTTCTACTGGTGCAGTGCTGTTGGCCTGATCTGGTTTGCTTTCGATCAAGAGCTTGCCTTCCAGTTCTTGTTCAAACTTGCCACGGCTGAAAAAACTTCTACATTCAGATGCATAATAGGTATTGTTGACCTTGGGTCTTCCTTGGGTGTTGTTTAGATCCATCACACCAGTGGCAAAATCGTAATCGGCTGGCTGATTCCAGTTGATGTCAAAATTCACCATCTGGCTGTCGTAATTTATGCTGCCATCGGCATTGAATGGATCAAATGTGAACTGCTGTGCTGTGACCCCGGTAGTGACCGATCCTTGCTGTAGCCAGGCCGGGTCCCCCACTATCCTGATTTTGGCCAAGGCATAATCTGTCTGGCTGTAAAGGAAATCTGCGGCACTGTCGGCTGCTGCATTGGTATAGGTTCCGGTCTGTTGGCCAGTTTTTTCGTTGGTAGTGGGCATGGCTGTTTTGCTGTATTGCTCACGATAATTGATGGCCACAGCACTGTTTATCTGTGTTGCCTGGCTGCCATTCATTATGATGTTGTACGATGCATCGTATTTTTGTTCAAAACTCAGTACCTCGGTATTTTGCCCAGTGAACCAATAGTTGTAGCTCTTGTGACTGCCTCTATATCGGCTGTCAGGAAAATAGTCGCTCACCATCTTGGTTATCGAATACGGAGTGATCACAAAGGTCATGTGATAGGCAAAATCTCGCCGCAGATTGTCAAGTCCCAGACTGATAGCCTGCACACTGACGTTGTACCAGGCTATGATGCCGTTGCTGGTGCTGGGTATGTTTTTTTGCGTGTTGGCATCAATCTGCGCGGTTGCTTGCTGGCTGATGTATTCACTGCTGCGCATGATCTGATCAATGACCTGGATGATTTGTGTGCCGGCCTGTACGTTCCAGTTTTGACTGTTGCTGCTTACTGCATCAGTTGTTGAATCTAGTGCTTGTCTGGCTGTGGCAGCGTTTTTGCCAGCGGTTTTTGATCGATCGGTACTGCCAGCTTTCTTGACCTTGCTGCTGCCCAGTGCGATTGGATTGAATTGGAATTCATAAAAGTCAGCAATTTGATAGATGCCGTCTTTGACCAACTGGTTCTGATAGGTGTTAAGGGCTTCGGCCAGACCGGTAAAGGCATAGTTGGAATTGCCAGTGGGTGCCGACGTGGCTTTGGCTGGCGGTGATGCAGGATCAACTGCGGTTGGTTGCTGTGGCTGTCGTACACCGGGTATCTTGAGATCAGCAGGTGTCTTGGGAGTCTCCAGCACCGGATTGCCCCGCTGTAGATAGGTGTTGGTGGCAGTGATGTAGGCATTCTGTGGTTTGTTGGTGAGATCAGTCATGGCTAGTATATTCCAGGAGTGTCACTATAGGTTAAACTATTACCCGCATTAAATGTTCCAAACTGTGTGATTTGCTGTTCAGCAGCTATAACTGTTGCTATAGTTGTGTTGGCATTGCCTGGTGGAGTTGTTGTTGTAACACGACCATCCTGTTTTGGAACCAGACCAGCCTGCGCCGGTTTACCGATCAAGAGGTCCTTGACCGTGGTTCCGCTTAACTGGAAATTGTATGGCACTGTGCCGCGTGCCTGGGCAAAGGGCAACTGACCCCTGGGCACACATTCCACATGATATTCAATGCCGCGACTGTTGGAACCCGGAGCCATGGCAAAAGTGATGTTGACCAGCTGGAACGGATAGATTTTTTGTACTATGGCCTGTTGACTGCCGTTGGTTCCCATGATGGGTGCCTGCAGATTGCCCTGTGCGTCATAGCCGTAGAATCGTATCACAAGACAATACATGGCCCGTAGATAGTTTGGTGGTTGTATGGATATAGGAGCTTGTCCGGGTCTGTACAGCAGATTCTGTGCAGGATCATAGTCCCCGGTATTGTCGTATCCATACAGTGCAGACACAGCCGAATACAAATTGCTGACCAAGGTCACACCGTTGGGTTCGGTGACCTTGAACTTGATACTGGTAGCAGTGTGAGCCATTTGTGTGCCATTCTGCGGAATCAAGGTGTGTATTTCAAGATCGTCCATGTAATAATCTAATGGAAAAAACTGATTACGAATGGGCAGGCTGTTGTTGGCAGCAGTGGCTCCTGTGGTCTGTACCGGTGCTCCGCCGCTTTGCATCAACAGGCTCCAACCACCCACGTTACGATTTCCGCTCTTGATCAGATCATTGTATTGAGAATCGGTCATAAGATACCAGCTGAGCTGATAGGTGTAGCTGGCAAACTGATCCAGCACATTGGGCTGTGTGGGTATGCGTTGATTGGTATTGGACTGGAAGGCAAAGCGTATGATGTCCTGGGCCGAAGTACCAATACCATCACTGTTAGGGGCACCTTGGCCGGGCTGGCTGGCAGCGCTGGCCCGGAATTCGTTGCCAAGTATGGTATTAGCACCGACTCCACCAGGCAACAGGTTGTTCACTGTGGAAAAAGGCGGAGTGGCCTGACTTTGACTCAAACTCAGGCTCTGGTTGGCCGGCAAGCCCGATGTCAACAGGCGATTGTTGGTCCCCACAAACCGACTGGCCAGACCACCAATGCTGAACCCTTGGGCCGCAAGGCTGTTGTTGGCAACAGTAACCACAGTGTTGGCAATCGTTTCTGCCCCCACAATCGAGGTCACTGGTGAGGTGGGAGCTGGCGGATTTTGACTGATGGCACCTTCGTCGCGAGCATCTGCGGCCTCGACCACAATCTGGGCAGCACTGTCTTGTGGTTGTCCGGCTAGTTCGTCCATGCTAGATCCCCAATACTGCCTGCAAGGTACTGATCTGTGGTAGATAGATAGACGTACCGGCTGCAAAATCCAAAGGCGGTGTTGTCAAGGTATTAGGATTTCGTTGATAAAACACCCACCACAAACGACTGTTGCTGTAAAGGTCAAATGCCAACAGATCGGGCCTGTACTGATAGGTAGCCGTGATAGCCCAGTAACGATCGTCCGACAACACCGGTATGGGCCGGTTGGTCATGGTATCTAGGAAAAATTGGCTGTAGCCCGTGGTAAAATACGGACTGGCAGCATCATAGGTGACGGACATTACCAGAATCCTTTTGTGAGTTGGCTACCATTGGCAAAACTGTCTAGATTGAACACCTGGCTGACCTGTTGACGACTTTGTACCGGCAACAGGGTCAGCACTATTTCCATCTTGGTTGGCACATAGGTAGGGCTGTTGGTCAACGGTTGTGCTACCGGAGGGCGCACGTTCTGTGCCGCCCCTTTGGTCAAGAAAGCTGATGCCAACCGAGCCACTGAGGCCAGGGCCGGATTGACAGTATTGGTCTGGGCACGCAATTGGTTTTGCGGAAGATTTAGATTGTTGCTGCTGCCGGCACGTATGTAATCCACATCAGCTGGCAACGAGTAGTTGAACTGGCTGACCAAGACCGGATGTTGGTTGAATTGAAATTCGCCCAGGCCGTTGAGATAGCATATAGGTGGCGGTGATCCCAGGTGTGAGCTTTGCCCATAAAACATCTTGGTAACCGAACGGAAAAAGTGTATGACAGCCAGGAGATAATTGGCTTCTTGGGTGTTCTGTGCCGTGAATGCAGCGGTGACAGTTATGCTGTCAGTATAACTGTTCTGATAAAAATAACCACGATAGTTTGAATGTGTAAGGTCGTAGCTGTTGTAGTTGGCCTTGTAGCTGGTACTGATTGTGGGCGTGTAAGGAAATATGATGCCATTGGTGGCCCGAAGTGGCGACAGTATGCCCGAGGCAGCATCAGCTGCCGAATACAGATAATCGGCTCCGTTGGCCAGACTCAATCTCACACGCCAGTCAGTGTTGTTCACGCTGCGGTTTGTGTTGTTGATTGCTGGTTGATTCTGTGCGTTTGCAGTGCCGGCTCTGATAGCCGACGGACCTGCATTGAGCTGGTCCCCGCTGTTGCCGGCCGTGAATGCTGTGGAATCAGTATTGCTGGAGGCCTGTGCAGCTGCTACAGCATCTGCACCGACCGGAGTGGCCGACGACACAAAATTACTGACATCAGTGCCGCTGGAGGCCTGTGCAGATGCCACAGCATCTGCAACAACCGGAGCCGGTGTTCCAACAAAACTGCCAACGTCGGTGGTGTTGTTTTGATTGAGACTGGATAGACCGCTAAGTCCATATGTTACTGGTGCAGCCGAACTGTCAATTTGGCTGTCTGGCACTGTGTTTGAGTCGCCCACACTTGTTTGTGGATCAGGCGGATTGCTCACAGGGGGTGGTGATTGGCCTCGAAGTACAGCGGCCTGATCGTTGGCCAGCTGTGCTATCTGACTGCGTATGGCTGCGGCTGCTACACTGTTAGGATCTAGTTTTGCAAGTGCGGATTGTAATGCTTGTATATTTGCAAGGTAGCTGTTGGCCATGATTGTTCCTGTATATGATATTTAGCCAGCTAAATAAACGGACCAGATAATGATAATGGTTGACATTCCTGCAATGTGTTGTAAAATAAATACACTTCAAGGAGAATCGCACGTGGCCACAACCACTTTCAAAACACCAGCAAAAACCAATTATCTCAACAATCGAGATATCTTAAAAGAAATACACCTGAGCAAGAACACCTACTGCACATATCTGGATCCGGCTGCCGATCATCAGTACGACATAATCTTGCCCACGGTATTGAAAATCAACCAAAGAACCGTGGCCGAAGCCAGACGCAATCGTGCTGACCGTATCAAGCGAGAAACTGGACAGGTCATCGATCCAGTCAAAATCGCCAACACTGATCTGGTGTTCAGGATCACCTGTTGGGAACACATACCCATGGCGCCCAAAAAAATACCCAAGGGTGCAACCAAAAAGAAAAAGATCCAAGACATATTCGAACTGGATGCCGTAGAAGAAGATCCCATCGCCGATCTGGTAGATGATGCTGTGCTCAGCCCCAATCATGTGCGGTTGAACTTTCCACCGTTTTATCACTACCGTATAGATGAAAATCGCGAGCCGTACCTGGTGGGCAAGAGCCACTGGCAGGGTGACCTGGTACACGGCGAATTCTGCAAGGATCACGGCAAAATGACCCGCACCTTGGCCAACATGTTCATGAAACTGTGTGAACGCTATGCCACCAGATCAAACTGGAGAGGTTATACCTACAACGAAGAAATGCGCGGCCAGGCCCTGTTGCAACTGAGCCAGATCGGCCTGCAGTTTGACGAAAGCAAGAGCCAGAATCCATTTGCCTACTACACTGCGGCCATCACCAATAGTTTTACCAGAATCCTGAATCTGGAAAAGAAAAATCAAAACATCCGAGACGATATCTTGGAAATGAACGGTCTCAATCCGTCATGGACTCGTCAGAATGCCGGACGCAGAAATCCAGACATGATTGCCGGAGAGGTCGTATTCATCACTGAAGAATAGTATACTAGCAGGATGACAAATCTATTCCGTAAAGCAGCCATCTGTACTGACATACACTGGGGACTAAAAAGCAACAGCCTGATTCACAATCAGGACTGTGAAGCATTTGTTGATTGGTTCATAGACACAGCCCAGGCCCAAGGTTGCGAAACCGGCATGTTTCTAGGCGACTGGCATCATCATCGTGCCAGTATCAATCTACAAACTTTACACTTTAGCCTGCGTAGTTTACAAAAGCTCAGTGCAGCATTTGAACGCTTTTATTTTATTCCGGGCAACCACGATCTCTACTACCGAGACCGGCGAGACATACACGGTGTGGAATGGGCACAGCACTTGCCCAATATCACGGTGGTCAACGACTGGTTCAAATCCGGTGATGTGATCATAGCTCCCTGGTTGGTCGGCGACGATCACAAACGCATACCACGAATGTCGGCACAGTACATGTTTGGGCACTTTGAGCTGCCGCACTTCAAGATGAATGCCATGGTCGAAATGCCCGATCACGGCGAAGTTCGTGTGGACAGCTTTGGTGGCGTTGGGTCGGTGTTCAGTGGACATTTCCATCTTAGACAAAGCAAACGAAATATCAACTACATTGGCAACTGTTTTCCACACAACTTTGCCGATGCTGGCGATGCTGACCGAGGCATGATGATCCTGGAATGGGGCCAACAGCCCGAGTATCGGGCCTGGCCCGATCAACCCCTGTATCGAGTCATGCGGTTGAGCGAGGTAATCGACCACGGTGCCAGCATACTGACTCCCAACATGCATGTGCGTGTGGAGCTGGACATTGACATCAGCTATGAAGAAGCATCGTTTATCAAGAACACATTTGTACAATCACACAATCTCAGAGAGATGGCCCTGATACCCAGCAAAAGAACCACAGTGGATCTAGACCTGGCGCCTGGCGAAGTACGATTTGAAAGCGTGGATCAGATCGTGACTGACCAGCTGACCAATATCGAAAGTGAATTTTACGATCCCAAGTTGTTATTAAAAATATATCAAAATCTATGAAAAAAATTTTAGTATTTGGTGCAGGAGGATTCATTGGCCATCATCTGGTTACCAGATTAAAAAATGACGGACACTGGGTGTGTGGGGTAGATTTAAAGTATCCCGAATTTTCCACAACCGCAGCCGATGATTTTGTATTAGGCGACCTGTCTCTGCTCGAAACATACGATAAAATTCCAGTTGTTGATTTTGACGAATTGTACCAATTGGCTGCAGACATGGGGGGTGCCGAGTACATTTTCACTGGCATCAATGATGCAAAGATAATGCACAACAGTTCGTTGATTAACTTAAACAGTGCCAAATTTTGTATTAGCAAAAAAATTAAAAAAGTTTTCTTTTCAAGTAGTGCTTGCGTATATCCAATGCACAATCAACTTGATCCATGCAATCCAATTTGCACCGAAGACAGTGCATATCCAGCCAATCCAGATAGCGAGTACGGATGGGAAAAGATTTTTAGCGAAAGAATGTATTTGTCTTATGCAAGAAATTATGGATTAAATGTAAGAATAGCTAGATATCATAATATTTACGGCCCAGAAGGAACATTCCAGGGTGGCAAAGAAAAAGCCCCGGCAGCCATATGCAGGAAAGTTCTGACTTCCGATGATGTTATTGAAATTTTTGGAACCGGTAATCAAACCAGGAGTTTTTTATATATAGATGATTGTATTGACGGTACGCTGGCTCTCATGAATAGTGAATACAATAACCCAATAAACATTGGATCAGACGAAATGGTGTCTATTAGCGATCTGGTGGATATAGTGTTATCCATAGGAGAGAAAAAATGTGCCAAACGATATATCACTGGCCCAGTAGGAGTAATGGGCAGATGCAGCGATAATTATCTATGCAAAAAAGAAATTGGGTGGAGTCCGGTGATCAGCCTACGAGATGGACTGATAAAAACATACAACTGGATAACAACACAACTTGTTAAATAATTTTTTTCTTATTAATTTTCCGCAAGGTTCTGCTGGAAAATTTCTTGGCAGTTTGCTCATGGCAAGCCCAAGCGTTGCACACTATGATCAAAATATTGAAAAAAACAAAAATAACAAATTATGTTTGGAATACATAGAAAATCATTTTCAACGAAATTTTAAAAAATGGATAGCAAACGAGCCAAATCATGTAAATGCATGGAATTTGCATTTTTTAAGTAGTAAATACCCTCGTGGGGACAATTTATCTACGAAAGAATTTATAGAACAATGCAACACGCACGGAACAGACCACTTTAAACAAACTATCGCTGAAAATAAATTAATTTTACTACCGTGGCACAAAACAACCTTTCCTGGGTTTTTTGAAAAATCTAAAAAAATTACAATTTTAATTGATACAGACTCATTTGAATGGTTTGACCGAGCACTATGGAACAAACATTATGCGATAGAGGATGACAAAGTTGTATTGTTAATACACGATTGGAGACTTAACCAGTCCATGAAAAAATATTTTCAACTATACAACAATCCTTATTATTCCAATGATCCGATAGATGTATTTTACGATAAACACATTAAAAATAATCCAGACAAACAATTATTTTCCAACACATTCAATGAACGATTAAACAACTTACATGTAAATTTAAGTGATATTTTGTGTTTGAATTCATTGTTGGAAAAAATTAAATTATTAGAAAATACGTTTGATCTATTACCAATAGATCAAGATTTCATCGAGCAGTCACATAATCATTGGTATAATTTACATGCTTGATATATCCACTATCAACATACTAGAAAAATATTTTAAATTTGATCAATTATTTGATTTATTAAGATACGGCCTGGACATGAAAAAATTGCACAATGATTTAAGCAAACTTAAAAAAGATACCTACGAACCCAATTATAGATTTATATTTTTGCACTACGACACCGAATATTTTTTAAACGATACAGGATTAATTACTCTTAATTTACAAAGAATATTACATGATTTAGATATATCAAATTATTTTTGTCTGATACTCACGCAACAAAATATTCAAGATTACCTCAACAAGTTGAGTCAATTCGAAACCACTGATTTGTGCGGTATTGCCAGTATTTCCAATTTTTTACATAAACCATTGCATGATCACGTATCTCCAGATCTTGATTTAAATACCGAATCTATTACAAGTCATTATATTTCGTTAAACGGGGTGTGTCGGTTTCACAGACGTGTGCTCATATCCTTATTAAAAGAAAAAAAATTGCTCGATACAGGATTGGTTAGTTATAACGCCAAAGGAATTAACTAATATGGATTTGTTATACACTGATACATCAACACTTATAAACGACAGATGGTTGTTAAAAGATCAACAACTACAAAAATTGGTTATGTCTATACCCAGTGACTGGTCTTTTAAAAATTTCACCGACACTTTTTCTAAAAATAGATTCGATCATCAGTTGTATCAACGATCTTTTCTACACGTAGTAACAGAAACTGTTTTTAAGTATCCAAGCACATTTGTTAGCGAAAAAACCATAAAACCCATCGCTAATAAAAGACCATTTATCATAATTGGACCACCGGGGTCATTGAAAAATTTACACAGTATAGGATTTAAAACATTTAACAATTTTTGGGATGAAGGGTACGATGATATCGAAGACCCAGAATTAAGATTGATTGCAGCAGTTGACATAATTGAAAAAATTTGTAATTACTCAATACCTGAACTTCAAAATCTTTGCATTAGTATGAAAGATGTGTTAGAATACAATTTTAATTATTATATTAATGATTTTAAAAAAAACGAATTAAAAAAACTAGAACAAGAAATCATTAAAAATTTAAAACCACGATATGTTTAAAATAAAAGACCTCACAGTACGCAATTTCATGAGTGTGGGCAATGCCACACAGGCCATCAATTTTGATCGGTCGGACCTTACTCTTGTGTTGGGCGAAAATCTTGATCTGGGCGGCGATGGATCGCGCAACGGCACAGGCAAGACCACAATCATCAACGCACTCAGCTATGCCTTGTATGGACAGGCACTAAGTAATATTCGCAAGGACAATCTGGTCAACAAGACCAACGGCAAGGGCATGCTGGTCAGTCTGGATTTTAGTGTGGGTGACAAGAATTTTAAAATTGAGCGTGGTCGCAAGCCCAACCTACTGAAATTCTATGTCAACAGCGAACAAAAGATCGCCGCTGACGAAGCGCAGGGCGACAGCCGAGAAACACAAGAAGCCATTGAGTCGGTGCTGGGACTCAGCCACGACATGTTCAAACACATCATGGCCTTGAATACCTATACCGAACCATTCTTGAGTCTCAAGGCCAACGATCAACGCACCATTATCGAGCAGTTGTTGGGCATCACACAACTGAGCGATCGAGCTGATCGTATCAAAGAGTTGAACAAGGGCACACGAGATGCCATACAGCAAGAAGAGTTCAGGATACGAGCTGTGCAAGAGGCCAATCAACGCATCCAAGAACAGATTGAAAATCTCAAACGTAGACAACGACTATGGGCGGAAAAACATTCCACTGATGTACAGGAACTGGAAAAAGCACTCGAGGCGCTACAAAATATACAGATCGAAGACGAAATTGCAGCGCATCAAGCACACCGGGCTTGGGATCAAAAAAGAAAAGACTTCAACGATCTATCCGGTCAGATCAGCCGCACCAAACTGGACCGTGATCGAGAAAACAAAACGATAGACAAACTGTCGAAAGAAATTGCAACGCTGGAGAGTCACGAATGCCATACCTGCGGCCAGCCCTTCCACGACAGCAAGCACCAATCAGTTGTGGCGGCAAAACAGGAGGATCTGGCAACAGCTAGAACAGCAAGCCTGGCACATGCACAGCTCTTGGCAGACCTCGAGCTTGCAGTTGAAACCCTGGGCACGCTGGGGCGACCGCCCAAGATGTTCTATGACAACGAAGCTGACGCGATTCAGCATCGTGCCACAGTGGCCGGTCTCGTACAGCAGATTGATCACAAGCGACAAGAAATCGACCCTTACACTGAACAGATTGAAGAAATGACCCAGGCTGCCTTGCAAGAAGTCTCCTACGACAGCATGAATGAACTCACTCGCTTGCAAGAGCATCAGGAGTTCTTGCTCAAACTGCTGACCAGCAAGGACAGTTTCATACGCAAAAAGATCATAGAACAGAATCTCAGTTACCTGAATGCCAGACTCACACACTATCTGGACAGCATGGGACTGCCGCACACAGTCATATTCCAGAACGACCTCACAGTTTCGATCGAAGAGCTGGGCCGCGAGCTGGACTTTGACAATCTCAGTAGAGGTGAACGCAACCGGCTGATTCTCGGCATGAGCTGGGCCTTCCGTGATGTGTTTGAAAGTTTGTACCAGCCAATCAACCTCCTGTTCATAGATGAAATGATCGACAACGGCCTGGACACAGCTGGTGTGGAAGCGGCCCTGGCCTTGCTCAAGCACATGAGTCGCGAGCGCCACAAGAGCATATGGTTGGTCAGTCACCGAGACGAGCTGGCTGGTCGAGTGGAGAATATACTAAAAGTGGTCAAGGAGAATGGCTACACCAGCTATAACACAGACGTGGAAATAGCGTGAACATAGCAATCACAGGAACATCTAGCGGAGTTGGTAAAGAACTTTGGCAAAGACTAGGATACAAACATAATATTGTTTGTATCACTCGCGATCTATTAGATCTAGGTAATTTATCTGCTATAAATGAATATAATATTCCCAAGGTTGATATACTAATTAATTGTGCAGGAACAGATTGTGGCGGCAAAATTGATTTTGTTAATCATGATCAAAAAAGCATTACAAACATTTTAACAACAAATTTATTAGCACCTGTTTTACTAACAAGAAAGGCTTTGTTAGAAAATCCAGCCTGTAAGATTGTAAATATTACCAGCACAAACAACAACCGCTATTGGCCAAATAACTTAGCATATAGCTTATCCAAAAAAGCATTGGCAGAGTTTGGCAATATGTTGCAAGTCGAATATCCTAATGTTGCTTATTTGGAAATACGGTTAGGGTTAACTAAAACAAACTTTAATCAAAATCGATATGTTGGGCATGAAAGTAGATTTGACGATGTGTATGTTAATCCACACCTGACTGTTGATACTATGGTCGAAAAAATATTAAACGTATTATTTGATCCTACTATAAAATTTATCGAGATATCTCCGTGAAGTATCCTTGGCAATTATATCATTGGCATTTTGAAGTTAGTGGCAAATGCACATTAAAATGCCCCAGGTGTCCCCGTAACGATACCGATCCAGTACCGTGGCTAAACAAAGAACTTGATTTAGATTTTTTTAAAAAAACTTTAACACCTAAGTTATTAAAAACACAAGTTAAACGAATAACCATGTGTGGCGATATCGGTGATCCAATTTATGCCAGTGAGTATTTGGATATTATTGAATATATCAAATTACACAATCCAAAAATTCATGTGTACACAATTACCAATGGTAGCTATCGTAAACTAGAATGGTGGAAAAGATTTGCTCAGATTAGTAATGAATACGATACTATAAATTTTAGTATTGATGGGTATGATGATGCTAGTAACAATTTATATCGTGTTGGTAGCAACTGGGAAAGTATAATGACTGGCATGCGTGTTATGTGCCAAGATAGTCCAGCGTTTGTTTATTGGGCTACTATCGTGTTTGCCTTTAATCAAAATTGCTTAGACCAAATTGAACAGCAAGCCCGTGACATTGGCTGTGATGGTTTGCAATTAACTTACAGCACTAAATTTGGCAGTAAGTACGGAGAAGCCTATGGCGGATCCGAAGATGTCCTGGAGCCAAGATCCGAATTTATTAGTAAAACTCACAGGTACGAAAGATATTTCCGTAACATCAGCGGGCGTGAACAACTCAACCAACCCTACCTTGAACACAATTTACAAAGATATCAAACAATCAAACAAGAGCATAATACCGTTATTACGCCCATGTGCAGTATTGGCAATCGTGGATTATATGTTAGCGCAGACGGTGTATTGCATCCGTGCAGCTGGGTTAGTTTTCCATATGTGTCAATGTCTACAAATCGTAAAACAATACACTTTAAAGATAGCTTTCATCAGGTATATAGAGAGCAGTTAAATTTAAACATTTGCAGTCTAGATGAGGTTTTAAACGATCCTGTGTGGAGTTCATTATTTAATTCCTTTGATAATCCGGAAAAAGCCTGGGTAGAGTGCGAACAAAAATGTAATTGTAATGTAGTAGATAAAGAATATGCAGTAGGGTGGTTAACAAATTAATTAAGTTTGCATACAGGTGATAACTATAAATCCATGGTATGGCTGTATGAAAACACTCAAATTGAAACTTTACCCAACGACTGTGTGGGTTTTGTGTACATGATCACAAATAATGCCACCGGCAGAAAATATATTGGAAAAAAACTAGCAAAATTCAGCAAGACCACGTACAAGGTAGTCAAACTCAAAAACGGCAACAAGAAACGAAAACGCATCCGCAGCAAGATAGACTCAGACTGGCAACAATACTACGGCAGCAACGATCAACTGAACCAAGACCTACTGGCGCTGGGCGCTGACAACTTCACTAGACAGATACTATTTTACTGTAAAAGCAAGGCCGAATGCAGCTATATCGAAGCCCGCGAACAGTTCCGTCATCAAGTACTGGAATCAGACGCTTGGTACAACGGGCAGATAGTGTGCCGCATACACGGCAGTCATATAAAAAACAAACTTTCTACAGGCAACTAAACCGACTGTGTTTGATCGAGGTAGCTCGATCCCCGTTGAGGGCCGACAGTATCGGCTCGGATAGAATGGACCTAGGTTCGCTCGGGTGTCAAAGGCAATTGCTAACTTAAGGCAACAAAGGATTTGAGCTCTGTGAAAAAGACACAACTCATGCCCATAGGACTTGGATTTACGATTGGGTCACTAGGGTTCCGTTGATATGTGAAGCTAGAGTAGGGGGTACCGGTCAACCGCCTCCGTCGTGAAAACGAATCTCTTTATCGTAAATGACAGCTACAACTCGGATAATGTAGGAGTCAGTTCACCGTGAATACGGTGAATTGTGACCGCATAATCTGGATAATGCAAGAGAAGAACACAGTTGCTGAGCACAGCGAAAGCAACAGATTAGCGCAGCTAATCTTCTAATAGATCTTGGGAACCGGATGTATGTTTGTTTCTAACAGCTTGTGCAAATCTTGTGCGTTGGATGGAAATTTCTCCAATTGCCATGTTTTTAAATTTAATCCGTAGCGATAGATCAAACAGTGTTGTATAACAACTTCATGTTCAAAAGTTAAATTGCCTATTTCATAATACCAATTGTTTACAATGGCATCCATGATGTATTCAAAATTATTGACAAACTCCAGCGTATCGAGTTGTATCTGTTGCCACTTATGATATACTGTAACCCAATGGTCCCACCTGGTTTGGTCGATAGCAATATTTAAAAATTTCATTATTTTTTTAATTGTATGTTTGCCGTTATACCACAATGATTCGGCATTGACTTGACAATACCGGGCGCACCGATTGATCATTAAATCGTCCATGGTCCAGATGGAATCAAACGGTCTGGTACATAATGCTGCTCTTTCTCTGCGATCCCATATATCAGTTAGCCCCATTTGCTCCCAGTGTTTGACACTGTCGGCAAAAAATAATTGGTCCACACGGTCTAACGATTTACCAACTGATCCAGCTGACTGGGGTGTAAAGTGCGACATATCCGACGCACGGCATTGTGTTGCGTATAGTACATGGTGTTTGCTGACAGACACATAAACAACTTTTACACCGGCATTGATAAAAGAATTGATCATTTTTGCATAATCGTCCTGCTGATATTGGAATATTTTTTTTTGTTTTGTGTCATCAAGCTGGTCAACGATATTCAATTCTTTGCCAGCAACAGTTGACGGTACTATTCCTGGGTAAAACGACAACAATTCAGTGCTGGACACTGCGGTCAACTGGTTAAAACATTCCCACGCAAGATCATGTCCGTCTGGGTGATTTTTTTTGTGCCCGTGGGCGTTCATATCTAAAATAGGATCTGCTGACAGTGGAATCCAATCCGAGTGTTTGGTGGAATAAAATTTATTTTTACCTGACAGAAAATGTATGCTCCAGTCCAAAAAAGTACAACCAAGACTTGCTGCACTGGTTACACAGACAATGTTGTTCATAGATTTGTTTTTTTAAAAGAAAGGCAGTCCTGACTTTTTGGTAGTTTCCAAATTGTCCTTGATCAGCTGATTGATCAACACTCGTTCGCTGGCACTGAGTTGCAGGGCATGTTCGTAGCTGAGCCCGCCACGCATGTACCAACTGAGCTGGAAAGCCTCTTGTCTGATCTTGTTGCACTCTTTTTCCATATCGTCTACCATGAGCCCGATCTGTTCAGAGTCCGAGATCAGGAGGCGCGATCGAAAAAACTCGACATGTCCAGAGTCAGTTGCTGTTGATACACATGATTGCACTCGTCGCAGGTCAATTGCATGGGCTGCATTTCTGACTGCGATTTTAGGTCAATCGCATGATCGCGTATCTGCGCAAACAGTCGACGATCACAGTTTTTGAGCATTTCTTCAATGTATTCAGGTTCGTGTACCATGGCTGTGGGGGTCTTGACTGCGGCTATGCTCTGGGCCAAGGCATGCACTGTGACTTCGGTTATCTTTTTCAAGGCATCGCTGACTGCTGTGATTTTGGCTTCGTTGATCTGCTCGGAATCTGACAGATCTGGCATCATCTGTATCAGCTTTTGATTTTCGTACTGCATGCGATTGTTGTCGCTGAGATTCTTGTAGCTCATGGGACGGAAAAATATCTCCATGTCGCCTGACTGCACGCTGCTGTCGTAGTCGCCGGCTGTGAGGCTTTCCAGCACAGATCTAAGATCTATTGCACGGTCTGACTGGGCCCGGCAACTGGGGCAGGTGCTGCCAAATTCCATTTCGTGCCCGTAGCTGGCCATGCGTATGGCAGCCAAGATAGCATCCATGTCCGTGGCCGGAATGGCCCAGGCATCCGTAATGTCGGGCATGCAACTCTTGATCACGTTCACTGTGGATTGTCCGTTGAACAGGCTGTCTGGAGTACGATAGGTTATTTCGTCTATGGCAGTCATGGGATATACTGGATATTCGCCGGTGACACTGGGATTCAGGGCACCGGGTGGATAAAATCGTCCGTTGCTGGGCAAGCGTATGTACACTGCTGGTTGGCGGAAATACTGTTTTAGTGGGTTAGTTTGGCTCATGATTTTCCTCGATAAATATAATTATGGCCGATCTATACACCGCTGAAGAAATCAAAGAAATATTTGACACCTACAATCGAGCTATCGAAACAGGCACACCGATCACGGCCGAACTGTCAAGGCAGATGAAAGATGCCACAATTGGTGTCAAAAACTACACAGCCCAGCTCAACAAGAGTTTTTCAGACCTAGGATCGTCGGCACTCAAATACGCAGAAAATCTCAAAGACGGTGCGCAAGGTGCCGCAGTGTTCAACGACGGCATTGGAGCAACAGCCAAGGTCATGAGCGACCTGCTCGCTCGGATACCGTTTGTGGGCCGGGCTTTGGGTCTGGCCGCTACGGCTGCAGCCAGATATGCTCAGGAAGCCAACAAGCAATCGGATGCTCTGTTCAAGAGCTATCAGGATCTGACCAGATTTGGTCAAGGCACTGCCAATGGCATGAGCGATGTGTTTGATACCATGCAGAAATTCAGCTACGGTATCGGCGAGCTGGATCAGATGACTGCATTGTTGCAGGCCAATGCCAAGAGTCTGGCTCTGTTTGGTGGCACAGTGGCACAAGGCACCGCGGCCATGGCCAAAACAGCCGAGGATTTTAAAAATACCGGTCTGCAAGACACGTTCCAAAAGATGGGCCTCAGTGTCGACAATCAAAATCGTGCCATTGCAGGATACTACAAACAGATAACCATTATGGGTCAGTCCCAGGGCAAAACACAGGACCAGCTCACACAGGGTGCTGTGGCCTATATCAAAGAGATGGAAGGCCTCACCAGATTGACTGGCCAACAGCGTGATGAATTGGAACATCAACGTGAAGCAGCCATGCAGGTAGATCAGTTTGCAGTCACAATGGAAAAGTTGGGCGATCAAGGCACAGAATTGAAAAAAGCCTTCAATATGTTGTATAGCATAGATCCCAAGATGGCCCAGGCTTTCGCCGAAAGTGCTAGTGGATACTTGACCGGTTCGGCCGAACAAAACCAGCTGCTCCAGCTGTCGGGTGGACGATTGTTGAGCTTGATGGACCAACTCAAGAACAAGACTATAAATGCCGGACAGTTTGTGGATGAACTCAAGCCCGCAGGTCTTGCCCTTAAAAACTTCCAAGCTCAAGCTGGCCTGGGCAACCTGTCTAATTTTGCAGGCCCTTATAATAACATAATCAAGCTAAACAGCAAAAACTGGACTGAATCAGCTGCTGCAGCTGAAAAATCAACCGAAGTCACTGACATGACCACAGATGCGGCTGTGTCTCTTAGGGAAAAACAACTCAAGACCAGAGATGCACTGCAAAGCATGATCAACGACGGCGTAGGACCGGCCACCAAGGCCATGTCCAAATTGGCCGGAATCACAGACCAAGCCGCCGAAGGTAGCAAAGGGTTTTGGGACAAAGTGGGTGACTTTTTCAGCGGTACCAAGTCTGTGGGCGGCAGCAAGGAAGCCAAAGAAAATGCTGAAAAATATCTAGGACGTGAAATCAGCAACGAAGAATTTGATGCCTTGCTCAGAGCTACCCATGCTGAAGCATCGGCTGGCAAAGGCAACCAGCAAGAACAGGCCATGATCATGGCCACCATACTGAATCGTGCCAGGACCAACAAGGGTGGTATATTGGGTGCGCTGAATGAGCCCGGCCAGTTCCAAGCTGTGACCGGAACCAAGACCAACGATCACCCTAGCAAGCAGTATGTGGACGGTGCTCAAGGTGACCGGTTGAGTCGCTTGGAAGGCGCCACGGCATTGCTAAGTGAGGTCAGCAAAAATCAAACAAGATTTACTGCGGCAGACCCCAAGGCATACGGCCCTGGGACCAACATAGGCTATCGGAACGACTTGCAAGCAAAAGGTGGTACAACAGTGGGCGGCACTGTGTTTAACACTCAATTTGGACAACCGGGAACGACTGCTCCTGCCACTGCACCTGCCACT
>Ga0164297_10000547_pt1 | contig 46200 bp, 47 predicted proteins | sample GEODES058metaG_FD_113539 | JGI IMG/M metagenome (GOLD analysis project Ga0164297, IMG submission 113539) | Dystrophic lake water microbial communities from Trout Bog Lake, Wisconsin, USA - GEODES058 metaG | ecosystem: Environmental > Aquatic > Freshwater > Lake | place: USA: Trout Bog Lake... | reverse complement strand
AAGGACCCTTCGATCTCTTATTATTTTTTATAGAAAGAGATGAATTAGATATTTATAATATTCCCATCACCAAGATCATCAAAGATTTTTTAGATTTCATTCATACACAGGAAAAATTAAACATTGAATTAAGCAGTGAGTTTATTTTGTTTGTGTCAACATTAATGCGCATTAAAGCAAAATTATTATTGCCAAGAAAAGAATTGGATGCACAGGGAAATGAGATCGACCCGCGAAATGAATTGGTAAATAAAATTCTGGAATACAAAAAATTCAAAGAAGCTTCTTTGCAAATGGCTGAAATGGAAGCCATGCGAATGTTGATGGTTAAGCGTGGTAATTTGCACAGAGAATTATCTGCCATTGGAGAAGAAAGCGGCGAAGGAACAGAGATACAAAGTATCACCATGTTTAAATTGATGAAAGCCTTTGAACGGGTGATGCAAAGAGTACAGGAACGCCAGAACAAGCCTGTACATACGGTTGTACGCTATAATTATACCATGGAGGGCAGCAGAGATTATATGACCAATTTTGTGCAACGGGAAAAAAATGTTTCGTTCGAGAAAATATTTGAAGTGTGTGAAGGCAGGATACATGCACTATTCTTGTTTCTTTCTTTATTAGAATTGGTACAACAGAAATACATGAAACTCATTATGGGTGAAGGAAGAAATAATTTTATTGTAGAATGGAATGAGAACAGAGAAGAAGATTTGAAATTAGCCGGCGCCGAAGTAGAAAGAGCAACAGAAGAAAATATTATTGATCCGGAATTGAATTGATTAACCTATGAAACAAAAAAAGCTCCTGAAAATTCAGGAGCTTTTTTAATTAATTATTTAAACTCATTCGGCAGTAATTGCCTTCACACTAACTTTATCTTTCAATAAAACCCTTACAGCATCTGCAATTGCTTTCGCATCGTATTCGCTTTCTCTATATAATTCTTTTAAAGAACCATGTTCTACTAATTGATCAGGGATCCCTAATATTTTTACTTCGGCTTTATAATTATGTTTTGCCATAAATTCAATAATGGCAGAACCAAATCCACCAATAACAGTTCCGTCTTCAACTGTTACTATTTTAGTATACTTACTAAATACTTCATGTAATAAATCTTCATCAATCGGTTTTACAAAACGAAGATCATAATGAGCAGGATCAATTCCTTCTGTCCTTAATTCACGAATTGCGGTTGTTGCAAAATTGCCGGGATGTCCAAAAGAAAGAATAGCAATTTCTCTTCCCTCTTTTATTTTTCTTCCTTTACCAATTTGTATCTCTTCGAATGGTGTTTTCCATTCGGGCATTACACCTTCACCACGCGGATAACGAATAACAAAAGGATATTTAACAGAATTAAGTTGCGCTGTGTACATTAAATTTCTTAATTCCTTTTCATTCATCGGTGCGCTGATAATCATATTCGGAATACAACGGAAATAAGCAATATCATAACATCCATGATGTGTAGGCCCGTCTTCTCCCACCAAACCAGCTCTGTCTAAACAAAATACCACCGGCAATTTTTGTATCGCTACATCATGTACTACCTGATCATACGCTCTTTGCATGAAAGATGAGTAAATATTGCAGAAGACTTTCATGCCTTGTGTTGCCAATCCTGCGCTTAATGTAACGGCATGTTGTTCGCAAATGCCTACATCAAATGCACGATGCGGCATTTTTTCCATCATAAATTTTAATGATGAACCGCTTGGCATAGCAGGTGTTACACCTAAAATTTTATCATTCCGTTCTGCTAATTCTATAATTGTATGACCGAAAACATCCTGATATTTTGGTGGTTGCGGCGCATCAAATTGTTTCTTGAAAATTTCTCCTGTTACCTTATCAAATAAGCCCGGTGCATGCCATTTAGTTTGATCTTTCTCTGCTAATTCGTAACCTTTTCCTTTTGTAGTAATGATGTGCAATAATTTAGGTCCGGGAATATTTTTCAGATCTTGCAGCGTATCTACCAACTTGGTAATATTATGTCCGTCAATCGGTCCAAAATATCTAAACTTTAATGATTCAAATAAATTACTGCTTTTGCTAACCATTCCTTTTAAACTTGCTTCCAGCTTACTTGCCATGTCTCTGCTGAATTTTTTACCGGCAGGAAGCTTACCCATCAAATTCCAAACCTCATCTCTTACTTTATTATATGTTGGCGAAGTGGTAATATCTGTTAAGTATTCTTTCAACGCACCAACATTCGGATCAATGCCAATACCATTATCATTTAAAATCACCAACAAATCACTATCCGCAACACCGGCATGATTCATCGCTTCAAATGCCATACCCGCCGTCATACTTCCATCACCAATCACTGCAACGCTTTTTCTATTTTCCCCTTTATATTTCGCAGCCATAGCCATCCCTAATGCTGCGGATATGGATGTAGATGAATGGCCTACGCCGAAAGTGTCATACTCGCTTTCGCTTCGTTTAGGAAAGCCACTGATGCCCTTATATTTTCTATTGGTAATAAAATTATCTCTACGGCCGGTTAATATTTTATGCCCGTATGCCTGATGGCCTACATCCCAAACCAATTGATCATAAGGTGTTTCATAAATATAATGCAATGCCACTGTTAATTCCACCACACCTAAGCTTGCAGCAAAATGTCCGCCATGCACACTCACCACATCAATAATATAATGACGTAATTCATCACATACCTGATGCAATTGTGTTCTGCTTAATTTTTTTAGATCGGCAGGACTATTAATATTTTTAAGTAATGACCCGGGAACTATTTCCATTTGCACTAAATTAGTTGTAAATGTACGTATTTGAATACAAGTTAGGTTCTCTTATCAGCTTAAACATCCGATTAAACAGATAGTTCAGCGATTATGGCATTAATTTATACCAAACAGCCGTCATTTTTACCATTAATCACAAATCAAAGCCGCTAAAATCGAGCATAGGTTTACTTTTGTAAAAGCATGAAGAAAAAAATATCAGCATATTGGGCTTGCCAATTGGGTGGATGGTTGTTGTATGGAATGACGATGTTATTCTTTGCTTTTGTTTTCGGGCAAAAATTAGAAAATTATCAGTATGCCAGATTAGTGGTTGAACTTTTTGTCGGCATCTTCATAACACATTTATTAAGATATTTCTTAACGAAAACGCATCTAAAACCACCATTACAAAAAACACAATGGCTTAAATTAATTCTAACCGTTGTTAGTATCACACTTTTGTTTCCTTTGATCTTTAGTACTGCGATCGAAATCACTCATTTGTATGATCCTCAAAAAAAGTTCTCGTTCCTTCAAAGATTCGTTCTCAGCTTATTATACGATACACCTATTATTTTAACCTGGACAGCCCTATATTTTGTATGGCATTATGTTGAAGCAGGAAGAAAATCGGAAGTTGATAAAGTAAGATTGGAAAGTTTGGTAAAAGAATTAGAATTAAAAACGATTAAATCGCATATTAATCCGCATTTTATTTTTAATGCATTGAACAGTATTCGTGCATTGGTGGATGAAAATCCGCAACGTGCAAGAACAGCGATCACAGAATTAAGCAATATTTTGCGCAGCAGCATGCAATCGGAAAAAGTGGAGATGGCACCTTTTGAAAGAGAATTGAATATTGTAAAAGATTATCTGGCATTGGAACAAATTCGTTTTGAAGACCGATTAAAAGTGGAATACGAAATAGATGATGATACATTAGACCAACCTGTACCACCAATGATGTTGCAAACTTTGGTAGAGAATGCTATTAAACATGGTATCAGCAAACATGTGCATGGCGGCATCATTAAGATTATTTCTGAATTTAATGATAACCATCATGAACTAATCGTTCGTAATTCGGGAAAATTAAACGGCCATCATAATGAAGAAGGTTTTGGTATCATCAGTACCCAAAATAGATTGAATTTATTGTATGGTGTTAAGGCAAACTTTGCATTAAAAGATATTAACGGAGATATGGTTGAAGCAAAAGTGATCATTCCCGTTAAAGCAATTAACTAAATTAATGTTGAATAAAATATTTAGCTATGGCTATTAAATCCATCATTATTGATGATGAACGTTTGGCAAGAAATGAATTAAAAAAACTCTTGCAATCACACAACGAAATTGAAGTAATTGAAGAGGCTGCCAATGTTGATGAAGGTATTGAAAAGATTGAACTCTTCAATCCTGAATTAATTTTTTTAGATATTCAAATGCCCGGCAAAACAGGCTTTGATTTATTGGCAGAAGTAGAAAAAGCACCTAAAGTAATTTTTACTACTGCATATGATGAATATGCCATTAAAGCATTTGAAGTAAATGCATTGGACTATTTACTGAAGCCAATAGAACCAAAACGTTTGGCTGATGCCATTCACAAACTGCAGGATGAATTGATGAAAGAAAAATTGGGCATGAATGGCATATTCAGTCGCGGGCCGCTAACAGAACAAGATCAGGTTTTTGTGAAAGACGGCGAACGTTGTTGGTTTGTAAAATTAGGCGAGATAAGATTGTTTGAAAGTGTGGGCAATTATGCAAAAGTATATTTCAGTACCAACAAACCACTCATCTTAAAATCATTGAATGCATTAGAAGAACGTTTGGATGAAAGAATGTTTTTCCGTGCTAACAGAAAACACATTATTAATTTGAGGTGGATAGAAAAAATAGAACCTTATTTTAATGGTGGCTTATTGGTTGATTTAAAAGGTGGAGAGAAAATTGAAGTAAGCAGAAGACAAACTGTAAAGTTTAAAGAAATGATGAGTTTATAAAACAGTACTTTTAATGCCACACAATGAAGTGTGGCATTTTTATTTTCAAAAATATAGATATGAAAAAAATTATTGCACTTGTATTTCTTGCTACAACATTCAATTGTTTGTATGCACAGGATATTAATTCCATTATTAATGCTAAAGAAGTAGAACGTATTGAAAAAACGTTATCATCTGATGAAATGCGCGGCAGAAGAACATTTACTGCCGATATTGAAAAAGCCTCTGCATTCATTGAAAGTGAATTTCAAAAAACGGGGTTACAGAAATTGCCGGGTACAAAAGGGTACAGACAAGAATTCAATATGATCGAATCAACGAATGCATCAGCCAATATTTTAATCGATGGAAAAAAGATCGCCGATTCATTAATTGTTGTTTCCTCTTTTCAGCCAACTGTTTCATTATCAGAAAAAAATACTGAAGTAGTAAACATCAATGCAGGTGACGATTTCAGAAAAAAATATACTGAGTATAACAGCAGTAAAAAAAATTTATTGGTATTGGTAGATGCTTCATTTAATTCAACTATCAGTCGTTTAAAAAGAAGGTCGCCAGCCAAATTTGAACAACCTGATAATAGTGTTGTATTTGTATTCGGCATCAATAAAGCATCTTCTTTTTCAATTGAGTTAATAAATAACATCAACAAAAAACCATTGAATAATATAGTGGGTATGTTGAAAGGAAAATCTAAACCGGATGAGTATGTGATTTTTTCGGGACATTATGATCATCTGGGAATTGGCAAACCAACCAATAATGATTCGATATTTAACGGAGCCAATGATGATGCAGCCGGAACAACTGCAGTAATGATGTTAGCAAAATATTTTAAAGCATTACACAACAATGAAAGAACCATAATTTTTGTTGCATTCACTGCAGAGGAAGTGGGCGGATTCGGGTCTCAATATTTTTCTAAACAATTCAATCCTGAGCAAGTAATAGCCATGTTTAATATTGAAATGATTGGCACAGAAAGCAAATGGGGCGTAAATTCTGCTTATATCACCGGTTATGAAAAAACGGATATGGGTAAAATTTTACAAAGTAATTTGCAGGGTACTGATTTTACTTTTTATCCGGATCCATACACTACTCAAAATTTATTTTATCGTTCCGACAATGCAACATTGGCAAGATTAGGTGTGCCGGCACATACCATCTCTACCTCTAAAATGGATAGCGAACCTAATTATCATAAAGTGAGTGATGAAATCGGAACATTGAATATGAATAATATGGCAGAGATCATCAAAGCCATTGCATTAAGTTCTAAAGGAATTGTGAGTGGAAAAGAAACACCAACCAGAGTAGATACTAAAATTTTGAATTAAACTTTTACAGGGACACTATGTACTGCATCGCTTATTTCTTTTATAAGCGATGCATCTTTTTCTATTGCATTACCTACAACAATCATATCGGCGCCTGCTTTGCAATTTAAATATGCTTTCTCAGCATTGGTAATACCACCTCCAATGATTAACGGTACTTCAATATGCTTGGCAACTTTTTCAATCATACTTTCAGTAATAGGTCTTTTCGCACCACTACCCGCATCCATATAAATTAATTGCATACCCAACATTTCACCGGCCATAGCAGTACACATGGCAATCTCACTTTTATCAGCCGGTATTGGTGTTGCATTAGATATATAAGAAACAGTTGTAGGAGCGCCGCCATCAATTACCATATAACCTGTTGGCATAATCTCTAAACCACTTTGTTTTACAAATGGGGCACTAACAACATGTTGACCAATTAATAATTCGGGGTTTCGGCCGGATATTAATGAAAGATAGAGTAACGCATCTGCATATCGGCTTACTTGCGATGGGGCACCGGGAAACAAAATAACAGGAATATCGCTTGATGTTTTAATTTGACGGATACAATCATCTAAATGATTAGAGATAACCAAACTACCTCCTACAAAAAAATAATCCACTTTTGCTTCAGCTGCCAATCCAACCAATTGCTCAATACCTGCATTGTCAACCTTATCGGGGTCAATCAAAACAGTGAAAGATTTTTTTCCGGCTTTCTTTCTATCTACTAATTGCTGGTGTATCCTGTGCTTCATGCCTTTCGTTAAAGTATTACTGCAAAAATGCAAAAAACTTTGTTCATAAGTACGTTTCTTTAAAAATAACAGATTTAAAGATAAGATTATTCAAATTAATGCTGCTCTGATCTATAATAAATGAGCATACTTGAATTTAAATGATTATTAGAAAGCATAAAATAAGTTTTTGTTATCAGGGGTTTCACAAAAATGATGTTTTAACAAAATGAATTTAAAGTTCAATATCACAATATCTAAATTTGAAATTAGCATAATCCCTGCTGTGTTCCTTACTGAAACAATTTACAACCCACCTTATTACAGGTGCTTAAAAAAAGCAATTAAGCTACAACTTAGTAATGGTGTGCCTTTCAAAATATTAATACAATTAAAATATATGGAAGAAGGTATTTAATTAAAGACAATTTGTATAACCTTTTATATAATACAGAATTTAAGTGATTCCACAGACAAAAAAATTAAAATTTCTTTTCTACAAGTGTGGACATTTCAGCAAACGCAATGCTGTGTTGCAGTGTGGGGAAATTAACATAGATTTTCCACAATCTGTGGATTTAAAGCACCTTGAATTTTAACTATCAAAAGATATTTTCGTCAACCGCTTATAAAATAATCGGGAATTTTAAAACAACCCATTCAACATAAATCAATCACGGAGTCATGGCTAACCCAAAAACTAACAAAGGCTTGCAGTTCTCGCGCCGCTTTACAAAAGAAGCAACAAATGTTTTCGATTTATTCGAATACGATTACAGAACAAGTGTTATTAAAAATCCTACCGGTGAAATTGTTTTTGAAATGAATAATGTAGAAGTTCCAAAACAATGGAGCCAAATTGCTACAGATATTCTTGCACAAAAATATTTTCGTAAAGCGGGTGTTCCGCAACCCGATGGAAGCTTGGGAAGAGAGACTTCTGTAAAACAAGTTGCACACCGTATGGCAAATTGTTGGAGAGTTTGGGGTGAACGTTATGGTTATTTTGCTTCTGAGAAAGATGCACAAATTTTTTATGATGAATTGGCTTATAGTATTTTAAACCAATCCTGTGTTCCCAATTCTCCGCAATGGTTTAATACAGGATTGCATGAAAGCTATGGTATTACCGGAAAGCCGCAGGGGCATTATTATGTTGATCCGATTGATGGCGAATTAAAAAAGTCAAAGAATGCATACGAGCGTCCGCAACCGCATGCCTGTTTTATATTAAGCGTTAGTGATGATTTGGTGAATGATGGGGGTATCATGGATCTCTGGGTTCGTGAAGCAAGAATTTTTAAATATGGCTCAGGAGTTGGAACTAACTTTTCTCAAATACGCGGAGCGAATGAAAAATTGAGTGGTGGTGGTAGTTCCAGCGGATTAATGAGTTTCTTAAAAATTGGTGACAGAGCTGCAGGTGCTATTAAAAGTGGTGGTACTACACGTCGTGCCGCTAAAATGGTTTGCTTAGATTTAGATCACCCTGAAATAATGGATTTTATTAATTGGAAAGTGCAGGAAGAAAAGAAAGTGGGTGCATTAATTAATGCAGGATATGATTCACATTATGAAGGTGAGGCTTATTTAACCGTTAGCGGACAAAATTCAAATAACTCTGTTCGTATTCCCAATTCATTCTTTGAAAAATTAGAGAACAATGAAGACTGGGAATTAAAAGCAAGAACTGATGGAAGAGTAATGAAAAAAATTCCTGCACGTGAAGTTTGGAAACAAATTTCTTATGCTGCATGGCGTTGTGCTGATCCCGGAACACAATATGATACAACTATTAATGAATGGCATACTTGCCCGAAAGGTGGTCGAATCAATGCATCTAATCCATGCAGTGAATACATGTTCTTAGATAATACTGCATGTAATTTGGCATCTATCAACTTGCGTAAGTTCTTTAATGAAGAAACCAATTTATTAGATGTTGAGGGATTGGAATATATCAGTCGCTTATGGACTACTGTTTTAGAGATCAGTGTTTTGATGGCACAATTCCCTTCAAAAGAAGTAGCACAATTAAGTTATGATTACAGAACATTAGGTTTAGGTTTTGCCAATTTGGGAACTATTTTAATGTTAAGCGGCATTCCTTATGACAGCGAAGAAGCACGTGGCATTGCCGGTGCTGTAAGTGCTATCATGACCGGTATTGCTTATAAAACTTCAGCAGAAATGGCTTCATATTTAGGTGCATTTCCAAAGTATGAAGAAAACAAAGAAGATATGCTGCGCGTAATGCGCAACCATCGTGCAGCTGCCTATGATGCAGATGAAGCGTATGTTGGATTGAGTGTTAAGCCGGTTGGTATTAATGCAAAATATTGTCCTGATTATTTATTAAAATCTGCCACCAAAGCCTGGGATGATGCAGTGAGGTTGGGAGAAAAATACGGTTACAGAAATGCACAAACAACCGTTATTGCCCCAACAGGAACCATTGGTCTGGTAATGGATTGCGATACAACAGGTGTGGAACCGGATTTTGCTTTAGTGAAATTTAAAAAACTAAGTGGTGGCGGTTATTTTAAGATCATCAATCAAGCAGTTCCGAATGCATTGAAAAGTTTAGGTTATACAAAAAACGAAATTGATGCAATAGAAAAATATGCAGTGGGTGCAGCAAGTTTTGAAAATGCGCCTTTTATTAACAACAAAACTTTAAGTGAAAAAGGATTTACTGATGATGAAATTGCAAAATTAAATGGTGCTGCTAAAGCTGCATTTGAAATTGGTTTCATCTTCAATCGCTATTCTTTAGGTGATGCCTGTTTACAACGCTTAGGATTTACAGAAGCACAATACAGCGACTGGAGTTTTAATATGCTGGAAGCATTAGGATTTACTGATGATGAAATTGAAGCAGCCAATGATTATATCTGCGGTACCATGACCGTTGAAGGTGCTCCGCATTTAAAAGAAGAACATTTACCTGTTTTTGATTGCGCTAACAAATGCGGAAAAAAAGGAGAACGTTTTATTCATGCACACGGGCATATTAAAATGATGGCTGCCTGCCAACCTTTCTTAAGCGGCGCCATTTCTAAAACCATTAATCTTCCCAACGAAGCCAATGTAGAAGAGATCGAAGAAAGTTATATGCTAAGCTGGCAATTAGGTTTAAAAGCCTGCGCATTGTACCGTGATGGTTCTAAATTATCTCAACCTTTAAGTAATAAATCTGATAAAAAGAAAAAGTCAACAGAAGAATCCAAAGAAGCTGAAAGTGAAACACCCAACGCAGAAAGTATTTTATCAAGCGAATCAAATATTGTTGACTTAAGCAAATTATCTGTTGATGAGTTATTGGAAGAAGTTACCAAGAGAATGACTTCTTCAACAGATACCACATTAAAGCGTGCTTTATCCAGAATCGTTGAAAGAAAATCTTTACCCGCAAAACGTAAAGGCTTTACACAAAAAGCAAAAATTAACGGACAAGTTTTATTTTTAAGAACCGGTGAATACACAGATGGTACTTTAGGAGAAATATTTATTGATCTGGCAAAAGAAGGTTCTACTGTCAGAAGTTTAATGAACTGTTTTGCCATTGCAATTTCAGTCGGGTTACAATATGGTGTACCATTAGAAGAGTTTGTAGAAAAATTTGTGTTCACCAGATTTGAACCGGCAGGAATGGTAGACCATCCAAATATTAAAACAACCACTTCATTGGTAGATTTTATTTTCCGTGCATTGGCGTATGAATATTTAGGAAGAACAGACTTAGTGCATGTATTAGACAAACCTGAAGTTGGTAATACGGGTGCTGATGATGAAGTAAGTTATTTAGGAACTAGTACTCCAGAATTGAGCAGCATACGTGTTACAGCGCCAAGTGCTAATACAACACCTGCAGTACAACCACAAAAATTACAACGTGCAGCAACCAATATTAAAGCAGATGCCGGATTAGATATGGTAAATGCAGCTGCAAAAAATATGCAGAGCGATGCGCCTGCCTGTAATACTTGCGGACACATTACCATTCGCAGTGGTACCTGTTACAAATGTTTGAACTGCGGTAACAGTATGGGTTGCAGTTAACAAATATTGGATAATATCATAGCGTATATTTAGCACACCGCTCCGATTCTTCGGGGCGGTTTTTATTTAATATAATAAAAAATAGAGCCTCAATTTTTGAAACTCTATTTTCTCACAAACAAAAACAATATGAAAACTTATGAAACTATATAAAACCAAAACTATTTAATAGTGCATTGCGCTAAATCAACTTCATCCAATAAATCATTATAGCTAACCACTAATCCCTGTAATTTTAATTTAGTACCTGCTTTTAAATCTTTTAATTTACCTACTTCAGTAGAATCAATATTGCAGGCAATATTATTTAATGAAACGGTTACACCTGAAATAGCAGTTACATCTCCTTCCAATAACACCGCCTGATTAATATATTTTTTTGTGGCTTCGGTTGCATTGTCTTTAAATTCTTTTGAAAAGGCATCTGCAGTTAATTCAAACTTAGGTTTTTCTTTAGACGGATCACGATGTTTCATGGATGATGTCATCCACATACCAAAATCAACAACTGTTTGCAAAGCTTTTTGCGGAAAGATAGCACCCAAAATGCCAACAATAACTATGATGGCAAGAATGGAATAAATGATTTTCTTTTTCATAAATAATAAAATGATGTTAAGGAGCCGAATATTTTTCGGTGTAAAGGTGATAGTAAGATGTTTTAAAAAACATGACAACGGACAGTTTCTATGGTGATATGAATCACATAAAAATCTAACATCTCTCATATTTGAAGGAATGGAGACAAAATAGCTTTGTACCCGCAACAATAAGTTATACAAACAGCAAATGCATAACCATTAATTGTTCGAGCGCAAAAAAATTCAATCAAATAAAAATTAAGTGTATGAAAAGAAAGGACTATTATCAAAAAGGCATTATCGGCCTATTTTGTTTGCTATTCATGTCACTGTTATTGGTGCAGTGCACAAAAGTAGGCACCAATGCAGCAGGTATATCCCGTGCATTAGTAAATACACCCGATTCAACCATATTCTCTCCGTTTCATGATACCACTGTTATTTCAACTGCGGATGTAACACCAACTGTTAATGATTTAATTATTACCAAAAGTGTAATGAGCATTATCAGAAACAACTGCGTTGCTACCGGTTGCCATGGCGGATCAGGCGTTCAACCTTATTTAAATACTTATGCAAGTGTAAAATCAATGGTAGTGCCGGGTAATCCTCAGGCAAGTCAATTATTTCAATTAATTACCACCAGCGATTTAAATAAAGCCATGCCACCTGTTAATTATGGTGTTGATTTAAGCATTACAGAAAAATCAATTATTTATAACTGGATATTGAATGGTGCGAATGAATATCCAAGCTTAACAGATTTCAGGCCCGCAGCTGTTGCTACTATAAACAGTGGTTGTTCTTCCGGTAACTGTCATAACGAAGCTACTGCCGGTGGCGGTTGGGGTAAAAGCGGATATTTAGGAGCATTAACAACCGCCGATACTGCAACATTTGTTTATACCAATCCTACAACACTTGCCATTACTAATTACACACAGTTAAAAGATCCTAAGCTTACAACTGTATGGCAAGCATATAAAGACAGTGCAAGAAAATTTTATGCTGATACGTTGAACAATGCATCTTACAGAGTTTGGAAAACATTAAGTACAAGGGAACCCTTTAATACTTACGATGATTTGTTATTGGATATCCTTTATCCAAAATCAGTACGCAGTTCATCAGCAGCTTATTCAGTGGGTGGTGTTAAGGTAAACTGCAAAGGAGATCCATTACTTTCTACCAGTACATTGATTTCACGAATTGATTCAACTATTTTAATGCAAACACAACATACTGCTTCAGGTGTTCCAACATGGGCAACTACTGCAGATGGTGGTATGGCATACAAAGATGGCGGGTTAGATCCTTGGGAAGTAGCACTGATTAAAGCATGGTATTTCGCAGATCCAAATATTCCCAACACCTGGAAGTATGGAGCATCAGGAACAGGAATTTTCAAACATAAATTATCAGGCAATCTTATTCACCAATAATTAATTACATCAATAAATAAAATTTTATGAATAAACTAATTATATACCTGGGAGTAATAGGCGGTATCATCCTATTCTCTTCATGTTACAACAACAAAAAAGATGTAACTACTCCTATTGCCACATCTATCACAAGTGTTTCTTTCCGCAGTGATGTTGTTCCAATTGTTACATCGGGTGCTTGCGGTTGCCATAATATTGGTAGCTCAACTACAGTACAATTCTCTCATGCAGATACGGTTTTCTATGGTACCATTTTAGCAAGATCAGGTGTATTTGCGAATATGATTGCAAGCCCGAGTACAGGGCATCCTGGCGAAGGTGGTATATTCTTTAGCCCTGCCCAAGCAGCTTTAATTTCTGCTTGGATTGCGCAAGGTGCAAAAGATAATTATACACCGCCTGCCATTACAGGGCCTGTTGGATATGCTGCTAACATAGTGCCTATTTATAATTCTGTTTGTAAAGGGAGTGCTTGTCATGGTGGTTTAGGGCCGGTATTAAACTATGCCATTTTAGTGAGCGAAAAATCAGTACTCAGTCAAATGATGACGAGCGCAGGTTCAAGCGGCCACCCCGGCGGAACCATCAGTTTAGATGGAACGACTACTGCAACTTTCGAGGCTTGGATAGCACAAGGATTTCCTCAATAAAAAAAAGTAATTAATCAACAACCTTCTTTATCAATCATTAAAAATTATCACAATGAAAAAAGTAATCTTATTAGCGTTTGCATTCATCTTCATTACTAATTTGATCAAGGCACAAACTTATAAAACAAGAGACGGCTATATTTTCTTTAATCCAAATAAAGATCAAACACATAAAGACTATGCGGCCGACAGTAAAGAAGCAACAGCAGTTTTAAAAGTTGAAACCAGTGAAGTGGCTTTATTGGTTCCTATGAAAACATTCCATTTTAATAATGCTTTGCTGGAAGAACATTTCAACGAAAATTATCTGGAATCAAATAAATATCCAAATGCTACTTATAAAGGAACATTAAAAGGCTTTACAAAAGATATGCTCACTAAAGATGGTGTGTATAATATAACTTCTGAAGGACAGGTTACCTTACATGGTGTTACAAAACCATTCACATCTCCTGTTAAGTTAGAAGTAAAAGGTAAAACTGCAACATTTAACTGCGTATTTAAAATAAAAGCAGAAGATTACAATATCAATATTCCGGCATTGGTGAAACCAAAATTATCAGATGAAACTCCTCTTTTGGCTACCATCAATTTCCAATTAAATTAATCTTATAAATTAAAGATTATGAAAAAAACATTATTATATCTCTTTATTGCATGTTGCTTCTTTGTCAGAGCAAATGCACAGGATGATTTATTGGCAGGTTTGCAAAAAGATGATTCATCCAAAGTAAAACAGAATCTTACAACTGCTACATTCAAATCAACACGTATCATAAATATGGAAAGTGTTGAAATGACCGGAAAAGGTAATCTGGAATTTATGATTAGTCACCATTTCGGTAATGTTTGGAATACCGGTGCAGGCTGGCAGAATGTTGCTCAATTATTCGGATTGAATTCCGGAGTGGCATTTACTTACCTTTCATTCGACTATTCTTTTACCAAATGGATGAATCTTGGATTTGCAATGTCAGGTAATTCTCAATATGAATCATGGGCAAAATTCAGATTACTTAGTCAACAAACCGGTGTAAAAAATATTCCGGTAACAATAGATTGGTTTTCTTTGATGCATGTAGATGCTACTGCAGGACCAAGTACTGATGATTTAACATGGAATAGATTATCATTTATCCATCAATTATTGATTGCAAGAAAATTCAGTGAAAAATTTTCTCTTCAATTAATTCCGTCTTATATCCATTATAATATTGTTCCTTATGGAATTAATAACACCAATAATATTTTTTCTATTGGTTTCGGTGGCCGATATAAATTAACCCATAAAACAGCCATTACATTTGAATATGCCCGTCAGCTAAATGGTTATAAAGATTTGTTGGATGAAACTGCAACTGTGTTCAGTTATCAACCGGATTTAATTTCTATTGGTTATGATTGGGATACCGGTGGACATATTTTCCAATTCTTCCTAACCAGCACTAACAGTGCATCAAACATTACACAATTGAGTTCAAATACAAATAATTTCGCTAAAGGTAATTTCGCATTAGGATTTACCATTAACAGAAGCTATGGAATTAAAAGAGTGGTGAAAGCACTTAATTAAAAAATTGTATTAACTCATCCTAAACACTTCAGCAATGCTGAAGTGTTTTTGTTTGCATTACTTTATGCTGAAAAAAATATTTCTCTACATTTGATTTCTTATGCAAATAAAATTCAACTACGAAAAGAAAAAAGTAATACAGGCATTGCGTTATCATTTTATTTCAAAACAAGAGATACGCATTATGATGATATTAATCAATGTTTTTGCGATTGTTTCTGCCGTTTTATTTTATACACATAAAATAAGACCTGAACCTTTTTTTCTGGGCACATTGATCTGGATTTTTATGATGATTGGTGTTTGGTATATATTACCATATTCCATTTATAAAAAAACCGGCACTTTTAAAGAGAGCTTTGGTATTGATTTTAAAGAGGATGAGATAAGATTGGATAATGAAAGAGGATTCGCTTCCTGGCAATGGCAGCAGTTCAATAAATTTTTTGAGAGCCCTCACTTCTTTCATTTGTACTTCAACAGCAGATCATTTTTTTTAGTACCGAAGGATAATATGAATGATGCTTTTAAACATGACCTTAGAGGATTATTGAACAAAAAAATCGGTACTAAATAAATTTTTTATAAGTCTTTCTCCATTACATAATGCGGAATAGTAACTTCATTAAATTCATCGCTGCAAATATTATAACCTAATTTTTCATAAAACCCAACGGCAGATTTTCGTGCATGCATGGTAAGTTTTTCGTAACCAAGATCACGAGCAACATTTTCAGCAAAACTCATTAATACTCTTCCAATTCCTTTGCCTTGTAATCCCGAAGTAACAGCCATTTGGCGTAAGCGAACAGTTTTTTCGTCTGTTTTAGTCAATAAACAACAGCCTTCTAATTTGTCATCCTCAAAACAACCTATCAAAACATCTTCCTTTTCGCTTTCTAATTCTTCTTTAGTAAAATCCAGTCCTAATGGTTTGCGTAAAATATGCATGCGCAAATCCACCATTTGCTGATATTCTTTGCTTCCGTGATCGATTAGTTTTAATGCCATTGCTAATAAATTGGATGTACAATATAGTAATCATTTTGGCAAATATGAACAGAATTGCGTTAGAAATGAATACATAAATTTAAAAGAAGAGAGAGCAAAAAACGTGAAAATGGTTGTTTTATCCGTCATTTGCCTTACTTGAACCATATTTTGCCACAATGTTTATGATATATTTGCAACGGAATATGAAATCGGCTTTTAAATTACAGATTCAAATAAGCAGGTTAATATTATAGCATATCGTTATTTGAAAGCATATACATTCCAATTTTCACATTCTAATTAAATGTGGATAAAAACAAAAATTAACTAATCCCTTGCAGTTTTCGCAAAAAGTATATTTTTGCGCCTGTAACAAAACTTTTTACAATGTCAGACATCGCAACAAGAGTAAAGAAAATTATTGTCGACAAGTTAGGTGTTGATGAAGCAGAAGTAACAAATGAAGCTTCATTTACCAACGACCTCGGTGCCGATTCTTTGGATACCGTTGAATTAATTATGGAGTTTGAAAAAGAATTCAACATTTCCATTCCTGATGAGCAAGCAGAGACCATCACTACTGTCGGACAAGCTGTAGCTTATTTGGAAGAACATGCTAAATAAGAATTTCTTGATCTGTTAATGGAATAATTTCAATCCGCCTTCCTTAGGCCTGCGCGCCACGAGTAAGGCGGATTCTCACTTCAAAAGGATCTCAATTTTATGCAGTTAAAACGGGTTGTTGTAACCGGTATTGGTGCTATCACTCCTTTGGGTAACAATCTCAATGACTATTGGAATGGATTAATCAATGGTGTATCAGGTGCTGATATGATCACTCAATTCAATGCAGATAAATTCAGAACAAAATTTGCTTGTGAAGTAAAAGGTTTTGACCCTACACAATTCCTTGATAAAAAAGAAGCGAGAAAAATTGACCGTTTTACACAACTGGCTTTAGTAGCCAGTGATCAAGCTTTAATTGATGCAGGCTTAAACAAAGAAAATATCAATCCCGATAGAGTTGGTGTAATCTTTGCCAGCGGTATCGGCGGTATCACCACTTTCCAACACGAAGTATCAGAATTTGCCAAAGGTGACGGTACGCCTCGTTTCAATCCATTCTTCATTCCTAAAATGATATTGGATATGGCTGCCAGTCAAATAAGCATGCGCCACAATTTACGTGGGCCGTTATATTCAGTTGTAAGTGCTTGTGCAAGTAGCAGCAATGCATTGATTGATGCGTTTGATAATATTAGATTAGGCAAAGCTGATATCATTGTTTCAGGTGGTACTGAAGCCGTTATAACAGAAGCAGGTGTTGGCGGATTTAATGCCATGAAAGCAATGAGCGAAAGAAATGATGATCCCAAAACCGCATCACGGCCTTATGATAAAGATCGCGACGGATTTGTTTTAGGAGAAGGATCAGGTGTTATTATTTTAGAAGAATTAGAACATGCATTAGCAAGAGGTGCAAAAATTTATTGTGAGATGGCCGGTGGTGGTGCAACAGGTGATGCACACCATATTACTGCACCACATCCTGAAGGCTTAGGTGCAAAAAATGCAATGCTAGCGGCATTGAAAGATGCCAATATGCAACCAACAGAAATTGATTATATCAATACACATGGAACTTCAACTCCATTAGGTGACGGGGCAGAAATAAAAGCCATACAAGATGTTTTTGGCACATATGCATACGATATGAATATCAGTGCAACCAAAAGCATGACAGGACATTGTTTAGGCGCTGCGGGTGCTGTTGAAGCCATTGCAGCTATTATGAGTGTTGTACATGATATTGTTCCCCCCACAATTAATCATTTTACAGATGATCCTGAATTAGATCCTAAATTAAATTTTACTTTTAATAAGGCACAAAAAAGAACCGTCAACGCAGCCTTAAGTAATACTTTCGGTTTTGGCGGAAAGAATGCCTGCGTGATTGTAAAAAAATTCGTAGCTTAAGTTGTGGGAATATTCAAGCAACTATTAAAATCATCCAACGAATCTTCATTCGAACAACAAGTAAAAACTGTGCTTGCCATTAAGCCGGGCAAAATGGTTTTATATACTACCGCATTAAGCCACAGAAGCGTAAAAGATACGCCTGATGAGAATAATGAACGATTAGAATATCTCGGAGATGCAGTACTGAGTGCAATTGTAGCAGATTATTTATTTAAAAGATACCCCTATAAAGGTGAAGGATTTTTAACTGAGATGAGAAGTAAAATGGTAAACCGCCAGCAGTTAAATGATATTGCTTTGAAAATGGGATTGAAGAAAATTACTTTATACAATAAGTTTGATAATGCATTAAAAGGGAGCCAAATTTTTGGCAATACATTAGAAGCAATCATCGGCGCCATTTACATAGATAAAGGTTATAAAAAAACACATGAATGGGTATTAAAACAAATTGTGATACCACATATGTTTGTAGATGATTTGGAATTGATTGATATTAACCTGAAGAATAAATTAATTGGCTGGGCAAGCAAAAATGGCAAAAGTTTATCGTTTGAATTAGCAGACGAAAAATTAGAAGGCAATCGCCGCATATTTACAATGAATGCAGTTTTAGATGGCGAAGTTTTATCGCAAGGCAAAGCACATAATAAAAAAGATGCAAGCCAAATTGCTGCTCAAATTGCTATTGAAAAATTGGGATTGCTATGAAGGTTTATTTTTTACTTACTACACTTTTCTTCTGCAAATCCTTTACAATCATCTTCCCATAATTATGTGCCATATCATTTACATTGGCAGGATCAAATGCTTCTGATTGAGCAGAATATAAAAGGTCTTTATCATTGCCATTTAAATTGTACAAGTTCGTCTCAAAATAATACTTTGTATCAATGGTATAATAGCCAGGAGTGTAAATACGATCATAATAAGTTTGATAGTAACCAAAGAATCTGTTGTATCCTAAAAATATGGGTTGATAAGTGATACTGCCGGGTGTAAATGATTTTTCTTTTGCCTTATCTAATAAACTGATCGTAATCACCGCATCTATTTTGCTGTTATGTAATTTTTTTAACAGGCTGTCTTCTGATATTCTTTGGAAAGATTGTGGTCCATATTCTTCTATCGAACTTACTGCATCATAACCAAGATCAATCAAATCTCCTACCAAATGAGATTCCATATGTTCGCGAATTCTGCGATCTTTATCATTAATCAATCCTACTACCAAAATCTTTTTAAAATTGACTGAAGCACTTACATCATTGGCTTTCCAACTACTTATAATTCTTGTTGTAGAGCAGCCTGTAAAAAAAATAGCAATTAATAAAAAAATAAATAAAATATTCTTTTTCATATGTTGAATTTTTATTTCAAAAAATATTTTCAACAGCTATATCAAGCATTATTTCTTTATCTCCTGACATAATTCTATCAATACACCATTGGTTCCTTTGGGATGCAAAAAACAAATTAATTTATTATCTGCCCCTTTCTTTGGCGTATCACTCAATAATACAAATCCTTCGGTTTTTAGTAATTTCATCTCAGCTTCAATATCATCTACTTCAAATGCGATGTGATGAATACCCTCTCCTTTCTTCTCAATAAATCTTGCGATCACTCCATCCGGATCGATACTTTTCAATAACTCAATTTTGGTTTCTCCTTTTTGAAAAAAAGCAGTATTTACTTTTTCGCTTTCCACCATTTCAGTCTTGTAGCAGGGGACACGCAAAATCTTTTCAAACAACTGAATCGATGCCGCAAAATCTTTAACGGCAATGCCTATATGTTCTATTTTCTTCATAATGTAGTATTGGCGGGCTTTACGAAATATGGAATTTTGGCTTTGTTACATTTATCTTACCAAATTTATAGAACCCTTTACAGTAATTTTGTGTTATTCGTCAGTAATAAAGAAATATTAAATTTTTATGTTGAAGCTACCGATTTATTTAGATAACAATGCAACCACTCCAATGGATCCAAGAGTGTTGGAAGCAATGATCCCATATTTTACAGAACATTTTGGAAATGCTGCCAGCCGTAACCATCCATTTGGTTGGGAAGCAGAAGAAGCAGTTGATTATGCAAGAGAACAAGTGGCTAAATTAATTGGCGCCGACCCTAAAGAAATTATTTTTACATCCGGTGCAACCGAAGGTGATAATTTGGCTATTAAAGGTGTGTATGAAATGTATGCATCAAAAGGCAATCATATTATTACTGCCAATACTGAACATAAAGCTGTTTTAGATACTTGTAAACACATTGAAAAATCAGGTGGCGAAGTAACTTATTTAAATGTAAAAGAAGACGGTTTAATTGATTTGAAAGAATTAGAAGCTGCTATTAAACCTACTACTATTTTGGTGGCCATCATGTACGCCAACAATGAAATTGGTGTTATTCAGCCGGTAAAAGAGATTGCTGCCATTGCAAAAAAACATGGGGTATTATTTTTTACAGATGCAACTCAAGCGGTTGGAAAAATTCCCGTAGATGTAATTAAAGATGGCATTGACTTAATGACTTTTACCGGACATAAAATGTACGGACCAAAAGGTATTGGGGCTTTATATGTTCGCAGAAAAAATCCAAGAGTAAAAGTTACCGCACAAATGGATGGTGGTGGCCATGAGCGTGGTATGCGTAGCGGTACATTAAATGTTCCGGGCATTGTGGGTTTTGGTAAAGCCTGCGAATTATGCAGATTAGAAATGGATCAGGATGCAGCACGTATCAGCAAGTTGAGAGATAAATTAGAAACAGCGTTATTAAAATTAGAAGAAGCCTATGTAAATGGCAATACAGAACATCGCTTACCGCATGTTAGCAATATTTCTTTTAAATATGTAGAAGGGGAAGGTTTATTAATGGGCTTTAATAAAAATATTGCATTAAGTTCAGGATCTGCCTGTACTTCGGCATCATTAGAACCCAGTTATGTGTTAAAAGCATTGGGATTGGGAGATGATTTAGCACATAGCAGTTTACGCTTTGGTTTAAGCAGGTTTACAACGGAAGAACAAATTGATTATACCATTGAACAAATCTCTAACACTGTTTTAAAATTAAGAGAAATGAGTCCGTTATGGGAAATGTTCAAAGAAGGAGTTGATATGAATAAGATTGAATGGGCGCATCATTAATCAATTAATAATTTATAATTAACAATTAATAATTTTTATATGGCATATTCAGAAAAAGTGATCGATCATTACAGCAATCCTAAAAACGTGGGTACTTTAGATAAAGGCAGTAAGAATGTAGGTACCGGTTTAGTAGGTGCTCCGGAATGTGGTGATGTAATGCGTTTGCAAATTGAAGTAGATGAAACCACCGGTATCATTAAGGATGCTAAATTCAAAACCTTTGGATGTGGCTCTGCTATTGCCTCTTCTTCTTTAGCTACCGAATGGTTGAAAGGTAAATCTGTTGATGAAGCCGTTGCCATCGATAACATGGACATTGTAGAAGAATTAAATCTTCCTCCTGTAAAAATCCATTGCTCAGTATTGGCAGAAGATGCTATTAAAGCGGCGATTAACGATTACAGAAAGAAAAATGGTTTAGAAGAATTGGTATTTGAAGAAAGAATACATTAATCATATGAGTTCAATTGCAACAGATAATGCAATATTGGTAAGTGATAAAGCTAAGGCTAAAGTTAAAAAGCTGATGGAAGATGCAGGTATTGCAGATGACCCTAATTATTTTTTACGTGTGGGTGTAGTTGGTGGCGGTTGCAGTGGCTTGAGTTATAAATTAGATTTTGATAACGAGCAAAAGCCTATGGATCAGGTATTTGAAGACAATGGTGTAAAAGTAGTGACTGATTTAAAAAGTTTTTTATACTTAGTAAATACCGAATTGGATTTTAGTGATGGATTGAATGGCAAAGGTTTTTATTTTAATAATCCCAATGCCAGCAGAAGTTGCGGATGCGGCGAAAGTTTTGCAGTTTAAAAGTAAAGTTGAGTGAATAAATAAAGAAGTCCCGCTAACAGCGGGATTTTTTTATACAAAAAAGCTGAATAATGAAAATAAGTACAAGAGTGCGACGCAACGAAGCCTCACAGATATTCTACTGTTCGTTAAACAAAATATAACCCTGTTGTAATTAATCAAACTATGCCTTAGTTTTGGTGCATGTGGATGATCTGCAAAAAAGAATGGCAACAATTTTTCAATAGCATTACCGGTTATATTGCATTGATTATTTTTTTATTGCTCTGCGGATTATTGTTATTTGTTTTTCCCGATACCAGTTTATTGGATTTTGGTTATGCCACATTAAATCCATTTTTTGAATTAGCTCCATGGATATTATTATTTTTTATTCCCACCATTACCATGCGCAGCTTTGCAGATGAATATAAAAGCGGCACATTCGAATTATTAAAGACGATGCCTTTAAGTGCAGCACAAATGGTGTGGGGTAAATTTTTTGGTGCTGCGCTGATAGCCTTAGCAGCATTGATTCCTACCACAGTGTATGCTTTTTCCATTCAGCATCTTAGCAGTACCGGCGGTATTGATGTTGCAGGTACCATCGGCAGCTATATCGGTCTATTATTATTGAGTTTTGTTTTTATTGCTGCGGGTATTTGCACCGGTAGCTTTACCAATAATACTGTGGTGGCATTCATAAGCAGTGCCTTTGTTTGTTTTTTATTATTCAGAGGTTTTGATGCAACGAGTAAATTACCTGTACTTAAAAACGGATGGGATTACTATGTAGAAATGTTTGGTATTAATTTTCATTATAAGAATATTAGCCTTGGTGTGATTGATACCAGAGATGTGATTTATTTTATTGGAGTGATTGTTTTGTTTTTATTCATCACACAAAGAAATCTGATCAATCGATGAAATTCATTTCTAAAATATTACAACATAAATATTGGTGGGTGGCATTGATTGCATTCTTTGTGAGCATTGTTTTTATTTCTTCATCATTCCATGCCAAATTAGATTTAACCGAAGAAAAAAGATACTCGTTAAGTGATGCAACTAAAAAATTATTGGGCAACTTACATGAAGAAGTAGAAATACAAGTTTTCTTAACCGGCAATTTAAGCTCGGGTTTTAAAAAATTAAAAATTAGTACAGAAGAGTTATTAGAAAATTATCGTGATTATTCGAATGGCAATTTGCATTATACTTTTATTCGTCCGGGTGAAGGATTAAGCGATAGCGCCAAATCCTTGCTGTACGATAGTTTGGCAAGATTGGGTGTTAAAGGTTTTAATAATGAGATTAATAAAAACAGTGAAGATGCCAAGACGGAACAATTGATTTTTCCTTCGGCGATTATAAAATATAAAGACAAACTTTTAGCGATTGATCTGATGAGTGGCAAGAGTGGCATGGATGAAGAAAGCACATTGAATTATTCTGAAGCCCTATTAGAATTTAAGTTTGATGATGCCATCAATAAACTAACCAAAAAATCTTTTCCCGTAGTAGCGTATGCTGCAGGCAATGGAGAACCACTAAATCCAACTGTTCGTGATTTATTTGAAGTTATGCGTAATAATTATCGATTTGGCGTTATCGATCTTCAAAATGGAATATTGAATGCTGATACCATTAAAGCATTATTGATTGTAAAACCTGCTTCACCATTTTCTGAACAGGAAAAGATAAAGATCGATCAATACATTATGCAGGGAGGCAAAGTGGTTTGGTTTATTGATAAATTATATGCGGAGTTTGATAGTTTATTAAGATCGAAAAGTGATTTCGTTGCATTTGACAAAGGTTTGAATATTGATGATCTGTTATTCAAATACGGTGTTCGTATTAATGGTGATCTGTTACAGGACCTGAAATGTGCCAAACAACCCTTGGTTACAGGTAATGAAGGCGGAAAGCCAAGAATAGAGAGGGTTCCATTCCCTTATTATCCTTTGTTATCTTCTCCATCAAATCATCCAATATCAAAAAATCTTGACGATGTGTTGAGTATTTTTCCATCATCTATTGATACGGTAAAAGCTGCAGGTATCAATAAAACAATTTTATTAGCAAGTGATACTCTTAGCAGAGCTATCAGCACACCTGCAATAGTAAGTTTACAAAGTATCAAATCACAGGAAGATTTTCAATACTTCAGAAAAAGTCATGTTCCTGTTGCTGTTTTATTAGAAGGAAAATTTAATTCTTTATACGCTAATCGTTTTACGGATGTAATAAAAGATTCTATTCAACAATTTACAGGCGTACCTTTTTTATCTGTTGCTGAGAAACCTGCTCAACAAATTGTGGTAAGTGATGCAGATATTGTAACCAATGTTGTAACACAAACGCAAGGTCCGTTACCAATGGGCACACAGGAATTTGAAAATTATCAATTTGCCAATCGAGAGTTCTTTTTGAATTGTATGGATTATTTGGTAGGTGATGCTTCTATTTTAGAAACACGCAGTAAAGATTATACGCTTCGTTTATTAGATAAGGCAAAAATCAACGAACAAAAAACCTTTTGGCAGATTGCTAATATCAGTTTACCTGTTTTATTGATTTTACTACTCGGTGGTTTTATTCAGTGGCAGCGCAGAAAAAAATATGCTGCATAACGATTCTGTATATTTGATGTAGAAATTTTCTTCATGAACAGTACTCAAATTCTTTATCTCGTTTTTGGAATTATTGTTGTGCTTGCTTTAATCTTTGATCTTGGATTGATCAGTAAAAAAGGTCAAACCATCAGCATCAAAAAAGCACTTTGGCAAACATTATTCTGGGTATTGCTGGCATTGAGTTTCTTTGTTTTTTTATTATTGGAAGACGGCAGCAAACCGGCTTTAGAATATGTGAGTGCTTACTTAATGGAATGGAGTTTAAGTATTGATAATATTTTTGTTTTTATTCTGATATTCTCCGCATTTAAAATAAAAGAGAAATTTCATTCAAGGGTTTTATTGATGGGCATTTTAATGGCAATTTTATTTAGAGTAGCCTTTATTATTATAGGTATTGAATTAATTGAACACTTTCATTGGATCTTATACTTATTCGGCGTTTTTTTAGTATATACCGGCGTCAAAATGTTTGCCGAAGATGAAGAAAAAGAATTCAATCCGCATGAAAACAAAGTGTATCAATTCTTAAAAAAATTCCTGCCCATTACCCACGAAGACGGTAATGGAAGGTACATTATTCGAACTCATGAAAAACCACAATACACTATTTTATTTGTTGTGATTGTATTGTTGGCGTCGATTGATCTGGTTTTTGCACTCGACTCAATCCCTGCAGTGATGGGGATTTCACAAGATCGCCTGATCATATTTACTTCAAACATTTTTGCAGTATTGGGTTTAAGAAGTTTATTTTTTTTACTGAAAGGTGCTGTAAAACAATTCCAATTTTTACAACAAGGTATTTCCATTGTATTGATATTTATTGGTGTAAAAATGTTAGGAGAATATTTCATCAATCAATGGATTAGTAAAAATGAACAGGTTTTCGTTTCATTGAGTATGATTATTATTTGCATCTGCGGCTCAATAGTATATTCGATTTACTATAACAAAAAGAATATTCATAAATGAGGTATACGATCAATCATATTGCCAATATTATTCATGCTGAAAAAAAGATTTTACATGATGATGCAATTGACTATTTATTGATCGATAGCAGAAAAATTGTTTTCCCCTCTACTTCTTTATTTTTTGCCTTACCCGGACCAAGAAGAGACGGGCATGATTTTATAAAAGAATTATATGAAAGAGGAATTAGGAATTTTGTAGTAAAAAAGGGGGTAGATATTTCCTCATTTACTGATGCGAATTTTCTATTTGTAAGCGATACATCTCAATCACTGCAAGCTTTAGCTGCTCATCACAGAAAACAATTTCATTATCCGGTTATTGGTATTACCGGTAGCAATGGCAAAACCATTGTAAAAGAATGGCTGAACCAATTATTGCAAAATGATTATTCGATTGTACGCAATCCGAGAAGTTACAATTCGCAAATTGGCGTGCCATTAAGTATTTGGCTAATGAATGATCAACATACATTGGGTATTTTCGAAGCAGGCATTTCAACCATCAATGAAATGCAAGAGTTAGAAAAGATCATTCAACCCACCATAGGGATTTTAACCAATATTGGAGAAGCGCACAAAGAAGGCTTTATTTCTACTGAAGAAAAAATAAAAGAGAAATTAAAATTATTGGAGCATGTGCAACAATGTATTTATTGCAAAGAAGACATTCCGTTTGAAATAAAATTAACTGCCGAACAATTTTCATGGAGCAGAAAAACCGCGGCTACTGTTTATGTTGAAAAAGAAATAAAAAAAGAATTTCAAACAACACTTGTCATAGCCTATCAAAGTAAATCTTACAATATCACAGTTCCCTTTGTGGACAAGGCTTCCATAGATAATTCAATGACTTGTATTTGTACTTTATTGTTGATGGAATTTGATATTGAAACAATTCAAAAAAAGATATTGCAACTACAATCTGTTGATATGCGCATGCAACTTCTTAAAGGATTTAATAATTGCACCATTATCAACGACAGTTATAGCAATGATATTTCTTCCTTAAGCATTGCCTTAAATTATTTAAAGCAACAAGCTGGCGAACATTCTACTACAGTTGTTCTTTCAGATATTCTTCAATCGGGCTTATCAGATAAACTATTATACCAACAGGTTGCGAATGAATTAGCAAACAGAAATATTCATCGATTGATTGGCATAGGAAAAAGTATCAGCGAGCAACATTCATTATTCAACTCTATTCCACAGACCATCTTTTATCCATCAACTGAATATTTTTTAGCCAATAGTCATACACATCAATTTAAAGATGATTTTATTTTATTAAAAGGTGCCAGAGTATTCGCATTTGAACGCATCAGCAAATGGTTAGAACAAAAAGTACATCAAACAGTTTTAGAAATAAATTTATCTGCAGTAGCACATAACTTAAAACTGTATCAACAACAATTATTGCCGACAACTAAATTAATGGCAATCGTTAAAGCATTCAGTTATGGCAGCGGAAGCGCAGAGATAGCAAGGGTTTTACAGTTTTGTAAAGTTGATTATTTAGCTGTTGCTTATGCTGATGAAGGTATTGAATTACGCAAAACAGGTATTCGTTTACCAATTATGGTGATGAATATTGATGAAGCGAGTTTTGATGCATTGATTGAATATGCATTAGAGCCTGAAATTTTTTCCTTTACTATTTATCAATCATTCCACCAATATTTATTGCAACAAGGCATTGCACAATTTCCGGTGCATATAAAAGTAAATACCGGAATGAATCGTTTGGGTTTTGAACCGACTGATGCACAAACATTATGTACTTCATTGCAACAAAACAAAACAATGAAAGTACAATCTGTGTTTAGCCATTTAGTGGCCAGTGAAAATGCAGCGCACGATGGTTTCACCAAACATCAATCAAGATTGTTTGAAAATTTTTGTACAGAAGCAGAAAAAATATTAAGTTATTCATTCATTAAACATATTGCGAATACCGCAGCTATTTTTAGAAAACAAGAATTGCAATATGATATGGTTCGCCTTGGCATTGGTTTATATGGTATTGATAGTGCGAATGAAAATCGATTGAACTTAGAAACGGCAGCTACTTTAAAAACAACCATTGCACAAATAAGAAACATACAAGCAGGCGAAACCATTGGTTATAACAGAAAAGGAATGGTGCATAGAGATAGTAAGATTGCAACGATAAGAATTGGTTATGCAGATGGATTAAGCAGAAGATTAAGCAATGGTATTGGAAAAGTTTTTGTAAATGGGAAGTTAGCACCGATCATTGGAAATATTTGTATGGACATGACGATGATTGATGTAACTGACATTGATGAAATAAAAGAAAATGATATTGTAGAAATTTTTGGCAAACATATTTCTGTTGAACAAATAGCTGAATGGAGCGATACCATTGCCTATGAAGTAATGACAGGCATTAGTCAGCGAGTGAAAAGAATATATGTGGAAGAATAAATGAACAAAAAATAAAATGGAAAAAAATCCACAGAAAAATAATCCATTGCATGGATTAACACTCGAAAAAATAATAACGCAATTAGTAGATGCTTATGGTTGGGAAGAATTGGGGCAACATGTAACTATTAATTGTTTTACGATTAATCCATCTGTTCAATCAAGTTTAAAATTTTTACGGAAAACGCCCTGGGCAAGAGAAAAAGTGGAGAGTTTTTATTTATTTTCGAAAAGAAAGAAAAAGCTGAAATAGTAAATTTTATTCAGCTGAAGAAAAACCTGATAGTACAAGAGTGCGACGCAACGAAAGTTTAATTGAAATACTTCTCTTTGGTTAATAAACCCCACACTTTTCCCATTCGCCCAAATCCCCTACTTTTGCAACCCTTATTTGCGGATGTGGCGAAATTGGCAGACGCACTAGACTTAGGATCTAGCGCCGCAAGGCATGTGGGTTCGACCCCCTCCATCCGCACTTTATTTTAAATTTTAAGTGAGCTATGGCAACAGTTACCAGAGAGAACATCGGTCTTTTAAATGATAAACTGACCGTTACATTGGCAAAAGAAGATTATTATAATGGCTTTGAACAAAGCCTTAAAAAATATGCAAAGACTGCCAATATTCCGGGCTTTCGCAAAGGAATGGTGCCCGCAGGTTTGGTAAAAAAAATGTACGGACAAAGTGTTTTTACAGATGAAGTTTTACGCAACGTAGAGAAATCTTTGAATGAATATTTAGGAAAAGAACAATTAGACATTTTTGCACAACCACTGCCTTTAGATAATGATGCTGCTGCTTTGGATGTAAACAATCCTAAAGAATATGCATTTGCATTTGAAGTGGGCTTGAAACCTAATTTTGAAATTGATGCGTCAAAAATTAAGGTTACCAAATATCAGATTACCGTTACTGAAGCAATGATCAATGATGAATTGGAGCGTTTACAAGTTCGTCATGGTAAAATGACTGAGCCTGAAATTGTAACCGGTGATGACAATGTATTGAATGTACAGTTTGTTGAGTGCGATAAAGATGGCAATGAAATAGAGAGTGGTATTGTTAAAGACAATTCTTTATTGGTAAAATATTTTGCTGAACAATTTCGTAAGAATTTATTGGATAAGAAGAAAGATGACAGCGTTGTATTACAATTGAAGAACGCATTTGAAGAAAAAGAATTGGATTTTATATTAACTGATTTAGGATTAAGTAAAGAAGATAAAACTGCGGCTGAAAAATATTTTAAACTTACCATTACCAAAGTTGGACATGTTGAGAAAGCTGAATTGAATGAAGCATTTTTTATTGCTGTTTATCCAAATAAAGAAATAAAAACAATAGATGAGTTTAAAGCTGCATTGAAAGAAGAAATAGAAACTTATTATACTGCACAAAGCAGAAATCAGGTACATGACCAGATCTATCATCATTTATTGGATCATACTAACATGGATTTTCCGGAAACATTTTTAAAGCGTTGGTTACAAACCGGCGGCGAAAAACCCAAAACTGCTGAAGAAGCAGAAGCAGAATTTCCATCATTTAAAGATCAATTGAGATGGACTTTGATCACCAATAAATTAACGACGGATCATAAAATTGAAGTTGGCCAGGATGATCTTAGAAATTTCGCTAAACAACAATTGTTTCAGTACATGGGCAATCAGTTAGGTGCTTTGGGTGATAATCAACAATGGGTAGATGATTATGCCAACAGAATGATGCAGGATAAAAAATTTGTTGAGGATAGTTATCATCGCATTGCAACCGAAAAAATGTTTGCAGTATTAGAAACATTGGTAACAGCAAAAGATGAAGAAATCAGTGCAGAAGATTTTGCAAGTAAATTGCATCACCACCATCATTAATCATCTTCAAGGAATCATAAATAAAAAAGATTGAGCAAATACTCAATCTTTTTTATTTGAAGTAAATTAATTAAGCCGGTTATCCAAAATATTCTACATAAATTCTCGGTGTTTCGTATAATTTAATGCTGTGTAATACAACAGCCTCGGGTAAATGAGGTTTTAATTCATTCCAAATACCCATCACTAAATTTTCTGTACTGCACATTTTCCCTTTCATAAAATCAACATCCAAGTTTAAATTTTTATGATCCACTTTTTTAATCACATGTTCCTGAATAAGCTTACTCAATTTCTTTACATCCATTATAAAACCTGTATCAGTGTTGGGTTCTCCCTTTACCGTTACATACAATTCAAAATTATGCCCATGCCAATTTTCGTTGGCGCAAACGCCAAACACTTCCTCATTCTTCTCTTTACTCCAATCAGGATTGTATAGCTTATGTGCCGCGTTAAAATGTTCTAATCTTGTTAAATACACCATCACTTTATCTTTATTGGCTGCAAAGGTAATACAAGAAACCATTTACAAAAAGATTTCAGAACTTTGCATGCTTATCTTTATAGAATGAAAGTCGTTATATCAGCCGCTACCACAGGAGAATGGATGCCCACTTTTTTGGATGTAAATGAATTATACACCAATAAAAGCAAGCGGTTGAAATTATTATTTCATCAAAGCGGTGTAGGCATGTTGGCTGCAGCTATTTCCATAACCAGGATGGTGTATGAAGAAAAACCGGACTTGATTATTCAAGCTGGCATTGCCGGTACATTCGACAAAAAAATGCATTTAGGAAAAGTTGTGACCGTGAATAATGAGATACTTGGCGATACCGGAGTAGAAGAAGAAGGCAAATGGAAAGATTTATTTGATTTGAAATTAGAGAAAAGCAGTTATCATCCATTTGAAAAAAGAAAATTACCCAATCAATATTTAAAAGAATATAATTTATTAAAATTATCCGAAGTCTCTTCTATTACAGTCAATGAAATAACAACAAACAAAGAACGAATTGATCAGTTGATAAAAAAATACGAACCAGGTATTGAAAGTATGGAAGGTGCGGCCTTACATTATGTATGCAGAGAAATGAATGTGCCATTTATTCAAATACGCAGCATTTCTAATTATGTTGGTGAAAGAGATAAAACAAAATGGAAAATGAAAGAAGCAATTGAGAATCTCAACCAAACACTGTTGAAATATGTTAACAGATTATATAAAATAAAATAAATGAAATTTACGCTTGGCTTCTCTCCTTGTCCGAATGACACTTTTATTTTCGACGCACTGGTCAATCATAAAATTGATACCGAAGGACTTGAATTTGATGTACAATTAGAAGATGTGCAAACACTGAATGAGTGGTCATTACAGGGGAAATTAGATTTTTCAAAAATCAGTTATGGTGTATTGCCATTGGTATTGGACAAATATGTTTTATTAAACAGTGGTGGTGCATTAGGTAAAGGCGTTGGACCACTTTTAATTACGAAATACGATATACAAAATACGATTGATCAATTAACCATTACTATTCCCGGAGAAAATACCACAGCACATTTATTGTTTTCATTAGCTTATCCAAATGCAAAAAACAAAGTGTTTAAAGTATTTCATGAAATTGAAGATGCAGTATTGAATAAAGAAGTTGATGCAGGGGTAATTATTCATGAGAACAGGTTTACTTATCATTTAAAAGGATTACATAAAGTGGTTGATTTGGGTGAATACTGGGAAGAAAAATTACAAGTGCCCATTCCTTTAGGCGGCATTATTGCTAATAGAAAAAATGATAAGCGGATTAGTTTACAGGTTGATAGGTTGATTAATAAAAGTGTGGAATATGCATTTGCCAATTATCGAACTGAATTGAGTGAATATATTAAACAACACGCACAAGAAATGAGTGAAGCGGTAATGAGGCAACATATTAACTTATACGTAAACGATTATTCTTATAACTTAAAAGATAATGGGAAAAAAGCAGTGTTGAAATTGATTGAAGTATATCAACAACAACATCCCGAAACAAGAATTTTAACTAAAGATATTTTTATCAGCTAATTTTTCTTCAATACTTTGCCATAAGTTTCTAAACAGCGTTTCCGTGCATCCTCATGCACAACGATAGGTTGGGGATAATCAAATGAATCTAATTCGGGAATCCATTTACGGACATATTTCAAATCTTTATCAAATTTTTCTGTTTGTAAAGTGGGATTAAATACACGAAAATAAGGAGCTGCATCGCAGCCACTTCCTGCAGCCCACTGCCAGCCGCCATTATTTGCTGCATAATCATAATCCAATAATTTTTCTGCAAAGTAATTTTCGCCCCAACGCCAATCAATTAATAGGTGTTTAGTTAAAAAAGAAGCAACAATCATACGAACCCGATTATGCATAAAACCCGTTGCATTTAATTCACGCATGCCTGCATCAACGATTGGATATCCTGTTTTTCCTTCACACCATTTTTCAAATTCGTTTTCATTATTTCTCCATTCAATCAAATCATATTCTTTCCTGAAAGCATTACCCTGCCTTACTTGCGGAAAATTCCATAAGATCATATGATAAAAATCACGCCATATTAATTCATTAAAATAAGTCTCATTAATTAATCTTACATGTCTTGCCAATGCCCGAATGCTAATCGTTCCAAAACGCAAATGAATACCTAATTGAGTTGTTCCATTGATGGCAGGAAAATTTCTTTGCTCAGTATATTTTTTGATAATGGCATCATTAATATTAGCAGAGGGAAAAATATATTTATCATCAATAAACCCCATAATTTCCAATGGAGGAATCGGATTTTGAATTTGCTTATAAAAATTAGAAAAACATTTTTCTGTTGGATAAGATTGTAAATGAAAATCTGTCAATACAGCTTTCCACCTTTTACTGTATGGAGTAAAAACTGTATAAGGCAAACCATCATCTTTGGTTACTTCAAGCTTTTCAAAAATTACTTGATCTTTATAAGTATGCAAACCTACACCGTTTTCTTTTAAATAGTCACTTATCAACGCATCTCTGTCAATTGCATATTGTTCATAATCTTGATTGGTGAAAACTTTTTGTATCGAGTATTTTTTCAGTAGTTGTTGGAAAGCTTCAATAGGTGTGGCATAAAAAATTTCTAAACTGCTATTCATCTTTATTAATTGATCTTGAAGACTTGTCAATGTTTGATGAATAAAAGAAACCCTCCTGTCATTTTTATTTTTCAGATCATCTAAAATATTTCGATCGAAAATAAAAATAGGCAATACAGGTTGTCCGCTTTTAAGTGCATAATATAATGCCGCATTATCGGCTAATCGCAAGTCTCTTCTAAACCACATGATATTAATGCAAGGCTTCATGCAAATAATTTAAAAGAATAACAAGAAAGATTATAAAAAGTTGGGAGCAACAAACTTTTGGTGAAGTATTTCGGATAATTGTTTTTTATACTGACTCTTCCCCACTTCTTTCACCCACCTAATACCGTATATGGCATTGGTTAAAAAAACTTCGGAGGCATTCAACATTTCATCAACTGTTATGGCAGTTTCCTGAACAGCATAACTTTCTTCTCTTAATTTTTTCAATAAATATTTTCTCATTACACCGCCAACGCAAGCTTCTGTTAATGCCGGTGTTTTAATAACGCCATCCTGCACAATAAAAACATTAGCAATCGTTGCATCTGCAATTCTATCATTTGTATTTAATATTAGTGCATCATTCAGCTTATTATCTTTTGCCCACATGGCAGCCATTATATATTGTAAATAATTATTGCTTTTGATGGAAGAATAAGTATCGTATGCTCTTCGCACCTCTTTAAAAATATCCAATACCAGTCCGTTTTCATTAAGTTTATTGTTAGCACTATTTAAATCAATTGTTTCAATAATATAATTCGGTTGATGATTTTCTACATCATACAATCCACCATTGCCACGAAAAATAGTTACCCTAACTCTTGCTGATTTTTTATGCTGATTTTTTTTGGAGAGTTCTTTTATTTGTGCTAAAAAATCATCCGTAATAAAATAGTTCGGTTTATTGAACTGTAATAATTGCAGCGAAGTAAACAATCTTTCTAAATGAAATGCTTCCAAAATAATTTTGCCATTCACCAATTTCATTGTTTCAAAACATCCATCTCCATAACGAAAAGAACGGTTATCATGAAAGATGATGGGCTTGGTATTTTTTAGTATTTTACCATTATGATTGATATATAGTTCCTGACGCATAAAAAAGATTAAATTAACTTTAACCGAAAATAAAGGTTTGAAATGATTACCATCAATGAAATTATAAGAGCGATTGAAAAATTTGCACCAACGGCATATCAGGAAACTTATGATAACTGCGGATTGATTACCGGAAATGCAGAATGGAATTGTAACGGCGTGCTTTGCACCTTAGATGCCACAGAAGAAATTGTTATGGAAGCCAAACAAAAAAATTGCAATTTAATTGTAGCACACCATCCCATTATTTTTGGCGGACTAAAAAAAATAAATGGCAATAATTATGTTGAGAAAGCAGTAATTGCTTCCATAAAAAATGATATTGCAATTTATGCAGTGCATACCAATCTGGATAATGTGATTACCGGAGTGAATGATAAAATGGCTGAGGCATTGGGATTGATCAATAAAAAAATATTATTACCCAAACAAAATCAGCTCACCAAACTTTATACGTTTGTACCGATTGAACATATTGAAAAAATAAAAACTGCTGTTTTTAATGTAGGTGGCGGCAACATAGGAAATTACAGTGAATGTAGTTTTAGTGTAGAAGGAATGGGTACGTTTAAAGCATCTGATGGAACTAATCCCTTTGTTGGAGAAATAGGCAAACAACACTCTGAGAAAGAATTAAAAATTGAAATCATATTTCCTTCTTATTTGCAGTCCAAAATTGTGAATGCGCTGATCGCAGCACATCCTTATGAGGAAGTGGCGTATGACCTGATTCCTTTGGCAAATACTTACGAGCAAGTAGGCAGTGGGTTGATTGGTGAATTAATTGAGCCTTTGGAAGAAAAAAATTTTCTGGCTAAAATTAAGTCTGCATTTGGATTAGAAGCCATTAAACACACCCAATTATTAAAGAAAAAAGTTAAAAAAGTGGCTATTTGTGGGGGTGCCGGCAGCTTTTTAATTAGCAAAGCATTGGCTGCAAAAGCTGATTTTTATATTACTTCTGATGTAAAATACCACGAATTCTTCGATGCGAACAATCGAATGGTAATTGCCGATATTGGGCATTGGGAAAGCGAGCAGTTTACGCCAGACTTAATTATTACGGTTTTACGATCAAATTTCCCTACTTTTGCCGTCCTTAAAAGTGAAACAAGAACGAATCCTGTGCAGTATTTTATTTAGAAAAGCTGAGGTTATTTCGGAACGTTGAAGTGAGTGACACAAGAGAAGTTGCCATGAAATACTAAAGCCGGAAACAAAAATAATAATCGTACATCTTAAATTGAACATACAATATGGCAGCAGTTAAAGAATATTCAGTAGAAGAAAAATTAGTAAGCTTAATTAAGCTTCAAAAAATTGACAGCAAATTGGATGAGATCCAAATTTTGAAAGGTGAATTACCCATGGAGGTTAGTGACTTGGAAGATGAAATTACCGGATTGAATAGTCGTAAAAACAGGATTGAAGAAGAGATTAATGGTATTTCTGAATTTATTGAAGGCAAGAAAAATGCCATGAAGGAAAGTGAGGCATTGGTGAAGAAATACGAAAAACAAAGTGAGAACGTAAAAAACAATCGTGAGTTTGAAGCTATTACCAAAGAAATGGAAATGCAGCAATTAGAAATTAAATTAGCTGAAAAGCATATTCGCGATGCAAACGAAGAATTGGCCGATAAAGTAAAAGCTTTAGAAGTTGCAAAAAAACAAATTGCCGTAAAAGAAGGTGTGCTGAATCACAAAAAAGGTGAATTAGAAAAAATTATTGTTGATACAGAGAAAGAAGAAAAGCATTTTAGAAAAATTAGTGATGCCGCCCGTCATGAAATTGACGAAAGATTATTATACAGCTATGACAGAATTCGCAAAAGTTACCGCAACGGCTTGGCAGTAGTGCCTGTTGAGCGTGATGCCTGCGGTGGTTGCTTTAATTCAATTCCACCTCAACGCCAGAGCGAGATTCGTTTGCACAAGAAAGTGATTGTTTGTGAGAACTGCGGACGTATTTTAGCTGATAGTGATTTGAATGACAGTGTTGAAGTAAAATAAATTTCATTAACAAAGTTTACAAAAAGGGTTTTCAAATGAAAACCCTTTTTTAATTTCGTTAATCGGGCAGTGTAACTCATTATTTAATACTTTGCAACTCGTAATGCTTAAGAAACTGCACATACAGAACTATGCAATTATTGATGAGATAGAAATTGATTTTTCTAACCAGCTGAATATTATTACCGGTGAAACAGGTGCAGGCAAAAGTATTTTAATGGGCGCTTTAAGTTTAATATTAGGCGAACGTGCAGATACCAGTGCTTTGTTAAAGCCCGATAAAAAATGTTTTATTGAAGGAATTTTTTCTATTGATGATAAAAAAGAGATTCAATCTTTTTTTAAAGAAAATGACCTAGATGAAACCGATGAACTGGTATTAAGAAGAGAAATAACTTCTAACGGAAAATCAAGAGCTTTTATTAATGATACACCTTCTACTCTTCAGCAATTAAAACAATTGGCTTCTTTGCTGGTTGATTTACATCAGCAATTTGATACATTAGAATTAGGCGATAGTGATTTTCAAAGAGAAGTAATGGATGCATTGGCCAATAATCAATCAAATATTGAATCTTATCAAATCCTTTACCAACAGTTGTTACAAGCTAAGAAGGCATTGAGTGATTTGCAAGTGCAAAAAATCAATTTCAATAAAGAAGCCGACTACAATCAGTTTTTATTTGACGAACTAATTGAATTGAATTTACATGAAAATGAGTTAGAAGAATTAGAAAATGAATTGAAATTATTGAATAACAGCGAAGGAATTAAAACAACTTTATCTAAAGTATATTTTAATTTAAGGGAAAGTGAGCAACCTGTTGTACAGCTTTTAAAACAATTAAGTAATGAGCTACAAGTTTATGCTTCACTGAATGATAATATAGCTAACATTATTCAGCGATTACAATCATCGCAAATAGAATTACTAGATATTGCGGAAGAAGTTGATAGCATCAATGATTCGGTTAATTATGATGCTAATAGAATCCAGACCATCAATGAAAAAATATCGAATGGTTATAGGCTTTTAAAAAAACATGGAGTTAAAACAACCAACGAATTATTAAGTATTCAACAATCGCTGCAAGAAAAATTACAAGCCGTTTTAAATATTGATGAAGCCATTCTAACAAAGGAAAAAGAGGTGAAAAGTTTACAAGTTGAAGCAATTAATCTTTCCGAAAAAATATCAAAATCAAGAAACAAGCAAGCAAAGCCATTAGAAGAAAAAGTGAACGCATTATTGATACAGGTAGGCATGCCTAATGCAAAATTGAAAGTTGAAATAAAAGAAACGACTTTAAACGAATTTGGAAACAACACAATCGAATTTTTATTTGATGCAAACAAGAGTAATCGTTTTGAACCTATTAGGAAAGTGGCGAGTGGCGGCGAATTAAGTAGATTAATGTTATGCATTAAATCATTGGTAGCAGAAAGTATTGATCTGCCAACAATGATATTTGATGAGATAGATACGGGCATTAGCGGGGAAGCTGCTAAGCAAGTAGGCATTATCTTAAAACAATTAGCGGTTAAAAGGCAAGTAATTTGTATTACCCATCAACCGCAAATTGCTGGCAAGGCCGATGCACATTTCTTTGTGTACAAAGAAATTAGAGCAGACACCATAAAAACCAATATTCGTTTGTTAAGCGATGATGAACGCATTATAACCATTGCGCAGATGTTAAGTGGCGAAAAGCCCACTGCTGCTGCATTAGCGAATGCAAGAGAAATGATCATGAATTAAATACACCATGATTTTACAGATTAAGATGGTTTGATAAGATATTCTTTTATTTTTGTTACCTAAACACGATTGCATATTTAACATTTTCAAATTCTCATTATGTCATACAACTTATTAAAAGGTAAAAGAGGAATCATTACAGGTGCATTGGATGAAAATTCGATTGCATGGAAAGTGGCAGAAAAAGCACATGAAGAAGGTGCTACTTTTGTTTTAACCAATGCGCCAATTGCAATGCGTATGGGTGAAATAAAAAAATTAGCGGAGAAAACAAATTCAGAAATTATTCCTGCAGATGCGACCAATGTTGAAGAACTAACTGCACTATTTACTAAGTCGCAAGAAATTTTAGGTGGTAAGATTGATTTTGTTTTGCATTCAATTGGCATGAGCGTGAACATCAGAAAAAATATTCCTTATACAGAATCTAATTATGAATATTTTATGAAAGGCATTGATGTTTCGGCAATGTCTTTACACAAAATGTTAGCTGTTGCTAAAAAATTAGATGCTATCAACGAATGGGGAAGTGTGGTTGCCTTAACTTATGCAGCAGCACAAAGAACGTATCCTTTTTATACTGATATGGCTGATATTAAAGCCATGTTAGAAAGCATTGCTCGCAGTTTTGGTTATCATTACGGTTTAGAGAAAAAAGTTCGTATCAATACCGTTTCTCAATCACCAACCAAAACTACAGCAGGTACCGGTATTAAAGGGTTTGGTGATTTTTATGATTATGCTGATGCGATTGCTCCATTAGGCAATGCATCTGCAGAAGATTGCGCAAATTATTGTATAACACTATTCAGTGATCTGACCAAAATGGTTACCATGCAAAATTTATTTCATGATGGAGGTTATTCAACCACAGGTGTTAGCATGGGTGTAATGCAAAAATTAGGGATTCAATAATTAATATAAAATCACTTTATGAATAATTGGACAGAATTCATTGGCTATCTTGGCTCATTCTTAACATCGATCACTTTTATTCCTCAAGTATATAAATCTTGGAAAAGTAAAAGTGTAGGTGATTTAAGTGTGTGGATGATTTTGATTGTTATTTCAAGTACCATTATTTGGTTAGTATATGGCTTTGGAATTAATAGCGGCCCTGTTATTTCTGCAAATACAGTTGTGCTAATTTTATCATTACTATTATTTTATTTTAAGTTGACGTTTAAGAAAGAGTAAAATAATTTTAATAAAAAAGCCATTCAACTTTGAATGGCTTTTTTATTATTCGTTCTGCAAGAATTAATATTCATCTTCATTAAACATAAAATCTTCCTGGCTTGGATAATCAGGCCAAATGTCTTCAATACTTTCATACACTTCGCCACCTTCATCTTCTAATTCCTGCAAATTTTCTACCACTTCGATGGGTGCACCTGAACGAATTGAGTAATCAATTAATTCATCTTTGGTAGCAGGCCAAGGTGCTTCTTCAAGGTAACTGGCTAATTCTAATGTCCAAAACATAGCTCCTAATTTTTTGCAAATGTAACCGTATAAATGAAATTACCAAATCGGGTTTTGTTACGAGTATGTAAATAATCAGCTAAATACTGTGAAATGCCCTAAAACAGTACATTTGCTGATATTTAACTGATATGTTGAAAGCAGAGCGAATATTCAAAAAATACGGTCATCTTGAGGTTTTAAAAGGTGTTTCGTTGGAAGTGAACAAAGGTGAAATCGTTTCTATTGTGGGTTCTTCAGGCGCCGGCAAAAGTACTTTACTACATATTCTGGGCACTTTAGATGCACCCGATGAAGGAAAGATATTTTTAAATGATATTGCATTGCATGTATTGAAAGGAAAGAAATTAGCAGCTTTTAGAAATACTCATATTGGCTTTGTTTTTCAATTTCATCATTTATTACCTGAGTTTACTGCATTGGAAAATGTTTGTATTCCCGGTTGGATTGCAGATAGAAAAAAGAAAGAAGTAAAAGAGGACGCAATCAAATTATTATCTTTATTAGGGCTGGCTGATAAATTAGAAAACAAACCACAAGCATTAAGCGGCGGTGAACAACAACGTGTTGCAGTAGCAAGAGCATTGATCAATAAACCACAGATTGTTTTTGCAGATGAACCAACCGGAAATTTAGACAGCAACAATGCAAAAGAATTGCACCACTTATTTGTGCAATTAAGAAATGAGTTCAATCAAACTTTTTTAATTGTAACACATAATGAAGAGTTAGCTGCCATGAGCGACAGGGTTTTGCATATGAAAGACGGTATGATTGTACCCCAAGCTTATAAAAGGGATAATTTTTTGAAATAAACGCATTAGTGTTATTCGATTATATTCGTTCAATAAAAATTACATTCTTGCCTTCCAAGGAATTTCCTCCACATTTAATAGATGGCCTGTAAACCTTGCCAATACAAATAAATAATCACTTAAACGATTCAGGTATTTAATAACTAAAGGCTCCACAAACATTTCATTCTCCTGCATATTTACACATATCCGTTCTGCTCTTCTGCAAACACAACGGGCAATATGTGTGATTGAAATGGACGAATTTCCGCCAGGTAAAATAAAATTTTTCATTACCGGTAGCTCATCATTCATTGTATCAATTTCTTTTTCCAATAAAATGATATCAGTTTCTTTCAAATCCGGGATTTTCATTAACGGTTCTTTTTCCGGATCACAAGCCAATGATGAACCGATGGTGAATAATCTATCTTGAATTTCTTTTAAAATATTTTTTGTGTGCTGATGTAAAATTGAATCATTCACCAATCCAATAAAAGAATTTAATTCATCAATGGTTCCATAACTTTCAATACGAATATGGCTTTTGGGAACTTTCGTACCCCCAATTAAACTTGTTTTACCTAAGTCACCTGTTTTTGTATAGATTTTTATTGACATAATCTGATACAACAAAAATAAACAAGGGTTGTTCAGAAATAAAAAAGAGAGTCGAAACTCTCTCCACAAATTTTTAACCTTTTAAAACCCTTAATGGGATTGCATTTGCAAGAATGATTCAGATCTTGGTTTATCGGTCTCAATTAAACCATCTCTTAAGCGCACAATACGGTGTGCATATTTTGCAATATCTTCTTCATGCGTAACCAATACAACGGTATTACCGGCTTGTTGAATTTTTCCGAATATCTCCATTACTTCAACAGATGTTTTAGAATCTAAATTCCCTGTTGGTTCGTCTGCCAATAATAAGGATGGATTATTTACCAATGCACGCGCAATGGCAACACGTTGAATTTGCCCACCACTTAATTCATTAGATTTATGATGACTTCTTTCTGCCAAACCAACTTTATTCAATGCTTCCAATGCACGTTCCATTCTTTCTTTTTTTGAAATGCCCGCATAGATTAATGGTAACGCAACATTTTCTACAGCAGATAATCTTGGCAATAAATTAAATTGTTGAAATACAAAACCAATTTCTGTATTTCTAACTTCGGCCAAATCATCATCAGGCATTTTACTTACATCTTTCCCGTTTAATACATAAGTCCCACCGGTTGGGGAATCCAAACATCCCAATATGTTCATTAAAGTACTTTTACCGCTACCACTCGGACCCATCAATGCTACATACTCATTTTTAAAGATATTCAATGATATTCCCTTTAAAACGGTAATAGCCTGATTGCCCATATAATAATTCTTCTGAATATTGTCTAAATGAATGATAGGTTTCATGAATATTGATTAATTATTTTCGAATCACTTTTGGTACTTTAAAAAATTGTTCATCTTTTAATGGTGCATTTAACAATGCGTCTTCTCTGCTTATGCTGCCCTTAATTTCATCTTCACGTAATACATTCACGGCATCGCTCATATGCATCAAAGGTTCAACATTAGTTACATCCACCTCTTTTAGTTTCTCAACAAATGCAATCATTTTTTGCATATCTTCTTTCATTGCAATTTTTTCTTCGTCAGAAAAATGCAATCGTGATAAATGCGCCAAATGGTCGATCATTTCATTGGTAATTTCCATAATAAACAAAAATAACTGAATTGGTTACATGAACCATTTTCATTTTATGAGGGGTCAGATATCAGTTCTTTCGGCTGTTAAAGCCTTTCCTGGTGCTTATCCGATGTTTTTGATAACTATTTTCCGATACAAAACTTACTGAAGATATAATCAAGTTGGTCTTCGTTGGTGATCTCGCCTGTGATCTCTCCTAGATAATACAATGCATTTTTAATATCGGAGGATAATAAATCTCCTGTTACTTGATGATTGAGTCCGGTTTGAATTTCGACTAAAGAGCTATCTAATTTTTTTAATGCATTAAAATGTCTTGCATTTGTTACTATCGTTGCTTCATTATTGATATTTCCGTGCACCGCTTTTTTTACCAATGCTTTTTTCAAAGCATCGATATGTAAATTATTTTTTGCCGAAATAAAAATGATATCCTCAATAGCAGACAAATTTTTTATTTTATCGGCAACATTATTGTCAGATTTATTACCGACCAATAAATATTGAATATTTTTTTGTTTGAATTGATTAGTGATAGATGTAATGTCTTTTTGATCCGTTTCTTTTATATCAAAAAGATAAATAACTACATCTGCCTGATTCATTTTTTCCAAACTTTTTTCAACACCAATAGATTCAATAATATCTCTTGTATGTTCGCGAATACCTGCAGTATCTATTAATCTGAATAAAACACCATCAATATTAATAATCTCTTCAATCGTATCTCTGGTTGTTCCTGCAATATCACTAACAATAGCACGGTTTTCATTCAATAGAGTATTAAGTAGGGTTGACTTTCCTGCGTTTGGCTTTCCAATAATTGCAACTTGCACACCATTCTTAACCACATTGCCTAATTGAAATGAATTAATGAGTTGTTGTGTAGAGAAAATTAATTTTTTAATCAGGCCCAGAAATTTTTTTCTATCGGCAAATTCAACATCTTCCTGACTAAAATCTAATTCCAACTCAATCAATGCTGAGAATGTAATTAATTCTTCACGCAGCTCTTTCAATGCTGTTGAAAATCCGCCACGAATATTTTTTATCGCATTATTTTTACTTGCTTCTGTATTACTTGCAATTAAATCAGCAACGGCTTCTGCCTGAGTTAAATCGAGTTTTCCGTTTAAAAAAGCACGTTGTGTAAATTCTCCGGCTTTAGCTAATCTGCATCCTTTTGTAATAAGGGCATCAATAATTTTTTCTTGTATAAAAGGAGACCCATGACAACTGATTTCAATAACATCTTCACCTGTGTAGGAAGAGGGATTTTTAAATAAGGCAACCACCACTTCGTCTAATATCTCATCATCAATTTTTAATAATCCAACATGCAATGTATGTGATGCTTGTTTAGAAAGATCTTTTGCAAACATTTGATTAATGATCTCGATTGCTTTATTACCACTTACTCTTATAACGCCAATTGCCCCGATTCCTTGTGGTGTAGCCAATGCCACAATTGTATCATCCCAACCATTTAATTTACCTGACATGCCTGATTCGTTTATGCGAAAATATAATAAAGCATTATGATGATAGAAAATAAAAAAGCCTTCTTAATGAGAAGGCTTTTTATATAATAAAGTCGTTAGATCTTTATTCTTCAGAAACAACAAAAGTAATACCTTGTTTGTGACGATAAATTACATTACGTCCGTTTTGAACTGCCGGTTTCCAGGCTGGTCCTTTTTGAATAACACGTACTGCTTCTGCTTTCGTTCCATAACCAGGATCATTCTCTGCCTGAACATCACTGATTGCGCCATCTTTAGCAACAATAAATGTTACAAATACAGTATATTTACCCGGAGGTGCACCATTCTGAACGGGAATATCACTATTCAAATTACGTTGTAAATATTTTTGCCATGCAGGTAATCCACCAGGAAATTCAGCAGGAATTTGCACAACAGTAAATACTTTGTCGTAATCTTCTTCTTGTTTGGGCGCTTCTACTTTGCCGGTACCCGTTTCAACCGGAGGTGCAGTAATACCTTCGTCTTTAGCACCTTCCTGATTAACAGTACCGATTTTTGTTTCCTCCAATTTTTCTACTTCAGGAGGAGGATCTTTAACTTCTTCATCCTTTACAATTTTAGGAGGTGTGAATTTAGTGATTTCAACCTTAGGAGGCTCTTGCTTTGGAGGAGGAGGAGGAGGAGGCTCAGGCTTCTTCTCATCTTGCTTAATGTTTTCTAAAGAAACATCAGCAACGATAACCTGTGTTTTACTTTTGCCTACCGTACTCGCAACAAGCGAACCTATTAATAATAACAAACAAATAGCAACAGTTCCAATAACTGCTTTTACTATGCGCTTATTATACGTTTTACGGAGTTCATAAGCACCATATTCTTTATTTCTTCCTTCGAAGATGATATCAAGAATATCGGCTGATAAAATTTTGTTTACATCCATTTTAATGTCTTTTAGTAGTGAGATTCAATTTCATTTCAATTTCACAACTGAATTATTTAACACCTGCTGCTTCTGTCTTCACAATCAGTTGATTCTCCACATCTGCAATATCTACCAATGCATATCTTTTAATAAGATTGATAGACATTTCATCCAGCATATCAACTACATTCTTATAAGTACACTCATTAGAGGGTTTGATAATTAATACCAAATCCTTTTCGGGTGTAGCTTGTTTTTTTCTGATGATCACATCACGAATGTCTTTGAAATTAGAAGACTTGAAGTTTGAAGCATCATTGGCTAATGTTCCTTCGTAATAAAATACATTGTTATCTTTTCCCAATAACAAAGTCAATACACCAGACTCCTTAGCTTTATTTTGCTCTTCCGGTTTATCAGCATCTTTAGGCAAATACAATTTCATTGCCGTAGGCTGACTCATAGTGGTGGTGAAAATAAAGAATGTGATCAAAAGAAAGCCTAAATCTACCATCGGTGTTAAATCCACACGAGTAGACATTTTCTTTGACTTTTTGACCCCTGGTCCTTTTTTATGTCCCCCGCCCTGCGACGAGGTATCCATTTCTGCCATGGTGCAATATTTTAAAAGTGATCAAATAAATTATTCTTCTTTTTTGTCAGCCGGTGCCTGATTTTGTTTCCATAAATCAGTTCCCGTTGGTGCAGCTTCAGGATTGGTTACCAAAGAAAATTTCAATTCATCATTTTTCTTTAATGCATCAATTACATTTTTAAAAGAAGGATACTTGGAAGCGTTATCACCTTTTAAAAGTATATTCTTCTTTAAACCCATGTAAGAGCCTTTAATAATCCTGAGCCACTCAGTAATTTCATTATGAGAACTATCCTGACAAGGAATGCCCGGTAATTTGTTTCCTTTCCTTTCATCTTCAGGGATGGCTAAAAAAGAATTTAACTGGGCAAATGAAGCACCGATAAAACTCGCTTTAACAAAAGCTTTTTTATCAATACCCAAATTCTTTGTGCTGTTTAATTCATCGGCAATTGTGCCTTTGATTTGTTCATTATCTAACGAAAGAAACACTTTACCATCTTTGTCAATGGTAATCAGCACTACATCTTTATCAGGTGCTACTTTGGTAGCTACAGAACTTGGTGTGGTAACAGTGATAGCCTCTTCTGGTTTAAACTTTGTTGTTAAGATAAAGAATGATAACAACAAGAAAGCCACATCGCACATCGCTGTCATATCAATGTTCGTACTCTTTCGCGGTATCTTAGGTCTGGCCATTGTTGATTATTTAATTTTCACTAATTAAGATTCAAAACTGTTCTTATTCCATAAAATAATCAAGGATTATTTATAGTTAGCAGCAAAGCTTTGAGTTAAAGTGAAACCTGATTCATCAATACCGAATGTAATACCATCAATTCTTGTAGTAAACACATTATACATAATGATTGAAATGGCTGAAGTACCGATACCCAATGCTGTATTATACAAGGCTTCAGAAATACCTTGTGATAATTTTGCAGCAGCTTCGCCACCACCACTATCACCTAATGCGGCAAATGAACGGATCATACCTAATACCGTACCCAACAAACCTAATAAGGTTGCAACAGATGCGATCGTTGACAAGAACACTAAATTCTTTTCCAACATGGGCAATTCTAATGCAGTAGCTTCTTCTACTTCTTTTTGAATGTTCAATACTTTTTGTT
>Ga0164297_10000546_pt1 | contig 46211 bp, 39 predicted proteins | sample GEODES058metaG_FD_113539 | JGI IMG/M metagenome (GOLD analysis project Ga0164297, IMG submission 113539) | Dystrophic lake water microbial communities from Trout Bog Lake, Wisconsin, USA - GEODES058 metaG | ecosystem: Environmental > Aquatic > Freshwater > Lake | place: USA: Trout Bog Lake... | reverse complement strand
TCTCAATGCTTCCATTACGATAAGTATCTTTTGTTCGGAAGTGAATACTCTTCTGGTCTTGCTGCGGATCTCTTTGATATAGTTTTCAGCAGTTTGTTTCTTCTTGGTTTCCATTGTCTTAAAATTAATTAATCTTTGGAAACACTCCACAAGCTTAGCACCCTATCGGTCCACTTTCTGCTGACGTTTTACAAAACCGTTAACCTTACTGAAACCTCTTTGATAACCTGTGTTATCTCCATATCAATAGCAGAATGCATTGGCTGCTGACAAGTCTGACAAATATGTGTTGCCACAATATTATCAATGGTTAGTGCTAACCATGTAGGCTTGATCTGATTGTATACTGAATGGCTGCATTCAAAATTTATGCAGTACAAAGCGAAAGAGTCATTGATAGTTTCCATACTCGTCATTATTGATTAATCAAATTTGACGAATACAAAAGGCCCTCTATATAGTAGTTATTATGAAAACAGTGTAGTAATTTGTTCGACAGGTGAGTCTTTAAATCAATTTACGGCTGATAACGTAATTTGTAATTTCGGCATTATTTTTAAGCTTCATTTTTTCAAGAATGCGGGCTCTATAGGTACTTATTGTGGGTTTACTCAGGAATAGCTCATCTGCAATAACAGATACCGGCTTACCGGAAGCGATCAATAATAAGGTTTGGTATTCACGGTCCGAAAGCAATTCATGAGGTTCCTTTTCTATATCTTCGTCAAGCATAGAAACCAATTTATCGGAAATAGATTGTGAAACGTACTTTCGCCCATCTAAAATGTTATTTATTGCTTTGACCAATTCCCTATCGGCAGCATCTTTAGAAAGATAACCCGATGCGCCCGTTTTTAGGGCCCTGATTGCAACTTGCTCTTCGCCATGAAAACTAAACATCAAAACCGGCACTTTGATCTTTTCTGCCTTTATCTGTTTTAATATCTCAAGCCCATTTCTACCCGGTATATCAATATCCAATATGAGAATATCCCAATTATTCTCTTTCAGTTTTTGAAAAACTTCGGCATAATTGGTAGCCTCGTCAAAATGCATACCCGGAAACTCTGAAGCGCATATTTGCCTTACACCCACCCTTATGGCTGAATGATCATCGGCTATTAGAATTTTTCTTGGCATTTTCTGGTAATTTTAGTCCTATCGGAACCACCGCAGCCCTTGAAAGTATTTAAATTTGATTAAAATCAGGTTCATAGCCTTGCAGGAATTGATACAAAATTGATCCAAAAATCTTCAATCCTGGCAATGGCGCCAATAAATTCATCTACGTCAATTGGCTTGGTAATATAACAATTTACATGGTTTTGATAACATTGCAAAATATCTTTTTCAGAAGACGATGTACTTAACATGATCACCGGAATAGCCCTAAACCGTTCATTGTTTTTGATATAATAAAGTACATCGTGCCCGCTTAGTTTTGGGAGATTGATATCAAGAAGCACCAGGTTAGGTAATTCTTGCTTTTCTGTTAAAGATTCGAAATAATCAATTGCTGATCTGCCATCTTTTATAGTTGTGATATGGTTGGCTATACTACTTTCTTCAAATGCCTCCTTGGTTAGCAAAATATCACCCTCATTATCTTCTATTAATAAAATATTCATTCCTCTCATTGCTGATGATTTAAAAGGGTAAAAAAGAATGTACTACCTTTCCCTTTTGTCGACTCTACCCAAATTTTGCCTCCAAGGTTTTCTATAATCTTTTTAGAAATTGCGAGGCCCATACCGGTACCTGGGTATTGATCGCCGCTTTCCAGCCGTTGAAAAATGATAAAGATCTTTTCAAAGTATTCCGGTGCTATTCCTATGCCGTTGTCAGAAACAGAAACCTCCAGAAAGGATGCTTTTTGAACAGCTTTTATTTTTATTCTGGGGGCTTTTTCCGGTGAACGATATTTTAAACTATTGCTGATCAAATTCTGAATAACCTGCCTTATCGGGGTTTTGTGGGTTGAAATTTGGGGCAAGCCACTATAGCTAATTACAGCTTTTAATTCTTTGATCTGCCGTTGATAAAGTGTATGGATCTCACTAACAATTTTATTTAGATCAACTTCTTCCAAATCATCATCCGTGCGCCCGACACGCGAATATTCCAGAAGGTCCAGAATTATTTGTCGCATTCTCTTGGCCCCGTCTACAGCAAAATAGATGTACTTCTGCCCCTTCTCATCAATAACGTCGCTATATTTTTTTTCTAACTGAGTCAAAAAACTGGTAACCATGCGCAATGGTTCCTGCAGATCATGCGAGGCTATATAAGCAAACTGTTCTAACTCTGCATTTGTTGTTGCCAATTCTTTAGCACGTTGCTGCAAACTTTCGTGCAATTCTTTGAGTTTGATCTCGGAGAGCTTTCTTTCCGTAATATCTTTAAAAAATACAGATAACCCACCTTCAGAAGGATAGGCGTTTACATCAAACCACTTTCCCAGTGGTGCATAGTATTCTTCAAATCTTACCGCATGATCACTCTCGAATGCCGCCGTATAACTTAAATAGGATTTTGAACCAACAGCAGCAGAAAAAACCTCCCAAAGCTTTTTATTTAGTATCTCTCTCCGGGGCAGTTCCAACACTTTTTCTGCCATATTGTTCCAATAGGTAACAGTCCAGTGCTTGTCAACCGCGAAAAAAGCATCTTCAATACTTTCCAATATGATATTGCGTTCCTCCAATGCATATCTGCTGGCTAACTCGGCCTTTTTCCGTGTAGAAACGTCTCTGAAATTACATACAATTGCCGCAATATCCGGGTCGTTCAAATGATTGGTAAATACACACTCCAACCAAATATAATTCCCATCAAAACGTTTGGACCGAAAACAACAATTTTTGGAAATGCCGGGTAAGGCCCTAAGTTCGGTTAAAACTACGCCGAACCATCCGCGGTCATCTTCATGAACAACACTTTCAATATCGTATAGTATCAATTCGGCAGTCGACCACCCGGTAATGCCTTCGGCCGAGCTGTTTCGATATATGATCTGGAGATTCTTGTCAAGTAAGGTGATTCCTTCGGGGCTATTCTCAATTATTTTGGCAAATCGGGCAATATTGTCCATTTTTCCAAACGGAAACAATGTATCGCGGGCATTAACTGACCAGTCAGATTTTTCCTTCAAAGACATATCCACAATGCTTAGAAAAAGAGAATTTAATTATTGCTACAAATTTTTCAGATCGATAAAATGAAGTTCAAATTTGCAATGTATAAATCTTGACATTTAAAAAACAACATACAACCCGTGTTTTCACGGTATTTTAAATAATTTCAAAAAGCGTCAGTTAATAAAAACACTAAATCTGTAATCAAATTTACTATTATAACTATTAAAAAATTAATTATTATTTAAATTAAATATTAATTAATTGATTAAATAATGGGTTTTTTTTAAAAATATCTCTGAATCTCTTATAATATCTACATTCTGGATATGAGCACTTGGGGCGCAATTTCGACAGTATAGATAAAATGTCTATACTTGCACGCTTAACCGTGCTATTGCTTGTTAACAGTTCTGCATTACCGATACCGTTTGAATACCAAGGGAGTTAGTTTGTCTAACGTGCTAAAAACCCGGGCGTTGAAAATAGGTTTGCTCGGAGGAGTTTTAGATAAACTGTACCCTATTAACATTTTGCCAGTTAAATAATATCATTAGCAATCCCTTATAGTGCAAGGGTAACACGTCAGATTCTGGTTCTGAAGATCGTGGTTCGAATCCATGTGAGGGAACAAAAAAAGCCCCCGAATAAATTCGGGGGCTTTCCGTTAATTACTAGTGCAAATAGTTTATTGCTTCTTGATTTCTACTCTGCGATTTAAAACCCTGCCTGCATCTGTTGAGTTATCTGCAATTGGGTTTTCAGTTCCATTACCTTTTACTATCAGGTTACTTGCACTGATGCCTGAATTTACCAGATAAGCTTTAACAGAGTTTGCGCGGTCAACAGATAACTGTTTGTTGTGCTCAGGAGTACCTTCTATTGAAGCATAACCATTGATAACGAATGTTACTGTATTGTCTTTTTTAATTTCTACAGCGGCTTTATCTAAAAGTGGATATGAATCTGTCTTTAATATGCCAGAATCAAATTCAAACTGAATATTGGCAAAATTATAATCGGGTGCCGGTGGTGCCGGTGGCGGAGGCGGCGGTATTGGAGCCGGAGCCGGTGCAGGTGGCGGTGGTGGCGGAGTTGGTTTACTTGCAGCGGTATCAATAGGAGGCGCTTTTTGTATCTTTTTCTTAGAATGACAGGCTTCAAGCGAAACCAATACTGATAACACAACAACCGGTGCTAGAAATGATCTTAAAATTTTCATGTTTGTTTTTTTATTAAGATAAAACTGGTTTAAAAAATGCTTCCCCGAAGGATAAACGTACTCGCAATTTTAACAAATTTTCGGTTTAACCCGTTAAGTAATCAAAAATTTACATTACTTTAAAGCTAAGCCCCTGATTTACTATTTCTTTTAATTTCTACGCTAGTCCATTCAATTGCAAACAGCGGGAAATGGTTGAACATTTCGCAACTAAAAAAGGGAAAGATCATCCATGCGATCTTTCCCTTTGCAGCTATTTAAAAAACAGCCCTTTGATCTTTATCAAGCTTACCAGCAATATTGCGATATATCAACCCGGGTAACCTGGCCATTGATATTTACGTCAACCAGATGATTACCCAGGAATGTAACAGTACCCGATAAACTCCATCCAGCACCATATGCTTTGAAAGTGGCTGTGCCGCTTAAAATATCCTTTTTGCAAACATCAATAGTTAGGTTATTCAGCACATAATTGCTGTTTTCAATATCTGTGTACCATGAATTATTGCAGTTACAATGTAAATTCATGGTCTGGTAAAAATAGTTATCCCCACTTACCCCAATAAACTGGTGCTTTTCGTCAAGCGCCTGAATTGTATAGGCTTGTTTGATATAATAGTTTTGTGCCCAACCTTGTGGAGTTGTACGAGAGATACCGAGCGAATCATACGCAGTATAACCTGCCTTTTGGCCATTATTGCAATTGAAATAGAATGTCAGGTTACCGCCAGCATGTGATGAAGTATCGCCTTCAGCTGAACTGATGTCAACCAACGAGTCGGTAAAGAAACCACACAAAGGCGCAGTATTATAGCAATGGCATAGGCTATGAGCGCCTCTTACATTTACCGTATCAACACCACCCATCAGGTTAACCCCACCTTTAAAGCCAGATAATGACTGTATCAGGTTAAGCGCAATTGATTTACTGGTAGCAGCCGTGGTTGCTTGATTTGAAGTTGCCGGAGTCGGTGTATTTTCAGTTTTTTTACACGAACTAATAATCGCTACTGCAATCATCAATAAAGGCAGCAGCATTTTAGAAAAGCTTTTCATTGTATTCTGTTGTTTTTCAGGCGTCAGTTTCATTTTTTTTATAAACTTATATACATAACAAGCCAATTATTGTACCACGTACCAGGCCGGCAAAGCAAGGCATATAAAGAAATAATTTTAACCCTCATATCATGCAGAAAAACAGAATATTGCTTAGTTTATATCAACATAACGCTCATATCACATTTAATTTATACGAAGAATTGTTGCCCGCTGCTTAAACGAAAAAGGGGGAATAGTTTCCACAAAAAGGTTAATCCAATGCACGAATATCAATTGATATTAAAACTTTAAAAGTAGGATCAAACCATTAACAACACAGGCATTTTGGCCTTCCTGCTTCAAGCTTTTTAAATGAGTGGGTTAAATGATATCGAAATAAAAAAGATCAAACTTTGCTTTTGTGTTTAAAATTCCCGGCCTACCCGGGGGAGTTTTGTTAAGCTATTTTAATGGGTCGCCTAGCCATCATATATCATTTTCGGCACCCTGGAATTGTAGGATACCATTGCTGATATTCTCATAGATGAATCGGTAGTCTTTTTCCCATAGTCAGTATGGAATATTACTTTTGTTAATGTTCCGTAGTAAACCCAATCAGATGTAATACATTATTTGCCTGTTGCTTCTGGCAGCAACATTACCGGTTAGTGCTCAAAATAATCGCTTAATATTTCACAACCAGCGTTATAGCATTTATGCAGATCGCGTTATTCAGGGAAAGAACAAAGCGATAGCTATTTCGTCTGACCATATTGAATCAAATTATCAAAGTCCTTTAAAAGCACATACCAGCCCTGTTGTAGAATTCAAATTCAGCATCAACGGTAAAGACAACGAAATGCCTTTTGGTATCAATCATCATTTTTTGTGTAACCAACTGATCAACCTAACACCGCCAACAAAAAAATAAGGGTGAAAACACCCATTTTTCATGCGCATCTTCTTGCTTTGCAATAATTATTTAATTTTAGCCTCAGGATGAAAAATATCTCGGTAAGGATCAAAGATATAGCTGAAAAAGCTGGTGTTTCAACAGGCACAGTTGACCGTGTATTGCATAAACGTGGCAAAGTTGCTCCAGAAGTGGAGCGCCGTGTATTGCAAACCCTTAAAGAGATGAATTATGAGCCAAATCTCATTGCACGGGCATTAGGCTCAAACAAGACCTACCAAATCGCTGCTTTGATACCTGACCCGGCTTTTGACAGTTATTGGCAGGCACCAAAAGAGGGAGTTGAAGCTGGTGAAAACGCCTTGAAACAGTATGGAATCAGTGTAGAACAATTCCTTTTTAATCCCTACGATGTCAATCACTTTATCGACCAGGCAAAAGAAGTAACCAAAAGAGGCTGCGATGGCATTTTGCTTTCACCCATATTTTACCGCGAAACCCTTCCTTTTTTTAGTCAATGGGAGGAACAGAATATTCCTTTTGTTTTATTTAATACACATATCCCGGAAGTCGATGCCCTGAGTTATGTCGGTCAGGACTCGTATCAAAGCGGTTTGCTGGCTGCCAAACTAATTCAATACGGACAGCCAGATTCATGTGCGGTTTTGGTAGCTCATATTGACGAAGAGCCTGGAAATGCAGCCCACCTCCTTAAAAAGGAACAAGGTCTGCGCGACTATTTTCAAGAGAATGATCAATCAGGGCAATATGAAATTGTTGTGGTCAACCTCGAAAGAGCCAATCAGTATGAGTTTAATTTAAAAATGCAGCAGGCGTTCGAGCGTCAATCTCAAATTAAAAGCATCTATGTTACAACTTCAAAAGCTTATGATATTGTAAGCTGGCTTGATCAAAACCAAATCTCCGATATCAAAATAATCGGTTACGACCTGATTCCCCGAAACCTTCATTATCTCTCCACCGGAAAGATCAGCTTTCTGATCAATCAAAACCCTAAGGGTCAGGGCTATTGGGGTATCAACCAATTGGCAGAACACCTTGTATTCAAACGGGAGGTAGCCGACGTGAAATACCTCCCGCTTGATATCATAACCCGGGAAAATGCTGCCTATTACACGCAACCCAACCTGGTAAGTCCGCAGCACAGCGGAACTTTTTGATCCTTTTAAGATACAGTCAGGATACTGTTGCTATCCACCGAAATGGTGTATTGTTGTAAAGGCGAAGCCGCTGGTCCAAGTAAAACTGAACCTGAGTTGCTAAATTGACTTCCGTGAAGTGGGCAAACAAACCTATGCTGGCTTTCATCGTAACCTATGGTTGTTCCCTGATGTGTGCAGGCCGACTGTACTGCGGTAAATGACGCAGCTGCATTGCCCGAAGCAATCCTCACCAAAATTATGCCCGATTTAATAATTGAATCGCCTTCATTTAGTAACTGCGTGCTTAAATCAACCGTAAATAAATTGCTGCCGCCCGCCGGTGGTTTTGTTCCACCGGTTCCTCCTGTTGGTGCCGGATCATTAGATTTTGATCCGCAGGATGCTAATGCACACCCGGTGCATACTGCTGCTACACCTAAGCCAAATTTGGCTAAAAATTCTGCTCTTTCCATTTTTAATTTTTTTAATAGTTATTGCTGGTTTTTTTCTTGTTAAAGTCGAACATGCGCGAAATAGTAAATCCGAGGCGGAACTGACCGCGCCCATAACTGGATGTTGAATTACTCAATGAGTTTATTTGGGAGATCGCACGTGCATTTGTTACATTAAGTGTAAAAACGTGGCCGCCTGTTTCAAATTCGGCTCCAAAACCGATCGGATCCTCAAAATTGCCACTGTTGTTCCTAAAGCTCGAAAAAGGGTGCTCGTAGTCAGCGATCAAACTCATCCGTTTGGTCACTTTCCATCTGAAGGCAGTTGACAATGCAAAAAAACCTGGAGGATTACCAGGAACATAAGGCAAAGGCTGATTATCCCAGACGTATACCGGCGATAATTCAAATGAAAATGTTCTTGAAAATTTTCGTGAAATAATAAGCTCCCCTATATAAGATAGCCTATCTCCAAAGCTTGCAAAACTACCATATGGCCTGATACCCTCACCTGCCAACAGTGTCAGATTTAAGGGTGTATGATCATCAGTTGACTGGTGTATCAAAGCCCACTTAAATTGGGTTTCTCCCATTTGCCCTATTGAATTTCGACCAACAGAAACCTGAAAATTATCAGTAAAACCATACTCAATACCCAGGTAAACATCATTTACAGCATCTAAGCCAAAAAATGAACGAAAGCCTCCTATAGCAGTACCCATATCGCCAAATCGATGAATGATCAGAAAGTTCAGATTATTCTTTTTGACGGTTTCTGTGGTTGGTGAAAAAATTAGCCTGGTAGCGTTAAAAGCCGGCAATATCTGTTCGTGTTGAGCGTCGGCACTACTCAATAAATTAAGCATAGAATCTGCCGAAGGGGTTTTATTATTTTGCTGAGCCAATACACTCATACCGGCTACGAGCAAGACAAAAAGCGTAAATATTTTTTTCATGAGTTGTGTTTTTTGGTTAATAATCAGTCTTTGATGGTTTTAATTTTTAAATGGAGCATACGTCCCGGAAACCCGTACCCGAATGCTCTCTGCAATATTGTGGAACACGATCTGTGGTATATCAATATTATGATCGGCACATTTAACAGTAAACTCGGAATTAAGCGTCACTATGCCATTGACCACGGAGATAGTTCCGGAAATAGTTCGGGCTCTGGTAATACCATGTATTTGAAAGTCGCCGGTAACAATTACAGGATACGTTCCATCTTTGCTTACATCTGGAGGAGATTGAATTTTGCCTTTAAAAGTTGCCTTAGGGAATTTATCACTCTCGATATAATTTTCATTAAAGTGCTCTTCCATCAACGACTTCTGGAAATGAAGCGAACGCACTGGCAGACTAAATTCAAGATCGCCTGTATTGGCATTGTAAACCGATACAGCCTTGATCGAATTGGCATCTATATCTTCGATCGGTGTGCTTGAAAATATATTGATATGGGCATTTTTACAAACAAAAACCCCCTGCCTCGCCTGGAAAATCGACATCCAGACAAGTAAAACAATACCGGTAAATCTCATATTAATCTGGTCTTTTTAAGGAATTAAGGTTCCAGCTAAAGCCAATCGCTACACCCGCCGATTGCAGTTTGGCCTTGCTTTCACCAACGTCGGTGAATGGTAATTTTAGATATGGTTGAAATAAAACGCCCAATTTTCCATTGATCTGATGTTCATAGGTAGCATCAAGGTTCAGTACGCCTAATATTGTTTTGTTACGATTAATTATACTATAGCCACCGGGTCCCTGGGCATAGGCGCTGGCATAATTAAACGAATAGTCTTCTCTTAGTATGATATATGATGATAAGCCTGTTCCCAATGTTATTCGGTTACCATTATTTCTAAATATCTGATAATTGATGTTCAATGGTATATCCAGCATCTTACAGTTTACGCCGATACTTGAAGGGTTAGTTCCAAATACATAGCTGGTATGATAATTTGCAAAACTTTCCTGATACGGTTTGATTGAATACATCAAACCTGCACTAAAGGTCCACTTGTTTAAGCTGGCAGAAAACATGGCTCCAAGGTTTCCACCAACGCGGCCACCTTGCATACCATTAACTCCGTTCACATCAGATGAGCCAATAACAGAAAGCGCATAAACCGCATGAACAACAGAGGCAGTCTTAACTTTGGCAATTACATTTTGATTTTTCGGAGAATTTGCATCGGCAGTTCCCGTTTCTTTCCTGGCGTCAGCCGTTCCGGTTTCATTTCTGGCATCAGCTGTCGCCAAATCCTTTTTGTTTGCAGATGCGATCATTTGAGCATTGCTCAGTTTGTTGGCATCTGGTGCAGATCCGACTAACTTTCCAGTGTCGGCAATGGCAGATGAACTATTCGCAGCAACTCTATTCCCCAAAGGTGGCACAGTTGTCCTGATACCTGGAATTGCTGAATCATTTCTTTGCGGCACAGCTTTTAGGGCTATGTCTGATTTGTTATTGTCCGGTAGTTTAGCGGCGGTCGTCCCAGGCGAATAAGGGTAAGAACGAGTTGCTGTTATTGCCTTCCCGTGGTGAACCGGTTTGCTGGCATAACTGGCAGTTGGTGCCGTAACTTTAAAATTGCCGGCACTATCTGCCGTTTGTTGCCTTGGGCCGCCGCCGCCGTTACCGGTATTTTTTTGCCTGCCCTTTGCAATTTGTGTTTGCCAACCGTTCTTATTTTTTAAATTTTCTGTTCCAGGTCTAAAAAGCAACCAGGCAAGAAAAAATATCGCCACTGCAGCCGCTACGCTTAACCATGGCAGCATTACCAGGATCAAGGGGCGTTTATTCCCATTGTCGAGCACGCTTTCCATGGCCTCCCAATCAGCTTCACTATAGACAGGTTCATTTCCAGGAGTATCAAACTCCTTTCTGAACATTTTGTCTAAATCCTCGTCGTTTACTTTTTTCATCGACTTTACTCTTAACGTTAGCCCCTAAGAACTAACCTGTATTTTTTTCAGTCACGGTTGGTACCGTTTATTTCTTTATTGCCAGTGTTTTTATCAAAATATATTCCCGGCGATTCAACTTTCTTTATAGCGATAATTGGATTATAGTCCGTTCCGCTTTGATACCTGTTACCTGGCGGAGCCAAATCGGCTTCAAAAATCATCTGTTTCAATTTCTGTCGGGCCTTAAACAAATTTGATTTTGAAGTGCCTACAGAAATATTTAGCATTTTTCCAATTTCTTCATGCGAATAACCTTCCACTGCAAACAAATTGAATACGAGCCGATATGCAGGAGGAAGATTTTGTACAAGCTTTAACAGATCATCATAATTGAGCTTTCTATCTGCATAATCGTCATTGCTAACATGGTCGGCTTTTTCAATTTCTTCAGTATAAGCCCACTTTAATTTTGAACGGTAATGGTCTATAGAAATATTAACCATGATCCTACCTATCCAGGCCTTAAAGGGACGGGCTTTGTCATAGGTATCGAGGTTTTTAAATACCTTCAAAAAACCCTGATTCATTACCCCGGCAGCTTCATCCCGATCACTGGCATAGCGCAAACAAATTCCCATGCAAAAGCCGTAGAATGCTTTGTATAGCATCTTTTGGCTTAGCCTGTCCTGCGCTATGCAGGAGCCGATCAAATGGTGTAACTCTTCTTCACCCATAGGGTCATCACCGTTAGCTTATTATTTAAAACCTTATCTGCCTATATCACGCATAAAACTGCCTCGGGGTTGCCTACCGCGATATGTTTTTTGTTAAAATACTATTTTTCAACTACTTAAAATTGGCATTATGCCAAAAAAACCACCTGAGATACTATCTGAAAATAAATACCAGGCCTATCTGGTGCTAAAATTACAGACGAGTTATTGTCAAAACATCAGGCCACCTGATCATTTTACCAATAATTGAATATCCAATAATTAATTTCGAAATATCAATAGGGCGATGGACTAGTAACTGTCCAACCTCCATCTACTATTATTGTCTGGCCGGTAATGTGTCGTGTTTCGGGCGAAACGAGGAATAATACTGCATTGGCTACATCTTCAACCGTAGCCGGACGGCCCATCGGCGTAATGCGCTGCCAGGTTTTTTCATAGTCCTTATCCACGAGTGTGCGTTCGGTCAGCGTAGCGCCAGGGGCAACGGTATTTACAGAGATGTTAAGTGGTGCCAGTTCAAGCACCAGGCCTTTAGCAAGCATTTCGAGCGCGGCCTTGGTCATGCCATACGCCGTAAGGTTTTTATGAGCCTGATGACCGGTAACTGAAGACATGAAGAGTATACTACCTCCGCTTCCCTGCTTTTTTATTTGTATCGATACTTTTTGTGCTAAAAAAAAGCTGCCAGTAATATTAAGATTGATGACACTTTGTAAAGCATCGGGCTGGTAATCTAAAAAATCGCCAAATGAAGTGATACCTGCATTAGCAATAGCAATTGTAACAAATCCAAATCTCCGAACAGCCTCGTCTACCATCTCCTGAATAAAAACTACATCGGAAGCATCACCCGGCATTGCATGACAACGCCCGCCCATTGCATTGATCATCTGCGCCGCCCGCTTAGCCTGGGAGTCATCAATATCATTTAACAGGACTGATCCACCTTGTAATGCGATCTGCCTTGCAATCTCGAATCCGATACCTTGCCCGGCGCCGGTTATGATGGCGGTTTGATTAGCGAAACGGTTTTCCATGTTTAATTGTTATTTCGGGCCTGGCAAAATGCGCTTTTCTATTTATTTGGAAACTAAGTCATTAATACACATATCCGACACCATGTGGTGCACCAACCTACTCAATGTGAGTCTTTAAGCACTTCACTCCCACTTCCTCCCTTTAAAAAATCCAAATCGGCACCTAGATGAGCTTGCTCTACATGTTGCTGATATAAATAAACATAGCCGCGTGTAGCCTGATCAGCGAAGCTTTGCAGGTTCTTCTTTCTTTCACTTATTTCATTTGCAGACAGATCAACATTAAGCATACCAGCTGCCACGTCAAGGCTTATAATATCTCCATCTCTGATCACTGCCAGGGTTCCTCCGGCAGCCGATTCGGGTGAAACATGCAGTACTACCGTGCCAAAACCGGTCCCACTCATACGTCCGTCAGATATGCGAACCATGTCTGTTATTCCTTTATCCAATAGTTTTTTAGGGATAGACATATTTCCTACTTCAGGCATTCCGGGATACCCTTTGGGGCCGACATTTTTTAATACCATTACACTTGTTTCATCAATTACCAGTTCAGGATCGTCAACCCTCAACTTGTAATCATCAATATTTTCAAAGACAACTGCCTTGCCAATGTGCTTCATTAACGCCGGTGTTGCAGCCGATGGTTTGATCACCGCCCCATGTTCGCAAATATTTCCTTTAAGCACAGTGATCCCTGCCAATGGGTTGAAAGGCTTTTCTACTGTGGCGATAACGTCCGAATTGAAACATTCGGCATTCCGGTAATTTTCAGCCAAAGGCTTGCCGCTAATTGTAATGGAATCCTGATGAAGGTAATTATCCAATTCCTTCATTACTGCGGGTATTCCACCGGCATAGTAAAGATCCTCCATGAAATAACGTCCAGAGGGCTGCAAATTGGCTAATAGCGGTATTCCCCTTTCGCTGGTATTAAAATCATCAATCGAAAGCTCAACACCAATGCGACCTGCTATCGCCAATAAATGAATTATAAAATTTGTAGAACCGCCTATAGCGGCATTGGTAATTATGGCATTTTCAAATGCATTGCGTGTAAGCACTTGCGACAATTTCAAATCTTCCTTTACCATGTCAACAATACGCATCCCTGATAAGTGCGCCAATACCTTACGCCTTGAATCAGCTGCCGGAATTGATGCGTTATCCGCCAGTGTTAAACCTAGCGCTTCAGCCATCACAGCCATGGTAGAAGCTGTGCCCATTACGGCACAATGGCCCCTGCTACGTGACATGCAGGCTTCGGCTATATTCATTTCCTCTTCACTCATTCGCCCGCTGCGCTGAGCTTCTGAAAAACGCCAGACATCAGATGTTGCAATATCCCTACCCTGATATTTACCGGTTAACATCGCGCCGCCGGATACAACGATCGTTGGCAGGTCAACACTGCATGCACCCATGATAAGCGCAGGGGTTGTTTTATCACAACCACATAGCAGCACGACACCGTCCAGCGGATTGGCGCGTATTGATTCTTCTACATCCATACTCACCAGATTGCGGTAAAGCATGGCCGTAGGTTTAATAAGCGTTTCGCCAAGCGACATTACCGGAAATTCTACCGGGAAACCGCCTGCTTCATAAATACCATGTTTAACAGACTCGGCCAATTCGCGAAAATGCGCATTACAGGGAGTCAATTCCGACCAGGTATTGCAAATGCCTATTACGGGTTTACCCTTAAATTCATGGGCGGGTATCCCCTGGTTTTTCATCCAGGAACGATAGATAAACCCATCCTTTCCGGTACGTCCAAACCATTCGGCACTACGGAGTTTTTTCATTGTTGATATTTAACTGATAGCCCTGTCTAAATGGGTATAGCCACCATCTACATGTATCAACTGACCAGTGGTATGGCTTGATCTATCTGACAACAGGAAAGCGGCCATATTTGCTATTTCTTCGGCGGTGGTCATACGCTGCTCAAATGGTATCTTAGATATGATCGATTGAAGCTTTTCGTCGGGATTTTCGAGCGTTCTGATCCAATTCTCATAAAGCGGCGTCCAACATTCGGCTACGATTATAGCATTGACACGGATACCATAGGGTAATAGTTCAACGGCCCATTCACGCGTCAGGGCATTGCGGCCTCCGTTTGCAGCAGCATAAGCCGAAGTATTTCCCTGCCCGGTTTCAGCAGTTTTAGACCCAATGTTTACTATAGCTCCTTTTGATTTTTTCAATTCAGGTAAGGCATAATGCGCAAGCAGGTAGTAGTGTACCAGGTTTCGGTGCAAGGAGGCCATAAATCGTTCATAGTCGCCTTTTTCCAGTCCTACGCCATCATTTACACCTGCATTATTAACAAGGCCGTCAATGCGTCCAAATTGAGCGATCACAGCATTTATAGCACGTTCACATTCCGCAGGCTGAGTTAATTCGGCTGCAAATTGATACGCCTTGCCATTTACTGCCTGTACGGTTTTAAGGTTATCTTCTGCATTACGACCGATGATCACCGGCAAAGCACCTTCAGCAGCCAATACTTTTACAATTCCTTCCCCAATCCCTTTGGCACCACCGCTAACAACGATGACCTTATCCTTTAGATTCAAATCCATATGCTATTGAAATTAATTACCTCCCGGAGTATTATAAGTTATAAAATCTTACAGCATTACCCCCAAAAAACAACTCCTGCTCCTGCTGCGAATACCTTGACGAAAATATCTGTAAAATTTCCAGCGAGCGTGAATATGCACCGGCAAGCAAACATACAGGCCAGTCGGATCCGTACATTAGTCGATTAGTGCCAAAAGCATTAAAAATTACTTCCAGGTAAGGCGTAAAATCAGAGGTTCGCCATTTATACCAATCTGCCTCGGTCAGCATGCCCGATACTTTGCAAAAAACATTGCGGTATTGTGCCAGGTCAATTATATCATTTTTCCAGGCCTCTATCTCACCTGTTTTAATAAATGGTTTTGCGATATGGTCCAGTACAAATTTCTGATCAGGAAATTCTGATACCAACTCACTGGCATACTTTAGGTGTTTTGGGTATATCAGGATATCATAGGTGAAGCCAAACTGTTTCAGCAAACTTATACCCTGCCTGAATTTTTTTCCTAGCATAAATCGGTCATCCGGCTCGCCTTGCACAACATGCCTGATTCCTTTTAATTTGGGGAAATTAGTATAGTAATAATTGAGTCGTTCTTCGGCATTGGATGCCTGTAAATCTATCCACCCTACTACGCCTTTAATAAAGCTATTTTGCTCCGCCAGCTTTAGCATAAACTCGTTATCACTTTCATCCTGGCAAGTTTGTACCAAAACAGTACCGTCTATTTCATTACGCGTTAGTGAAGGTTTAATATCTGCAGGTAAAAAATCGCGCTGGATCACCGACATTTCGTTGGTGATCCAGCTATCCCTAATTGGGTCAAACTGCCAAAAATGCTGATGGGCGTCAATCTTTAACATAAGGTACCAGTTTTTGCGAAGCATAGCCGAGACCGTCAATTCCTAATTCGATCACGTCACCTGGTTTTAGGTATAAATTTGGCTTCATACCCAATCCAACCCCGGCAGGAGTCCCTGTCGATATGATATCTCCCGGCAAAAGCGTCATAAACCGACTTGTATAGGCGATCAAATGAGGAATATTAAATATAAAATTCGATGTGTTGCCATCCTGCATAATCTGCCCATTTAACTTTAACCATAGGCGAAGGTTGTGAGGGTCCGCAATTTCATCTGGAGTTGCTAAAAAAGGCCCTATGGGAGCAAATGTATCGCAACCTTTACCTTTATCCCAGGTGCCGCTTCGCTCCAACTGAAATTCGCGTTCAGAAACATCATTATGCAAAACATAGCCGGCTATATAATTCAGTGCATCACTTTCATCAGCATAGCTTGCTTTTTTTCCGATAACCAACGCCAACTCCACTTCCCAATCCGTTTTAACAGAATCTTTCGGGATAATAATATCATCATTCGGCCCTACAATAGCTGTCGTCGATTTCAGAAAAATCACAGGCTCAGGCGGTGGTGTAGCATTGGTTTCACGAGCGTGATCGCTATAATTTAAGCCGATGCAAACTATTTTTGAAGGTCGTCCTATCGGACAGCCCAAACGAATATCATCACTCACTTGTAACAAGTTACTGTTACTAATAAACTGTTCGAGCCGTTTCAGGCCATCAGTTTCAAAAAATCGCTCATCATAGTCTTCGCCAAATGCCGACGTATCATAACGTTTGTTATTGATAATTACACCTGTTTTTTCATTCCCGGCTTCGCCAAAACGTATCAGTTTCATAGTTATATTTGGTAAATATATAAGGGCAGATTGGTTGCTGCCCAGTTTATTGATGACCTATTAAATTGACAAATAAAAAATCAATTTTCATAGTCCTAATTGTTAATTCTTGTAAAGCCACCATCCAGTAAATAATCGCAACCAGTTATAAAGGCGGCTTCGTCCGAACATAAGTAAAGTGCCAGTGAGGCTACCTCTTCGGGCTTTGCCATACGACCAATGGGTTGGCTTTTTGATAGCTTTTCAAAAATTTCAGCTTCTTTACCGGGATAATTTTTGGCGATAAAACCGTCCACAAATGGTGTGTGTACCCTGGCTGGAGAAATACTATTGCATCTGATATTATCATGCAGATAATCGCGGGCGACAGATAGCGTCATTGAAAATATTGCTCCTTTACTGGTAGAATAAGCAAATCTATCTGTAATACCAACCGTAGCCGCTATTGATGCGGTGTTTAAAATAACACCGCCACCCTTTAATTTCATCAATGGAATGGCAGCAAACAGGCAGTTATAGGCACCCTTTACGTTTACGTTCATTACCCGGTCAAAATCAGCCTCGGCAGTTGTATCCGCCTTGCCAATATGAGCGATGCCTGCATTATTTACCAGGATATCGGGGTTGCCAATTTCATTAAAAACATCAACAACCAGTTGCTGTTTGCTGATATCAACCTGGTGATAAGTGGCTGCACCTCCGCTATTTTGAATTTCTTCAACTACAAGTTGAGCAGCATCCGCAGCCAGATCAATAATATGAACTTTAGCTCCTTGTTGTCCAAAAAGAACTGCAATGGCTTTGCCTATCCCGCTTCCACCACCGGTAATAACGGCTATCTTGTCTTTTAAACTAAACATCATTTTTTAAATTTCGAAGTTCGAAATGTCAATTGCGAAATGATTTATAACATTTTTGGAGCGCATAGTGCCAGATGTGAAGTTATTTTAACGTCATTTCCCAATTGACATACCGCAATTCGCATTTAATATCAATTAGCATTTCGCATTGGACATTATTTCGCAATTGGCATTCAGCATTTATAATGAAACTCCCCTCTTCCAGGGTATAAAATCATCTTGTTCCAACAGCACAGCTTTAGGCTGTTCGCACCCGCTGGCTACATTAATAACGTATTCCAATATCCGCTCGCCTGCCTCGGGAATGGATTCAGTGCCCTCAATGATGGTACCGCAATTGATATCAATTATATCGGGCATTCTTTTATACAATGCTGTATTGGTAGATAATTTAATTACCGGTGCGATAGGATTGCCTGTAGGTGTACCCAAACCCGTTGTAAACAGTACGATATTAGCTCCCGAACCCACTTCGGCTGTCGTACTTTCCACGTCGCTTCCGGGAGTACATAAAAGGTTTAAGCCCGGTTTTGTAGCCTTTTCCGGATAATCCAATACAGCTGTTACGGGTGATGTACCACCCTTTTTTGCTGCCCCGGCAGATTTGATCGCATCAGTTATCAATCCGTCTTTAATATTACCAAATGATGGGTTGGCATAAAATCCTGAGCCACCTTCTTCTGCGCGCTTATTGTAAATGATCATCAGGTCCATGAATCGCTGCGCAGTTTGTTCATCAACGCATCGATCACTTAACTCCTGCTCAACACCACACAACTCGGGGAATTCTGATAGAATGACCGAGCCCCCAATCGAAACCAGCAGATCAGAAACATAGCCCAATGCAGGATTGGCGGATATACCCGAAAATCCATCCGAACCCCCACATTCAAGACCAATACAAAGCTTTGACAATGGTGCGGGTTTTCGTTCATTTTTATTCGCTTCGATCAGACCGGCAAAGGTTTGTTTCAGTGCCTGCTGTAACAGATTTTTCTCCGTACCTAATTGCTGTTGTTCCAAAACTACAAGCGGCTTGCTGAATTCCGGGTCGCGTTTGGCGATCTCCGCTTTCAAGATATGTCCCTGTGCATGCTGGCAACCCAAACTTAAAACCGTTGCTCCAGCCACATTGGGGTGTGTAATATATCCGGCCAAAAGGCCGCATAATGCGATCGAATCCTGTTGGGTCCCGCCACAACCCAGATCGTGGGTCAAAAATTTGATTCCATCAATATGCTCAAATAAGCGTTTATTGGGCGTCTTGACAGTTGAAGTTTGTACATCGGCACTTAAAATTTCCTGCGTGGTTTTGCCCGCACGGTAAAGGCTCATTAATTCATCAACCTCATTTTCATAGCTACGGGCTTTTTTATAACCAAGCTTATCAACCAGAGCCTCTTTCATCACTTGAATATTGCGGTTTTCGCAAAAAACCAGGGGTATAACCAACCAATAGTTCGCCGTACCAACGCTTCCATCCGCCCGGTGATATCCCTGGAACGATCTGCCCTCAAATTTTGAAGCATCGGGTTTGGCCCAATCCAGTTTACGTTGACCCAGGTGAAAAGCACTAGATGCATGATGAATATTCGCTGTTGAAACCACCCCCCCGACGGGAATGTGTTGGGTAGCTTTTCCAACCAATACACCGTACATCAGGATATCGTCGCCAGGCTCCAGCGATATTAAAGCGAACTTGTGTTTTGCTGCAACCTTTTCTGCAAGCTTAAAATTTCGGCCTTCAAATGCTATTTCCGTCCCTGCGTCAAGATCACGAAGTGCTACCAGGACGTTGTCGTCTTTGTGTATTCTTAAAAAACTATTTGGCTCGATCACAGATTTGTATTGATTTTTTATTTCTCAAACTAAACTTCATATATCAGGCAATCAACTCAAATATTCTATCCATTAATACCCATTTCTCCCCTGGCTTCGAGCCCGGAAGTGCTTGCTGAAATTTCCACATCAAACGCTCCCATTCCTGCACCTTGATATTCGAACTGTCCATTGAAGCTTTATTCCCGAAAGAAAAGCCGTCTTCAGTTTCCATGATCATGAACAGCCGATTACCTGTGCGGTAAATTTCCATATTTATGATACCGGAATCAAGAATACTTTTTTTTATTTCGGGCCAAACATTCCGGTGATAGGCCTCATATTCGGCTATTAACAACGGATCATCTACCAGGTCGAGAGCCAGCGCAAATCTTTTCATTATTGCAGACTTAATTCAACAACCGGTATTTCGTAAGGCGGTTTGTTTTTTGGCAGTGCTAATTCTATATCCGAGCCGTTCTCGGTATATTTTAATTCCGAATAGTCATTCAAAAACTGTGCGTAATTTATTTTGCCTTTATAACCCGCCAATACCAGTTTACCATCAGCCGGATAATCGTACAGATGGATATACAAACGTTTGGTTTTAGCGTTATAAGTAAGCTTTTGACCGCTCGGCACCTTAAAACTATCCGGAGCAAGTGTAGCACCATAAATTGATTTACTATTGGCATGCATCCAATAGGACAAACTATCAAGTGCGTTGGTTGCGCGATAGTCAAATTCGCCGCGGGCAGTTGGGCCAACATTCAGGATCAGGTTGCCACCGTTACTTACCGAACTGATCAGCAGATCAAGTAACTGGCGATGCGTTTTCCAGGTATTTTCGTCGCGGTAATAGCCCCACGATCCTGAGAAAGTCTGACAGGTTTCAAACGTATGACCTTTGTAAGCATCCAGTTCTTTGGTGCTCACTTGTTCCGGCGTTTCAAAATCGCCGCCATCGCTGTATTCATACAGGCCGAGGCGATTATTGACGATAATACCCGGTTGCAACTTTCTAACCATTTTCAACAGGTTTTGGGCATCCCAGTCCTTGCCCCATTTACCATGTTTTGAACCTTTTTCCCATGACCAATCCAACCACAATACGTCAATTTTACCATAATTGGTCAACAATTCCCGTACCTGGTTGCGCAGATATGCCCTGTATTTGTTCATATCGCGACCTTTGTTCAAACGGTCGTAATTTGCTTTACTGGTATCCACCTGGGTAAGCGGATGAGCATCATCTACGGTATAATCAGGGTGATGCCAATCGAGTAGTGAATAATAAAATCCCACTTTCAGTCCTTCTGCCCTGAATGCTTTAACGTATTCCTTCACCAGGTCGCGGTGCGCTGGTGTGTTGGTGGCTTTATAGTCGGTAAATTTCGAATCAAACAAGGTAAAGCCTTCGTGGTGTTTGGTTGTGAGCACCGCATATTTCATTCCTGCTGCTTTTGCAGCCCTGGCCCATTTGCGCGGGTCGAAGTGATCTGGGTTATAACGATCGAAATACTTTTGGTATTCCTCGTTGGTGAGGTGCTCGTTATGTTTCACCCATTCATGCCGGGCTGCTTCTGAATATAGACCCCAGTGAATGAACATCCCAAAGCGGGCATCGGTCCACCATTCCAGGCGCTTTTTCTTTTGGGCATCGGTTTCGTTGCCTAAACGTTTTTTCTGTGCGATAGCAGGCAATGTCATGAGCAATGCCAGAAGTACGATGAGTGAGCGTTTACTTTTCATAATTTTAAATGATCAATGCCCAGCAACCTGCTGAACGTCTTTAACTTTGATATTTTTTAGCGCGAAATAGAAAATATAAATAAAGCTGGAAAGTGGCACCAAGTACGCGATACGTATATTGCTCAAATCAGAAACTCGACCGAGTATTAAAGGTATAACTGCGCCACCTACAATGGCCATGATGAGTAAAGATGAGCCTTTTTTTGTCTTCGCACCAAGATCTCTGATACTTAGTGAAAATATAGTGGGGAACATGATAGACATAAAAAACGGGATACACATCATAGCGTAAACCGAAAGTTTTCCGGCAACGGAAAAGGCTAATAAAAGCAATATAAAATTCACTACAGCATAGGTGATCAATATCTTCACCGGCGCTATGAATCGCATTAAAAATGTCCCGAAAAAGCGTCCGATCATGAAACCTAACATGGCAAGGCCAAGCAACGAGGCTGCATTTTTTTCACCGATTTCAGCTACCGATTTAGCATAACGCACAAAGAAACTTGTGACGGAAGCCTGAGCGCCAACATAAAAAAATATGCCCCCAACCCCAAGCAACAGATTTTTCTCGTTGAGGATAGAACCTGCCTCTTTTTGGTCAGCGTCGCTATGTTCTTTGATATCGGGTAGTTGGGTTCGCCAAATTAATACAGCTACAGCCAAAACAACGATACCTATGATAATGTATGGAATTTTTACCGCGTCAGATTCCCCTTGCAAATAGGCACCCAATTGGTGTTGATTTGAAAGAACGGCTGCTTGTTCAGCAGAAAGATCTTTACCCGACAAAATAAAAATACCACCCAGAAATGGGGCCAGCGTGGCCGCTAACCCATTAAATGATTGTGCAAAATTGATCCTGAATGTTGCTGTAGCGGGATCACCCAGGTTATTGATATAGGGATTGGCAGCGGTCTCCAAAAATCCGCAGCCACTGGCAAGAATAAACAATGCGAACAGGAAAAAACCATACATCCGCGTATCTGCTGCCGGATAAAATAAAAAGGCCCCGATAGCAAACAGCGATAAACCGAATATGATCCCGCTTTTATAGCCAAACTTTTGCATAAATAACCCGGCAGGGATGGCAACCACAAAATAAGCAAGGTAAAAAGCCGAATCTACAAATGCCGATTGCAAGTCGGTTAACTGACAAGCCTTTTTCAGGTGAGGAACCAGTATCGAATTCAAATTCAGTGCAATCCCCCATAAAAAGAAAAGCGATGTAATTAAGGCAACTGCGAAAAGGCCTGTTTTTTTGGTCATAGCAAATAAAAAATAAGTGATAATCGTTCGACCTGCGCTGCCATTTTCAATGCAGGGTAATTGGTTAATACAAAGAAATAAATTTTGGGTAATAAAACACTAAAACCACGAAATAAATGTAAGAGCGATTTCGACCGATCAAACGGCTATATTAAAAGACATCGGAAGTAAAGATCAACCAACTTTATGCAGGTAATTTTCGAGATATTCTCTTGGCGAACTTCCTGTGACATTTTTAAAAACCCTGTTAAAGTTGGTTATGCTTGTAAATCCGCATTTGTATGCAACTACCGAGATACTTTCATATTTATTAGCCGTCAGCTTTTTACAGGCCTCATTTACCCGCATTTCGTTTAGAAAGGAAATAAAGGTATGCCTTGTGTGTTTTTTAAAGTAGCGGCAAAAAGCCTGAGGTGTCATGCAGGCTTCCCGTGCAACATCGTCTAAAGTGATCGATTTACTGTAATGCTGCAAAATATAATTGTATATATTACTTATCCGAATGCCTTCAACCTCATTTATACCCGGAGAGATATTGAAATCAGACAATGGCTCGGGCTTATTTCCCATACTGCTCAAAACGCGCATTAATTGCAAAAAAAGGATCATTTGATCTGCCCCGGGCGTCGCTTGTATATCGAGCAACAAATTCGAGACCCTCCCAACACTTTCTGCCGGCAGCTTAAAACCATGCCGGCAATGGGCAATGAAATCCTTCAGACTCTTGAGTTCAGGAAGATCAAAAAGAGCAGAAAGGCTTCCGTTTGGGTCAAAAAAAACGGTCAGTGCACGTATCTTCTTTTTACTATCAGACAAAAAATATTCAGGATTACTTTTAAACAAATGCGGCTGGTCGGCGCCAAGAAAATAAACTTCGCCCGCCTGAAATGTATGCATATTGTTGCCGGCAATCAATGTACCTTCCCCCTCCTGTATCCAGGTTACCTGAGCTTCTTTATGCCGGTGGAGATGAGGATAGAAGTAAGGCATATCTTCCTGCTGAGCAATTATGCTCCTGTCATGCGCTACCGGTATCGTAAATTGCAGAACCTTCATCTCGAATTATTACGCAAATATTAACAGAATTATTTTCATTCAACCATTTACGGGTTAAAATATTGTACTGACTGGCGTCAAAAATAGATATAGATGCTGTATTGGCTAAAATATAGGCAGTATTGGCAATAATCATCAGACATGATTAAACCGGCAAATCGCTAAATTTATACCAAGATGAGATCGAACCGAATTAATTCAATATTTCTATTGGTTGTTGTGGCGTTTTCGGGGTATAGTGCCCTTGCCCAGCAACGTGATTACCCAATACAGCCTGTGGCGTTTACAAATGTTCATGTCAATGACAATTTTTGGGAACCCCGAATGGAAGTAAATGCAACGGTCACTATACCCTATGTGCTTGCACAATGTCGGGCAAACGGCAGGGTGGATAATTTTCTAAGGGCTGCAAAACTACTTGATGGTGATAAAATGAGCGAATTTCCTTTTGATGATAGCGATATCTATAAGGTAATTGAAGGAGCATCTTATGCCATGGAAGTAAAGAAAAACCCACAACTTGAAAGATCAATAGATACCCTGATCAATATCATAGGTGCAGCCCAGGAAAAGGATGGCTATTTGTATACCTTTCGTACGGTAAATGCGAAAAAACCGCACGAATGGATTGGCAGTAAGCGCTGGGAAAATGAAGAAATACTTAGTCATGAACTGTACAATGTGGGGCACCTCTATGAAGCCGCCGCTGCTCATTTCCAGGCAACAGGGAAAAGGACATTATTGAATATTGCATTAAAAAATGCCGATCTGCTGGTAAATACGTTTGGCTATGGGAAAGAAGAAAAATACCCTGGCCACCAGGTAGTAGAGATCGGTCTGGCTAAATTGTATCGTATAACCGGCAACAAAAAATACCTCGATCTGGCAAAATTCTTCCTCGATATCCGTGGCCCCAAGGGGGATGCTTATAACCAGGCGGATAAACTGGTTGTTGACCAGCACGAGGCAGAAGGTCATGCTGTTCGGGCAGCCTACATGTATACCGGCATGGCAGATGTTGCGGCGCTTACAGGAAACGAACAGTATTTACACGCCATCGACGATATATGGAATGATGTTGCTCACAAAAAAATATACCTCACAGGAGGTATAGGCGCCACCAATGCCGGCGAAGCTTTTGGCGACCCTTACCAGTTGCCCAACATGTCGGCCTATGCCGAAACTTGTGCGGCCATCGCAAACGTGTATTGGAATAGTCGCATGTTCTTGCTTCACGGCGATTCAAAATATATAGACCTATTGGAACGAACGCTTTATAACGGGCTTTTATCTGGTGTATCACTAAGTGGCAATAAGTTTTTTTATCCAAACCCACTCTCATCTATGAACCAGCATCAGCGCAGTGCCTGGTTTAGTTGTGCCTGCTGTATCAGCAACATGGCGCGTTTTATGCCTTCAATACCTGGCTACGTTTATGCGGTCAATGAAAATAACCTGTATCTGAACCTGTACATGAGCAATGCCAGTAATATTACCCTTCAGGGCGGGCATTTGAACATTATAGAATCAACGGAATATCCCTGGAAAGGAAAAGTAGACCTTACCCTAAATCCTGACAAACCATTTGTTTATAGTTTAAAACTGCGTATTCCCGGATGGGCACAGGATAAACCAATAGACGGCAATCTTTATACTTTCCTCGAACACAACCAAGGTTCGGTTACGATCACGATCAATGGGAAACCTGTAAAATATTCATTTGAAAAAGGGTACGCCACCCTAACAAGAAGATGGAAAAAAGGTGACAAAATAACCTTGAACCTTCCAATGCCGGTTGAAAAAGTAATAGCAAATCAACAGGTAAAAGATGACCAGGACCGTTTTGCATTTCAACGTGGGCCCCTGGTTTATTGCCTGGAAGGGCCCGACAATAAAGATAGCCTTGTACAAAATATTACCATAAACCAACAGGCCCTTGCTGGTTCAGCATTTGAAGCATCGAAGCTGAACGGAGTAGAGGTAATAACTACAGCAGGCAAAAGCACACGCAGACAATTGAATACGGATGCACTGCTGGAGACAAACCAAAATGTAACCGCCATCCCCTATTATGCCTGGGCCAACCGAGGACCCAGCGAAATGACTGTTTGGATCCCTTATAAAGCATCCGCATCAAGGCCGCAGCCTGCCCCAACTATTGCAAGTAAAAGCAAAGTATCGGCATCTATTGATAACAAACGAATGTTACGCGCATTGAATGACCAGTTTGAACCCCAGGACTCGAAAGATAACAGCGCTCCATTCCTGCATTGGTGGCCCAAGCAGAATAGTACAGAATTTATTCAGTACGATTTTGACCAGGCATACACGGTTTCCGAATCAAAAGTTTATTGGTTCGACGACGGTCCCTGGGGAGGTTGCCGAATTCCGTTGTCCTACAAAATTTATTACAAAAAAGAGGGAGCATGGGTTCCGGTAAATAACACCAGCCCCTATGACATTAGTAGGGATAAATATAATGTACTTAAATTTGAACCGATAAATACTACCGCTTTAAAGCTTGAAATTCAATTGCCTGCTGATAACTCGGCTGGAGTGCACGAATGGGCCGTAAAATAAATCTTTGGTGATATTTTGATTGAAAAGATAAATTTTCTGTTTGATGCCTCATTAAAACCCCGCATTTTGTAACTTTATATTTCATTAAACTATCGCTATGCGCATTTTGAAATTTATGGCCATAGGCGCCGCAGTAGGTTACGGCATCTATTACCTTACAAAGGAGAAAGAAAACGGCAAATCTATATTGGAAGAGCTGATAGAAGATGGGCCGGATTATTTGGAACGTGCAAAAAAATATGTGGAATTTACGGTCGACCAGATCGCCGAAAGATTACATACCGACTAATCGTTGTTTTACACGCGAACAAATAACCGCTTTTTTTAGGTTTAAGATCAGGAACGATCGGTTTTAGATACAAAACTGGGTTATTTAGGCTGCTTCAACTAAAGACTCTTCGCCTGTTGAAAGGTAGTCGGGTATTTTTTTACCACACTTGCCGCATTTAAATGCTTTGTCGTGATGTTCCCACTGGTGAGTACAACGTGGTTTTGAGTTCAAACGATTGGTAACTATTCCTATCAATGCTACCAGTAAAAAAATCAAGGAAACGTAAATCATGGCCTTTTTATTTGCAAATAATAAGGCAAAATTGAGGCCACAATTTTATGAACTGCAATAGCGATCAAAATTTAGAAATATTTCCACAACAAATAGCAACGTTCCCCATTTTGGGGAGTGAACTGAAGGTTTTTGTGGAAGCAGGAATGGAATTTACTACCCAATTATTTTAAACGGAATACCATCAACAGAATTAAATAACTTCCCTGGTTTTGTGCTTTGAGTTAAATTTTATTTTCTTTCCGTAGGTATCGATCTGCATTTGCTTTGACCATCGGGTTATTTTGGACTAAATAAAGTATCCCAATGCCCCTTTATCAGGGCACACATTATTGCAATACCGCTCTCAAAACAGGCAATCAAAAAACCAGAAGATGCCTCAATTCAATCGATACTGGTATTATTTTGAAACTACCAATACCTTAAAAGTGCCGGGTACAACCGGCGGGCGGAAAGACTCTTTAGTTGCTGGTTTAAATTTAGCAGTAGGTAAATATAATTTATGCGTTTTTTGATCAACCGCAAGTGTACGTGCACCGATCTCGGTTTTGATATTTTCAAACGAAAATTTACCATTCCCTAATTCTTTTATTATCGTGATGGTACCGCTTTCGCCATTCGAGGAATAAATTGTTTTCCATTTCACATCGAAACCAACCGCATCGCAGCCATCGCCAATTGGCAGCGTTTTGATCAACTTGCCGCTGCGGGCATCAATTATTGCCAAAAGTTTGTTATCACAACCGGCAAAAAGTCGCATAGTAGCGCGGTCGATCGTCAGCCCTGAAGGCCCTTTAGCGGGCGCCACCGACCAGTTGGCAATAATTTTGAAAGACTTTGCATCAATTACATCGATCTCACTTTTTTCCGCATTATTTACATAAATCCTGCCTTTTCCATCGCTGGTTGCAGTTTCGGGCCAGCCGGTTAACTGGATGGTAGTTACAACTTTATCGTTAACCGGGTCAATTACTGTCAGGTTTTTAGTCTTGCCATTACAAGAAATTATTTTGTTGGAGTAATCATCGTATAAAATCCCATCCGCAAATTCACCTGCAGGAATATGGGCAAGAACCTTATTGGTTTTCAAATCAAACACCAATACACTGTTGGCACTTCCGTTGGTTATATAGCCTTTTCCCAGGGAATGAACCAAAGCTATTCCATGAACATCTTTACCGGTTGGGATATAACTTATCGAATCGCCGGTGTTCTTATTAATGATATTTACCTGCGTACCATGAGAAACATAAAGCTTTTCAGACATACTATCGACTGTAATATAGTCATACCCACCAGTGCTTTTAATAGGAAAAGTTTGACTGATATGGTACCCTGATCTGGTCTGTGCCAACACCGAAAGCATAGTTGCTAAAACAATTGCCGCAACAATAAATAACTTCTTCATAATTTAATTTAATAAAAATCCTATAACTAATAACTAATAACTAATAACAGATACCTGACAACCAACTCAAATCCATTTTGCAACAAAGTGCCCAAAGGCTTCTTTATACTGATCGCCAACAGCGATGATCATTTTGCCAATTTGAACCGAGTTTTTTGTCATGGATGTGATCTTATCAAGGGCCACAATAAAAGACCGGTGAACCCGCATAAAACGCTTTGAAGGAAGCTTTTCTTCCAATGCCTTCAAACTGGTTAGTGAAAGAACTGCTTTCTCTACTCCCTTCAGGTGTACTTTTACATAGTCTTTTAAGCCTTCAATATATAATATGTCATCCAGAGCGATACGGACCAATTGATACTCAACTTTTAAAAACAGATACTGGTCGTCGGCGTGTTCAGATTCCACAACAATGCTTTGCGGAGCCGCAGTCTTATTGACCAACTCATAGTAAGCATGTGCCTTAGTTGCCGTCCGTAAAAACTCTTCATAATTAAACGGCTTCAGGAGGTAATCCAGTGCATCTACCTTGTAGCCTTCCAACGCAAATTGATTGTAAGCCGTAGTGAATATGATTCGCGGAGTTTCGGGCCCTTTGCCCAACACCCTGGCCAATTCTATTCCATTGAGGTCGGGCATCTGGATATCCAGGTAAATCACATCTATTTTTTGCGCATGTATCGCTTTAAGCGCTTCAACGGCGCTTGAAAACTTACCTGCAAGGTTCAAAAAAGGCGTTTGTTCTATAAACTTGCAAACCAACCCAAGGGCTAATGGCTCGTCGTCAACCGCAATACAATTGAGTGTCATGACAAATCTAAAATTAAATGAACGGTATACTCATTATCGGCGTTCAACTCGCTTATTTCTAACTGGTATTTTCCCGGATAAAGCAAATCGAGGCGGCGTTTAGTGTTAACCAGCCCGATACCACTATTGGTATCTAAACTAACACTATTATCTTTCATAATCGAATTTTTGACAGTAAGGTCAAGCACTTTGTCTTGCTGAAGTACAATAATATCAATATGACTTTTTTGCGTAGCACTAACTCCATGTTTGAATGCATTCTCAACAAAGGGAAGGAAAATCATTGGCGCAAGTGGCAAGTCCTGAAAATTGGCAGGCGTCTCAATATTCACTTTTACAACCTCGGTAAGTCGCAGTTGCATCAGGCTTATATAATCTTTAACAAAGGCAATTTCCTGGCTTAACATGGTATGGCCCTGCTGCGTATCATAGAGCAGGTAACGCATCATTCGCGATAGCTGGTGGATGGCCTTGCCGGCTACTTCTGCATCTACCACGGTCAATGCGTATATATTATTAAGCGTATTAAAAAAGAAATGCGGATTGATCTGCGCTTTCAAAAAAGATAATTCCGACGTAACCTTATCTTTTTCTAATTCTTCGCGCTCCTGTTTATCCTTTTGCCATTTCTGTATCGTTGTCATACTGGTACTGATACCCAAAACCAAAGCACAAATAGTGATGGTAAGCGTATCTACCGATCCACCCCTGCCACCTGATTTAGGAGGCCCGTGATGTTTGTAGGCCTGCTCCTGGCCACGCTTATGAAATGCCGCATCGAAAAGTTGATGTAGATTGAGGGAACGTTCGACCCAACCGCTTAGCAGTACAATTGCAGCTACAAGCAATACGATGATCAGAAAATAATATTGGGTACGATTCTTTAGCAGCAGGTTAGGTACTAACACAAAGGCATTGAAATAAAACGCTGCAACCAACATTCCTAATACAATGATCTGTTTTATCCAGAACTGGTATGGAATTACAATATCATTAAGAAAGGGCTGATAAAAAAATATAGCCAAACCAAAAACTCCCCATACCAGCACATGGATCAATATTGTTATTAGTTTGCTTTTGGACCTCAGAATTAACATTTTATGTTTTTTTTACAATCAGTTTGCATGCCTTATGCAACATTACGGTTACAATATTACTTTGAAACGTTTATACTGCAAATTGAAACCGCTAATCAGTTGATATTTGCCGACAAACGGGCAAATCTGATCTTTTAACGATCACTTACTGATTTTATAGGTACGAAACAGGCCTTTATAGGATAATTTAATACTTCTGTCTATGTTAAGCAGTCTTTTATCTATTGCATTTTCTCCCGTTAAAATGTTGTTGTTGCTTTGTATATCGAAATTTTAAATAAAATGAGAATTAAATACTTTTTACTTGCTGTCATCCTGCTAATAACAACCGGGCAGCTTTACGCTCAAAACGGCCGCACAATTACTGGCGTAGTTAAAGATAGCACTGGAATTACAATTCCGGGTGCCGCTATTAAATTATATGTTGGTAAAGACAGTTTGCAAACTACTACCGATGCTAATGGATTATACACGTTCCAGAGTGTTAAAGTTAACCAGTTTAGTGCGCTTGTTTTTTCTGTAGGCTATAAACCATTTAAACGCAGATTTATTCTCAATGCTGACACTAAACCAGTAACACTTGCGCCAATAATTTTAAAAAGTGACGCCATTGCGTTGAAGGGGGTTACCATTACTGATGTAAATGCGGTAAAAATAAAGGAAGATACTGTTGAATATAACGCCGCCGCGTACAAAGTTAGGGATGGTGCAGTAGTTGAGGATGCTATCAAGAAAATGCCTGGCATGGACGTGGATAAAGATGGTAACATTACGGCCCAGGGAAAAAGCGTAACTAAAGTTAGGCTTAATGGTAAAGATTATATGGCTGGTGACGTTACCAGTTTAACACGTAATCTTCCTGCCGACCTGGTGCAAAGTGTTCAGGTAGTTGATGATTACGGCGATCAGGCTAATATTACAGGCATTAAAACCGGCGAGCCCCAAAAAGTACTGAATATTAATATACGAAAAGATAAAAATCATGGCTATTTCGGGCAGGGTACCATTGGCGACGGTAAAGATGCCATACCTCAGATTGACGGCACTAAAGACGGCAACCGTTATATAGCTTCAACTAATATATTCACCTTTAATGATAACAGGCAAATTTCCGTTTCTGGGAATCTAAACAATACAAACACCAACCTGTTCAATTTTGGCGGTGGTGGTGGTCCTGGTGGCCGTGGTGGTGGCGGTCCTCCGGGACAATCTGGTACATCAGCAAATGGCATTACAACAGCACGTTCGCTAGGCTTCAATTACCGTGATAGCTGGGGTAAAAAGATAACCGTATATGGCAGTTACAGTTTCTCTGACAATAGCATCTACACGGTTTCTTCAACCAACCAGAACAATATTTCTGCTTTATCGCCTACTACAAATAATACCAATAGCGTTCAAACTGATGAAAAGATAAATCATCGTTTCAACTTCAATTTTGAATACCGGCCAGATACTGTCAATTACATCAAAATTGTTCCAACTTTCCAATATTCGGGATTGCACACCAACGAAACTGCAAAAAGTCTATTATCTGCCGCTGCAGATACAATATCAAATTACGATCTGGCCTTATTGAGCCACTCATCTGCACCCAATTTTGGCGGTAGTTTTTTGTATAATCACCGATTCAATAGCCACGGGCGTAATTTTAGTGTATTATTAACTGCCGGGACAACAACAAGCAATCAATTTCAAAACCCTGTATACAACTACCTGGCTGGTAAAGCTAACGCGCCGGTAAATCAAATGATCAATACTGATAGCCGGACCGATAGCGTAGGTGCGTCATTGTCTTATATTGAACCCTTAAGCAAATTATCTTACCTTGAATTCAACTACGCCTATCATAATGCGCATACAACCGATAATAAGCTAACAGATACGCTAACAAGTTTTGGTGCTACCAACCAATACGATTTACTGACTAATAACTACGCTTTCAACTTTATTACCAACCGGATTGGATTGAACTATCGATTTATAGAGAAGAAATATAATTATATCTTAGGGATCGCAGCCTTACCTACCGAGTTAGACGGATCGTCAACGGTTAATACGCCTACCCACCTGTCGAGTGTATATTTTGCTCCCACCGCCAGGTTTGTATACAACTTCTCGCGTACCCAGGCCCTGACATTCAATTATTCAGGATCCAGTAATTCGCCACTATATTATGAACTGCAACCGGTGATCGATTTTTCAAACTCATCATATCCGGTTCAGGGTAACCCAAATCTACAGCCAGAATATAATAACGTTGTTAGTTTACGCTACAATAAATTTGATTTTGCCAGCGGAAATGTGTTTTTCTCGAATTTAAATTTCACCCAAACCAACAACAAGATCGTTGCCAATACAATTACATACCCACGTAACTATACGCCAAACCGTAAACTGGCTGGTACTATTCTTACAGGTTATCAAAACGCCGATGGCTTTTATTCAGCATCAGCTTTTTACCTTTTTGCCAAACCCTGGGAAAAGCGTAAATACACATTATTTATAAACGGTAATATTTCATACAATAACAATATTTCTTACATCAGTAATATTGATACTACAGCTTCTTTTAACGAAACAACGTTGAAAAACGTAGCTAAAAACCTTGTTTTGACCCAGGGAGCTCGATTCAGAGTTGATATTACCGATGTGATCGATGCGGAAGCAAATGCCAGTTATAGCGTTAACCATTCCAACAACTCTATACAACAAGCCAACGTGAACAGTAATTTTCAAACCATAACATTTGGCTTTAACGGCAAAAACTATTTTTGGAAAGACTGGACCCTAAGCTATGATTATTCAAAAACAGTATATGAAGGTTATAAAGGTGCTACCAACCCTAATATATTGAATACTTATGTTGAGCGTCGCTTTTTGAAGGCTAATGTTGGTACACTTCGCTTTTCAGTGAACGATGTGTTCAACCAGAACACCGGATTCACATCAACACAGACGGCTACTGCAATTTCACAAAGCAACGTAAATCGCTTAGGAAGGTATTACCTGCTCACCTTTACCTTAAGGCTGCAGAAATTTGCAGGTCAGCGTCCGCAGGGCCCAATGGGTGGTCCGGGTGGACCAGGTGGTTTCCGTGGCCCGGGTGGCGGTGGCCCTCCGGGGGGCGGACCAGGTGGACCGAGTGCTGAATAGATTATTGTGTCGTCGGTGTGGACACCGACGACGGAGGACACCGACGACGGAGGACACCGACAACGGTAAAAAAGTCGTTGCCTCGCGCAACGACCGATTATCCACTAAACTAAACTAACTATTAACCATTGGTCTCTTTACTTTTTTCGACAAAGGTTGCCCGGGAGGGCAGAGAGCCAATGATGCGATGAGGGTTAATAAACAATCCCAAATTGAATAGGTCTACGGTAAGTCTGCCGTTGCTAAAGCAACGGCAGTTACCATTTCAAGCAGAATTTCGGACCCAATCGAAATCCTGTTGCTTGTAGTAATAGCATCCGGCAGGCAATTACAGCTAACCATTTTCTGCTACTCAACCTGCCATTATAATTGATCATTATCAGAATAATATCTTCAATATCAATATCGCTCCAATTAATAGATCAAATGCCGGCAGGCTGCTAAATCATTTTTAATTTACCCATAACAAAAATGAAAATTGGGCATAGCATTTACGTCCGTATTGCTACGGAAAATAATACGTGTTTTTACGCATGTTTTTCCGGGTTTAATCCAACATCAGTCATCGAAACAAAAAATTTAATCGGCTTATTGTGTTTTTTTGACGCAATGATTTATTATCTTTCAGCAATCAATTTTAAACCTCAACAAATATGCTTAACCGAAGAAAATTTCTGATAGGCTCGGGTGCGGCTGCACTTGGTGCATTAGCCCTCCCGAAGGCTGTTTCGGCATTTATGCTTGATGCCACTCCACATCCACTTGGAATACAACTTTTTACACTATTTGGCGTAATTGAGACCGATGTAAAAGGCAACCTTAAAAAAATCGCAGATCTGGGTTATACCGAAATCGAATCAGCCTTTAGTAAACTGCCCAATTATTATGGACAAAGCCCGAAGGAATTTGCTGCAACCTGCAAAGACCTGGGCCTCTCATGGAAATCGCACCACGTGTTGGGTGCAGCTTTTAAACTACCGAAAGGTTACAAAATGCCCAATGGCCCGGATGGAAAACCGATGTCGCTACCTACACACATGGCGAACCTGAAAGAGGATACCCAAAAACTCGTTGACGAAGCCGCAGAGGGCGGTATCAGCTACCTTGTATGCGCAAATATACCAACCGGTACAATCGACGAAATTAAAGAAGCTACTGAAATTCTGAATAAAGCAGGTGAAGCTTGTAAAAAGGTAAATATCCAGCTTTGTTACCACAACCATGATATGGAATTTGTTGCAGTTGAAGGGCAGATCCCTTATAACATGCTTCTTGCAGGAACCGATGAAAAATTGGTAAAAATGGAGCTCGACCTTGCCTGGTCTACAAAAGCAGGCATAAAGCCGGTGGATTTATTTAAAGCCCATCCTGGCCGATTCCCTTTGTTGCACGTTAAAGATATCAGTCAGGATTTTAAAACCCTTAAACCGGTTGGAGAAGGTGTTGTTGACTTTAAAGACGTTTTTGCGAATGTGAAATTGGCTGGTGCCAAACACTATTTCGTAGAACATGACATGCCTGCCGACGCTTTTGCCAGCCTGGGTACCAGTTATAAGAACCTGCGCGCATTAGGCGTATAATTCGGTGTTTAAAAGCAGACCCAATATAACCCGGTTAACGGTTTAAATAATATATAGGGTATTGATAGTCATCTGGCTGTCAATACCCTATTTTTGTTTTCCGGAGCATACTAGCAGGCGTAACATTTGTTGGCCTGTTAAATCAAACAATAAAATAACATTATAAGTGGAAGCCATTCTGAAAATAGCCGACCTGGGCAAAACCTACCAAAGCGCAGGAAAAATGCTAACCGTACTCGATCATATATCTTTTAACATAGAGTCTGGATCTACCAACGCAATTGTTGGTCCTTCCGGTAGCGGCAAAACCACCTTGTTAGGACTTTGCGCAGGACTTGACAGGCCGACAACAGGAACGGTAGCGTTAAATGGCATCGACCTGGGGAGCCTTAGCGAAGACAAACGTGCACAAGCCAGAAATTTGTACGTTGGATTTATCTTTCAAAATTTTCAACTGTTGCCAACTTTAACGGCGCTTGAAAATATTATGGTTCCGCTTGAATTGCGGGGTGAAAAGAATATTCGTGCGCGAGCAATAGACCTTTTGGACAAAGTAGGCCTTGCTGAACGCGGGCATCACTACCCGGCACAATTATCAGGTGGCGAACAACAAAGGGTTTCATTAGCACGGGCATTTAGCAATAAACCTAAAATATTATTTGCTGATGAACCAACCGGAAACCTTGATGCCGAAACTGCTGAAAAAGTAATTAAGTTAATATTCGACCTTAACAGAGAAGCTGGCACAACCCTCGTATTAGTAACACATGACCTTGATCTGGCTGGCAAAACCCAACGCATACTGCGGATAAAGGGCGGCAAACTGGTTTCTGATATTAATACTAACCTGTAAATGGTGATGGAAAACAACTTTCCAAACAACAAGCGAAAGACTAATATCCCCTGGCTTTTTAAAATGGCCTGGCGCGATAGTCGAAAAAACCGATCACGCTTGTTATTGTTCGTCTCTTCAATTGTATTTGGAATTGCCGCATTAGTAGCGATATACTCCTTTGGTGTAAATCTAAAAAAAGATATTGATACCCAGGCTGCTACGCTGATCGGCGCTGATCTGGCAATAAATACAGGCAAATTACCTGATGCGCCTACTTTAAAAATGCTGGATTCGCTTGGCGACCGGCATTCGGAGGAGCGTATGTTCGCATCTATGGTTCTATTTCCGCGAACCCAGGGAACCAGACTTGCACAAGTACGTGCTTTAGAAGGCGATTATCCTTATTATGGCAATTTCGAAACTATACCTACCGATGCAGGAAAAAAATTCAGATCAGGTAAAGCAGCTTTGGTTGATCAAACGCTAATGCTGCAATACAATGTAAAAGTTGGAGATTCGATAAAAGTAGGGAAAGTAGTTTTTGTTATTGAAGGTGTTCTGACCAAAGCACCCGGACAAACCAATATCGCATCGGGCATTGCACCTATTGTTTATATCCCCTTAAGATATCTTAGTGAAACCGGACTGATGCAAAAGGGTAGCCGCATCAATTATAGCTTCTATTATAAATACGACCACCCTGTCGATATCGAAAAATTCACCAAAAAACTCGAACCACGTTTTGAAAAAGCCGGCCTTAATTACGATACCATTGAAACTAAAAAAGAGAATACTGGTCGTGCTTTCGGCGACCTGACCAATTTCCTTTCACTGGTAGGATTTATAGCTTTATTATTGGGCTGTGTTGGTGTTGCCAGTTCTATTCATATCTACATTCGCGAAAAAATAGCTTCAATTGCTATAATGCGTTGCCTTGGCGTAAAAGCCTACGAAGCATTTCTGATCTATCTTCTGCAAATAATAGGTATTGGTTTTGTTGGGGCAGTTGCAGGATCGGCACTAGGTACAATTGTACAGCATGTATTACCAATAATTTTTCGCGATTTCCTTCCAATATCTGTTACGACCGATATTTCCTGGGGAGCTATTGGTCAGGGTATCATTTTAGGTGTTATTATATCTATCCTTTTTGCACTATTACCACTTATCGCGATTAGGAACATTTCGCCGCTTAATACACTGCGTATGTCGTATGAAAATATCAATCTGCTGCGCGACCCATTTCGCTGGCTGGTTTATGTTATTATACTTTTGTTTATTGCAACCTTTACCCATGTACAAGTAGGCAACTGGTTGGCAAGTATATTCTTCACTATTGGTGTCATTGTTGCGTTTCTGATCCTTACACTAATCGCAAAACTTTTAATGTATCTGGTTCGGCTGGTGATCAAAGCCAGCTGGAGCTATCCATTGCGCCAGGGGTTTGCCAACCTGTACAGGCCAAATAACCAAACCATTATACTTATTGTATCTATTGGTTTAAGTACCTCTTTTATTTGTACCCTGTTTTTTATGCAAAGCCTACTTATTAAACAAGTTACTATAGCAGCCAGTACCAACCAGGCCAACATGATCCTGTTTGATATTCAAAGCAGTCAGGAGAAACCCCTGGCAAATTATACGAAAAAGCAAAATTTACCTTTACTGCAGCAGGTTCCGGTTGTAACTGTACGCATTGAAAAAATCAATGGCAAAACTGCTGCCCAGTCAAAAAAAGATACCTCAATGCGGGTTCGCGAACGTTTGTATGGCAATGAGTTCCGTGTAACTTATCGTGATACTTTAAGCCCGACCGAAAAAGTAATGCAGGGAGACTGGATCGGCAACGCACCGGCATCTGGCGAAGTACCGGTTTCGATGGAAGAACGCTTTGCACAACGCAACAAACTTAAGGTTGGCGATAAGCTGACATTTAACGTCCAGGGGATCCCAATCAATACCCGCATTGCCAGCACGCGTCAAGTTAACTGGAACAAAATGCAAACTAATTTCTTGTTCGTGTTTCCAAAAGGAGTTTTGGAAGATGCTCCACAATTTCATGTATTGATGACGCATGTACCATCCAAAAAAGTGTCAGCGGCATACCAGCAATCAGTTGTACGCTTATTTCCGAATGTTTCTATCATTGACCTGGGCTTTGTACTTAGCGTTTTGGAGGACCTGATGGATAAGCTGGGTAGCATTATCAAATTTATGGCAATGTTTAGTATCGTAACAGCGATTGTTGTATTGATTGCATCGGTGAGGATAAGTAAATACCAACGAATACAGGAAAGTGTTTTACTTCGAACAATGGGAGCTAGCCGCCGTCAGATTTTAGCAATTTCTACTATCGAATACTTTTTCCTGGGGTCCTTATCGGCTGCAACCGGCATATTTATCGCAGTGGCAGGTACCTGGTTGCTGGCGAAATATAGTTTTGATATTGCGTTCAATGTCGATTTGCTACCGGCAATCGGTTTGTTTTTTGGTATCACAGGCTTGACCATTTTGATCGGCTTGCTTAATAGTCGTGGTGTATTGAACCGCCCACCTTTAGAAATATTAAGAGGCGAATAAAAAATAAATGTTTAACCAATTTTAGGTAATGAATCTGAATTATAAATCGGATAGTTTAAGAAAACTGTGGCTTTTTGTATTCCTGGTTTTGCTTACTGCTTGCGGAAGTAAACCTACGTCAAATGATTCGCAGCAAAATGCCGCAAAAAGCGAAAGCGTGGATCAAATGGTCAAAAAAAATATCTTGTTTTTTGGCGACAGCCTAACTGCTGGTTACGGACTCGATGATCCTGACCAGGCTTTCCCTGGCGTTATTCAGCATCAGCTCGATTCGCTCAAATTACCATATCAGGTGATCAATGCAGGCCTAAGTGGTGAAACCAGTGCCGGTGGCCTCGGGCGGATAGATTGGGTATTAAAACAAAATGTAAATGTATTTATACTCGAGCTTGGTGCCAATGATGGCCTGCGCGGCATACCTACTGACGAGACTGCTAAAAACCTGCAGGCAATCATTGATAAAGTAAGCGCTAAATACCCGCATGCGAAGATCATTTTAACCGGAATGCAGGTACCTCCTTCTATGGGGGCCGACTATGCCAATTCCTTTAAAGCTATTTTTCCAACTATAGCTCAAAAAAACAAGATCGAATTGATTCCTTTTCTTTTAGATAATGTTGCCGGCATTCCCAAATTAAACCAGAAAGATGGCATACACCCAACGGCGGATGGAGCTAAAATTGTTGCTGCTAATGTTTGGATGGTACTTAAGAAAGACTTATAATTTTTGACGGCACATGGCCAAATCCTTAAAAATTTCCTGATCGTCGTTAAGTCAACAGCAATTCAATTCCCTGCATTATCCTTTTGGGCCACATCCAATGAGCCCGACTTTTTATCAAATGCTACTGATATTGTAGCCCGGAAAAGCGAATTGTCAAACCTGAAGATATTTTTAGTAGCATCAGCACCCTGAAAAATAAGTGTCAGCGTTGATTTTTTAGCCTGACCAAGTAAATTGTCTATATCTGTTCCAAGTAAAGTAGTGTAAGACAATGACCGTTTTGTATTGCCATTTGGTGTTTTTTCTCCTGGTCCAACAAAAACAGTTTCCTGCTTGTCTGAAGTTCTATTGCTTTTATATTCATCGAATATTTTACCACTAAATGTTTGCGTACCTGCGGGCTTAAAACCTTTTGACAATAAAAAATCATGAACCTGGGTATTATTCATGCTCGTTAAATTAAGCAATTCGGTCAATGAAACACTTTGTGCCCTGGCTGAAATACCGATAAGGAAAAATGCAAATACGAATAAATATTTTTTCATCTTAATCAAATATAAAACTATTGGAAGCTTTTTTCCTGACCGGGGTGGTAGCTTCTTTCCACATGTTTTAAAACATCATTTCGGTAAAATAATACCGGTTTAAACTGCCCGTTTATATATCCATCAACCTGATCGGTATAGTGTTTGGATGATGCATCAAATGAGGCGCCACCCGTTACGATACTTTTAGCTTTAATGCGCGGGCCAAACTCAACGGCTGCTATAAAACTATTACCACTATAACCATATCGCTTTTGCGTGTTCACCGTTCGGCTTTGAAATGATGGCAACGCCCCAAACTGCGAACCAACCAGGCCTACAGGAATACTTGGCAAATGATCATCAAATGTGGTGCCATCTGCAGGGCGCTGAAATCGCGAGATGTCGCCCCAGAATATTTTCCACGTTCCATATCGCTTTTCGAGGGATTTTACGGCAGTATCCAGCAATTCAAGCTTTTTTACTGGCGGCATATCATTTAGCAAATTTGCGATCCTGGTGGTTTGATAGGTAGATGCTTCCACAGTTTGGGCACGGGGCAGTGCCGCAATCATCAGCGCTCCCCATTCTAATGCGATGCTGGTTGCAATAGATTTTATAGACGACCTCCTATCCCACACCTGCAATTCCGCAATGGGTTCGGCTAAAGAATTTTTTGTTGAATCTGGCGCTGAATTGTAGGCATCAAAAAGTGAAGGCAGTAAAAAGTCAAATGCTGTAAGGTAGTGGTCATACCCCCGGGCGATCAGGTCATCGAGGCTAAGTGGTTTCGTATTTTGTAAAAGCCGCTGTGCATTCAAGGCCCGAAAATTCTCACCATCAGGTGCCATATAAGCCGGATATTTATTTTTATCCGGGCTCGCAGGTCCGGAGCAAGTGAACGGCGTGGAATTACAATTTTCTATCCAGCCTGTCGATGGGTTATACACATGGACAATCTCAGCCAATTGATGCATACCCTTCCACTCGGTAGCCGCTATGCTGCCATCAACGGGCAATGTCCAATCTAATTTCGGATCGCGTTTTGGCATAAAATTGCCATACCAAAAAGCTATGTTCCCTTTATCATCGGCATAAACAGTATTATTAGATGTGTTGGATAGAAGATTCATGGCCTGTTTATATTCGGTGAAATTGCGCGCTTTTGTGATCAGCCATGACTCAAGCAGGGCATTGAATGAACGATTGTTAGCACGTAGCGCCAACCATTTACCATCACGGCTACCTAAAACGGGCCCATGGTGCGTGTAGTAGCCAGTGAAAACCTTACGGACCGTTGTATCGCCTCTCTTCACCTTTAATATCAATTGCCTGGTTTTTAGCTCGCGCTGCTGCCCCTCATATTCATAATACCAGTTTCCATTACTTTTGCTAACCTTTTCTGCGTATAAATCAGCTATATCGGCGGAACTTGAAGTATGCATCCAACCGCAATGACTGTTAAAGCCCTGATATACAAAGAACTGCCCCCAGGTAACTGCTCCGTAAACGTTCAGGCCCTCCTGGCTGACTACCTGAACTTCGTCTCTGAAATAAAAAGGCACATGTGGGTTAATATATAATAAGGCATGTCCGGAAGCAGATCTGGAAGGTGCTATGGCAAACCCGTTTGAACCGATCTCCCGATCGCTGACTGAGTTCTGAATAGTATGAGGTACTGTCAGTGCACCAAGGTTATCAGGGCCGCTGCCATAAAAGCGCTGAGTTTCGAAAAGATTTATGCCCCCGGTTGCCGTTGCAGCTACGCTGCCATCAGTAAACATTAAAGCAAACCAGGGCTCGAAATGATGAATCAACAGCGGTTTTACTTCAGGGTGTTTGTAAAGGTAAAAATTGATACCATCGGCAAATGCGTTCATTAATCTTTTGAACCACAACGGGCTATTATTGTACTCTTTGATCGCATCGGTTGTATCGGCTATTAATTGTAATTGCAGGTCAGTGTACAAATTGTTCTCGCCATCTACTTCCGATTGCTTCCCTAACTGGTAAAGGTAATTTCTTTCAATACCCTTAAAATTATCTTCACACTCGGTATACATTAAGCCAAAAACTGCAGCAGCGTCTGTTTTCCCGTAAATATGTGGCACCCCCCAATTGTCACGTACAATTGTCACCTGTGATGCCTCATTTTTAAACCTGCCCAATTCATATTTACTGAATTTTTGAGCATGACAAAGTTGGACCGACGTTAATATTGCCGTTAGTAATGACAATATGATTGTAATAAAATATTTACGGTAACAATTTGACATACTGGGAAGTCTTAAAAGCAAATAAGCTGTGGCAAATGCCTATATTTGTCGCGTTGACATTTATAAAATTTGTGTCATAAAACTGAAAAATAAGAGTTTAACACAATTTTTAAAAAAAAGTACTGTTGTAATAATATTATAATCGGTAACAATTGCATAACAATAAATCAATTACCTGATTTTCAGACTTTTAAATTTGTTATTTTTAATATAATAAATGTGGCGAATCATGCCACAAAGAACTTGGATCAATATTAAACATGTTATCTGAGATTTAGTTGATTCAATATCATTGAGACTGATATTGATAGTGCGTTCCGGGGTGAGATACGGAACGCATTTTTTTTTGAGAGGCCTGCCAGGTTCGCGATTTTAATATCGAATAATGAAGTATTTATTCATGTTACATCATTCCACATTAATCTTTGCCAACTTTATATCGTTATGAAATATTACTTTCCAGGCATTACCGCCCTGGGCATTAAGTAATATTCATAACGGTTGATGGTGGCAGCGGGATCATTATCCATGAACCTTGCTAATTCGCCTTCATTCTCGGCTTCTACCACACCTATACCATAAACACCTGCAGGGTCAGCTACCGGTCCAAAAACAGCAACTTTTCCCTGGTTCATAAAATTGGTCCAATAGGCTATATGCTGCATCATGATAGCCCGCTCTTCTGCCGACATATCCTGAGAAAAGGTTGGCCGGCTTGGAATTAGTTTTAAGAAATAGTGTGGCATCGCAAATTTTAAATAACAGTTATTCAAATATAGTAAACAAAAAAGAACGGCATTATTAGCGTTTTTAATTTAGCTTGTCGGTCTGGGAAATTATTGAATGGTGATAAGGCCTTCAAAATATCTGAAAATATTTCCCATTCATGTGATAAAAAAGACAGCAAATAAATTATTATCTACTTAATACATAGTATTTGTAGATTTAAAATATTTATAATAGTTTTGCAATAGAAATTGTCATTGTAAAAAACTAAAATCAAATATTTATGGATCACAAATACAAAATGAATCTGGCCATTGCTGCAGCGCTGGCTTTTATAGGGTACGCCAATACCGCTTCAGCTGATGTGGTAACCGATTGGAACCTGATCACCGTAAAGGCAACCAAAGTAGCTAAATATAACAGTAACCTCGGAAGCCGTATAGAGGCAATTGAAGCTATTGCAGTTTATGATGCCGTTAATTCGATTAAAAAAATTGGCACACCTTACCATTTTTATACACCTGTAAGTGGACCAGCCTCAGTACAGGCTGCGGTGGCACAGGCAGCACACGATGTATTGGTTAACTATTTCCCGGCGCAAACACCCCATATTGACTCGGCACTGGCAGTTAGCCTTGCAGCTGTCAACGACGGTCCGGTAGAGGCGGGGAAAAAGATCGGCGCCGAGGCTGCTGCAGATATCATCGCTCTTCGTGCAAACGACGGATCAGAACCAAACGTAGGCTATCCGGGTCCGGCCAAACCGGGAGTTGGGCAGTACCGTCCTACCCCACCGGCTCTGGCGCCTGGTATCAATCAACAATGGGGAAAAGTAAAGCCCTTTCTTTTGAAATCGGATGATCAATTCAGACCCGTACCGCCGCCGGCAGTTGGTAGCGCAGCGTACAATGAGGCTCTAGCTAAAGTGGCTGATTTGGGTTCGGCAACCAGCACCAGCCGTACCGCTGACCAAACCCATATCGCGCAGTTTTACAAACAAGATGCAGAGCTTACGGTAAATGAAGCTGCAAGGGTGTTGGCTATTGCTCACAAAACCACGATTGCGCAAAACGCCCTGATATTTGTACTTACTGACATCGCAGAAGCAGATGCCCGAATTGCAATATGGGATGCCAAATATTTTTATCTTTTCTGGCGCCCGGTAACTGCATTGAATGCTGATGCGGATGGCGGTGTTACTAACAATTATACCAAATGGACACCTTTATTGGCTACTCCTCCGCATCCATCATACCCATGCGGCCACTGCGGAACTGTGCAGGCCGGTTTTGATGTACTTAAAAAATTCTTTGGCGATAATGATTCTATCGAGCTGCATACCACAACAGCTGGCGAACCTGCCAGGACTATCAAATCATTGAGCGATGGTGAATCAGAAAACAGCTGGAGCCGGGTATATGGTGGCATCCATTACCCCACTGATAACGATGCTTCTACTAAATTAGGTCAACAGGTAGCAGCTTATGTATTGGCGAATGGACCCAGACTGAAGTAATTTAGTTGAAGAAGTTGTATTAGTTGTACTGGTTATATTAGTTTAAATAATCTTTGAAAAATAACCAGTACAACTACTATAACCAATACAACTACTACAACCAGTAAAACTACTACAACCAATACAACTACTACAACCAATACAACTACTACAACCAATACAACTACTACAACCAATACAACCAATACAACCCCTATATTTGCCTGCATGGAACTCAATTTATTTGAAAGGCATGTATATGCTGGGCGCCGTCAGGTATTAAAACAAAATTTTGGTAACGATGGTCTGATCCTGTTGCTGGGAAATGAGGACAGCAGCATGAATTATAAAGATAATTGCTACCCATTCAGACAGGACAGCAGTTTTCTTTACTTTTTTGGGCTCGATGTCCCCTCCCTGGCGGCAATTATAGATACAGATACCGGTGAAGAAGTAATTTTCGGTAACGAACTTACTATAGAGGATATTGTATGGACAGGCACCTTGCCAACGATCAACGAAATGGCAGGCCTGGTCAATGTTTCAACAACCCGGCCCTATGCCGACATCATCCATTACGTTCACAAGGCATTAGCCGAAAACCGGAGTGTACATATTCTCCCCCCCTATCGCCCCGAGAATAAAATCAAATTGGCATCCTGGTTCAATACCAGTTTGGAAGATATTGCGGATGTTATTTCCGTAAAACTCATAAAAGCTGTGATCGCACAGCGGGTCATAAAAACACCCCTTGAGGTTGCCGAATTAGAGAAAGCTGTCGATATCAGTATTGATATGATGACAGCCGTAATCAAACATACACGCCCCGGAATTAAAGAATACGAACTCGTAGCTAAAGCCTGTGAAGTTGCAGCAGCAAACAATGCCCGCCTGGGGTATCCGGCCATTATCACCACCCATGGACAAACCTTACATACCCACTATTATGGTAATACGTTAACAGAAGGGCGCATGGTGCTGAGTGATATAGGTGCCGAAAATCAGTTTCATTACGGTGGTGATCTTACCCGCACCTTCCCGGTTGGCGATAAATTTACCGAACGCCAGGCTGAGCTATATGAGGTAGTACTCAGCTCAATGGATCATGCAATTAGTATGTTGAAACCCGGTACCCGTTACCGCGATATTCATCTTGCAGCATGCCTTAAACTGGCCGAAGGGCTGAAACATGCAGGGATAATGAAAGGCGACCCTGCCGATGCCGTAGAAGCCGGAGCCCATACCATGTTCTTTCAATGTGGTCTTGGACATATGCTCGGTATGGATACGCACGACATGGAAGATCTGGGCGAACCTTACGTTGGCTATACTGATGAACTCAAAAAGGAAACTTCCCTGTTCGGTTTGAAATCATTAAGGTTAGGACGCGAACTGGAAGCCGGTTTTGTACTTACAGTAGAACCAGGAATTTACATCATTCCTGAACTAATTGATCGCTGGCAAGCTGAAAAGAAATACACCGAGTTCATCAATTACGACAAACTGAATACTTACCGCGATTTTGGAGGAATACGCATCGAGGATAATTTCCTGATCACTGAAAGCGGATACCAGTTATTAGGTAAATATCTGCCTAAATCGCTTCAGGAGATCGAAGCACTCAAAGGGTAAGTGTTGGGTATTGGGTATCAGGTATTGGGTATCAGGTATTGGGTATTGGGTATTTGGCATTGGGTATTTGGCATTGGGCATTTGGCATTTTTTGTGAAGGAGTCTATGAATTGTAGACTATGGACCATGTGGACTATTGGCTATCGACAAAAAATCAATGCAGCACTTTTGGCCGATCCCTGGTTAGCGGTTTAAAATAGTTATTGTCCTCGAGCCAGTCGGCCAGACGTTGCGGCCAGGTATTAACTGACTTCAATTTTGAGCGATATCCCATATTAAAACCGTGGTCGCCTTTACCGAGAATATGAGCTTCAACCAGCGCTTTGGACGACCGATAGGCAAGCAATAATTTCACAATAGAAGGCGAGCAACATAGATCGTCATTTGCTGCCAATAAAAATATTGGTGGCGCATTGGCTGGTACTGTGTCAGGAATGAATAATGGACCCGGATAAATCTGAATGAGAAAGTTAGGTTTAGCACTCAGTTTGTCAATTGCATCAGTAGACGCATTTTGAGTATTTTCAGGCTCAAAGGCGACCATGTCAACCACCTCTCCTCC
>Ga0164297_10000543_pt1 | contig 46300 bp, 36 predicted proteins | sample GEODES058metaG_FD_113539 | JGI IMG/M metagenome (GOLD analysis project Ga0164297, IMG submission 113539) | Dystrophic lake water microbial communities from Trout Bog Lake, Wisconsin, USA - GEODES058 metaG | ecosystem: Environmental > Aquatic > Freshwater > Lake | place: USA: Trout Bog Lake... | reverse complement strand
CGTCTGCCTATGGCGCTGCAAGCGGCAACGGCCGCACCCCGGTCGCCGGCGCGCAGCGCCGCCGCGGCGTACAGATTCCATAAATCGGCTTCCTCTCCGGACAGACCCGGAGGCGCCTTCGGATCGATGCGTTGACGCCAGGCAGGCAGTCGGTCCAGCGCCGCTTGGTAGGCGTCGCGCGCCTCCGCGTCACGATGCAACGCAAGCAGGGCAGCGCCTCGGTCTTTGTACGGTTGCGGGGCGGTCGGGTCGCGTGCGGCCTCGACCTCGGACCATTGCAGCAGCGTGTCTGGGCGCCCGGCGACGAGGAGGAGGTCCCGGTATTCCCGCGCACCTCGCCCACCCGTGGCAATGGCGTCTGCGTAGGCGGTGAGTGCGGCATCGGTTCGGTGGCGGTCGGCTTCAACGCGGCCCAACAGATAGGCGATGTCCGAGTGGCTGGGGAAGTGCTGCACGAGGATGATGGGAAACGCGATCCCGGTACGCTCGGCCAGCAAGGCCCGGTACGCGTCTGCCGCGGCGTCCAGATGGCCGTCGCGCCACGCGCTGCGCGCATCGAGAAACCGGACGACCGCCAGTTGCTGCCGGTTCTGTTGCCAATACGCGGCCATCGCAACGGCATGCACCACGACCAACCCGGCCAAAATCAGGCGAGCGAGACGCCGCCGCGAGGCACGTGCGTCCTTCAGGGCCACGGACGCCCAACGGTCAAGTAGATTGCACCGTGTCCGCCGCTCGCGGCCCCCGTGCCCAAGTACAGTTGGCCGAGAGCCGATTGTGCCGATAGAAAGACCGAACCGCCGAACAGGTGCCTAGCGCCCGTGAGGTCCAGTGTGTGGTGTATATCGGCCCCTTCCAGCGAGAGGCCCGCGTACAAGTCCGGTAGCAGCGCATTGCCGTGCAGAAAGCGCGTGCGATAGATTGCGCGCACGAAGGCGATCTCATCGGCCAATACCTGTTCTTGCGCCAGACCCGAGAGATTTTGGAAACCACCGAGCGCGAAGGTCTGCGAGAGAGGCAATGCGCTGCCAAACGACGTCTCGTAACGCGCTGTCAGCAACACGCTCGCGCTGTGACTCCCAAATGCCACCGACGCTTCGCTCGATTCCCGCCGGAATCGTTCGGCGCTACCGAGGGTCGCGCTCGCGATGCGCAAGTCGCTCGTGACCAAATAGCCGTGTGTCGGAAAATCCAGGTTATCGAGGCGATCCAGCACCAGCTTGGCACTCAGCAGACCGAACGTTGCAGTCTGTGGATCGATGACCGGCGAGCCGACCGCGAGTCGCGCGGAGTCTCGGCCGCGTTCGACGCCGACCAAGAACTCTCCCAAGGTGCCGAGACTTCGGCCTAACCACAGCGAGCCTGCATCGTCGCGCAGGCGGAATCGCGCCGCGTCATTGCCGGCAACGTACACATCGCGCAAGCGCTCCGATGAATCAATTTCCGGCGCCACGAACCAAGCTCGGGAGGCGTCGAGGGGGACCCGAAGTTGGGAGTCGAGCTCATTAATCCGCCCGAAGCTCGCACGATTGCGCCATTCGACGCCTGCCCGGTTGAGCCACGTTGCACGGTGCTCCACGGTGACTAAAAACGCGCTATCCCCGGCGAAATCGGTCGCCAACTGCACCCCAGCGCGCAAATAATCCGGCCCCCAAGGTTTTTCGACCGGTTCTAGAACCAGCGTAGTCCCCGCGGCGTCATTGCGAACTTGACCTTTGACGGTTTCAAAGTCGTCCGTCGCCAACAGCGCGCCGACGGTTTCGTCCACGTTCGTCGGCGCCTCACCGACCAACGCCGTGATCATGGCCGGCGGCACCCGCGTCAATGTGCTCGTATCCACTTCGATGCGCGATGGCAGCGGCGCGGAGCGAGCAACCCGCTGTTGGGAGCGCCACGCCGCGTACGTGTCGGCGTCCACCGAATACGGCGCGAGTTCGCGGGCGCTGCGACGTGTGGCGGTTTCGGCGGCCGGTATCCATTCATACCCGTGGACGAAGTCCGTGACGGACAAGGTGCCCAACTCCGGCTCGATCAAAATGTCATCCGGAGAAAGCGATGCTAAAGACGCTTCGACGTTCTGGTTCGCCAAGATACGCAGCATCTGCTCCGCCGAGTTGACCAACGAGTCGATCTCGACGCGCTTCATTAACGGGGTGCCGAGGTTGACGACAATCAGACGCTCGGCACCCATGCTGCGGGCCACATCCACGCCGATGTTCCGAACCAGGCCGCCATCAACGAGGATTTGCCCATCGATCTCGACGGGCGCGAAGGCGCCGGGTACGGACATGGATGCGCGGATCGCAGCCGCGAGATCACCCTTGTCGAGGACCACGAGACGGCCGCTTTCAAAATCGGTGGCGAGCGCGCGATACGGGATGGGCAGTTGGTCAAAATTTCCGCCGCGACGCGGCGAGACCATCCGCTGTAGAAAGTACTGCAAATGCTGTCCGGCGATTAAACCCCGAGGCAGTGTGACGCCACGCAGCCGGGTGCCGATCTCGGCGCTGAGCAGGTTTTCCCGGTCTGCTTCTTTGGCGTAGGCGGAGCGGTTTTCTCGCGGTGGCTGATCGGAGAGCAGCAAGTCCCAGTCAGCGCCACGAATAAACGTTTCAATGTCACTCGGCGAGGCGCCTGACGCGTAGGCGCCGCCGATAATGGCACCGGCACTGGTACCCACGACGCAGTCGATCGGTATGCGCAGTTCTTCCAGAACTTTCAGGACCCCGATATGGGCGATCCCGCGGGCGCCACCCCCGGAGAGGACGACGCATGTCTTTGGCCGAGTGGCGACCACCGGCGATTCGGCGCGAGCGCTCGTCGTGCCGAGCACCAGCACGATGGCGAATAGACGAAGAACACGGGAAACGCGCGAGAAAGCAGTCAAGGGGGGCCTGCATTGGAGCGTGATGCCCCATTATCGCTCGGTTCGCCGTGGGGAGCGATGACGTTCAAGCGCTCGGCCAGGACCGATAACTCGTAGGGACCCGGCCCCAAGAGTTGGCCATCGGCTTCGAGTTGCACGGTCGCCGGGGTGCGCCAGATCACGTGCTCGGCAACGCCACTGTAAACGGCTTCTGCTCGGTCGAGGGTACCGCCATAGAGCGCCGGTAATAATCCCAGCAGTCGCCACAGCGGCAGGTCCGGAATCTCGGTGAGGTGTAGCGTCGGGGATCGGCCGTCCGCGTGAGGCGTGAGGCGCATGCCGCCGCCGGCGTAGGGCCCAAGACCGGCGTAGCGCAACAAGGCTCGCCGCGGTCGACCGTCCTGCGGGGCGTCACCCTCGAGTTCCACAGGGACAAATTGCCGCAGCGCCCGCAAGGTACCGATCAGATAGGCGAGCGCTCGGGGGCCTCGGGTCGGCAATTGTTGCAGCACGGCCACGTCGAGCCCGATGCCCGCGCCGTTGACGAAGCGACGCGTCTCGCGGCCCGAGCACCCCGTGTACGTCACGACTCCGATGGGTCGAGATTGCGTCGTCGCCCGAGCGATCAATTCGGCGATGCCCACCGGGGTTCGCGGCACTCCCAACCCTCGCGCCCAGTCATTGCCAGTCCCGAACGGGGCCACCGCAAGCAACGGTGCCGCGTTGAGCGGTAACCCATTCACAATTTCGTGCACGGTTCCGTCCCCGCCCACCGCAACGATCCCGTCGACCGTGTGGGCCGCTGCGCGCGTTAGCGCAGTAGCGTCGCCCGGCCGTTGGGTTTCAACGCAGTCGCATCGGATCCCGCGGGCTTGCAGCGCGCGGATCAAGGCCGGGCCATGGGCGCGGGCACGACCTGCGCCCGCGCTCGGATTCACGATCGCAAGCCAGCGTGGCCGCCTCATGGGGGCAAGGTCTCGCACGGCAGGAGGCCCGAGGTTGCGATGGGATCACGGAAATCCGCTGGCCACTCGGCGGTCACACGACACGGCGTGCCATCAAACGGATCGGTAAAGTCCAGTCGTTCCGCGTGTAGCAACAGGCGATCGGAACCGTAGTGTTCGCGAAAAATCCGATTGTGCAGCCCCTTCCCGTAGCTCGTGTCGCCGATGATCGGGTGGCTGATGTGCTTCAAATGCCGACGGACTTGATGGCGGCGTCCTTCGCTCGGCTCGATGCGAACTAAAGCATACCGCGACGTGGGCCAACGTTCGGTGGGAAAGGGACATTCGACGGTGCTGAGACGCTCTAAGCGCGATACCGCGGGCTGCCGTGTCGCATCGGCAAGCGCAACCCCGTCATCATCCAAGCGCCGCAGAGGGTGATCGATCACTTGCTCCGCCAAAGGCCAGCCGCGGACGACCGCCAGATAGGTCTTACGCACCTGGCCGTGCTCAAAGCAATGCGACAGTAGACGTTGGGCCTCCGGATCCAAGGCCATCACAATGGCCCCAGACGTACCACGGTCCAAACGATGCACCGGGTACACCAATTGGCCGAGCTGGTCGCGCAGACGCTGGAGCAAGGGCACGCCGGCGCTGCCGCGCGTGCGATGAACGGCGACGCCGCTCGGCTTTATCGCAATCAGGTACCGGTCCCGATGGACGATCAATGGCAAGCGTTCAGAGGGCGAGGGGGCTGCGCGCAATCTCACACCTCCGTATGGCTGGGGATCGTGATCCGCCACGTTAACGTGAAACGACTCTACCTGTCTGTCGCTCAAGATTTTAGCGCCACTTGTCGGCATACTCGGACGCGTGAGTAGACGCCTCTGCGGAGACATTCATGACTGACCGTCGTCGTGCCCGTGCACCGAGTGATTTTACGAAAGTACGCCGACTGGCGGACCGCGGTGTGTATGACCCCAACGCCATTTACGCGGTGCTGGATGCCGCGACCTACGCGACAGTGGCACACGTCATCGGCACCCGTCCGGTGGCGACGCCGACGCTGCATTGGCGCATCGGCGACCGCGTGTATTGGCACGGCAGCGTGGCCAGTCGGATGCTGAAGAGCCACGCCGAGCCGAGCGAGGTCTGTCTGACCGCCATGGTGTTTGATGGCTGGGTGTTGGCGCGATCGGCGTTCAATCACACGGTGAACTATCGCTCGGTCCTGTGTTTCGGTCGCCCAGAACCGGTCGCGGGTGCTGCTGAGAAGGATCGCGTCCTGAAGGCATTCATGGAACATTGGTTTCCGGGCCGTTGGGAGGCTTTACGGCCGGTCACCAAGAAAGAACTGGGTGCCACCGCCATTTACTCCATTGGACTCACGGAGGCCTCGGCCAAGATCCGCGACGGCGGACCGGAAGACCCGCAGAAGGATATGGACTGGCCGGTCTGGGCGGGCGTCGTCCCGGTGTACGAACGGCTCGGCGCGGTCGTCCCGGACGGTGACAACGCTGCGGCCCAGCCCACCCCCGCGATGCCGCGATTAAAGGCGCGGGGGTCGGCTCGAAAAGCCCGCCTATGAGTCGGGATCTCGCCTATCTGACCGCGACCGACTTGCTGGCGCATTACCAGGCCGGCCGGTTGTCGCCGGTCGAGGTGACGGAGTGCTTACTGACGCGCGCCGCACAACTGCAGTCGACGATAAACGCGACCACGCTGATCGACGGCGACGGCGCGCTTGCCCAAGCGCGGGCGGCGGAAGCGCGTTACCGGTCTGGAACTGCACGCGCTCTGGAAGGCGTGCCGGTGGCAATCAAAGAAGAGACCGCGGTGGCCGGCTGGCCGCGGACGATCGGCTCTCATCTGCACGATGAACAACCCACGTCGCATCATCCCATTGTCGATCGCTTGGTTGAGGCGGGCGCGATTCTGCACGTACAGACGACAGTGCCTGAATTTTGTGTGATCGGTCAGACGCTGTCGTCGCGGTACGGCGTATCGCGTAATCCCTGGAACCGTACCGTAACCCCCGGCGGCTCGAGTGGGGGCTCGGGTGCGGCACTGGCCGCCGGCCTCGCGCCCTTGGCCACCGGCAGTGACATGGGGGGCTCAACGCGTATCCCGGCTGCGCTGAATGGTGTCTACGGCTACAAGCCGCCGTTCGGTCGCCTCGCCAGCACGCCCGGTGAAGAACTCTTTGCGTTTGCGGTCGAGGGGCCTTTGGCTCGCACCCTCGACGACCTGCGCTTGATGCAAAACATCCTGCAAGGACCGCACCCGGCGAGCTACAGCGGCATGCCGGCCGCGCTGTTGCCGAACGATCCGCCGGGGCTTCGAGGTCTGAAGTTGGCCCTCGCGCTACCGAAGGACGGTCTCATCTGTCCGGATACCGAGCGCAATATCCGTCAGCAAGTCGCGGCTTTGGCCGATGCCGGTGCTGTTGTTGAAGAAGTTACGCTGGATTGGAATGTCGGCCGAGTGGGGGATGTCCTCATCGAAGCGATTTTCGGTCTGTATTTTGCCGAATATCTGGAAGCCTTCTCGGACGAGGCGCGTGCGCAAGCGACCCCCTACTTACGGTATTTGATGGAACGCTATTGCGGGCGGCGTAATGCGATTATGCCTGCGGCTGTTCTGGCCTCAGCGATGCACCAAGAAATGGTTGCGAAGCTGTGGTCGCGCGGCATCACAGCGCTGCTGTGCCCGACGGTATTGTGCGCGGACATCCCGGCAGACCTGCAGATTTCGCAGATGCGGCAGTGGCCGATCGCCGGTGGGTTTGTCGACAGTTATCTCGGATGGGTGTGGACGACGCCGTTCAACCTATTGAGCCGTACGCCGTCGCTCGCCGTGCCGACGGGACGTGCCGCCAACGGCGTGCCGACCAGTATGCAAATTGTAGGTGCCCCGTTCGCCGATGCCGATGTCTTCCGAGTCGGGCATCACTATGCTCAACTCGGCACCGTTGATCTGTACCGCAGCGTCTTTCCGTCGCTACCGGAAGTGGAGTAAGCCTTTGAGCACGACAACCACACCCCACCTACGTCGCAGCCTAGGCTATTGGGATCTGATCGTTTACGGCTTGGCGTATATCGCGCCCATCGCCCCTTTATCGACGCTCGGATTCGTGTACGACGCCTCTCATGGGCTGATCGCGCTCGCGTACGTACTCGGCGCGATCTGCATGTATTTCACGGCGCAGAGCTATGCGCTGATGAGCGAGTCCGTTCCAAGCGCCGGATCGGTGTACGGATTTGCGCGATTTGCGCTAGGACGCTTTGCAGGCTTTCTTGCGGGTTGGATGATTCTGCTCGACTACCTGCTCATTCCCGCGCTCGTCTACGTCTTGATCGGAGTGGCACTCGGGGTGCTCATTCCCTCCGTGGATCGATCGGTCTGGATCGTGCTCATGGTGTTGTTCACCCTTGGTGTGAATTGGTTCGGTGTCACGGTGACGACGCGCGCCAACTTTGTCGCCGTCGGATTTCAGGTGGCATTGCTCGTCTGCTTGTTAGCGCTTGGCGTCTGGGCACTCCTGCGCGGCCACGGCAGCGGTGGATTGACCTTCGCGCCGTTCTACGATGCCAAGGTCTTCAACGTCGGCGCAGTCCTCGCCGCCACATCAATCTGTATTAACTCCTTTCTGGGCTTCGACGCGATATCGACCCTTTCCGAGGAAGTGAAGGGCGGGGATAAGCGACTCGTGGGTCGCGCGATACTCGGCGTCTTGCTGATTTCCGGGACGTTCTTCGTGATCGTCGCCTGGGTGCTCGGCAACTTGATGCGCGGGTTGACGATTCAGGACGCGTCCGCTGCGGCCTATGAGATGACGGCCGCCACTATTGGCACGTGGGCGTCCGTGGCATTGGCGTGGGGCTATGCGACGTTAATCGGATTTTCCAACGCGTTGCCGATGCAAGTCGGCGTCGCGCGCGTTCTGTTTGCCATGGGTCGCGATCGACAATTGCCACATGCCTTGGCGCGTGTGCATCCGAAATACCACACGCCCTATGTGGGCATGATCGTGACGGCGGTCCTGTCGCTGATCGTGGCGCTCGTCATGCGCAATCGGCTGGATGATTTGGCGACGACCGTGAACTTCGGGGCGTTGTCCGGATTCTTGTTGTTGCACCTCTCGGTGCTCATTCGCTTCGGTATTCGCGACCGATCCCGCCGGTGGTTTGCGCATTGGCTCTCACCCATTCTCGGGATCGTCGTCGTGCTCGGGGTATTCACGGGCATGGCGGGCCTTGCCATCAAACTCGGATTGGCATGGCTCGTTGTCGGAGTCGTGTGGGGCGCGGTCCTGCACGTGCAGCACCGCGACGAGATTCGCGCCGAACTTTGAAGTGGGCGGGGCGCGTTAGCGCCCCGCTGGAATCTCCGACACCAAGGCGGCGGCCGCATCGATGACAGACTGCTGATGCGGCAGCACGTCGTGGCCGGCCATGCTCATGAGTTCCTCGAGATACGGATCGGTCGCTGCGCTGCGACGCCCCGACAGCGCTTCGAGGACGGCAAGTCCGCAGAACGGCACATAGGCATTGGAGTAGCCGCCTTCGTGCGTTGCCACGATGCGTCCTTCGCAGCATGCATCGGCCACGGCCATCAGGCGCTGCGTCATTTCACGATAGGTTGCGCTCGTGCACATCATCCGACCGAGCGGATCCATTGCGCTCGCGTCGAGCCCTGAGGTGATCACGATCAGCTCCGGCTGAAAGCGCAGCAGGGCGGGGAGCACCGCTTGATCGAACGCGGCTAGGTAAGCGCCGTGTCCGCTACCGGCCGGAAGGGGGATATTGAGATTGGTATGCGCCCCAGCGCTCTGGCCCGTTTCGCTCAACTGGCCGCGATCGGTGGGGTAGTGGCGATCTTGATGGATCGAAATGGTCAGGACCGAGGGATCTTCCAGGAAGGCTGTTTCCGTCCCATTCCCGTGATGGACGTCCCAGTCCACGACCGCAACGCGGCCGACGCCAAGGGCGCGTTGGGCGTGACGGATGGCGATTACGGCGTTGCCGAATACGCAGTAGCCTCGGCCCTGATCCGACTCCGCATGGTGTCCTGGGGGCCTCACCAACGCGTAGGCGTTGCGCACCTGACCGGTGACCACGGCATCCACCGCCGCGATGCAGCCGCCTGCAGAGAGGCGGGCAATATCGAAGCTGCCGGGGCCAATCGTGGCGCTATCGCCAATCACACCGCCGCCGGCGGCGGAAATAGCGGCGACACGGTCGATGTACGCGGGCGTGTGGAAATACTGCAGTTCCGTCGGCGTTGCTAAGCGAGGAGCGATGCGTGTGAGCTCGTCCGCCAGTCCACTCACTTCGAGCAGGGCGAGGAAACGTCGCTTCGAATCCGGCGACTCGGGGTGCCGATCCGGCTGCGCGTACGGATTGACCTCGGAGAAGCCGGCGCCACTGCCAGCGTCATGCCAGAAGTAGCGTTCGTGACAAACCAGACCGGTGTTATGCGCCATAAAGTATCCCGGCGGTCAGAACGACCGCCGGGAGCTCCTGCATCAGAAGCGGTAGGTCACCGACGCACCGATGGTGCGCGGCGCCACGCCGCGGGCGAAGTAGTTGGTGTCGAAGTTCGCGAGACCGTAGTTGGTGCCCACGAAGTCACGCGACACAAACATCGGGCTGTGGAAGTTCGTCGCGTTTGAGATGAACCCCGAAATGTCGTATCCACCGAAGCGAACGCCGGCGCGGAGATTCAACATGTTGATCGTCGGCAGACCCGGCAGCGTCGGATCGGCGTTCGGCACGTTGGCGGGGTCTTGACCCGGGACCAACGTAGTCTGAGCGGCAGCGTACTGGTAATCCAGGCGTACGTACGGCTTCTTCTCCACGTTGCGCCAGATGTATTCACCCGACACTTGGATGTTCCACGGCGACGCCGGCAAGTGATCGCCGGCGGCAACCAACTGGTCCGGTGGCGAGGCATTGCCGAGGACGATCGGCGTTTCGAACTTCGAACTGGTGTACGCCGCGGTGAAGCCCAGCGTTAAGTTGTCATTGGCCTTCCAAGACAGCTCAAGCTCTGCGCCCTGTGCCGTGACTTCACCCAAGTTGTAGTTGAAGCCGAGTCCGCAGGCGAGGTAGACGAACTGCTGAATGTTCTTCCACTTGATGTAGTACACCGCGCCGCTGACGGTGAGGTGGTTATCAAGACCCGTCTGCTTGGTGCCCAACTCGTATTGCCACAGCGAGTCCGAGTCGTAAGGCTTCGCAGCGCTAGCGGCATCAATACCGCTCGGGTAGCAGTTCTGAGGCAACTGCGAATTAATACCACCGGGACGGAAGCCTTCTGCTGCGCTCGCGTAGTACAGGGTGTCGTGATTCGGCTGGTAGTTCAGGACGATGCGCGGCGTGACCGGCGAGGCGCTGCCCGAGGCCGGCGTAATCACGCTGAACACCCCGTTCGGCGATCCTGCCGGTGCGAACGTGCCTTGTTCCGTCTCATTCACGAGACCCGAGTAGGTCATGTGGGAATAACGCAGGCCGACGGTCAACTTCAGGGTGTCGGTGAACTTCCAGTTCGCTTCGCCGAACAGCGCGTACTGTTCGTCCAACATGCTGAATTCCGGCTGCAGGTAGACGTAGTTATTGGGAAGTCCCGCGCCGCCGTAGGTCGAGATCACGTATTCCGATGAATTTTCATAGCTGTGCGTGTAATACGCACCCGCCGTCCACGTCAATGCGGCGTTGGAATCAATCGACGAGACGCGAATTTCTTGATTGAAATTCTTCTGACGATCGGTGAACGGAGCAGAGTTCGGGCTGCGGTTGTACTGGTCGTAGGTGAAGACCGTGTTGTACCACTGCGTGTAATCAGACACCGAATGCTGCGAACGCGAGTAGTACGACGTGTTTGATACGACATCCACGTCGGCGTTGTGCCAATTGATCTTCAGGCCCGCCACCCAGAACGGGTCCGTGCTCGGATTACGCTGCGCGTTGCCGTTGTTATAGACGGAGCTCGACGGGTCAGACAGGTTTTCCCAGTACGCGCCCGAGTCATTGATGTGCAGCGTCTGCACGAAAATCGACGGCGAGATCGTCAGATTCTCGTTCGGCTGCCACTTCAAAGCCGCCCGGAACGTTTGCGTGTCGTGCCAGTTGGCGTTCTTCTCAACGACCTGATTGACCGTTGGGGCGCCGTTGTACACGGTCTCGCCATAGCTGCCGGTCGTGCTCGAGGGCGGCGTGTAGGTGACACGGTTGACCCAGCCGCCGTCCTCACGCACCGAAGCGCTGATGCGGAAGCCGAGGGTGCCGTCAATGATCGGGCCGCCGACGGCCACACCGGCTTCGTAATTCGTGCCGCCGTGGTCGATCGAACCGACTTCCGCGCGCGCGTAGCCCTGGTATTCGTGCAGATTCGGTTCCGGCGTGATGAAGCGGATTGCGCCGCCTTCCGACCCCGAGCCGAACAGGGTGCCCTGTGGGCCCTTGAGGACCTCAACGCGCTCCAAATCGAACAACGCCGGGAACGCGTTCAGCGTGCCGAAGTTCAGGTGGCGGCCTTGGATCGGCGTTTCGTCAATGTAGATGCCGGTGGTCGATGCGCCGGCCGAGGAGTCGATGCCGCGGATCGAAATATCAGAGCCTTCATCGTTGTAGTTGCCCGCCGAGCCCATGCCATTGCGTAAGAACGTCACGCCCGGCGATACCCGCGTCAGGTCGTCCACGTTCTTCACGCCCTGTGAGTCGAGCTTTTCCTGACTGAAGGCCTGGACACTCATGGGGACGTCCATGAGGCGTTCCTCACGGCGCGTCGCCGTAACGACGACCTCGTCCAGACCGGCGGAGACGCCTTTTTCGGCATCGGCAGCGAAAGCAGGCACGGCCGAAGCCGCAAGTAAGGTCGCGATAGTCGCGCGCAGGGTCAGGTGGGTCATGGAAACTCCTCGTATCGATAACTAGCGAGCGGCCGCGATGGCGCTCAAAAACGTCCCCCTCGGGGGCACACTTCGTGGTGTGCCTTTCCTCGTCTGCTCAGTGGCAGAGTCGCAAACTTACCGCAAGTCGGAGAACTTCGCACCCATCACTAGCGGCCGCACGGGTAAGCGGTCAGAATCGCGAACAGATTGTCATCCGGAAAACCCAAAATGCCTGTGAAATCAGCGCTCCTTCGGCTCCTCCTGGCTACGTCGATCCTGATCAGCACGGCGGCCGTCGCGGCGCCCGCGGCCGATACGGTGTTGTATGGCGGACACATCTGGACGGCGACGGGAGCGGAGGCGACTGCGCTCGTGATCCGCGATGGCAAGCTCGACTACGTCGGCGACGATGCACACGCCAAGCAAGCGATTGGAGCCCACACGCGGGTGATCCCCTTGCACGGTCGTTTTGTCATGCCGGGCCTTGTGGACGCGCATATGCATCCGCTGGATATCGTGGATTTGCCGGTCTGCGATTTGGACAGCCATCCGCTCAGCCTCAGGCAACTGACCGCATTCGTGCAGGGTTGCTTAAAGCGCTACCCGGTGCCCAAGGGTGGGCGGTTGATCGTGCATCAATGGAATTACGTCGCCGGCAATCAGACGGACGCCACGCACCCCACGCTGCGCGCTGCGTTGGATCTCGCCTCGACAGACCGGGAAGTGCAACTGCTGGGCAACGACGGTCACCACAGTGCATTCAACAGCTTAGGGCTTTCGCACGCGAAAAATGCGGCCGGTCAGACCGTCGGACTTTCCAAGCGCACGCTGGCATCCGACTTTCAGGGTTATCAAAAATTGATTGGCGTCGATGCGCAGGGTGAACCCAATGGCGCGGTCAATGAAGATGCGCGATACACCATCAATCCTCACAGCATGATGTACGTGGAATACGCCCGCGTGTTGGCGCATCCGGAGTGGGTGGCGCAGCGCGTGAACCGCGCCGGCATCACTGCAATTACGGACGCGATGGCCGACCCCGAAGGGATGGGTTTCTGGGATGCGCTGTCGGCCAGTGGCAAGATGACGCTGCGCGCGAACCTCGCCCAATTCCACGATCCCGAACGCTTTCGGCACGATGGCGGTCCGGTGGACTATGCGACGATGGTTGCGAAAGCCAAGGATATCCGCGCGCACTTCGCCGGTAATCCGCTCATCAAGGCCGATACCGTCAAAATATTTGCCGATGGCGTTCTCGAGGGCAATCCGCTCGCCGATCCACCGACGCTGCCCAACGGTGCCGTTCTGGAGCCGCTCTTGCAGCCGCGCTTCGGCCTCGATGCGTCGGGCCGAGTGACTGTGACCGGGTACGTGGACACCGACAGCCCCGAATGCGTGGCCGAACGGGCACGGTCTGCGCCACCGAGCGACACCGACGTGGCAGCCTTTCGAGCGGCTCACGGCTATCACCCGACGCAGTGCGTCGTATCACGGGGTCAATTGCAGCATGAGCGCGATGTCATGCTCGATTTCGCGCGGCACTTTCACACCGCGGGTTTCAACCTGCATATCCACGCGATTGGTGACCGTGCGGTACGCACCGCGGTTGATGCGATTGAGGCGGCCCGCGCCGTGGATGGCAACACGAACACCCATGACGGGTTGGCGCACGTGCAGTTAGCGCACCCCGACGACATCGCCCGCATTGGTCGCGATCACCTCTACATCGCCTACACCTATGCGTGGGCAAACGTCGATCAGGACTACGACCTCACCCTGATCCCGTTCCTGCAAAAAGTGACGGGCAATCGGTATGAATCGCTGCACGTCCCGGGCAGTTACTACGAATCGAATACGTATCCGGTTCGGGCTACGCTGGAAGCGGGGGCCGTCGTCGCCGCCGGGTCGGACGCGCCGGTGGAGACGCGCGATCCACGCCCGTTCTTCAATATCTCTCGGGCGCTGACACGACGGATTCCCGGCGAGCCTGCCCTCAATCCACAGCAGGCGATCGGTATCGATGACGCGTTACGGGCCTATACGATCAACGGCGCGCGGTGGCTCGGTATTGATGCGGTCGCCGGGTCGCTCGAGGCCGGCAAGTCCGCCGATTTCGTCGTCATCGATCGCGACCCCGTGCAACTGGCGGCGACCGGACGACCCGAAGCGATTGAGAAGACGCGGGTGCTATCGACTTGGTTCCAGGGCAAAGCGGTTTATCAGGCGAAACCGCATTGAACCGTTAGGGCGTCTGCGGCGTCAGCTCCAGACGTCCAACGTCATACCCGGCCGCTGCGATGCGCCCCAGTAAGGCGGCGTAGCGCGCCGGTTCGACGTGCGGCGTCCGGGACAGGACCCACAAGTATTCTCGCCCGGGCTGGCCGACAGCAGCGAGGGTGTAGTCCGGGTCGATGTCGAACACCCAATACGGCGCCCACACGGCGGGCAGCCACGCCAGCCAGTTCGGTGCGAAGCGGACTTCCAGAACGGCCGAATTTGGCCCGCCAACGCGCCGTGCCGTACCCGTCACTTCGGTCATCGAGCCATCGGTGCGTCGACAACGGTTCAAGACCGAGACGCTCTCACCGGTCAATCGGTAGGTCGCTGTCGTTTCCCCTGCGCAGATGGCCTGATACCGGTTGGGGTATTTGGCGATTTCGTACCAGACACCCGCGTAGCGATTGAGGTCAAGGCGAGCGACAGGCGTCAACGGTGGCGTTGCCCCGCAGGCGAGGCCAACGGACAAGAGGGACAGGGCGCAGATGATGAGTAGTCGCATAAGCGCTATCCTCGCACAATAGGGCCTACAGCCGTCCAGCGCTGTGGTCAGTGGCCAAGGGGGGCTCTATGAAAATCCTATGGACAGGGTTGATGGCTTGGGCATTGTGCGGTGCCACCGCAGGGGCGGCGGAATGGGATGCAGCCGTCGCATTCGGTGCACGTGAGAACGTCCGAAACTTGCATCTCTCCCCAGACGGACGCAGCGTGGCCTACCTCGCCCCGTCGGGCACGCAAGGGGACACGCTTTACACGCTCTCATTGGAGTCCGGCGCGAAAGCGGTACCGGCGTTATTGGCGGACGGCAAGGGAGAGCGTTTGTCGCACTGTGAGTGGGTGGCGAACGATCGGCTGGCCTGCACGCTGGTCGGCTACCTGCGAACGGTGGAATACCTGTCGTATTTTACGCGCGAAGTGGCGGTGGATGCTGACGGTAAGAATCTGCGGTTGTTGAGTGATCGGGTGAACGATCACAGTTACGGCAACCTCGCCTACGGTGGCTCGATTCTTGAGCGTATACCCGAGAGTGGGTCTGTGCTGATGGAGCGCCTCACGGTGCCAGACGATCACCTGGGGACGCGAATCGCGACCACGAGCGCTCAGTCCGGACTGCGCGTGGATCGAGTGAATACACGGACCGGCGATGCGGTGACGGTCGAGGTCCCGAATCCTCTGGCGGAGGCCTATTTTCCGGACGGCAGCGGTACCGTACGCGTGATGGCGGTCCGCGGTCCGCGCCAAGCCGGGTACGACAGCCCGGAGACGGACTATCTCTTTCGTCGCGGGGCACGGGGTAAGTGGGAGTCGCTCTCCCAATGGAATCCATTGACCCGAACGGGCTTTGAACCGCTCGCGGTGGTCGGTGAACGGGTTTACGGATTGGCGCCACGCAACGGTTACCTCGCCGCCGTCTCGATGCCGTTGAACGGGACCGGTGAGTCGGAGGTGCTGTTCGCCGGCGACGGCGTTGATGTTGCGGGTTTTGCGCGGTTTGGTTACCACCAACGGGTTGTCGGCGTTCGCTATGCAGACGACTACGTGCGCACCGAATACACGGATGCTGACCTCAAAGCCTTGATGGCGAAGTTGGCCAAGGCCATTGCCGGCGGACACGCGGTGCAACCGGTGGATGCATCGCTCGATGAACGCAAATTGTTGCTCTATGCCGGTTCCGACCAAGATCCGGGCGTCTACTATTTGTTCGATCGGGACGCCCGTAAGTTGGAAACTTTCCTCGTGGCGCGCACGCCCCTCGAAGGAGTCGCGCTGTCGCCCATGCGCCCGATCCAATTCCCGGCTCACGACGGTACACAGATCCCAGGCTATCTCACGCTCCCGCCGGGTCATGAAGACGCCAAAGGACTGCCCGCCATTGTGATGCCGCACGGCGGGCCTGCGGCTAGGGATGTTTGGGGCTTTGATTGGCTCGCGCAGTTCTACGCGCATCAGGGCTATGCGGTGTTACAGCCGAACTTCCGTGGTTCATCCGGCTACGGTGACGGATGGTTTCAGAAGAACGGGTTCCAGTCGTGGCAGGTGGCGATCGGCGACATTATTGACGGCGCGAAGTGGCTCGCTGCGTCGGGTGTGGCCGATCCTTCGCGAATCGCTGTGGTCGGCTGGTCCTATGGCGGATATGCGGCGCTACAGAGCGCCGTCGTCGATTCCGGGGTGTTCAAGGCGATTGTCGCTATAGCACCGGTGACCGACCTTGATCTCTTGAAAGAGGAGTCCCGGCCATACTCCAACTTTCATATCGTCAGTGACTACGTCGGCAGCGGTCCCCACGTTCGCGAGGGGTCGCCGGCGTTAAACGCCGGAAAGATACACGTTCCGGTGCTCCTTTTTCACGGCGACGAAGATCGCAACGTCGATATCGAACAATCACGAAAAATGGATCGGGCGCTCACGGCTGCCGCCGTGCCCCACGAGCTCGTTGTCTATCCGGGGCTTGACCATGCCTTGGACGACAGCACCGCGCGCACGGACCTGCTGCGGCGAAGTGACGCGTTTTTGCGCAAGATCCTGATGCCGTAATGCACACTGGGTGCCACAGTCGGTCGAACCATACGGCTCGGGCGGAGGACGCACCCTGATGATCGCCATATTAGAAGCGTATCGCGCCGGTACGCTGGGCCGCAGTCATTGGGTCCAGAACGCCGTGGCCGGTCTGATTGTCGGCATTGTCGCTCTGCCGTTGGCCATGGCATTTGCGATAGCCAGCGGCGCCCGGCCCGAGCAAGGGCTTTACACCGCGATCATCGCGGGCGGGTGCGTCAGCCTCTTCGGTGGTAGCCGTCTGCAAATCGCCGGTCCGACCGGCGCTTTTGTGGTCATCTTGTCGGGGATCACTGCGCAGTACGGGATCGCCGGCTTGCAGGTGGCGACGCTGATGGCCGGCGTCATGTTGGTACTGATGGGTCTTGCGCGCATGGGCGGCGTGATCAAGTTCATCCCGGCGCCCGTGATTACCGGTTTTACTACGGGCATCGGCGTCATCATTTGGGTAGGGGAATGGCGCGACTTCTTTGGCCTACCCAAGATCGCCGGCATACATTTCCATGAAAAATTGCTGCATCTGATCGAAGCGTTTCCGTACATGCACGCGCCGACGGTGGCTCTCGCAACCGTGTCGCTGCTGTTGGTCGTCTATACCCCCAAGATTCCCGGTGTGCGGCGGTTGCCGGGTCCGTTGGTGGCCATGGTGGCGGCGACGGTGCTGCAGGCGATGTTCCACTGGCCGGGGGTAGCGACCATCGGTTCGGAGTTTGGTGGCATTCCCCGTGGCTTACCCATGCCACGGTGGCCGGATTTGACGGTCTCCGATGCGCTGCGGTTGATCGGTCCGGCCTTCACGATTGCGATGTTGGGTGCAATTGAGTCGCTGCTCTCTGCCGTGGTGGCGGACGGTATGGCGGGTACGCGCCACGATTCGAACCAGGAGTTGATCGGGCAGGGACTGGCGAACCTTCTGTCACCGCTCTTCGGTGGCTTCGCAGCGACGGGTGCTATCGCGCGGACGGCGACGAATGTGCGCAACGGTGGCAATAGCCCATTGGCCGGTCTCGTCCACGCGCTGACGTTGGTCGCTGTGCTCGTCTTCTTAGCGCCGCTCGCCGCAGAAATTCCGCTGGCAGCGCTCGCGGCCATTCTGTTTGTCGTGGCGTGGAATATGAGCGAGGTTCGACATTTCACGCACATCCTGCGAACCGCGCCACGCGCCGACCGCATTATTCTCGGCATCACTTTCTTGCTGACCGTTTTTGTGGATCTCGTCGTGGCGGTCAACGTCGGCGTTATCCTCTCGGTCCTGCAGTTCTTGCGGCGTATGGCCGAATCGGTCGAGACCAAACCAACCGACGCCGACGCTCTGTCCCGTGAGCTTGCCTCGGCGGACATGCCGGCGCTGCCGAAAGGTGTCGTGGTCTATGAGATCGCAGGACCCATGTTTTTTGCGGCCGTGGACAATTTGGAACGAGCGCTGTTGTCGACCCATACCGATCCGGGCGTACTGATCGTGCGATTGCGGGCCATGCCATTTATCGATGCCACGGGCATCGAGGCGCTGCAGGAGGCCGTCGATAAATTGCGGGAGCGTGAAGTCCGCGTGTATCTCTGTGAGGCGAATCCGCGAGTGCTTGAAAAATTGACGACGGCCGGACTTGTCGGCGGTTCCGGTCTCGACGGTTACGCCGACACGTTGCGGGACGTCTTGCGATTGACGACGTGACCGCAGGGCAGAGCCCTGCGGCACGGGTGACTCATCAGAGCGTTGGGTAGTCCGTGTAGCCTTCCGGTCCCGGGGCGTAAAAGGTCTGCGGATTTGCGGGCGCGAAGGGCGCGCCAATCTGCAGACGATGGACCAGATCCGGATTGGAGATAAACGGTCTGCCAAAGGCGACGGCGTCGGCGGCGCCGGTCTCGATCGCCGCGATCGCGGACTCCCGGGTATACCCATTGTTGGCGATGTAGGCGCCATGAAAGGCTCGACGCGCCGCGGCAAAGTCAAAGCCCGTGAGGTCTCGGCTCCCGCCGGTACTGCCCTCGACAAAGTGGATGAAGGCGATACCGCGACGGTCCAGCGCCTCCACGAGCGGGCCGAACACGGCCTGCGGGGCACTGTCATGGATGCCGTTCACCGGACTCACCGGTGATAAGCGGATGCCGACACGGTCCGCGCCAATGGCTGCCGTACAAGCGTCGACGACCTCCAGCGCGAAACGGGCGCGATTCTCCGCAGAACCGCCGTACCGATCGGTGCGCTGATTGCTGCCGTCGCGCAGGAACTGATCGACGAGGTAGCCGTTCGCGCCGTGTATTTCGACGCCATCAAAGCCGGCGGCCATGGCATTCAGCGCGGCACTGCGGAATTCGCCCACGATCGTTGCAATTTCGGACTCACTCAATGCTCGGGGCACCGGGCAGTCAACTTTGCCATTGGGGCCATAGCCCACGACGCCCGGCGCAATCGCCGACGGTGCGACCGGTTCGAGCCCACCGTTAATATCCGGGTGGGTGATACGGCCGACGTGCCAAATTTGCGCGATCATTTTCGATCCGGCCGCGTGCACTGCATCCGTGACGCGCCGCCAACCCTCGACCTGCGCCGGCGAGTAGATGCCGGGCGTACCCATGTAGCCTTTGCCCACCGGCGAAATCTGCGTGCCTTCGCTGATGATCAGGCCCGCCGCGCTGCGTTGGGTGTAATACGCGATATTCATTGTACGTCCGCTGACGTCGCCGGCGCTGGCGTCGCCGCGGCAACGGGTCAGCGGCGCCATGACCACGCGGTTAGCGAGTTCGATGGCGCCAATGCGGGTCGGGGTGAACAGTTTCTCGATCGATGTACTGGGCATGAGGTGTGTCGCCGTGGAGGGGAAAGACGGAACGCGAAAGATGGTGATGAATTGGCCGAATTCAATGCGCGGCGCGGATTCGTGCCAGTGCCTTCGCTTCCATTTCCTCAAAACCCGCGGGGACGTTGGGGTACCAATGCACAGATCCAAATCCGTTGGGCAGGCTCAGAAACAGCTGATTCTTGAGCCGTGCGTTGACGTACCGCAGGGTACCGCTGTAGGCGGTGAAATTGCCGACGGCCTTCGTAATCCGGGCGGCGATTTCCGGGCGCGAGGTGTAATTGATCCACTCGTAAGCGGCGTCCTCGTTTTCCCCGTGTACTGGTAATGCGAACGTCATAATCCAGCCGAGGCTCCCGCTCTTCGGCTCAATGTACCGAATCGACGGTACTTGGCGATTCAAATCCCAGACCGGCGCGTCCCAGAACATCGCCGCTTCAATACGCCCCGACTTGATGGCGGCCACGATCTCATTCTGATCGTCGAACACGAGGCCCAGGTTGCGCTTGCACTGGATCAAACGTTCTGCGACTTCGTCGACGAGCTGGGCATAGCCTTTGGGGTCGCTGTACAGCGCGAAAGGGTCCTTACCGGCGGCGAACGAAAACGCGATGAGGGTATTGCGCCGGATCCGCATGGCCGTCTTGCCGGCGAGATCCGGTCGGCACAGATCGGGGTAGTCGGTGATGTGGACCCGACGGACGTCAGCCACCAGACCCTCGATGCCATACAAATACGGGGTCCCGTATAAGCGACCGTGCAGGGTGGTATTTTTTCTTACAGATTCAAGAAGTTGAGGGATGTAGCGCTGCAGTGGGAGGCGGCTCTCATCCAAGGGCCGGTAGATATGGTAGGTCTCCTCGGCGCCGGCCACGCGGTCGTGCGTCGGTTGAACAAGATCAAAACCTGATCCGCCCGAGGCGCGTAACCGGGCAATGATCTCTTCGTTATTGGCTAACGTGACCTCGATGTGAATGCCGGTCTCCTTTTCGAAGTCCGCGGCGACGTCGGGCGGGACGTAGTCTTGCCAAGTCAGGATCCGCAGACGTCGCGCTGCGGACGCGTCCGCACTGGCGGCAAGGGCCAGCAAGGCAAAGGTAAGCAACAGTCGGCGCAATGGCATGAGGTACTCGGGGCGTTCGAACGCGATCTAGTGCGACCGCTCGCAAGGTTAATCGTATGTCGCGGCTTGTGTCACGCCACGTGAGAGGGGGTTCCGCGGTAGTATCCCCATCAGTGACGGGGAGTAGGCAAGGGACACGATGACGCATCGGCACGACGGATCCGGGGCCACCGGCGCTGCGCCGGCAGAGGCCATGGCGGCGGTGCTCGAGCGCATGAGCGAGGAGTTGGCGTTCGTCAGCCCGGGTAGCAACGAGGGTTTGCTGCCGCTAAACGCGTTACTGATGGATCTCGAACGATTGCCGGGCCTGGCCGGAGAGCGCTCGGCGGCCGTTTCGGTGTGTCGCCGCTGGCTCGATGCCGTACTGGACGGCGAGGGGCTCTTTAGCGCGCCCGACATTCAAAATTTGCAGACGTGGGTACACTGGTTTCTCGACGATTTGATTGCCGAGGAAACCGGCCGACCGACCATGGCGTTGCCGGTGCAATGGCGGGATATCGCCGGCCTCGGAGCTGCCACGTCGAGCGTTACAGCGCGCCCACCGATTGCGCCTCCAGGACCTGCGACACCTGCCGTCGTCGGCGCAGAGGTGCCGAGCTTCCGGCTGCGTTTGCCGGATGACATCGAACTGCTGCGCGAATTCCACAGCGAGTCGTTGGAATTGCTCAGGGGTATCGAGCAGTCGGTCTTGGCACTCGAGGACGGATCGGCGACGCCTGAGACGGTGCATTCCATTTTCCGGGCGTTCCACACGTTTAAGGGCAGTGCCGGCTTCCTGCAACTGGACGCTTTGCGCGATTTCGCCCACGAACTCGAGTCGTTGTTGGATGAAGTGCGTAGCGGTCGATTAGCGCTCGGGCCGGTCGTGATCGAAGCCATTCTCGGCGGTGCCGACATTCTGGCCGCCAGTATCGCGACCGTGGGCGCGCAGGTCGGCGGAGCGCAACCCGTTGGGCCGATCCCACTGCCGGGCGCGGTGGTTTTGGCCACCGTGCAACGCGCCTTACGCGGCGAAACAGCGCCTGTCGTGGCCGTCGCGCCGTCGCCTCCGCGGGAGACACCCGCGCCGATACTCACTGCAGCGTCAGATCATGCAGAAGCGTTTGTTCGTGTGGATGCCGGCAAGCTCGACGCGTTGGTAAATTTGGTGGGTGAGCTCGTCATCACCCAGTCCTATGTGTTGGGCGCGCAAGAGACACCGTCGAATCAGAATCTTGAACTCGGTTATGCGCTGCGCAAATTGACGCGGATCACGCGTGAGCTTCAGCATGCGACGTTATCGATGCGAATGGTTCCGATTGCGAGCCTTTTCCGACGCATGGGGCGACTCGTGCGCGATTTGTCCGCGAGCTTAGGCAAGCAGGCACGATTGCTGACCTCCGGCGAGGACACCGAGTTGGATCGCCATTTGGTCGAACAAATGGCAGATCCTCTTGTACATATGATTCGTAACGCGTTGGATCACGGTGTAGAGACGCCGCAACAGCGCCAAGCGGCCGGGAAGGATCCGGTGGCGACCATTCGGCTGGCCGCATCCCATTCGCACGGTGGTGTCCGGATCGAAATCAGCGATGACGGGCGCGGCATTGATACGCGAGCGGTGCGCGAACGCGCTTTGGAAAAGCAGCTGATCCATGCTGAGAGTGACCTGAGCGAGCAAGACACGCTGGCATTGATCTTTCTCCCCGGATTTACAACGGCCTCGGCCGTTACGGAAGTCTCGGGCCGAGGTGTCGGTATGGATGTGGTCAAGGGCCACATCGATGCCCTCCGAGGCCATATCGACATCACGACGGACCCGGGGCAGGGGACCCGCTTTGCCATTCGGCTACCGCTGACACTGTCTCAAATCGACGGGTTCTTGGTCGGCGTCGCCGGTGAGCGGTTTATTCTGCCGTCCGCGTCCGTCCGCGAATGCTTCCAAGTGGGCGAGGGGAGCATCGCGTCCGTCCATGAACGCAGTGAGATGGTCGATGTGCGGGGACAGCAACTTCCGTTACTACGGCTGGATCATTGCCTCGGGCTGAGAGACGTGGGTCAGTCCGTGAATACAGGCATAATTGTGGTCTTAGAAACCAGTGTTGGAGCCCGCGCACTGTGGGTGGACGAAGTGCTGGGGAAGCAGGAAGTGATCATTAAGAGCCTCGGACCGACGTTTGCTTCGCAGAATTTGGTGGGTGGCGGCGCGATTCTTGCGGACGGCCGGGTCGCTCTCATTCTGGAGGCCGAATCCTTGGCCCGTCTTCCCTCGGCCGCGCGTCGCCCGAACCGGCGGGAAATCGCATGACCACCCGTTCCGTTCCGTCCCCCGGTCGATACGTCACGTTCCATCTCGGTGCATCCCACTACGCGGTGCCAGTGGGGGCCGTCCGCGAAGTCGTGCGGCTCTGTCCCATCACGACCGTGCCGCAGATGCCGGAATATGTCCGCGGCGTCATCAATCTGCGGGGGACGGTATTGGCCGTACTGGATTTGCGCGCGAAATTCCGCATGGCCGCTGTCGAGTACGACGATCGCTCGTGCATTATTGTGTTCGAACATCGAAGCGGTGGCCGGAACGCCTTTGTGGGCGCGATCGTCGACGCCGTAGATGATGTTGTGGTGCTCACAGAATCCCAACTTGCACCGCCCCCGGATTTTGCCGGCGCCGTGGAAGCGCGGTTTCTCGCCGGCGTGGCCGTGGGATCCGATCGCGTCCGGGCCGTCTTGGCGATGGACGAGATCCTCGCGAGTGACCACAGTTTCGAATTGCCGGATGTACACCCTATTTCCGCCCAATCGGGCCCAGAGTCGCCATGAAAGCGTTGAATACCTCCTCCTGGACGATTACCCGCCGGATCACGGTAGGTCTCGGCGCCTTACTCGCCGTATTGGTGTTGATCAGTCTGTTGGCCGTCCTGCGCCTCGCCGCATTGCGTGGCGATATTGTGGCCGTGGCAGAAACCTCGCTACCGTCGGTCCTTGTGCTCAGCGACATGGCCGTCCAAGCGCAAGGACAGCATATTGATCGCTTGCGGTTGGTGGACGCCGACGAAAAGACGACGGCAGAACTGAACGCTGACTCCGCCAAGCGCGAAGCACGAATTGTCGAAGACTTGGAGAAGTATCAGTCCAATCTCATCACCGACGATAACGATCGGCGGCGATTTGAGGATATCCGCGTGGCGCACGACGCGATCGCGAAAACACGCGATCAAATTAATGCGTTGGACAACCCGAGTTCGATGAGTGAATGGGCCGCTCTGATTGAGCAGCAACGCTTGCTAAAAGAAGTGCAGGACCCCAACGTCATGCGCTTTCAAACGGCGATTCAAGCCGCCCTGGTCTACAACGACCAAGTGGCCCAGGCGCGCGCTCAGTCGAGCCGTAATTCGACCCGATTGACCATGTGGCTGTTGGCGCTGACGTCTTTGCTTGCGGTGGCGGTATCGGCCACCCTCGCGTGGTTCACCATTCGTAACATTCAGTCCGGTTTGGGCGCGATCCTGTCAGATCTCAACCGCGGTTCGTTGCACACGGCGTCTGCGGCACGCGAAATGTCGGCGGCGAGCCAGTCGTTGGCGAACGGTGCATCCGAGCAGGCCGCTGCCATCGAAGAGACGAGCGCGTCCTTGGAGGAAATGTCGGCCATGATTCGCTCGACGGCCGACAACAGCCAAAAAGCGATGTTGCTGGCATCCGATGCGCGCAGTCTGGCAGGTACGGGAATGAGCACCATGGACGCCATGACGGTTGCCATGGCGGACATCGGCGTCGCCAGCGCGGACGTGGCGAAGATCGTTAAAAACATCGACGAAATTGCCTTCCAGACGAATATTCTGGCGCTCAACGCCGCCGTTGAAGCGGCGCGAGCCGGAGAGGCGGGGGCGGGCTTTGCGGTGGTCGCGGACGAGGTTCGCTCCTTGGCGCAGCGCAGTGCGGCGGCCGCGCGGGAAACCGCGCAAAAGATCGACGTTGCCATGGCGAGTGCCCAACGGGGTAGCGCACGTAGCGAGCAGGTGGCTCGTGCGCTGAAGGATATTTCCGATAAGGTAGTCGCGACCGACTTGTTGGTGGCGGAGATCGCCAAAGCGGCGAGCGAACAGGCGTTGGGCGTTGCCCAGGTCAATATCGCGTTAGGCCAGATGGATCGCATTGCGCAGAGCAACTCGTCGGGCGCGGAACAGAGCGCGAGTGCCGCGGAAGAACTCAACGCGCAAGCAGATAGCTTGAAGCAGGCGGTCGAGCATTTGGAAGGCCTCGTTGGGCGTTTCGATCACGTGGAGCCCAGCGACCCGAGCCCAGTGGGACGTCCGGCGCGCCCACAGACCCCGGCGGGTACCGTTCGAGGGTGGGATCACCAACGGTTGTCGCAGCTGCCCTCCCAGACACTTGATCGAATTCCGATGCCCGACGTCTCATCGCACCGGGATGAGGACCAAGACTTTCGAAGCTTTTGAGTGAGCCTCGGGTGTCGCCAGTGATGACTTCCCATGCGCTACCGCGGCTGTCCGATCGAGGACTGCGATTGATCGCGGAACTCGTAAGAGGTCACAGCGGAATTTGCGTCGGGCCTGATAAACATCAGCTCGTTGAGAACCGACTGAGGCGAAGAGTTCGGGAGCTTAAGCTCAATACGCTGGAAACCTACGCGGATTACGTCGCGGCGGACCGCTCGGGCAGTGAATTAGAGACGCTCGTTGACCTGATCTCCACCAATCACACGGCGTTTTTTCGCGAAGTCGAGCATGTTCATGTGCTGTTTGACCGATTGGCTCCCGCGCTGCGGCGGCGCGAAGTGGCTGGAACGCCGTTACGCGTGTGGTCGGCAGGTGCCTCGTCGGGGGAGGAGCCGTACACGCTGGCGATGAGGGCGGCCGAAGAGACGCGCCAGAATCCCTTATCCCGTTGGACGCTGACGGCGTCGGACATTTCGCACCGAATGCTTGCCGTGGCAAAGCGCGGTGTTTATTCGATGTCGGCGGTTGAGAGCGTTCCTACCGAGTTATTGCAACGCTATTTTCAGCGCGGAGTCGGTGCTCAGGAAGGTCGGTGCCGTGTGCGCCGTGAGTTGCGGGATACGGTTACGTTCCGGCGGATCAATTTATTGGATGCACAGTACCCGTTGGCGGAGCAACAGCACGTAATTTTTTGTCGCAACGTACTGATCTACTTTGACTTACCCACACGGCGGTTGGTGGTAAAACGCCTGTTGGAGTATCTCGTTCCGGGCGGCTATTTGGTGGTCGGATATTCCGAGAGTCTGAGCGGGCTCGTCGATGGATTGAGATCCTTCAGTCACGGGGTGTATACGCGCGCATGAACTCGCCGTCCCCCATACGCGTGCTCGTCGTCGACGATTCGGCATTGGCCCGACGCGCGATCGTTGATGCGTTGGCGCACGACACCTCGATTGAAGTTGTCGGCGTCGCGGAGGATGCCTATCGAGCGCGGGAGCAGATCTTAGCGCTGTCTCCAGACGTCGTGACTCTGGATCTGCAGATGCCTCTGATGGACGGCATTACGTTCCTACGCATCCTCATGGAGCACCACCCGGTGCCCGTGATTGTCGTCAGCAATGTCACGCCCGCAGGGTCCGCCCTGGCGCTGGAAGCGCTGGAGGCGGGTGCCGTTGAGGTGATTCAAAAGCCGGAGGGTCGGCACGGCGCCGCGGAGCTGTCCCGCCGGCTCACGGCGCAAGTACACGCGGTGGCGGGATCGAAGCATCGGCACCGCGTAGCGCAACGGCCTACCGGACAACGGCCGGTTTCCCCCGTCGCTCAGCATCGGTTGGTCGTCATCGGTGCCTCCACCGGTGGTGTGGAGGCCTTGCGGTACCTACTCCCGCAATTGCCCGCTGACGGTCCACCGATCGTCGTTGTCCAGCATATCCCGGCACATTTTTCGCGAGTCATGGCCGAACATCTCAATCGCCTCACCCCGTTTGAGGTGCGCGAGGCCGAAGACGGTGACGTATTGCGTCCGGGGCTTTGTTTGATCGCGCCCGGTGATTACCACATCACGGTTGCGCGCAGTTCCTCGGGATTGCGCTTGCGAACGATTCAGTCACCGCCTGTGAATCATTGTCGTCCCTCGGTGGATGTCCTGTTCCGATCCGTCGCAGAACACGTGGGGGCCGATGCCGTCGGCGTCCTACTCACCGGGATGGGATACGACGGTGCCCGGGGTCTGTCGATGATTCGGGATGCCGGTGGGGCCACGCTCGTGGAGTCTCAAGACTCCTGCGTCGTATTCGGAATGCCGCAGGCGGCCATCAAATTGGGCGCCGCCGAGAGCGTAGTGCCCCTGGAGGCAATGGGCGAGGCCATACTCGCGGCCGTCTCGCGGCGAGGTGGCGCGTGATCGACGATCCGAGTGCCGCGTCGGCAGCCCTCCATCGCAGTGTTGGCGCCGTGTTGGTCGATGCGTGGGGCCTGCCAGTCATCGTCGACGCTGAGAGTGCTGTCAGCGGGCGCGACGCGCTGGCCGCTGACCTTCCGATTGAGGTGGGAAACCAACGGCATCGGGTGCGTTTGCGTGCGGATCCCGATGCGGCGCGGTGTCTCTACCAGGCGATTACCGGTAGCGCCGCGCCTGCGCCCACCGCGGCGGAATGCCGGGATGCGATCGCCGAAACATTGAATGTGGTCGTAGGCCGTTTAGCGGGTTTGATCGAACGATCCGGCGTTGCCGTGAGCATCGGCACGCCGGAAGAGGCGACGCCCTCTGGAAACACGGCGCGATGCCTCGCGTCGTTTCACGCTCGGCTGGGCACTGCGGCGATTGAATTGGAGTGGTTGGCGACGTGAAGCGACCGGACATACTCATTGTGGATGACAGCAGTTTGCAGCGCCGCGCGCTCGTTGGCCTGCTGTTGGCGTACGACTGCACTATCCGCGAAGCGGCAGACGGTGCCGACGCGTTGCGTCGACTGGCAGAGGCGCCGGCAGACCTGATTCTGCTCGACTACAATATGCCGACCATGGATGGGCTCGAGTTTTTGGGCCATCTGCGCGCCGACGCGGCGCTCGCCGAGACGCCCGTGGTGATGCTCACGGCAAATGCTGCGCCCACCACGCTCGCAGCGGCCGCTCGCATGCGGGTTCGGGATTATCTGCTAAAGCCGGTTGATGGGCTCACGCTCGTCGGCAAACTTTCACGATTGATAGCCTTGCGTCCGCGCGTTGCCTGCGCGCCGACCACGGAGACCCCACGATGGTAGATCCGACCGATACGACCCCGACGTCAGCCGCCTTGTTGGCGTCCGCGCGAGTACTCGTCGTGGATGACAGTCGCTTGATGCGATTGGCACTGATTCGTTCGTTGAAGGAATTGGGGGTACAAACGACCGCGGAAGCGGCGAATGGTCAGGAAGCGCTCGAGCGAATTCGTGTCGAGGAATTCGATGTCATGTTGCTCGACATCGAAATGCCGGTGATGAGTGGCCTTGAGTTATTGCTCATCATGAAAGAGACGCCCTCGTTGCAACGTCTGCCCGTAATCGTCATTTCCAGCACGGAACAGATCGACACGGCCGTGAAGTGCATTGAGGCGGGCGCCGAGGATTATCTCCCCAAGACCTACAATCCCACGCTACTGCGTGCACGCGTCACATCTTCCATTGATAAAAAGCGATTGCGCGATCTTGATGCCCTGCGAGTCAAACAACTGCAGGACGAAAAAGACCTCTTGGTTCGAACCCAAAAGCGGCTTGATCACGAGCTGGACGAGGCATTCCGTTACGTACGCTCGAGTTTCCCGACCCCGCTCGAGACGCCGTTGCGGGTGGATTGGTTTTACCAGCCTTCCACCGAACTGGGCGGGGACGCCTTTGGCTACCACTGGGTGGACGACGACCACTTCGCGGTCTATCTCCTGGACGTCTGCGGCCACGGCGTCGGCGCCTGCTTATTGGCGGTTACGGCGATCAACGTGATCCGCAGCCAGGGCCTCGCGGGTGTGGATTTTCGCGATGCGGCCGCCGTCCTGTCCGGTGTCAGCAATGCGTTCCTGTGTGAGCGCCACAACGATATGTACTTTACGTTGTGGTACGGCGTATATCGGCGCTCCACCCGCACACTCACCCACGCCAGCGGAGGACATCCGCCGGCGCTGCTGCTCGGGCCGGCCGAAGTCAACGGGGTGCACCCGACGACACAATTGCGCGCACCGGGATTGATTGTGGGGGTGATGGAAGACGTCCCTTACACAGCTCATTCCGTCGAGGTCCCGGAGGGCGCGACGTTATTGGTGCTGTGTGATGGCTGTTTTGAGATCCGATCCACCACCGGTGAGGAAGGAACCTTCGAGGACTTTGAGCGGTTTATGTCAGCAGCGGGTACGCGCCCGAGCGGACTCTCGGATCTGTTTGACTGGGCGCGCCAACGCCACGGCGAAGGTCCTCTGGACGACGACTTCTCGATCGTTCGCGTTAGTTTTTGAGCATTGTCTGCCGACGCAGGCGGTGTTCGACGGCCAGCGGAAATAAACCGACGGCCAGAAAGGCGACGCCGACGAGCGCACCGATGCCCGTGTAGGCGATGCTCGACCAGAGCAGACCGCCCGAACTCAGGACAAAGACCGCCGGTAGCACGGGATAGAGCGGGACAGGAAAGGCGGTTTCAGGCAGTCCATAACGCGCGCGTAAGACGAACAGGGAGAGTGCGGTCGCGAGGATAAATAGCCAGAACACCGGGGCTTCGAATTCCACGATGGCCTGAAAGCCGTTCGGTGTGAGCGCCGAGAGGAGCACCAACCCCAACGACAGGAGGGAGAGCGCCAGGATACCGCGGCGCGGTGCCCCGCACGGGTGCCATTCCCCCAGCCAGCGAAAAAGCAGCCAATCCTGTCCCACGGCGTAATTACTGCGGGCACCGAAAAAGATGGTGGCGCTGATGGCTTTCATGCACGAGAAGGCCACGATTGCGCTCAACAACGTGCCCGAGTGGCGTCCAAAGGCTTGTCGGAACAGATCTGCAGCCGGTGCGGCGGACTGGGACAATGCGCCCTGACCGAGCCCCCACAAGTAGGCTGCATTGATCAGCAGATACAGCGTTGTGACCGTTCCGAGTCCGTAGAGGACGCCGCGCAAAATGCCGCGTCGACTGTCGGCGACCTCTGCGGAAACGTACGCTGCTTCGTTCCAGCCGCCGTACGTGAGTAAAACAAAGATAAGCGCAAAGCCGACGCCACCCCCATGGGTCGTTGCGGTCCCCAGCACCGGCGCACTCTCGTGGTGCCCGACGAATCCGGCAACCACGATCGCCACGACAGTGCCAATCTCAATGACGGCAAATATATTCTGAGCCGTACGTGCCAGACGGACACCCAGCGCATTGAGTCCACTCAACAGCACGATCATCAGGATCGCCCACAACGTGGCGGAATGGGTGCCCAAGGGCAGGACGGGCGTCAGGTAGTCGCCGAGCGTAACCGCGAACAGCGCGATGGCTGCCGGCAGAATGACGATGGAGCGCGCCCAGGCGTAAATGAAGCCCACGTCTTTCCCAAAAGCGCGACCGATAAAATGAAACTCGCCGCCGAAACTGGGATAGGCGGTCGCCAATTCCACGTAGCACAGCGCGCCGATGATCGACGCAACTCCACCGGCGACCCACGCGGCCATGATCAGCATCGGGTTTGCGAGCGCGCCGGCAACCAGTGCCGGTGATTTGTAGATTCCAGCCCCCACAACTGTGCCCACAATCAGCGATATGATGTCGACCACCCGTAAAATGGGTTGTGGTTTTGCATCGGTCATAAGGAGTGTCGCTCGTGCGGTGGCGTTGGGGCAGTGTTGGATCAGTGCTCTTACAACTGTCGATCGTCGGCGGGTTCGGGACCGCGCACGCTCAAGGCGGCCCGTCCACGACCATTACGGATCATGAGTTTCGCACGACGGACGGCGTTCGGCTGCACTACCTCGAAGCCGGTCGTGGGGAACCCGCGCTCGTTTTCGTACCGGGATGGTTGATGCCGGCGCGCATCTTTGAAGCGCAATTGACGGCTCTCTCGGCGCATCACCGTGTCTTGGTGCTGGATCCGCGCTCGCAAGGATCCTCCGACCTCTACGAGGGGCCGCACACGGCGGAGCGGCGCGCTGCCGATATTCGGGAGTTCGTCGACTACGTGCAACCGGGCCCGTTCGTCTTGGTGGGCTGGTCGCTGGGCGTAATGGAAGGGCTGGATTACGTCGAACGGTCGCGTCCTGCGGATTTGCGCGGGATGGTGCTGATCGATAATTCGATCGGTGAAGCGTCGCCGCCCAAACCCACTCCGGCCAAGACGGGGGAGACCGCCCACAAGCCGCAGACCCGCACGCAGCGTATGTTGGCGTTTGTCCGCAGTATGTTTGCTCGCCCCCCATCCGATGAGCTCCTGAAATGGGTGGATGCGTCGGTCTTGCGGGTGCCGGAACGGGTTGCCGCAGAACTGCTGGCAAAGCCATACCCCCGTGAGTACTACAAAGACGCGATCTATCACGCCCAAGTCCCGGTGCTATACGCCATCCGGCCACGCTTCGAAGCGCAAGCCGCTGCGCTAAAAGCACACCTACAAACCGCTCGCGTGTCTGTTTATGCAGACGCCGGGCATGCGTTGTTTGTCGACGAGGCGCATCGCTTCAACGCAGACGTTGAGCAATTCGTCGACGCGTTGCCAACGTCCTAGCGGCGTCGCCCCACCACGACCGCCGATCCCGCGCGCTTTTCATAACCGTAGACGTACGGCAGTGCACCCTTGGTTTCGTGATTGGCATAGAGGTCGACGAAGGCCTTCGCGCCTGCGTCGTGCGCCCACAGCGATTGAGGTGCGGTGTAGTGGCCGTACAGCGTCAGGTTGTAATTCTTTTCCAGTAGGTCAACCGGCAAACCCGTTTCATCCTGAACGACGAAGGGCGCCGCCGGCGAGGTCAAAAGGTTGGCGAGGTCCGAGAAGCTGCGGTGCTGCAGCAAGTGTGAGGCAGACTTCAGGAAGAGTACGTCCGACGCACTGTGGCGCAGCAATGCCGCGCCAGCCGTGTCGGTGCGCAGGCCGCGGTTCGACAAGTCTATGGTCAAATAGTCCACCGTGACGGCTCTGCCGTCTTGCCGGCGCGCATCGAATCGGACTCCTTGCGGCTTTCGATCGGACCCCGTCGCGACCGTCTCTACACCCCCGTTTGGCGTAACGGTCAGAAGGCTGGTGTTCGTGACGGTCGCGCCGCTGAAGGCGAGCGAGTACCGCAGCAGTTGCAAGAATCGGGGATGGCTACCGCCTTGACCGTTTAAGTCGAGCGTTCGGTAGTACCCCAGTTGCGCGAAGAACGACAACATCTTGCATTCGCGCTCTGCCGCCCCCGGCGCGGGTGCCTCGGATTGCGCAACCAGATCGTATTCCGGGACTTGATCGGCGACGAGGGTCACGTGCGGGGCATCGGGGAAAAGCGAAAGGGCGGTGACGATATCGGGACCTGAAAACAAATAGAGGACCGGCCGACCCTTCATATCCGCCAGTTCGGTCCGACTCCACGCCGTCATCGGCGCGGCGAAGCGGTGCTCGTAGCGGGATTGCAGGCTCGCAAACGTACTGCAGCGGACCGATACGTCCTCCGTCGTCGCCGCCGCCACTCCCGGCTGCGTCAGTCCAAGCCCGGTAAGACTCAGGGCGATCAGGAGGGTCCGAGCGTGACGGGGAGCAGTCGGCATGGGGAGTCCTAGGTCAGGGCTTTGCAGGAAGCGGCAGACCCGGATTGTAGGATGTTCAGGCCATCACGGGGTACGGTGACCCTGATTCGGCGCTTCTGACCCTATTACGTTTCGAAATTGCGACGGCCAGACGGTCGGTGCAGACTGTCTGACTACCTGCTCAGCGGCCGAGGCCTTCGGATGAAGGGCGACTGAGCGCTCCGTTTCTGAGGTTGTTTGCGATGAAGACTCTTTTTGTACGCCGCGCGGTGACCGTCGTTTTGTCTGGGGCGGCCCTACACGCCGCACTCGCTGACACCGCAGCACCGGTCGATACGCTCGACACGGTGACGGTGTTGGCCTCGCGGTTGGGTGATCGTACGGTCTTCGACAGCGCCGTCCCCATTGATGTCTACACCCCGGAAGAGACGCGCGCCGCCTTGGTTTCCGGCGAATTGGGTCAGGCTCTCCAGACCCTGTCACCCTCGATCAACATGCCACGCGCGTCTGCAAGCGGCACTTCGGATGCGATGCGGGCGATACAACTGCGCGGGCTAGCCCCTGACGAGACGCTCGTGCTTGTCGACGGGAAGCGCCGTCATACGAATGCTGTTATGGATTTTGAGGGCTTGTACCACGGCACGGTCGCAGTGGATCTGAATGCTTTGCCGATCAGCGCCATCGACCACATCGAGATCCTCCGCGACGGTGCCGGTGCTCAGTACGGCAGTGACGCCATCGCGGGAGTCGTCAACATCGTGCTGAAGTCAGGTCCCGGAGCGGGATCGATTGACGCGAACTTAGGCGAAAACATCACGCATTTTGCGCCGACGGGTATGACGATCATGGACGGTCGTAATCGCCAGATCGATGCGGACACGGGCTTTACCGTCGGAGACGGTGGCTGGCTTCGGATCGGCGCCGATTATCAGAACCGCGGGTCGACCAATCGTGCCGGTCGCAGCAGCGCGAGCTGGACGTCCTACAATTCGACACCGGCGGATCTCGCTTTGGATAACGAGGTGCTCTTTCGGTCGGGCGATCCGGCCCTTGAGAACAAAAACTTGTATGCCAAGGTGTCGCTTCCGGTCGGCGGCGCGGAGCTCTACGGCTTGGCGACGCTCAATTGGCGCCACACGCTCGGCGCAGCATTCTTCCGCTATCCGGGCGATCCGTCGAACGTCGAAGCGATTTATCCGAACGGCTTCTTGCCGATCTCCGTCAATGAGTCTCGAGACCAAGCCTTCACGGCCGGTGTCCGTGGCGATAGCGACGGGTGGCATTGGGACGTGAGTGCGCGTGATGGCTACAACACATTCAGCTACGGTCTTACGCACTCGCTAAATGCGTCGTTGGGTAGCGCCAGTCCAACCCAATTTCATCTGGCGGATTTCACGACCGAGCAGCGTGCGTTGAATGTCGACGTCACGCGCTCGCTGCCGATCGGCCGTGCTCACCCGCTCGAACTGTCCGCCGGCGCAGAGTATCTCGAGGAGCGTTACCACACCTCGGCCGGCGATCCGGCGTCGTATGCGGCGGGGTCCTACACCCAAAACGCCGATGGCGAGACGATCCCACCCGGCGCACAAGGCGATTCCGGTTTGCGGCCGGGGGACACCGTGCACCTGGCCCGGCACGTGAGTTCGGTCTACGTGGATGGTGAATGGGATGCCAACCAGGCGCTGTTGATCGGTGCGGCGGCGCGATACTCCAATTACAGTGATTACGGCAGTTCCACGACCGGCAAGTTTTCGCTGCGGTATAAATTTACCGACGGGTTCCTCGCGCGAGCCTCGGTTTCGTCGAGTTTCCGCGCGCCTGCGTTGGCGCAAACCGGCATCCGATTTGCGACCCTCAATTTCAACAGTGATGGAACCGGCTTGCAGAATAATGCGTGGCTACCGCCCTCCGATCCGATTGCACAGGGTCTCGGTGCCACTCCGCTCAAGCCGGAGCATTCCGTGAATACCACGGTCGGATTGGCGTGGCGGTCAGGGCGGACTTCAGCGTCGATCGATGCCTATCAGATTCGCATTCGGGATCGAATTACGCCCACCGGATCGCTGCAGAGCGGGGCCGTGAGCGACTATCTGGCGGCCGCCGGAGCGTCCGATATCGGTTCTGTCACCTTCCTAACGAACGCGCTCGATACCACCACGCGGGGCATCGACGTGGTGGTGAGTCAGGATGTCGCCCTGCTCGGCGGTTCCTTGCACCTGAGCGCTGCCTTTAACCGTAACGCGCTGACCGAGGATCGGGCGCGCAATACGTCGTCGGTGCTCGCGAGCGTAGATCCCACGCTGACCTTGATGGATCCGACGGTACTGATTCCGCTCGTGTACGGATCGCCCAAAACGAAACTGATCCTCGGCGGTGATTGGTCCAATTCGCGCTGGGGAGCCCGATTGCAGGCGACCCGTTTCGGTGAGATGGCCGCCTTCACCTATGATTCGAACCAGCCCTCGCTGCTAGGCGGTAATGCGCAGACGTATGGCGCAGCATGGAGCGTTGATGCCGACGTGCATCTGTCCGTGACGCCGGCCTTCGAAGTCGCCCTCGGTGGCACCAATATTTTGGATAAGTATCCGGATCGCACGACCGCCGATGGCACGTACGGTGGTGCCTTTCCGTACAATTTCGCGAATCCGCTGGGCATCAATGGCGCGTATGTCTATCTGCGCGCTCGCTATCGATTCAATAAATCCTAAAACTTAAGGTAACGCCCGAGCGTGCCTCGGGCGAGCACCTCAGCGCGATGCCCGCATCGCGCAGCGCGGATCGGCCGTGCACGGCCGTTAGGAAAATCCCGGGGGCCGTTCGTTCACCACGTTAGCGTGGCGTTCGAGTGCCATACCAACGCGTGCGAGCATGCCTTCCTCGAACAATCGACCGATGAACGTCACGCCGTACGGTACCCGCCGAGGCGATGAAAAGTGCACGGTGGGGCGCGCGGGGTCCGGCGCCCAATCGCTACGTGCTGCCGTGATGTCCACAAAACCCGCGCGCAGCGTCAACGAGGGGTGCCCGGTGTGATTGCTGATGGTCAACATCTCGTCGCGCAACGACGGCACGAGTAGCAGGTCTACGTGGCTGAAGATCTCGGCCATGGCCTCGCAAACGCGACGTCGTAGCCGGTCTGCTTGCACGTAATCGACAGCAGACAAGAACCGCGACTGTCGGAAGGTATTGGGCCAGGCATCGTCCGACTGCTCGTGCAGCGTGTCGATCGCGCGTGAGAGGGTGATGTCCTCAAAAGCCGCTGCGCTCTCCGCAAATAGAAGCGTGTTGAGAGACGCATAGGGCCAATCCGGTAGCGAAACGGGTACCGGCACCAAGCCCATCGCCGCGAGGCTTTTGAGGCTGGATCGATCCACGTCGGTCGCAGGCGCTTCGTCCATCCATGTTGGGAAGTACCCGACCCGCAATCCGTGGATCGGGGCGGTGGCATCGAAATCCAAATGCGCCGGTACACTTTGCAGGTCCGCCGCGTCCGGTCCTCGAATGGAATCGAGCACCAAGATCGCGTCCTCGACCGTTCGCGTCATCGGGCCGAGTTTGTCGAGTGACCAGCACAGCGTCATCGCGCCACCGCGCGCGACTCGGCCATAGGTCGGGCGGAGACCGGTGACGCCACAGCGCATGCTGGGCGAAACGATGCTGCCACCGGTTTCGCTGCCGATGGAAAAGGCGACGAGACCGGCCGCCGTCGCCGACCCCGGTCCCGCACTGGAGCCGGAGGCACCTTCTTCGATCACCCACGGATTTCGCGTCGTTCCGCCGAACCAGACGTCGTTCAGTGCCAGTGCGCCCAAGCTTAATTTGGCGACCAAGACGGCACCGGCGGCCTCGAGTCGCCGGACCACGGTCGCGTCTTCGGTGGGCACGCGGTCCCGAAACGGCTCTGCCCCCCAGGTGGTGGCGAGTCCCGCGGTATCCAACAAATCTTTGGCCCCCCACGGGATGCCATGGAGGGGGCCGCGGGAATGTCCATTCTTCAGTTCCGCGTCCATCGCCCGCGCTCGTTCGAGTGCTAGCGGGTTTCGGTTAATAACGCATTTGAGTTTCGGGTCGAAACGATCCATGCGCGACAGATAGATCTCCGTCAATCGCTCGCTCGTCAGGAGCCCGGAATGTATCCATTGCGAGAGCAACGTGACGGGCGCGAACGCAATGTCTGTGTCGCTCGCGGGTAACGGCTGTGATGTCTTGGCGCTGCCAACGTACCGAGACTGCAGGGGGCCTGTCGTACGGGCGGGGCCCCGGGGATCCCAGGAAGAATACGGCGCGTGGCGCTCGCCGAGCGCAATCGGCTTCGAGCCGTCGCGGCGCTCAAAGAGGCTGCCCATGTTGGCATCCCAACTACGGGCCGCCTGCCGCCGTTCGTGCGCGAGCAGCTGCACGCGAGCTAATTTTTCAGCCTCGGCCAGGGTTTGCATCGAAATGGCCGGCCCGGGGGCGACCGCGGGCACGGCGGGCGAGGCGGGCTCTGCCGGCATGCTTGCCGGCGAGTCGGCCTGCGCCGTCGCAGCGACCGCGGCGGCACCCAGTCCCAAGGTGGCCTGCGTTAAAAAATCACGGCGTGTCTGTGTCATCACGATGCTCCCGATTTGATTGGAATGTAGCGCATCTGCGATGGCGGTCAAATCCGGCGGTGCGCGGGGATTGGGCAGCCGAGATTTTCCACGTAGACTTCTGCGATGCATATCGCGATCCTGACCTTTGATGGGTTCAATGAGCTGGATTCCTTGATTGCGTTGGGCATCCTCAACCGCATCAAGAGCCCAGACTGGCGGGTGACGCTCGCCTGCCCGACAGCGACCGTCACGTCGATGAACGGCGTGGTGTTGCACGCGCAGGCATCCCTAGAGGAGGCGCAGGCGGCAGACGCGGTATTGGTCGGAAGTGGGATCAAGACGCGGGACATCGTCAATGACGCCACCGTCATGGATCGCCTTCGATTGGATTCGAGCCGGCAACTGATTGGGGCGCAATGCTCAGGGACCTTGCTGTTGGCCAAATTGGGCTTATTGGCGCGCGTGCCGGCCTGCACGGACTTGCTGACGAAGCCGTGGGTCGTTGAGGCCGGCGTTGACGTGCTAAACCAACCGTTTTACGCGGCCGGCAATGTCGCAACGGCAGGTGGATGCTTGTCCGCACAATATCTGGCGACGTGGGTCATCGCGCGGATGCACGGTCTGGATGCGGCGCGTTCTGCCATGCACTACGTCGCGCCGGTGGGTGAGAAGGAACTGTACGTGGAGCGTGCGCTCGCGGTCGTTCAACCTTTTCTACCCTAAGCGGATCCTGCCACCACCGGTGTTCGCCTCGGATACCTGGGACCATCCGCTTACCGCGGAGCGGTTCCGCGGACACTCACGTTATTTCAGTGCGACCGGCACACAGCTGATGGAGCCGACCGCATTGCCGTCGTAGACCCAGTTGCCGCCAATCTGTTTTCGAGCGGCTTGCTCTGGCATCAGGACGTAACAAACGACATCGGTGCCGGGATCGAAGAGTTTCAGAATAATCGTCTGCGGCTGACCGGCATCGTAAACATCGACGACGGTCATTTTCTTGCGCAAGGTCGCCTGCTGACTGTAGGCCCCATTCGACGCGATGAGTCCCACGACGGTCATGACGGTCGCTGCAATCGGTCGTATTGAGCACACGGTACACCTACCTTCGAGGGGCTTAAGCGGATGCGCGATGCAGTGGGGTATCGATCTGTCTGCCGCCGCTCCGGCGATGGCAGCTGTCGGTGCGGGTGGGATCGGCCCAATCCGATCCCACCCGGCACCACTCCGGCGTCTTAGAAGCTGACACCGATGCCGGCATTGCCGGTTGTTTCACCGGACGACGAGCCGATCGCAAATTTTCCCGTCACGTGGTCGGAAATCCGGAAGTTGGCACCCACCGCAAAGGCAGTCTGCCCGCGGTAGCTGCCGACGCCGACGCCGAGGCCGAAGCGAGAGTTCTGATCCAGTGCCGGAATGCCGTTGAGTGCCGACACGCTGGCGATGCCGCGTTGCGCTTCGATGCGATTGGCCTGAACCGTGGAACTCAACGCACTGATCTGGTTATTCAGTTGCGTCTGGACGCCCTGCAGCTGGGAGACGTTCACGGCATCCATGGGGTCGACACCGTTGGCCACGTTGTGGACCACATTGCCACCCATGTTGACGTTCGTGCTCGATGCCACCACAACCCCGTTAGCGGCGGTGACCGACAAGAGCGCCGTCGCAGCCGTGCCCCCCAGGTAGGCATTGCCGGACGCGACGAAATTGCCGCCCACCGTCAACGGACCGGAGACCCCGAGCGCACCGCCAACCGACGCATTACCCGTGGTGGTCAACGTGTCCGTGGTGAGGTTCCCGGTGTTTACAATCCCGTTGGTGGTGGACGTGCCGGATACCGTGAGCGTACCGGCGATCGATTGGTTACCGCCGACCGTCACGTTGCCGGTGGTCGTCAGCGTGTTGGTGGCGATATTGCCGGCGTTGACGATGCCGTTGGTGGTCGACACCCCGGTCACGGTCAGCGTCCCTGCGACGGTTGCATTGCCGCCGACCGTGACATCACCCGTGGTGGTTAAGGTGCCGGTCGCGATATTGCCGGTGTTGACGATGCCGTGGGTCGTGGACACCCCGGTCACGTTGAGCGTCCCGGCCACCGATTCATTGCCGCCGACGGTGACATTGCCCGTCGTGGTCAGCGTATCGGTGGCGATGTTGCCGGTATTGGCGATGCCGTTCGTGGTCGATAGACCTGAAACGGTCAGCGTATCGGTCGACAATCCGCCGGTGTTGGTAATGCCACCGGCATTCACGATGCCGTTCGTGGTGGTGACGCCCGTGACCGCCAGTGTTCCCGCCACCGTTTCATTGCCACCGACGGTGACGTTGCCGGTGGTCGTCAGCGTGTCCGTGGCGATGTTGCCGGTATTGACGATACCGTTGGTGGTGGTGATCCCCGTGACGCCCAAGTTTCCGGCGACGGTGGCATTCCCGCCGACGGTCACGTCTCCAGTGGTTGTGAGCGTATCGGTGGCGATATTGCCGGTATTGGCAATGCCGTTCGTGGTCGATAGACCCGAGACGCTCAGCGTATCGGTCGACAATCCACCGGTGTTGGTGATGCCACCCGTATTGGTAATGCCGTTGGTCGTGGAGGCGCCACCGACGGTCAACGTGCCGGTTGTGGCAATTCCCGTGGCCGTGACACTCGATGCCGGCGTGGTGGTTAAGTTGGCGACTAACGAGCCGCTCGGATCCAGCGAGCCCGTTCCGGTGATAGAACTGATGACCAAGCCGCCGGTATCGAGCGCAACAGACGAGCCGGTGACGGTGCCAGAGGGTGCGACCGTATAGCTACCCGTGTTGTAGGACGGCGTATTGCTTGAGACGGTCACGCCGGGGGGAGTGATCGCCGGGTTGGGGCTCGGCGCGGCGGGTCCCTGCAAGCTCAATGGGAAGGTCTGTGTCGTGTCCAACACTGCAGCCGTCGACGCCGTGGTGCCGAGGCCGTTCGACACCACGACAGAGCCAGACGCGGTGGCCGCATAGGTATCGGTCTGCTGGGCCGACGACGTCGTGCCCCCCGTCACCGTACTCGTTCCCGTCGGATTGCCGATGCTGGTGCCAAACACGCCACTGCTGTAGGCGCTGTTGGTGTAATCCGAAGCAGGCGGTGCGGTCGCCAGGGTCGTGCTCGTGGTGCCAATGGTTGGCGTGAACCCGGTGAGGTTCACAGTGGCCGTACCGTTCGTGAATACCCCGGTCGTGACCTGCGTCCAAGTGGCGGGCCCACTCCACGTGCCGGTCCCAAAGTCGTACGAGAACGGTGTCGACAGGGTCAGGTCGCCGGCCGGTGCAACGAAGTAGGTTGCCGATCCCGCTGCCGGCGCGGTCGGAGCGCCAGCAGATGTGGCCGGCGTGGTTACGCCGGCGATCGTATCAACCACCTGGGCGTCGGCGAGTCCGATGCTGGCGATTGAGAGACTCGCGGTGGTCAGAACGGCCGAGATGGCCGTGGTCAACGTTCGCTGATTAAAGCGCATGTCATGTACTCCTAGACATTGGTTTTTCTTGCGGAAGCAATGAAGGTTTGGAACCCGTGTGCTTGCGAGTTCAGTCTAGGAATCAGGTCTTGGTGCAATGTCTCGAAGCGTAAGCTTGCTCACGCTGGGAGATCAGACTGGTACGTATTGCGTTGCGAATATGCGCATTGCAATGCCGATCGGTCGGGAGTACACGTGATCGAAGGACGCTGACATGACGTCGGTGAAACTCAGGCTTCCTGGTCTAAATGAGTAGACACGTGGAACGAACCGCTTTGGTTATTGACGACGATCGACGGCTGTACAGCCTGATCATCCGCGCGATCTATGACGTGGATTTCGTCGGTCGATTTGTACTGGAGGATTGCACCGCCACGAAAATTCGCCAGTACGGTCCCTCGTTGGTCATTGTTTCGGATGGATGCTTAGGCCGGGATCCCAGTACGCAGTTTCAGCGACTCCTGGCAGATATCGCAGCCCCGTTTTTCATCGTCTGTTCGGTCCGCGAACGCTCGCGTGGCGTCGATCCGTACGAAGCGCCACCGGAGGGGTTGGACGTGGCGAACGCACTCAAATTGGGTGCGTTGGACGCCGTGTACCGTGGCGAAACGACAGACCTAATACGTGCGCGTATAGGGCGAGCTTGTCAGTTGGCGCGAGCGCTCTATCCCACGCCCGGCATGATCTCCCTACTCGGAGATTTGCAGTTCGATGCGTCCCGACGGCAACTCATCGGCACGGAGGGGTCGATACAGCTGGGCCATATCGAAGCGCGGATCATTGCAGGACTCGCGCGAGCGCGCGGGGATCGCATTTCTCGCGCCGACCTATTTGAAATTGCGTGGCGCGACGAGCTTGAGCCTAACGACCGCCGGCTCGACGTCCGTATTTCGGCAATCAATCATAAATTGACGGAATTATCTCGAGGCGGCTTACGCATCTCCTGTGTCCGCAATGCAGGGTATTGCCTCGCACGAGATCCTGAAATGCCGTTACCGGCTTCGAGCGGCCAATCAAGCCCCACTGTGCGCACACGTGCTCGTGCGGCCGGGTTGCCGCTCGCGGCGTCCGTTTCTTCGCCCTTGTCGGCACGGCTCGCCCACGAGTCGCCCGTGATAGCGGAGGGTGGAGGTATAGGCGCCTTACAAAACCACTCTATTCAGCGAGTTTAGAGACTTCCTCGGACATCCGAGGAAGTGATGTTGGTGGAGCCGGGGGCTACTGCAAAATCAGTATAAGCATCTAAAAAATATGATTTTTATATTTCAAAAATTTTATAAATGCCCCAAAACATGCCCCCAATACTTTTGATGCGATTTTCAGCGCTTTACTTCCCGCGTCGCATGTTGTGGTATTTCAATGATCGAAATGTTCGCTTTCAATGTTAATTGGCAGGCAGCGACCTTCCGGAACTACGGCCGTTACTTCTTTGGGTTAGGAGACTTCGCGTGAAAGCAATCTTTTCGGTCCTTTCGTTAGTACTATTTCTGGAGATGTCGGCGCTTATTCAACGCATTCCACCTGTTTTGATCAGGTCGTCGAAATCCCGAGAGTTCGAACGTATATTGATAGTCTTGAAGTCGCTAATGAGACCGATGCTTGTATGCGATACAACGGGTTTACCCCTGTCAAATAAAGCAACTTCATCCAGGTTTCTTGCTGGTGGAGTTAATACGTTTCAAATGTTCCGCTGTAACTCGCTGTCCTCTATGTTCTGTTCTCATGTGTACGCGGAAATTGGCTGATCCGAAGATTGTGCACCCGCAGAATCCGCATGTGAACCTGATCTGACCTTTGTTTTTTCCGTTCTTGTCCGTTCGCCCTAATGCGTTTACCGACTTGGCAATATTTGTTTTTGTCCGATCGGCGCTCTTCTGCGCGGATTTCTTGGCGGGCTTCGGCTTCATCCTGGTTCTGCGGTGTGCATCCGGTGCGGCGGCAAGGCACAGGTAGGTGAGTTCTGGCCTCTTAGCGCGATCTGCTCTTGCCCGTTTTTCGTGGTCGATTCGTCGGCTCATTAAATCTGCGTTCCTTGCCTTTTCGTATAGCCCTGTTAAACGGTTGTTTTGCGTTTTGCCGCAGCTTTAGGCTCCGGGAATAGCATGTGCCCGGCAGGGACTATTGACCAATGCCGCCACAGCGAGGCTTCCCGATCCAGCATGTTGGAGTAACGCATCGCCTCGTTTATGTCCGGACTCGAGCGCAATGCCTGCTCAGATGCTTGTTGTACTACGCCTGCAACGATCGTTCCGAGCTCTTTACGATGCTCAGATAATTCCGGCTTGTTACACAAATCCAAGAACGATTCTTCACGAGTCTCGCCGCCTTCAGCACACCAAGTAACGAAAAGCGTTCCGTTAACGTCACGGCACTTATACCGACCGATGCCATTCCATCCGCCTTCGGAGTCCACGAATAGTTTCGGAAGCTTTCTCTTCTTTAGCTCTTTAGGCTTGGTTGAGGACATCTTCGAAGTTCCTATTACAATCGAGGCAAGAATCGCTTAGGCCGCAGACGCGGACTGATGAAAATTAACGAACCGAGAACGGTGGGACATAAATTCCAAGATCAACAGTACTCGACATCACAGAGAAGTATCCGGTCACGGAGATCTGCGTGCATGAGCCCGAAGGCGTCGCTGTCGATGACATTTGAAGGCTCTGTGGCGCGGTATTAGTGATATACGCGACCTTTGGCGTTGCGCCTAAGAAAATTGGAGCATTGTAAAAGCCGGTCTCTGCTTCCCATTGCACATACGACTGCCCAGAGCAGTCCGATGTCAGATAGTACAAGCTTGATTTGCCCGTAATAAAGCCAGCCATTGAATAAGGGGCTAAGAAAATTTGTGAGTTAACGGTAATTTGAACGCGCGCAGTACCATCGGGAAGAGGGGGCTGGGCGGATCCAATGACGGCGCCGTTTGAGTCCTTCAGAAATGCATTGCCGGAGCCTTGATTCGCAAAACCACCCGGTCCGGCCGTACCAAGGTTTCCTTGGGCGTCGATATAAACTGGAGTGGCGGGGCCATTGGTTGTTTGTCCGCTAATCCCGTTTATAAAGGTTCGCGTCGTATACCCGCCGCCAAGACGCATTGTTTGCGACTCGCCTGTAGTCGTAGAGATAAAGTTGCCGACATAGGTGTTGTAGGACCCAGCGCCGCTGGTAGTGACGTTGTAACCGATCATCGTGTTCCAGTTGCCGGAAGTGCCGCCACCTGCAGATGAGCCCAATGCTGTATTGCCCCAGCCAGATTGGACGTTGGCCAAAGCGGCGAATCCGATCGCGGTGTTGAATGAGGGCGTGACCGTACCTATCTGGGGGTTGTATCCGTCGACGATGGTTTGCATCGCCAATGATCCAATCGCTGTATTGTAGTTAGCGGGGTAACCCCCGCCATTTTCGTAGACAAGGGCGTTGTAGCCTACGGCTGTGTTGTAACCGCCGTTAGCCAGATTACCCGCGGCGTTTACGCCGAATGCGGAATTCGCGTAGCCGGAGTTATTTGCAGAAAGAGCGCTGTATCCGGTTGCCGTGTTGCCCGTGCCGATATTCGTTGCCAACGCGTTATATCCGACAGCAGTCGTATAGGCGTAACGCCCGGTGCCGATGTCGCCAGCTGCATTGGTTCCCACCGATGTGTTACCCGTAGAGTCTGATGGCAATGTAGTTGCCGGAGTTCCTTGTGGTCCCTGAATCCCCTGAGGCCCTTGAGGGCCAGCCGGTCCTTGTGGCCCTTGGGGACCGACATAGCCCTGAGGTCCCATGGGCCCCGGTGAACCTTGAGGGCCCTGCGGTCCTGCCGGACCGATCGCGCCATCATTACCCGGCACCCCCTGTATGCCCTGAGGGCCAGCAGCGCCAGTAACGCCAACCAGTCCCTGCGGACCTGTCGCGCCGACCGATCCTGTAGGCCCCGCTGGTCCAACAGCGCCTTGCAAGGCGACCGGCATCCAATGCGCCGTATCTAACGTCGGGATCGTAACGGTGCCTGGAGGAACGGCCAGCACGGCGATATACGAAGAGCCGCCATAGGCGACAACATCGTTAACGCTATATGGGTTGCCCGCCGTCCAGTTGTACTTGAACGTGAAACCGACGCCATTGGCGCCCGTGGGGCCCGTGGCGCCATTCGCACCGTTGAATCCGTTTAATCCAGCGGATCCCGCTGGGCCGGCCGGGCCCGCTACGCCAGTAGGGCCCGTCGCGCCTGCGGGGCCGGCGGGCCCGGTGGCGCCCGTTGCTCCCTTAGCTCCGGCAGCGCCCGCTGTACCGGCGGCACCCGTTGCACCAGTCGCACCTGTTGCGCCTTTTGCGCCAGCCGCTCCGGCAGCGCCAGTCGGTCCCGTAGGTCCGGCGGCACCGGTGGCCCCTGTAGCGCCTTTATCCAACGATTCAATCGTCAGATTGAATGCGATCGATCCAGTCGTGCCTGCGGTGAGCAGTAGCGTGTAATCGCCGTCGGGAGGAGCAGCCGTAAACGTTGCCGTCACAGACGCAGAAGTTGCCGAGGAGACGGTGAGGGCCGTTCCGCCTACCGTTACCGTAGGCTTCGTCGCACAGTTACCAGAGGCCGTTGAGCAGAACCCGCTGCCGGCGATGGTGAGGGAGGTGGGCGTGCCCAGCGCTGAGTAGTTGGTCAGGATCGAGTTGATCGCCGGTGCCGCAAACGCGGATGAAGATGCCGTGCCAAGTGTTGCTGCAATGACGAAACGTAGGACGCGTGGGCTCTGGCTCATGTACCTAATCCTTGTAGTGCCAGATCGTCGTTTTACGTGGGCTACAACCTCAAATCAACGTTAAGTCAATAAACTCTTATTATTGTTAAATCGGTCGGCGATTATCCTGGGCGAATTTGGTTTCGATATCTAAAGTGACGACTAAATCTGATTCTTTCATCCAAGACTGGTGGGGCCTCATGGAGTCATTAATTGATCTCCTGAACCGAAAAGGAGTGACCGATTGGTAAAGATGATCCCCAATCAATGTTTCAGCGTATTAACGTTTCGGCAGAACAGCGTCGGAGATTGTCATGCCCGCCAAAAAGCCGGCGTCAAATAAACGTGAATCGCAACGGGTTTCAACAAAGGCGAAAGAAAAACAGTCTGCAACATTCATCCTGCCTGAGGATGGTTTGCACATGGCGTTCAGCAAGCTAAGTGCGACTGATATCTTGCGGATATTTCCGCCGGAGTCGTTGAAGAAAGACACTGCCCCGCGAGATTAGGCTCATGCCTTTCAGAAAACAGAATTCTAAATCAGCCGAGATTGACCCCGACTTTCGATACCCGCTCCGGCCGGAGGGAGGGCTAATGTTGTCGCATGAACTTCCGAACTGCATGCCCGATGATGGTTCCGATCTCCCACCCTACGGAAGTCCAGCTGACAGCCCATTAAAAACGGTAGGGAATCAGTTGGATGACTTGAATCAGCAATCCTAAGAGCCTCTCTCGGCCAAGATTGCTTCGCGTGCTGCAACCAATCGATCGAATTCTTCTTCTGAAATGCTGCGGCCTTCTGAAGCAACTGATGACCTCGGGACCGGTCTCCAACCACCGGGGAACATCCGCAATGCGACCGGTGAGAGTTCAGGAGCTTCGCAATGATCCGTTCCGACTACCCAGTAAAGGTATTTGTCCCCCACAGCACAACTCTCCGTTGATACCTGACCGTCTGATTTTACTCTGAAGAAAGGCGATCGCCCTCATCGAGTAATGATTTAATCAACCGAAATTCAATTGCTTAGCAAATTGGCGATTTGTCGCGCGAGGTCGCGGATCGCAGGCCGTGTGCCGCCTTTGTAGGCATTTTGAGCCGACGATGCTTTGCCGGCAGAAGTGCGTGGACCCGTTGAGCGTTCCCAAGGTTGCCATTGTCTAATTGCCACAGACTGAGCTTCCCGCCTTGCTTGCGTCCATCCATTTGCCATTGTCTATTCCAATAGTTCGTTCGGCATCATTTGAGAAATTCCTCGCAGCTGAGTCATTTTGCGTTGCTTTGATCGTTTAGTCGGTTTTCCATTGCGCGATTTCCGGCTTGAGGACCACCCGATTTCCCGAGTTGGGACCCACCTGATGTGGGATGCCGGCGGAGCCGTAGGCGACGATGATTACTCGGCTTTGGATCTGGCGGCAAGTTTTCTTG